>Ga0247611_10001514_pt1 | contig 40984 bp, 4 predicted proteins | sample 177DNAGHGhighgp2_FD_192422 | JGI IMG/M metagenome (GOLD analysis project Ga0247611, IMG submission 192422) | Sheep rumen microbial communities from Palmerston North, Manawatu-Wanganui, New Zealand - 1770 DNA GHGhigh gp2 | ecosystem: Host-associated > Mammals > Digestive system > Stomach > Rumen ... | reverse complement strand
TTGTAACACAATAGCCCCTATTTCATCTTTTCCGGATTCTACTGTTTTCTTAATTTCTTCACGATTGACTTTGGCATGTGGGATAATTAAAGAAGAAATGACGCCAATAACAGGAATCGCTAACAATAAAAATGGAGAAACAAAAGGCAACGTGATACCAACTGATATAGTTGCTATTGCAGTCAATGCTATTCCTATTTGTGTTTGTTGTAAAATTTTAGTTAGGTTTGCATATGCTTTTTGCGCAGTTTTCCCTTCATAGTTATGTTCACCTTCAATAAATTTTTCTTTTTCATTTTTACCTTTTTCTTGGGCTTTTATATATTCAATTATTATTTTAAATATATCACCTAGCTCTAAAATTGAACCTATAATCACACCAGGGATAGTGTATCTAAAATGTTTACTTTTTGAAAGTTTTACCACTGCCTTACCAAAAAATGTATCTTCTTCTATTCTATCTAATGTGGATACTGTTGATTTTGTTTGTAAAACATGTTTGGAAGATTCGTTTTCCGATTCTTGTTTTTCAGTCAAAGGTCTTATCTGAACAATATTTATTACACCTTTTTCATCTATTGCAAGCTCTATATCTGCACCGGATTTATATGCCCCATTTGTTTCTACATTAAATTTGTTTCTTAATGTAAAACCGACTTCACTCATCTTTATTATTTCATCTTCAGTAAAAATTTCTGCTGTTGAATCTTCATCGGAAACTTCTTTTACTACTCCATTAAATCCATACTTATAATCCTGTCTTTCAGTAACATAATCTGTTATTTCTATTTCAACATTATTATTGACATCTACATGTATACTACTTTGTGTCTTTTCCCCGGAAACAACTATCTCTCCCTGTCCCCAAGAACCGCTTATTATTATTTTATTATCTTTCACCATCATTACGGCTGATTTTTTTGAATCAACTGCTTCCTGTACTAATGCTGCAGGAGTAAATACTTGCCTATTTGAACATTGATATGCAACACTTCTTTCACTAAATGCAGACTTTAAAACTACATTTATTAATTTATCTACCACTTCTTCTCCTTTTACACCTACTACGGATTCCCCTACTCCTGCAGAAGAAAATTTCTCACCATCCTCACCTATAAATGCTGACCTTACAGCATAGTATTTAGAAGTATCAATATATTCACCCATTATATCTTTTAATTCTTCTAAATCTTCATCTTCCAAATTTTCTATTATATTTAGTATCTTTTTTGCTATTTCTTTTGCAGTATCAAAATCTCCGGTTTCTACTGCTTGTATATATTCTATATATAATTTATTAAATCCTTCTTTTTTTTGCAGTATCTTTAAAAATGCTCCGGCTCCTATCATTATACCGTTAGGTACTTCAACATCTTGTATATTATTGTCTTTGCAAATACGTATTATTTCATGAAACATATTTTGCAAATTCGTTGCTTTTGTTCCAAAATATTTTTTAGTGTTTTCCTCAAGAATTTCAGAAAAACTTTTTATGTTATCAGATATTTTACCGGAAGTATATTGTTTAATAGATTTTTTTATTTCATTATAACTTCTTATGTCGGCAGAAATATTTGTATCAACATAAGAATCGCTTTTCTGTTCTTCTTCAAATATTTTATATTCTTCTTTCTTTTTCTCATATTCTTCTTCGTTAAGTAATATCAGTCTTCCTGTTTCTCCGTCTATTTCAACATAATCTCCTTCTTTTATGGTTATTTCTTCTTCTTTTTGTATTTTTTGTATTGTAAAATCTTGTAAACCTTCTAATTTTTCCGGCTCACCATACGTAACATATCTTATTTTTGCATATTTTTCACCTTTAAAAAACTTCACATCTTTTATTATTGTTGCAGTTATTCCTTTTTCTTTCACTATCAAACCTTGATGACTAACTTCTACTCCGCTAGCTAAAACTATTCCATTCGCATTTATTGTCCCTTCCATATCATCAGGTTCTAAATATTCTTTTAATAGTATACTTTTTCCTTTCTTTACATTTTTCGGATCAAAAGTTACTTTTCCTACAACACTTCTTTGCCCGCTCATTAGCTTTCCTGGGATGGATATATTTGATATTTCTTCTACTTCACTATTATTTTTTAATTCGTCTAAGAAATTTTTTCTTTCTCCTTCACTTTTTTGTCTGACTTCCGTTTTCACTCTATATCCTTCTCTCGTTACTTTATCTGCTAATTCTTTAGCAGTAATGGCACCTCTATGTCCATCAGATAAAATAGTTTCCACACTTGCATATCTTATATTACCGTTAATTGGATTTTTAAATACTTTTACGAATAAATATTCACCGTTATTTAATTGCAAATATCCTGTTTGATATTCTAACTTACCGACTTTTGCCTCTGTTTTCAACTTTAATGTTTGAGAATTTTGTTTATTTAATTCATCTATGATTGTTGCTTGCGTTAATAATTCTGTTTCTTCTCCACTTTTTATTGTTGTCAACATACTTTCTAAACCAACGACATAATTATAATTTTCATTCTTTATTAAGTTACCTTCTTTGTTAAAAATTATTCTCCCTTCAGCAAAAGCTCTTCTTATAAGTTCATTAAAATATTTATCTAATCCAACTTGTCCTACCACTACAATGCCTGTTTCCGGCTCAGTGTAATATATATCCTCATCTTCCGGTAAAGATTGCAGTTCTAAATCTTCTAATATTTTATTTACTCTCTCTTTGGTATAAGGATATTGTCCTTCTCTTATCATGCGGTTAAATATTGTAAAATCGTAATCTTCTCTTGTCATTATAGGCAAATCATATTTATCATCAATTTTTACATACTCATTTCCCAATTTGTAATATCTACCTCTATAATACAAACCCTTTGAATGTTTTTCTTCAAATCCAGATATTATTTTATCTTCATTTTTTCCATTCCTAAATAAAATATTTATATCGCTAGTATCAACAAACATAAACATCAAATATTTTAAAACTGACTGTATATCTGTTTCTTCCGTTAACCCTGTAGTAGCATCCATTTTTGCAGATAATAACTCACCTTTTGCAGGTAACACTTTAAACCCTTGTTTTTTTAGACACTCAGACATTGGCTCTATTCTATTTTCACCATTATCCCAAAAATTCAAAAAAATTCCTCTGTTTTTATTATCCAAATTTATTATTACCGTAGCACTATGCATACCTAGTTCCAAGTTCATTAAAACTGTTTTCTCATCAAAAAAAACATTTATATCCGGATTTGCATCATATTTGCTTGTCGTTTTAAAAAAACTAATTTCTTCAAGAAAAAACATATTTTGCAAAATTTCTCTTATCTCGGGGTTAATATAATCATTTTCTTCAGAAAAATTATAATAAAACCCTTCTTCTGCAGATCTAGAGTTTTTTAATTTCAAAAGAAGGTTTCTTATTGTTCCCTGATGAACAACATTTATTAAATCGTTAATCGTAACATTTTTAGGAAGAGAATCTTTATCAAAAATAGAAAGGCCATACCCGTGTAAATTTTTTTGTTCTGAAACATCACTGATATTTTCAAAGAAAACATTTACAAATTTTTTTGTTTCTTTTATATCTAAATCTTTTGAAAACTCACCTAATATATCTATCATTTCAAATAAAACATTTTTTATTCTATTTAAATCCTCTGTTGAGGATGAATCAGAAAGATCCGATAATAACTTTAATGCCTCCATATTCAACAATTCCAATCTTTTATACTCACTAAACAGTTCTTTATCTACAACACCATCATTATTAGTTTTAGTTTTTGAGATTTTGACTATATCAAAATTTTTACCTACATTTCCTTCTACAGCTTCCTGCAAAATTAGATGGTCCTGTTGTTCATCCGGCAGAAAATCGCCTACATATCTTGTTGCAAGACCTTCTTCCATTTCTCTTGCATAACCACTAAAACCTTTGCTTCTTACAGCTTTATCTTTTACTTTTTTACTTGGATTTTTAATATACCTTATGTTTTCCCAATTTTTTTGTACTGCTATTATTTGAGTTTCTTCGGTAGGATTTTGTATATTTTGGAATATTCTTTCATCTTTATCAACAATTTTTTGTTGTGCATAGTCAGATAAATTTTCTATGTGCAAAACCATAAAATAAACAGGTAAAACTTCTATGTATTCATCAACTAATTTTTTTTGAACATTTTCATCAACATTTACTTTTTCCTCCCAATTACAATTGGGCATTAAACACACAAACTCCAAAAAATAATCAGGGAAGGAAAATATATTTTTTTTAAATTTTTTACTTCCTTTATCTAATAAACGTAATTGAATTTCCGTTAAATTTTCATATTCAGAAAACAGTTCTTCACTTTGTTTCTTTATAATCTTCCTAATTTCAGTAGTATTATCAATTCTTTCTGTTTGTTCAAAAACATCTAACATTTTTTCTATTTTATCGTCCAAAGCATCTGTTTTCTTATTTCTTTTCCCTATTAAAGAATTTAAAATCGTTGAAATACTTAACAATGGTAATGTGGATTCATCAATTTCTTTGCGTTTTTTATTAATTAAAGTTGCTATACCATTGTATGCACCATGCATTATTGTTGCAATTATTGCTGCATCTAATATACCACCTGTATAAATTGATATTAAATATGGTATTGATAAAATTGTACTACCGACCAAACGATAAGCCAAATTTTTTAAAATATTTTTTCTATCAGTTACTTCTCCACTGTTATATTCCGTGACTGTGTGTAATAAACTAAACATAATCACTCTCCATAAGAAAAATCCAATAAACGGAATAACCGGTCCTGCAAAAACAAAAGAAAGTCCAACCGAAATCCCTAATGCTCCAAGGCCAAACAATCCTTCTTCCCAAATCGGAGCTATAAAAACATCATAATTCGATAATAATTTATTTAATATATTCCATCCGAAACCTTGTTTATCTTTCGTTTTATTATAAATTTTCTTTATATAAGATGAAAGAATGGAAAAAGATGTTGAAGCGTTTTGAGGAGCTTTTTTAACATCAGTTTTTGGTTTAGTCGATTTAATGCTGATAAGTTCAGAATTTGAAAATTTTAGTTTCCACCTTAAATTGTTCCATATATTTGAGCCCAATAAAGCCATAAAAATCTTTGCAAAGGTAAAATCCGTTAATAAACCACTTGTATCTCCTGAACTTAAAAATATAGCTATTCCCGTACGTAATAAACCTAATGCTAAAATGGTAGAATACACTATTGTTTTATTCTCTACTTTATTTAAATCTTGCTCCATTTCTTTTTGTAATTGTTCGCCCCTTCTTTTCTGCTCTTCAATAATAACTTTAATTGAATCTCTGGCATCTTCTTTCTCTTCTTCATCAAAGATATCTCCTCTTATTCCGTTTTCTAGTTGTTTTCTATAATCCTGTAATTCTTCATCCGAATAATCCTGCAATCCATTGTTATTTTCCAATATTTCTTTTAAGAGTCCTTTAGTTTCATTAGAATCAATATCTTTAACTATTTCTATTTCTTCAAGAAATGAGTCAAGCTCTTTAATTGCTTGCAAATTACCATAGCTCATTCTTTCATATAACATAGCATACATTGTTTTACTTGGATCTAAAGTTTTAGTACTAAAAATCCTATCTACACCTTTAACAATATATTTTGAAATATAAGGATATTCACTATCATCAGAAATTCTTTTTTTTAATTCGTTCCATTTTTCTATATCCCCAGTAGTTATACCTCCAATTTGTTTATTAAACAAATCATATAAAAATTTAGCGTCTTCATATCCTTTAATTCTTTTATTTGATTCTTCTATTTGTTTGTCAGTATCTTGTTTTTCAATAGCCTCTCTATATGGCAGTTCTGACTCTAAGAACATTTGTCCTAATGTTCCTACATATTCGTAATTATTTAAATTGCCCTTGTATATTTTTTGTACTGTATCAACAAATGTTACAAATATAAATACTCCGCTTTCTAATAACGATATAAAAAGAGGGAGTATCATTCGTTTTATACTGCCAAAAAAACTATATTCCGCACTCGTTGTTTCATCGGCTTGTATGACTTTTGGAGATTTCTTATCTTCATCTTTCTCTTTACGGTTTGTATCAATTTCAATTTCTTGTCCACCATCTTCAGTATCGGTAAGCTGTTGATTTGAATATTGTAATTTCCATCTTAAATTGTTTACTATATTTGAAGCAAATAAGGCTACGGCAACATTTATAAAATTATTTTCTGCTAATAAAACGCTTAAATCACCTGAATAAAAAAATACAGATACTCCTGAAAGAATTAAACCTATTACTACCTTTTTAAAATATGATATTGTTTTATTTTCTACTTTATTTAAACCTTTCTCCATTTCTTTTTGTAACAGCACACCATGTAAATATTTGACACTTTCATTAAGCTCAGAGGAAGTTTCAAAAGTTCCTTCATTTATTTCGTATTCAAGCTTTTCTCTATAAGCCTGTAATTGTTCATCTTTATAAACACCTAATCCTTCTGTTTTTAAATCCTCTTTTAATTTTTTTACTTCTTTGTTTAATTCTTTTACTTTTTTTATTAAAATTTCTGCTTCTTCTACATTTTGTTCCGTGTCTATTCTTTTTAATATTTCTTTTGCATCTTTTAACTCGTCTTTTGTATCTCCTAATTTTTCTTCTATACTTTCAGTAATTTTTATATCTTCTTCTATTTTTTGTAAAAGACTTAAGCTTTTTATAGAATCAGAATCAACGTATCCATATTTTCTCTTAATGTAATCACTAAATAAACTATACATTCCTTCAGAGTCCATTATTAGAGAATATTTCTTATCATTGTTTTCACTGTTTTTCATTCTTTCGCAGACAAGTTCAACTATTGTTTTATTTGAATCTAATATATTTTTATTCTTAACAACATAATCTGCAGCATAAACAACATTTAACCAGTCATAATCCTTATCAAGATTGTCTTGCCCTTTAATTTTATTCAGTTTTACTTCATCAATATAAGTTATATCTTTAACTTTTTTACTACACAAATACGATAAAAATATTATAGGATCGTCCAAAACTCCAATCGTTTTATTTTTTTGTTGGTTTATGGTTTTTTTATATTGTGAATTAAAATTTTTCAAGAACCATTTACCTGCTCTTCCTACATATTCGTCGTTATTTAAATTGCCGGTGTATACTTTTTCTATCGTATCTGAAAGCATTACAGGTACAAACACCACACTTTCTGCTATCGATCTAATAAACGGTTTTATCATTCGTTTTATATTATCGAAAAAACTATATTCATTATCCGCATTTGTTGTTTTGGATACATTTATGCTATATTTTTGTTTACCATCTCCGGTATTGATTTTGAATTTTCGTTTATGCATTAAATTGCTTACTATATTCGAACCAAATAAAGCCAAAATAATATTTGTTACATTATTTACTGTTAATAAAATGCTTAAATCACCTGAACTTATAAATACAGATATCCCTGAAAGAACCAAACCTGTTACTATCCCTACAGTATATTTTATTGTTTTACTCTCTATTTCATTTAAATCTTGCTCCATTTTTTCTTGTATTCTTCTATATTGTTCTTCCTTAATAACATTAAGTAAATAATCGGCAATATCTTCTATGTTATAAGAATATTCTTGATACCTCTCAGGCACTTTATATAATTTTAATTCTTTTTTTAATTCTATTATTGTTTCTTCCAGTGTTTCTAATTCTTTATCCGTATAATCTTGTAAACTTTTTTCACCGTTTTTATTTTCCGTATTCTTTGAATTCAGTCTAGCTGTCTCTATTTCTTGTAAAGGTTTTAAAATCTCTAAATTTTCACTATAATCTTCTAAATAAGCATCAATATTTATTTTAACAAAAGCAGATGAATCATCTTTTAGTTTAATGAAATGCTGTCCTTTTTCATCGTAATATTCTTTTTGTTCAATATTTTTTTGTCCTTCAATAGCCTCTTTATATTGTGGAAAAAATAATTCTAAGTAGAATATGATACCTACTTCGCCTACTTCATTACCTGTTACTGTTTTTTCTATCGTATCCAAAATTGTTACAGGCACTAATACTAAACTTTTTGGTATCGATATAATAAATGCTTTTACCGTTTCTTTAACTTCTTTAAAAAAGTTAAATTCATTAGGAGTTGCATTTGTTTCTTCATCTTGTGAAGATGCATCTTCTATTTCTTTATTCTCTTCACTTTTTTCAACTTCATCTTTTTTACTTATAAAATTACCTGAGCAAGGTGGCATAATACAGGGGATACCATACTCTCTGTACATATCTATCCACTCATTTGTAAAACCTCTATCATCAAGTGCAAATGATACTTTGATATATTTTGTAATATCTTCAAGCTGTTCCTTAATAAAATCCGAAGTATACTCTTTATAAGAAGGCTTCATTCTAAGTTCACAATCATTAGACCAACAAGTATATTTACTTAATTGTTCTTGTGTAGGAACTTTAAATTTTTCATTTTTTCCTTCTTCAATTCTTCCGGTTGTAAATATTATTTTAGTTTTTTTACCTTCTATAATACCATTATCTATCAGTTCATTTCTCTTTATAATACTTAATATCATAAGAGCTACTTCTTTATTTAATCTATCATTAACAAGAGCTTTATGAAATTCGTCGTAATTAATTTCTGTTCTATCACCGTCAGTTAAGATACCACTTCTGTGCAGGACTTCAAATAAAGTAGAATCCAAATCAACAACCACAGCATCACCATAACCTTCATACTCTTTGTTATATTCATATCGTTTTTGTATAGATGTGTTTCCTAATACTCCAAAATACATTATACCTTCATCTTGGTATTCTTGGCTTTTATTCAGATATTCTTTTTTTTCTTTATCGCTTAATTCGGCGTAATCAATTGTGGTATCAAATACAGATATTATTTTTTTATTTTTTCTTTGTTTGTTTATGGTTGTTTCAATTTTTTCTCCTGTTCTAATTTCAGTTTTGTATTTATCTTTTTTATTTTTACCTTCAAACCATAAGCCATCTTTTTTTAACTTCGTTTTAATTTTTCCCTCATTTTGTTCGTCATCTATTAAGTATATAATTTTAGTCTGGCCGTCACTTTTTTCATTTGTAATAACTCTATCGGACATTATTCTTTTTAAGCCATCATTCCCATTTTCTAAAAATGTATCATCTAAACGACAGATTATTACATTTTCATCTGTAATACTTACATTGTTTTCATAAAAATCATCTGCTAAATTTTTGGAATTAACGTTTACTTCATATAAATCATCTAAATTTTTAAGATTTGCAAAAAATGTGCCTTTCTTACCTTCTTTATAACTATCAGAAAAAGTTTCAAATGATCTTGAAATTAAGAAAAACCTTGTCATTTCTATAATGGCTTTTAATTCATCTTGATTTAATTTACTATCCGCATTTTCTTGATAACCTTGTAAAAAATTAACCATTACATTTACATTAAACATTTCCGGTTCTTGTGTATCTGCAAATATTCTTGCTAATTCCATTGCTCTTAAAAAATAATCGGAATGTTCCCAATCTATAATTCCTGTAAGTTCACCATTTTCATTAAAAAATAAATTTTCATAATTTAAATCACCATGAATAAAAGAATACTCAAGTCCTTCTATACCAGCCCAGTTTCCTTTTAAAGTTACCATTTGTTTTACTAACATTGCAAAATTCTTATCTTTACTTTTAATCAAATCATTTATCTTTCTAAATGCAATTTCTTCACCATATTTTTCTCCCCATAAAAATGCAATGTGAATAATACTGTTTAAATCCTCATTATCTTCATAATTTTTCTCAATATTTGTTATTAACTCTTTAAAATCTTTACATCTTATTAATTTTGTTATTCTTTTATCACTATATTCGTTACCTTCCCATAAGATAAAAAATGTAGCAATAACTTTTTTATTTGAACTATCTTCCAAATCAAAAAAGTTTTCTTCTTCTAGTTCTTTAATCTTGTTTTCTATTTCTTTTTCGGAAGGAAAAATTTCTATGCTTTTTGCAGGGGACCACTTATCTTCATCTTCTATTTTATATTTTTCAAGATTTTCATTTTTATTCAATTCATTGTGTATTTCAGCAATTTCTTTCCCAAATTTTTCAATATCTTCATGCTCTACAATCTTTAACCTATCACCTGTTACAAACTCATTTACACTAATATAATAATCTTCCGTATCTATATAATAATTTCCATTCTTTGTCTCAATTAATTTTGAAATCGGAAGTTTTTCATCTTGCACCGCTTTCTGTATATGAAACATAACATCACTTCTTGTTTCATCGTAATGCTCTTTTGCAATACATTTAAAAACAACTTCCTTTGTTTCTCCATTCTTATTTTGTATTGTTAATTTTATGGGTTGTATATTGGACATACTGCCTAACACTTTAAAATCTACAATTTCTCCATGATTATCGTATTCTTTCCATGATTCTTTAAGTATTTCTATATACTTGATTAACGGCTCTCTATTACTTTCCTTGTTAAATAACATCCGAATATCGCCGTTCACTCCTTCACTGTCAAGAAAATCTTTTATTATTTTTGGAATTATTTCTAATTTTTGTAAATCTTTATTACTTTTATTTGAAAAAATATTGAATATTTTATCAATAAAGGAAATTTTCGTTTCTTCACCGTTTATAAATTGCTGCCATGCTTTTGATATTTCTTTATCTGCTAAATCTATATTTAAAAGGCTTCCTATTTCTATAAATAAATTTTTAAAATCTTTATAATCAATATCATCGGATTCCGAATTTTTAGATATGTTTACATCTTCTCTGGTTTGTTTTAACTTTTCAGTTACATTATATTCTCCGGTTATTTTAAAGCCATAAGTCGCATTAAAAGTTTCATCGCTTATATTTTTTATATTTTTAACTAATTTCTCATTCTCTTCATTTTTTTCTTTATCTTTACTATTAATAAGTTGCAATATATCTTTTTCATCTATCCCCGCTTCTAATGCATTTTTTATAAATAACGGTAACGATTTTTCAAAATCAACCCCATATCTTATACAAAATATCAATGTAGCCAAAGTTTGGAAATTGATTTCTTTTTGTTCTTTGGCTATTTCGTAATATGTTTTTTCCGCTTCTTTTACCCCGCCTTGAACATTCGGCGTTATTACTATGTAACTTACTCCTTCGTTCTGTAAAATATCGGTTACCGTTTGGCTGTGAAAACCTCCCGTTACTATTACATCCAATCTCGTAACCTTGTCCATATTCTCTATTATCTTATTTACTTCTTTCGGTTCTTCTTTTACATCCTCTATTTCATATGTCTCTATCCCGTCAAATATGTTCTCCGTAAAATAATCGTTTCTGTCATTGTTTATTTTGTAAAATGTATCTACCTCTTCCATATACGGCTTTAATAATGAAAATACTTTATTATCTACGTATTTGTTATATAACCTTTTGTATGTCTCTATATTCTCTTTATAATATTCATAATCATCACTCGTTATTTTTGTTGACATATAGTCTTTTAAGTATTTTTCGAAATGTGTTAAAAATACTACTTCCCTTTGGGCTACCGTATCACTAAACCTTGTATTTATTTCTCTTGTCAACCTTTCTTCTTCTTTCAATAATTCCAATGGATTTATTTTTTGACTTAATTCTATATATGTAAAATATTTATTTAATTCTTTAAAATCTGATGTTACGTCTAAGCCTAAATCTCTGCTGATTTTTATTATGTACGAATACAATTTATCCGTTTGTTCAAAATTCTTTGTATTATCCAAAAGCATTTTATATGCATTATACGGTAACTTTTCTTTTAATATCATTACCAATGCTTGTAATTGGCTTGTTATTGCTTTGTAATCGAGTTGTTTTTGTAAGGCAAGTAATTTTATGTATGTATATGTATTTTCATATTTTGTTAAATCTATCCCTAATTTTTCGGTATGTTTGGCAAGTAATCTATAATATTTCTCAGGACGCATTGATCCTGATATATATTCTTGTGACAATTCTTCTATTTTATATTGTCTTTTGGTGTAATACTGTTTTTTTACTTTTGCTGTTGATTCTTCTATCCCTTTTAATATTATTTGTATCTCATCTTGTTTTTCAAGTAAGTCTCCGAACCTTTTTAAGTTATCCAAATACGGCTCTTTCTTTTCCAACCCTTTTATTATTTCTGTCTTATCACTTGCTGCACTGTAATATTCGGCTCCCGTTAATTTTCCCGTTTCAAGTATTTTATTTAAGATTTCCGTTTTCTTTTTGTCATTCTTTATATTTTCGGTTAACCATTTTGTACTTACATCACCGTAAGCTCCTTCCAAATAGACATTGGTTACACCGTATTTCTTATCAAACATTTCTATAATATTGCTGATGTTTTTTTGAACTTGCGGATGGCAATGTAAATCCTGTATGTTTATTATTACTCTGTCGGTTCCTGCAAAATGGCTTTTGGTTATTTTTCCGTAACTGTACGGCAATATAAAATCAGTAAATATTTGTTTATATTGCGTCGTTCCCGCTGTCGGCATTGCTACGGCTGCTGCAACATCGTGACAGACCGAGGAAACGAAGAAACAAACAATTACAAAAATTGCAAGCAATTTTTGCAGCTGAAAAGTTTTCCAATTAGTAATTAACAATGAGAAATTAGTAATTAATGTTGATAATTTTTTTAGTTTTTTCATTTTGCCTTTTAAAAAATTTTTATTTCTAAATTTTTACAAAATCTATGTCAAATCCTATAAAATTTAATATTGCCCTCATTGTTCCTATACTCGGATCAACTTCGGAAGATAATATTCTGTATATATTTGCTCTGCTTAGTTTTGTTTGTTTAGATAATTTTGAAATATTTCTTTCTGCTTTTAATATCACTCCCAAATTTGCTTTTAAAGATTTTAAATCCCTATCCTTTTTGTATTCCTTTATGATATAATTTTTAAAGTTTTTTAAATATTTAGGATCGTTTTTTAATTCCTCTATTTCCATTTCTATAAAATTAGTTTCTTTTGGTTTATTCATTTTTATCATACCTCTTATTTATATTTTATTATAAGCTCTCTTGCTTTTTTTATATCTTCCTTTTGACTGCTTTTATCTCCACCATTTAACAATAACAAAATTTCGCCATTTGATTTTATCGTATAGTATATTCTTAAACCGGCACATCCTTTATTAAAAAATCTTAATTCAAATAAATTTCCTTTTAAATCTTTATGAGCTCCAAAAATTCCAAACCTTAAATTGAATAATCTTTTGTTTATCGCAAACCTTCTACTATCTTTTTTAAAACTTTTATACCACTTTTCAAACTCTTGTGTTTGGTTAATTATCATACATGTACCTTTGTGTAATTGTATCTTATTTGAGACATTTTGTCAAAATTCTTATATTTATCTACAAGAAGCATTGCAAACGGTTTAAATTCTTATTTCTTAAAAATCCCTCTTCCTCAATGTTTTAACAAAGAAAGAGGGATTTTAAAGAACCATTTTGATTACTTAAAACTATGCAGCGGCGGTCATTGCTTTATAGCCTCTTACTGCTATATCACCGATACTGCCTTTACCTACTTCTACTCGTTGTAATCTGTCTTCTATTACAGGGAATAATGCTCTAAATTCATCTAATATCGTTTTTTTCTGTTCTTTAATTTCGTTTAACGGAGGCAACTTATCTTCCCATTCAGCTAATTCTTTTTGTCCTTTTTCATTAAGAATTTTTATTCCTTTCGCTATAACTTGTTCTGCCGGTATTCCATCTTCAAATTCTACATTATCAATCACATATTCTATTTCTTCTCCAAGTGCAAGTGCCATAAAACCTTTTGTTAAAAATATCTTTCTTACTGTTTCATTTTTATTTAATCTAAAGTCTTTTCTCATTTTTTCTTTCGCTTCTTTTTCATCAATACTATTCTTCGCAAGTTTATCCAACACAACATTCTCAACTGCAATTTGAGAAAATCCTTTTATTGCTCCGTAAGCTTCTTCATATCGTCCTTCTTTTATTAAACTTTCTATAAAATTATTTGCTTCTCCTGAAAATACCTCACATTTTCTAAGTTCTTTTTCTATTTGTTCTTTTGTTCTTTCTTCATTTACTTTAAAATCTTCTGCGGATTTTTCAAATATTTCTTTATATAACATTTCTGCGTTTTGGCTTGTTAATGTAATTTTACCAAAATCTTCTTCGCTATTCATTACTTTCGCTTCCATTGAACGGGCTTTATTATTTAACTGATCAAATGCCGATATAAGTGCAGGTAACGATACAAAATTCTTTAACATTCCGAGTGCTTTTGATAATAAATCCTTTAATGTTTCCTTCTGCTCACTGTTTTCTACAACAAAACCGGCAATTTTTGCTGCCCAACCTTTAAGTTGTTTATCTGTTATTTCTTTGTCAACTGTTAATCTAAATTTTGCACTTTCTAAAGCATCTTTATTTTTTTCTGCTTGTGCTAAATTCAACTGCCATATACAATCTTCATTATCTACTACCAATTTATCCGATATTGTCTCTTGTGTAGGTTCCAATATTATTTTTGTTTCTCTAACATTATTACCGTTTGTTGCTATTTCTGATAACTCCTTTATAATACTTTGATTTACTTCACCTTGATATTTGATTCCGTTAAAGTGAAATTCTGTATCTAACTTAGTATTATATTCTTCAAATAAATTTTGAACTTCATTTATTTCATTTTTATCTTTAATAACAACTTCTACTTCATATTTATTTAACCTTTTTAACAAATCTTTTTTTGACTTTAAACTATTTATTCTCTCTATTGTTACCTCAACAATATCTCCTTCTTCTACCTCATTTTCTATATTACGAATAAACTGTTCATCTGATAAACCACTATAACTTTTTGATTTGTCCGTTATAACATTTGTATTAGCAATTTTGACAGAAGTTACACTTTTAACTTTTACCCTTTCTGTTAAATCCGTTGCAACTGTTCCTATTTTTTCTTCAGTTATTTCTCCAATTTCTTCTTTACCTACAAAAACAGATGTTACTAACTCATTTCTAAATATCGGTAATTTAACATTTTGTTCATTTAAAGTTTCATCCATCCCATCTGCTTTAAGTTGATTATTTATGTTAATAATATCACCATCTTTCCCTTCTGATAAACCGGATTTTGAATATATTACAAATTTTTCGTTATTTCTATCATATATCAGTCTAATCTGTTTACCTTCAATTTCACCTATCAATAAGCCACCCCTATATTGTGCATTTCCATCTATTTCGTATAAAACAGCTCTTTCTTCTTCTAGCTCTTTATTTAAAGCATCTATATTTTCTTGAGAATATCCATCTCTGGCATTTAAAAAAATTAATTTTGAATTTTTTAATTCCGAAATTGTTTCATCATTAAATTGTCCGGCTATAAAACCACTTAAAAAAGCCATTTTTAAATCCATTGCATCCGATAAACTATTTATAAATATGTGTCTGTCTGCGAGTTCGACTTTTTTATCTTTATAATTTTTTCTAACTTCTGGTAATTTTTTCAATCCTTCAAATAACCTTTTTATAATACTTCCTGTCGGCATCATAGGCATAGTTCCCAAAACAAAAGCCATTTGGGAATAAACAATTTCTTTTTCAGTATCATGACGATTTGCAAACCATAATCCTATTCCTGGGAATGCTAAACTTAATACCATTATCGGGTTTTCGATTTTGTTGATTGCATTGTTTCTCAAGTTTATTCTTTTTTGTTCTCCCCCTAATAACCATTTAAAAAACTTTGCTAAAATTTTATTATCGTCTCCTTCTTTAATACCTAAACCTATTCCGCTTAAAAATTTATCAAGCCAAGTCATGGTGAGTTGTCTATTTTTCGATAACTTGTTAAATTCTTCTTCTATGTTGTCTATTTTTTCGCCACTTACTATTTTATATATTATTTCTTCCAATTCATTTGATTTATTTTTCAATATTTTTTCGCGTTCTTCAAATATTTCATAAAATGTTTCAGCAAACATTTTTTGTTGATCGTTACTTAAAAATCCAAATCCTTCTAATTCTTTAAATTCTTTATACTTTTCTTCGCTATTTTCTTTAAAATTTATTTCTTCATACTCTTTTTCGCTTTTTTCTTTACACAAATCTACTATAGACTTAAAATCTACTTCTAAATCTTGATTATACTTATCATTAAATAGATTTTTAAATTTGTTAAATTGTTCTTTACGATCATTTACACTACCTTTATTAAAATGTACAGTTAACAAATATTCATATCCAAACTCTGTCATATCTTTATTTGTTATTTCTTTAAACACTTGACTCGTAACAGATTGTATATAATAATGAAATCCAAAACCTAAAGCATCATCCACTATTTTTCTAAAATCTTCGTCAGAAATATATATATAATACCTCACATACCTTTCTGCGACATCCTTTTTGAATTTATCATCTCTACTTTTGTATTCTTTTAACCTTTCTTTTTCAGACTCTATAAAATTATTTAAAACTTCCTCATTTTCTAAGTTTAAATTCTCAAAATCCAAATCCTTCCAATCATCATTTAAACCTTCGCGATACTCTTCATTATTTTGTTCTTGAACAGATTTTATCTTTTCTACTTTTTCTTGTTTTTTAGCTTTTTCTTTTTTAAATTTAAAAAAGCTTCCAAATAATCCTTGAGGACGGGAACCGGCAATACTTCTTAATAAATTTCTTATTGTTCCAGAAATACCATTACTGCCGTTTTTATCATCTTGTAGTTCTTGTAAATGCTCTGCTCCATAGTTTTCTATAAAAACTCTTTCTTCATGAGTACCTTTTTGTATTCCATCTATTTCATTTAATTTAACACCATAATTATATGCCAAGTGAACTACCCAAGCAATAACAGTAGCAACCGGCAATAATAACGGACTAACTGCAAATAAGCCAATATATATAGCTGATAACCCAACAGTTATAGGAGTTAATCCGTTGAAGCCATATATATTTTTCCTTCCAAGTCGTGCAAGTTTTGCATCAAAATTAATATGTTCTTCTATAAAAGCAATTTGAGTTGCAGTAAATAAAAATGCTGAAAAAGCTACCACTAAAATAGGAGAAAAAACAGCACCCAAAATAGGCATCATAATACCTATGCTTATTAAGGGAACATATCTAAAAGCTTCCTCAAACAAAATTTGCTTTCCTTGACCTTTTACTATCCCCATAAAACTCTTATAAATAGCACTATCTCCACCAATAAAACCTTGAGGTCTTAAACTGTCTTCTTCTGTTTCTTGTTCACGAAGCTGTTCTTGAATTGTCTTTTGTGTTTCTCCGCTTATTTGTTCTGGAAGGATGTTTTCTTCAGTTTGTTCAGCTTCAGTTTCTTCTGTTTGTTCTACTTGTTGTTCTAAATTTTCAACTTTTTCCAATAACGATTCTATTTTTTGTTTGTTTACAACTATATTGGAACTTAATATTTTGTTCAGCAAATCTTTCTTGTCTTTAAGTATTATGCTATTATCTTCATATATTTCTTCTGCTAAAGCATCAATATCTGTAGCCGAGTTGTTTATTTTTTCTTTAAAATATTCTATTTTGTTCATTCTTATAGGATATTCAAGACTTTGTTGTTTTACAATGTTCACATCTTTTTCTGTTGACTTTCCAACAAGAATATTATTCACAGCTGCTTGATAGGCTTCATGTTCTTTTTGCATTCTTTTGATAATATTTTTATTTTCTCCAGAAAAAAGCCCCAAATCGTCAAGTATATCCGCTATTTTTTCAAGACTTCCACTCAATGTAGTTCCTGTAGTTGTAACAGAATATATTACTTTGAATTGGTCACCATCTTTAATTGTTTCAACTCTTGTTAATTTACCCTCGTAATCTTCAAGTAAATTTACAGGAAAAGGCAAATGTGCCAAATCTGTGTTCCAAGAATTATCCAATGACCATGCAGAGTGTATACATAATAAAATCAATAATACGTTAAATCTTTCTTTACCATCGTTATCATATAAAATGTTGCCATTTTTATCTCTCAAATAATACTTATCAGGATTTCTTAAAAGATCAAAAACAACAACAAAAACAGATTTTATACCATTTTTTTGGTTGTTTATAAAACCATCCCTAACCTTCTCTTTCATTGTTTCATTATCTTTCCATTCTTCTTCTATTATATCTCTAGCATCTTCGCCTCTCATAAGATTAGCATTTCCAATTCGAGTTCCTTTACCTTTTTCTAACAAAGCTTCTATATCTTCTTCCAAAACGGATTCCTCTATCTTATATTTTTTACCTTCTTCAAGTTCAGAAACTTTTGAACCGTCATCGAGTTCATAGTATCCATTATCATCTAAGGTACCGGCAATACCATTTTTGCCTATTAACATAAAAAATATTCTCAAATTATCCGGATTCAAATCATTAAAATCTTCCAAATTCACTTTTCTTCCAAAATCAGCATCATTGGTTCTATCATTTAACCTTTCTTTTGCATCTTTATTAAAAAAAGATAACAGAAGTTCTGTTCTTAATGCAGCAAGTTCTTTATCTCCTAAATTGGCAATGTTATTTATTTTGTTTTCTGTCCATCCTCTCTCATCCTTTAAAAACTGTTTAATCTTTTCATTATCTTTTATTATGCCTTTTAAATAATAATTATATGCTCTGGCTATTCCATCTTCATCTATTATTACCTTATCAGTGCCTGTATAACTTGGAAAAAGCATTCTCATATCAATATTTTCTAAATTTTTCCCGCTATATACTGCAGCTTTTTGAGCATTAAAATAAGAACTATTATGATAATTTATTGCTAATTCCATAGCTTTTTCAGGATCGGCAAATATATTATCTATAAGCTCGTCGAGAGATTCATTTTTATCAGATTTGATTGCATTTAAAAAGTTTTCAAAAGCTTTATGATAAGCATTTTCAAATTCTTTATTTTCATCACTTTCACCTTTTTTTAGTATATCAATAAGATCTTGATCTTTATCTATTTTCCCTTCTTCAAACTCTATAAGAATGTCAACGATATCAGGTTTTTCTTTCAATATAACATTAGCAACTTTCCATATTTCATCAACTCTATCACTAATACCTTCATACTCTATTAATAATTTTTTTACTGTAAATATTTGTTCTTGTTGTCTTTGGCGATTTAAAAAGCTTTCGAAAGTTGTAATACCATCACCTGCTATATAATGAAGTCCATTATATTCACTTATAGCATCATTTGATTCAAACATAATCTTTCCATTCTTACTTTTTGCTTCTGCAAAAAATTCCATAAGTGTGTATAAAGAGGCACCATTTTCTATCATTTCTATTATGGTTTGTTTTATTTGTTTTATTTGTTTTATTTCATTACTTTCTTTTTTAAAAAAGAATGAAATAAAAGGTAGTGGATTAAGCTTGTTATTTACAATATCTACTAATAAATCTCTTAAATCATCATCACTTATATTTTCCGTATTTATCCCTAATGCATCCCCTAAATCCTTTATAAAACTTTTAAATTGTTCTATATCCGGATCATCGGATTCTATATTCATTGCGAAATCTACTTTTTGCTTTGTTTCTTCTAAAATTTCCGATAAATTTGATATCGCATTATCTCCATATTTTTCATTAAATTCCTTATCGCCCATTTCCCAAATTTCATCTACCAATAATCTATTCTTATTACCAACAGCCGGAAATGATAACACATCTTCTTTTGTCAATTTCGCAAGTTGCATAGATTTTATTAAAAAAGGTAATCTATTATTCTCACCATCAATACCGTACATTTTACAAAACACTAATGTTGCCAAGGTTTGGAAATTGATTTCTTTTTGTTCTTTGGCTATTTCGTAATATGTTTTTTCGGCTTCTTTTACCCCGCCTTGAACGTTAGGCGTTATTACTATGTAACTTACTCCTTGGTTTTGTAATATCTCCGTTACCGTTTGGCTGTGAAAACCTCCGGTTACTATTACATCCAAACGGGTTACTTTATCCATATTCTCTATTATCTTATTTGTCTCTTTCGGCTCTTCTTTTATGTTTTCTATTTCGTAAGTTTCTACTCCATCAAATATGTTTTCAGTAAAATAATCGTTTCTGTCATTATTTATTTTGTAAAATGTATCTACCTCTTCCATATACGGCTTTAATAATGAAAATACTTTATTATCTACATATTTGTTGTATAATCTTTTATATGTCTCTATGTTCTCTTTGTAATATTCATAGTCGTCACTTGTTATTTTTGTGGACATATAATCTTTTAAGTATTTCTCAAAATGGGTTAAAAACACTACTTCTCTTTGTGCTACAGTATCACTAAACCTTGTGTTTATTTCCCTTGTTAACCTTTCTTCTTCCTTTAACAATTCCAACGGATTTATCTTCTGGCTTAATTCTATATATGTAAAATATTTATTTAATTCTTTGAAATTTACCGTTAAATCCAATCCGAAATCTTTACTTATCTTTATTATATATGCATATAATTTATCTGTTTGCTCGAAATTCTTTGTGTTATCAAGTAACATCTTATATGCATTATACGGTAATTTCTCCTTCAATATCATTACCAATGCTTGTAATTGGCTTGTTATTGCTTTGTAGTCAAGTTGTTTTTGTAAGGCAAGTAATTTTATGTATGTATATGTGTTTTCGTATTTTGTTAAATCTATCCCTAATTTTTCGGTATGTTTGGCAAGTAATCTGTAATATTTCTCAGGACGCATTGAACCTGATACATATTCTTTTGATAATTCTTCTATTTTATATTGTCTTTTGGTGTAATACTGTTTTTTTACTTTTGCAGTTGATTCTTCTATCCCTTTTAATATTATCTGTATTTCATCTTGTTTTTCAAGTAAGTCTCCGAACCTTTTTAAGTTATCCAAATACGGACCTTTCTTTTCCAACCCTTTTATTATTTCTGTCTTATCACTTGCCGCACTGTAATATTCGGCTCCCGTTAATTTTCCCGTTTCAAGTATTTTATTTAAGATTTCCGTTTTCTTTTTGTCATTCTTTATATTTTCGGTTAACCATTTTGTGCTTACATCACCATAGGCACCTTCCAAATATACATTGGTTACTCCGTATTTCTTATCGAACATTTCTATAATATTACTGATGTTTTTTTGAACTTGCGGATGGCAATGTAAATCCTGTATGTTTATTATTACTCTGTCGGTTCCTGCAAAGTGGCTTTTGGTTATTTTTCCGTAACTGTAGGGCAATATGAAATCGGTAAAAATTTGTTTATATTGCGTTGCGTCCATCGTCGGCATTGCCGCTACCGCTACTGCGTCGCGACAGACCGAAGACATAAAAAAGCAAACTACTACCGCTAAAGCGATTGCTTTTTTGGAAGATTGGAAGATTGGAAGAATTGATGATTGGAAGAAACAAGGAAGATTATTTTTTAGTTTAAAGACGAGATTTCTCGCTTCGCTCGAAATGACAGAAAAAAAAGATGATGACAATTTTTTTAATATCTTCATAATGCCCCCTAAAAAGGAAAACCGACTTGCAATTACTACTATGCAAGCCGGTTTAATTTTCTATATTTTTTATTTAATATTACTGCTATTGTATCTTTTATACGAACTACCAATATAGCAAACAATACAAAAAATAATATTCCCATATTTGTTGCTCTGTTACCGAAGTTTACTCCAATATTTCCACAAACATCGTATAGTTTATTTTTACTTTCATAAATTAAATATGACAAATTCAAATTTAATGTTTCAATTTGGTTACTTGTGCCGGTTTGTATTATTATTGCATTATCTGCCGATGTATTTACCGGAGTTGATGATTCGCCATCCTTTTGTTGAGCTTGTTGTTCTGATAATTGTGCTTCTGCTATCATTTCTATATTAAAATTACTTAAAATAGAATTTATTACCGACATTACTACATTTGAATACTCGTCATAAAAATTTGTTTGAACGGTATTTACCGCACAATTAAATGCTGACATAAAATTACTTTTTATTTCCTGATTTTTTGGAATAAAACTATTTAACAAAACCATAACAAACACAAAAACAGCGACGAGCTTTTGTAAGTTATAAAACTTTTTATTGATAATATTAAGAAACTTTACTTTTATCATACTATAATTATACTCTATTTATATTAAAATTGCAACATTTTATTTTGTGAAAAAATTGTGAAAATTTGCAAGGCAAATTTTTGATGTATGGATGTATGGAGGTATGGATGTATAACGGCTTAAACGACGGTAAAAGGCAGAGCATTTTTTTGAGGGATAGATGTATGGATGTAGCAACCGACTAACGACTGAATTAACACGGCGAACGGCAACGATAAGCAACAAAAACTTGGATTCCGGATCGGTGTCCGGAATGACATAACAAAAAGGACTTCCGAGTATAAGTCGGAAGTCCTTTTTGTATTTCTTACTACTTTCAAATTTCTTACTTTTCCAAACTATGCAGCGGCTAAGAGATCTCTCGTTGCTGCGAATGAAACTTCACCTGCATCTTCAAGTAATGTTCCTAAATTATTTTCAGCGTATAAAAGATCAAACAATTTTAGCATCTTAGCAATTCTCGCGGAACTTGTAGATGTTTTCATGCTTTCTTTAATATCTGCTGCAGTTCCTACTTCTTTTGCTTTTAAATCTTTTTCAAATTCATCAATTTTTGCAAATAAACTCTTTTTATCTTTACTTATGATAAATTTAAGCAATTCATTTCTTAACATTTGTCTTTCTTTAGGAGATAGCGATTTTACTATATCTTCAACTTTATTATTCAAAATATTACCGCCGTCTTCGTTTCTGTTATTAGGATTATCAATATCTTCTTGCAATGAATTTACAAAAACGTCTTCTATTGCGACAGAGAACATACCTTTAAGTAACTCTTTAAGAATTTCTTCTTTTTCGTCATCAGAATAATTTTCTAATACATATCTAACAGCATTTTTACCTGCCGGAGACAAGAACGGCAATAATTTTTCAACATTTCTTAACAATTGTCCTTCTTTTATTTCTTTATCAGAAGCCAATATATCTAACAATTCCGCATTTTCTTGTTGAATTTTATCAAAGTCAAATTCACTAAAACCGTTAGAACCTATTCTAATACCTTCGTTATACTCTTTTTCCTTGTTATCTTTATGTAACAAGAACTTGTAACCTCTGTTTACAAATTCAACCGTAACATTATAACCGTCTTTCAACATTTTTTCTACATTATTATCACCGTTACCTTTCAAATCTTCCTTGCTAAACTTAATTCTAAGCTGTTGAGACTTGTTAAGCTTCGTAATAGACTCTTTTATATTATCGTCTTTGGTGTTATATATTGAATACGGAACAACTGCCACTGCATCCTTTTTGGATATTTCATCAAGGATCTTAACAATTGTTTCCGAATTTGTTTTTGAACCTGACAATTCATCGGATAATTGATAATACACATCGGTAACAGCAGTTACAAAAGTCTCTTTTTCATTATAAGCAGCTAAATCAAATTTATTCAAATCTTCTTTTGTTTTAACATTTGAAATACAAATACCGGTAAGACCTTTAACATCATCTGTTAATATATCAATCTTGCCCTCAGCATTAATATTTTCAACATCAACATTTAAAGTTACGTTCAAATTCTTTCCGTCCGAATTTAATTTTTTCGCCTCTTTAATAACAAAATTAAGCCTGTTAGCAGAAACTTTCCCTTCTGTTACTATTACAACTTCCTCATATGAATTTTTAACTTGATTTATAATATTCTCTATAGATTTATCACTCATTTTTTCAGTTATGGTAATTACTGTTTGTCTTTGTTGCGATGGTTTTGTATAAGCGTCATCAATTTTTCTTAATATTTCGTAAGTACTGTAATCATTTTCAAGGGATTTTCTTTTGTTAGAAATATCTTCATCAAATTTATCCATCAAAGCATTTTTATTTGCAGCATTTGCAACGTAAATTCTATTAAATATTTTTTCTTTAAATTTAGAATCATATTGCAATCTTCCGATAATTAAGGCATCAGCATTGTTATTAAGCGTAACAACAGCATTGCTATCCGATATAAGGTTAATAAAATCAAAAAATGTTTTGGATTCGCCCACAACAGATTTCTTTATCGTCCACAAATCAGAATTATCTTCACTTTCAACACCGACATTAAATTTAACAGGAAGTTTAACATGCTCTTTAAAGAACTCAAAGAATTCAACAAAATCTTTTTCGCTTTGGGTAAGGTTTGCTTTGTTTTTTCCCAATAAATCTGATAAACTTGTCATGTGCTCTAATATTTTTTCATCTTTTTTAGAATCTTTCATGTGATAAGGCTGTTTAATGTTTTCATAATAATATTTATAAACACCTTTTTCTTTCATTTTTGATTCTAAATCTCTAAGTTGTTTTGAAACATAAGCCATATCAATATTTTTTGCACCACCTTCATTATAGTCAATACTTGTAACCGAACCATCGGATAACGAATACACCATACCGAAACCGCCCCTAACCCATTTAACATCACCATCAATTTCTCTTCTCGGTTTTAATTCTTCAAAATTATCTTCTAATAGTATTTTTTGAGTAACTGTTACCCTAGATATTATTGAGATAATCTTCGCTGCTAAGTCCGCAATAGTTGTAGGATATACTGTATTTTTTGCAGTCTTTTTTGCAGATTCTTTTGCAACATTAGCAAGACTACCTTCATCTTCACTATCTATCTTAGTTTCGTCTTCATCTGTTATGTCTGTAGCTTTTTCCTCTTTAGGTGCAACTTCAGGAGCCTTTTCTTCCTTTTTACCTTCAACAGGTGCGGTTTCTTCACGAACTTCTTCTGTTGTAACAGTATCAGGACTTTCTTCTGTTGTAACAGTATCAGATTTTAGCGATATTACTCCTTTATCAATATCTATCTTAGTTTCACCTGTTGTGGCTGATTTTGTATCAGTCCTTTTTGTTTTCTCAGCAGAAGCTTCGGTGGATTGTTCAACAGTTTTTTCTTGTGTCGTTTTTTCTTCAGTAGCCTTCTCCTCTTCCTGTTTTTTTGTTTTTTTGCCACCTATAGTTTTTTCAATGAAGCTACCGACAGCATATATTCCATCTTTTATTTTTTCTATCAAATCTTTTAACAAATCTTGCACGGGTATATAATACTGTCTTTGTTCTGTTTCTTCTGCTGCTTCCGCTTCTGTTACTGTTTCTTCTTTTACTTTACGTTCGGCTTCACCTTGCTTTGCCAATTCGTCAGCTGTCTTATCTAATAATTTTATACCGTCTCTAACATCAGGGCTAAACGGTTCAACTTTAGTTTGAGATGTTTCTTCTTCGGCTTGTCCTGCTTGTTCGGTTTCTCTTGTTTGCTCCGTTTCAGCCGCTTTGTCTAACAATTTCATACCGGCTTCAACCTCAGGGCTAAACGGTTCAACTTTAGTTTGAGATGTTTGTTCTTCGACTTGTTCTGCTTGTTCGGGTTCTCTTGTTTGTTCCGTTGCTTGCTCCGTTTCAGCCGCTTTATCTAACAATTTCATACCGGCTTCAATTTGTTCTTCTTCCTGTTTTTTAAGTTCAGCTTCTCTTGTAAGAGTTTTTTCCGGCAACAACAACTGTTTTCCTTCAGTTTCTTCAGCAGCAGGAAGTAATTTTATTTCTTCTTCAACAGCTTTAGTTTCGAGTACACCAACTTTATTTTCTAAAGCCAAATCATCATCATCAAAATCTTCCGCATCTAAAGATACTGTTTTTTTAGTTTTGAAGAATTTATTATTAATCATCAACCCTGCAATAGAAGATACACCAATCAATACTGAACCAAAAGCTATAACAGGAGCCAATGTAAACACTAACCCAAAAGCAAGCGCAATGGCACCTATAACTACACCGGCTGTCATAGCAGGGTGTATATATCTGTTTAAAAATTTAACAGGTGATATTATGATATTTCCTATTATTAATGTTGCAATTACCATAAAACCGAATGCTTTGTTTAATAAATTTTTATACCATGAAGTTTCAGACCACATTTGTTTATATGCAGATATTTCTCTACCAATAAGAGTTTTTACCGTATCACTATCATATTCTATAAGGTTATAACCTGGTTTCATTACAAACCTTCCAAACATAGCCAAAAATGGAATTGCTATAACAACAATAGACAAAAGATATCCGGGATGTAAAGTATTTAAAACCGGAGAGATAACGAGATTAATTAAATTTAACCCTAACGATGTTGATAAAAGGAATTCATGATCTTTTAAATTGTTTATAATAAGATCTTCGTCTTTTACTTCTCCCAAACCTTCTTTTGTTCTTGTTTTTACATAACTTACAAATTTACCGAAAATTCCCCTTTCACCTGAATCTGCTTGTGCAAAAGTTTGAGCAACAGAAACAGGAATTGCAAGTAATAAATTCAATATAGCTTTCCAAGGGTTATATTCATTTGCAAATGCATTTACTATTCCCGGTAATATTCCTGTTTGTGAAACAAAAACACCCATAATTGCAAGCATTGCAGGGAAAACAAACGGAGAGAACGGACTAAAGCCAAAACCCAAAAGAACAATTGTAAACAATGATATATACATAATTGCAAATATATCCCTTGTATATGTCCCGTGAGTATTAAAGAATTCTATAAAGTCAACTATAGTAGCCATAGGTTTACCGAATTTAGCCTCATTTACATCATGAGAAGATAAACCTTGTGATACCATGTTTTCAGTTCCACCGGAAAATTTACTTACAAGAGTAAGGAATAAATCTATTGCAACTTCTCTTGTTTTTTCATTTCCGTATCCGGCGGCAATAATAACTTTACCCATAGCCTTATAATTATTTTCAGAGAAGAAATCTTCACTTACAACATTGCTGGATATACCAAATAACATAACAAGTTCTCTCGGACGAATAACAGAATGACCGTAATCTCCGATTATACCCATATCCGCATAATATGAGAATAACGAATTAAACGCACCTTCCTGTAAGGCGTTTCCCCTACCTACAACTGTATCTTCCGTCCTTATGGTTTCTGTAAGACGAATACCTGATACATCAGGGTCATCATAAACATTTGTAGGAATAGTGCTATAGGGAGCGTCTCTCATTTTAAGCCCCATATTCATATCCATCTGGCTAATTCCTCTTATATCCGGAGGGAACAACATTGACATATACATTTGTTGTGCAACTTTACCTTCTGCCATAAGTAACGGGAAAGAATATACTTTAACCATATTAATCTTAACTTTTCCTTCAAGTTGCCTACGATATGAGGCAAGTTTCTTTTGATCTTTACTGCTTAAATTATCCTGATTTTCAACTAATTTTACAAAGTCTTCATAATTTTCTTTCAGTATTTCTTTTACTTGTTTTTGAATTTCATTATCTTTTTTTAATATTTCTATTGCATCTGTAGAATTTCTAATATCTTTTTCAATTCGTTTAAGATATTCATTCCACATTTTCCAATCTTCACTATCTTTCTCATATAATTTCAGATTCTTTTCTGCAAAGGATTTTATTTCTTCTAAACTTTCAATATAATCTTCCAAATCTTTTATTTCTTTATCTTTAGGAGTAACGGCATTGTCAATTTGATCACGAATAGCATTATGTTCAACTTCCGAACAAGCAAGACAACCGATTGTTCCGCCCATTTTACTAATAATATTTTTTGCAGTATTATTTTTATCTATTTCGGCATCAATTGCTTTTTCAATTTTTTCTAATTTATCCTTATCCTTATTTAATTCATCATCGCTATCATACTTATGATTTTCTATTTTATTTTTTAGTTCATAATACTCTTTTACCGTAAAATCTTTGTTTATTCTTTCTTCATTTGCAAGGAACGCTTCCCTAACCTTAGCTCTTGCAAATTGGTAATTATCTTCTTCAAGAATTGAACGATTCGTTTTATTTTTTAACTTATTGTATTCGTCTTCTGTATATGTTTCGTATTCATATTTAATACCACCAACAGAAAAATTCTCAACAAACTCTTTATACTCACCATCTAATTCGTTTCCGGCATCCAAATCGCTTATAATTTGCTCTGCAATTTCATTACCAAATTTAACTTTTAATTTTGTTTCAAAGAATTCTGCAACTTTTCTCTCAAATGAATTTTCATCACTATCTTTTAATTTACTATATTTTTCCGGAGTTATTTCAACATTATAAAGAGTAGTAATATCAAAGAAATCATCCATTCCGCGTTCTTTTATATCTTTTAACAATCTTTCCCACCCTAAAATTAACGGATCATTAGGATTGTTTTTAAATTTATTTTGTATGGTTTGGACACTTATAATATTTTTTATTTTTGTATCATTTTTAACACGATATTTTATATATTGTTGCAAACCACCATATTCATTATTTATTCTCTGTTTCATTTCATCATCAGACATATATAAAAGTTCTGCTTCATATTGTATATCCAACATTCTTGCTTTAATTTCGTTCATTAAACCTTCAACAGTTTCGGACATATTTTGTCCTTCTCTTTCCTGTATTCTAAGTAAATCTCTAACAATTATATTATCTTCAGAAAATTCTTCATACTCTATTATATTGCCTTGTGCATCTTCAATCGGTTTTAATAATTTCCCCTTTTCAAAAGATAATTCTTCAGCATTAAACATTCCTTTAAATTGTTCATATACTTTAAGTTCTTCAGAATTCAGTTCAACCCACTGTTGCCTTCTCATATCAAAATATTGAATTTTTCCACCTTTATTTTTAAACCTGCTCATGAAATTTTGCAATTCATCGGGATGTTTATTCCAGAAATGAGAAAATTTTGTATGACCATCAACCATTTTAGTATCATTAAGCACACTAAGAGAAAAATATACAGCTTCATCATATTGAGGAATCATTGAACCTTTACCATTAAATGTATCAGCCGAAAGACGTTTTCTTATATCGTATTTCTGCATAGATTCCTGATTAACCCTTATACTATTATTATGCAACCCTTCCCATATTTCTTTTTTTATATTTTCAGATTCCGGCTCATCTGATAAATTAGGGAATTTTGTTATTTTATTTGCAACCTTAATGCCATCAATCTCTTCATATTCAAAATCAAAACTATAATCTTTTAACTGTTGTATAGATAAATTGCCTCTTTCGGCCATATCTATTAACCATGCGTTTCTTTCTCTTGCATAATTTATAAGAACTCTGTTCAATTTTTCTCTATCAATAATATTACCTTCATCATCATAGGCTTGTTTATAAATTTCATAAGTTTCTTTAGAACATTGTTGCAACCAATATTTAAAATCTGTAGAATTTAAAATACTTTCTGCTTTATCTTGATCACTAACATCTTTAGAATTATAACCTAAAGTTTCAGCCATCGAAGACCATTTTCGTGATGTTCTAAAAAAGCCATCTCTAATAAGCCCTGTACCCATGTGTAGTGTAGATAATATTGAAAATATACCGTAATTTTCAAGATAGAATATACCTGCAAGAATTGAACCCATAAAGAATAGTAACATTGGTCCGGGAAATAAAATAAATAATCCGTAAAATGCCGGAAGCGTAGCCCATTTAAGAATTCTGCGAATATTTTTATCTACTGACTGCGATGCTAACAAATCATTTGCCTTTTCAGGTGCAATTTTTTTAACCAGTTTATAAATTGTTTTTGAATCCGAAAATTTAATTAAATCAATATATCTGGATAATATCAAAAATGCCGGAACAATAAACAACAACGGAGCAAATATTAATATTAACGGATTTGCTGCCAACATAGCACCAAAGCCGACAAGTTTAATAGCCGATAATGCAGGGATTATTGAACTTACGGAAGTTATTCCAAAAGCAAGGTTTATTCCACGTATAAAAGTTGAAAACAATATAATATTCCAAACAACTTTTACAATTGAATATTCAGCAAGTACTTTTGTTATACTTTTCTTTTGAGAAGCAATATGCGACATTTCAGTATCAACAATATTTTCATATTTTTTATTCGAATATCCGTAATGTTTTGTTATAGGATTGGATTGAATCCACATTCTTGCATAATTTAACGAAAATGCAACAATAGCAGCTATTGCAATAATTGCACCGAATGTGCCTAATGCAAATAAAATAGAACCAAAGGAAATAAATACGGATATTGCCGCAGGAATAGCAAACATTACCGCAAGTACCTTTACAACAGATATAATACTCTTATTAGATAAAAATTGTAACAAACCTTTGAAACCGGATGTATCTCTATAGAAAACAACAGGATCAATTGCAGTTGCTATTTTCTGCTGGTCTTCTTCAGTAAGTTTTTTAAATTCTTCATCATTAACAAACATTCCTACATTATTCAATATACTTGCTACAAACTTAGGATTTGTAAACATTTGTTTTCTGCTGTTATAATTGAAAAAGTTAAGAGGAATACCTTCAACTTTATTGTTAGGTTTCTGTGCACCTAAAGTAGGTCTTATGATATCATCAGTTTTTATTGAAATATCATTAAAAATATCCTTATCTTTATCGCTTAAATCTCCGGTTCTTAAATGTTTATCAGCAACCATAATATCTTCTTTTGTTATTTCTTGATTTTTTGAAATTTTAAAGCTATCAATTTTTTCATAACCTTCTTCATTTTCATTAAACAAACCGAATAAATTCATCAAATCAATCAAATCTTTAGGTAAATTTGAAACATTAACATCGGAAGTTTCATCATCTATTAACATTTTTATTTTTCTTAATTGTTGTTCTACAGTTATACCTTGATCCGAATGTTTATTTATATAATCAAAATATTTACCTATCTCTTTGAAACTAAGCCCTAATCCGAGATGCATATATACAGCTAAATATAATTCGTTACCCGGTTCGGTAGCCCTAAAATCTATTTCTTCTCTTGCAGTATTTATGGCATTTTGAATAATAAAATTTTTTATTTTAGCAAGATTATCTTTTGATTTTTTTATGTCTTCAATATCTATCTTTTCTTCTTTACCTTTATTATATTCAATCACCATCTTTTCAGTTACAGCCCACTTATTGAATTCTTCAGTATACCGTTTTTCATCAGGAATGTTATCCTGTTCCCATCTTGCAAACTGTTTGGCTCCTTCGGAAAGGAATGTATCACTACCTTGAGTTCGTGAAGGTTCAAAAGCCGGTTTATCAATACCATCTTCTGTATTGAAATCATCTAAAAATTTTTTCTTCTTTTTATTTATACTTCTTTTTGCTCTCCATGCTTTAAATGAGAAGTAAAAAGCAACTATACCAAAACTTAACGCACTTATAATACGATGTTTTGCCATCCAATCGGTAATTGTATCTATAAATGTCACAGGTTCTGCAAGCCAATCTGCAGGTTCATTTAATTTTTCTCTGCTTAACCTTAAACCTGTTTCGACATCAAATTTATATTTAAATATATGCAGTTGTCCTCCGGTTTCTTCATTAATAAAAGGACTGTCGTATTCAAGATAAAAAATATTTAATTTATCACCATCTATTTGTTCATCTAAATATAATTTTGTTAAGGAAGTTTTTTGTTTTTTCAATTCTAAGGAAATATTTTTCAATTCTTCCTTAAAGGTTTCCATGTCGCCTGCTTCATAAAGGTTTTGAAGTTTGTTAACACCATTACGGATTTTACTGAAAGTGCCATAATATTCTTCAAGTGATGCAAATTTTGTCGGATCTACTTTACCTGCTACTTCAAGATCTTCTAAATTTATACCGGTAGAGAATTGAACTACAGAACCTTTATATATAGCCAATTCATATCCGGTATTTACTATCTGTCCGCTAATAGTATCCTTAATGGACCTTTTGTATATTTCAAAATATTTTAAACCATCTATATGATAAGCTTCATATTCAGGTTGTTGTGACATAAATTTTTCTACAACATCGGCACGTCTTAATTCCTCAACACTGCCGGAAAAAGTAGTATGTAATTTCACAAGGCTTTGAACACTCTCAACAAATTCCGTATTTGATGTATCAAAATCAGGGTTTTTATGCTTTTCATATACTATCATATCTCCATTATTTTCTTTATAAACACCTTTAACCCTTTCATTTACAAAAAGGAAATTACCTAATTTATAGTTATCATCGTCATCTTTCTCGTCCCATTTTTCTATATCCTTAACACTATTTATTCCCTTACCCTTAATATAATCACTTATATTATACTTCCCGACTAAATTTCCATTTTCATCTTCTTCAACTTCTAAAAGATATTGGATACTTCTTCCCGGAAGGCTTGCACCAACCTGAGTATTGGATTCATCTGTTTGTGAATCCGAATAATCATCAAACGTTATAACTTGACCATCCGCAACTTGTAATATTTTATCTATACTATCTCCGTTTTTAATTGATCCAATTATATCTTCAAGCTTTCCGTTTAAAACAGAAACCGTAGCTTTTAATGTTCCTTTGGAATTTTTAATTTCTAAAGTGGAATCTCTGTATTCTATATCTTTTACACAATCTTCATAAGGAGTATCAATTGTTCCCGTTTTAGGATTTATACTAATATTATCAATTTTTTTAGGAACTACATTATTAATTAAATATACAAAAGATTTCTCTTCGGTAAAATCCCCTGTTGAAGAAATTGTTTCAAAAAAATCCGTCCCGGCAAATTGACCAACATTATTAACCGTAGCAGATATAACCTTACCACCTTTTATAGGATTTCCGTTTCCGTCTGTTTCATATTCAAAATCGGTTAATTTTACAGAATCAAGACCTATTCCGTACTCATTATAACTGTTAATAATTGTAGCACTTAAAATAAATCCGTTCTGATATTCTATTTCTTGAAGAATATTTCCCCTAAAATTATATATTCTTTTATAATCTTTTTTTAAAGTATCACCATTATTAAAAGTTATTTTTTCATTAGAACTTGAATATATATTCTTATTCTTCCAATCAACATCATATGTTATACTACTAACATCAGCTTCATATTCTCCATTTTCTTCATCTCTTTTTTGAATATTTTTATTTACTCCGATAAAGTTACCATTTTCATCATAGTTAAAGCCAAAGGATTCCGTATATAAAGAATATCCACATTCTTTCATTATTTTAATATATACAGGATTTTGATCTAATTCGTCATAAAAACTTTTCAATTGTTCATAAATATCTGTTCCTTTATATTTTTCTAATACATTTTTGCCATCTGTAGATACTAATTCATCTTTATCATAATAAAAATCTTCCATTCTTTTAATTCTAACTGTTTTACCTTCACCTTTATTCTCTTCATATTTTATATCACCTTTATTACTGCCTATGTTGTTAATAATACCTATTAATTCGTTTGTTTGTTCAGAAATTTCACCTTTTTTACTTTCTTCAAAACCCATATCGCTCATATCAACAAATGTTCCTTGGTTGTTTTTCAAACACTCTAACCAATTAGCATTTGAATCTTTATCTCTAAAACAAAAAATTTCATTTGAATCGGGAAGATTTTCTATAAAATATTTTCTATTTGTAGTTCCGTCTACAATTTCTTCTATAAAAGTTTCACCTTTTTTATAGTTTATAACGAGGTTTTGTTTATTTCCCGACGAATCTCCTTTCGTAGAAATACCAAGGCTTAAAATATTTTTTTTAGCATAGTTCTTATCATTCTTATAATCATTTAAATTATCGGTTAAACTATACCTTAAAGATATATCTACGGTTTCACCATTTTCATATTTATAAGTGGACGAAAAATTAATAGTGTAACCACTATCATTATCGTTTTCTTCTATCGTTATAACATCATTGCCTTTTGAATCCACTAAAACATAAGAAGTTTTAATTTCATTATTATCTGCTTTTACTACTCTTTTTTGCCATTCACCATCTTTTGTAATTTCACTCAAGCCAGGAATTTTGTTCAATTGTTCTATTAAATTTGTTATCTTTGTATTAACTACACTTCCGCTTTCATTTTGTTTTTTCCCTACTTCATCACAAACTTCATCAAAATTCATAAATGTTACATCGGTATATTCATTTCCGGAAGAAGTTTTTGTGCCACTTCCACCCCACCAGCCACCGAACCATCCGCTTACCCAACCCCAGAAACCGGAGCCGCCACCTTGATTGTCACCTTGATTACCGCCTTTATAATTACCATTCTCATCTAATTGCCAAATGTTGTTACCATTTTCATCTTTCTCTTCTGAAAAAGGATATTTTGGATCACTTGTTTTGCCATCTATTATTAACAAAACATAATCTGTTTTATAATCTTTACCAAAAAGTTCTTTCTCTGAAGTTACTTCTACATCGTGACCATTATCAACTATCTTATTACCTTTTTCAATTATTTGTTTTAAACTATCTTTATTATAATTTGAATCAAAAGCATTCATTTTCATAAAAAACTTTTTACCCGATTTTTGTGAGGTTCTTTCTATACTAAACTCATTGGTTTTTTTATTAAACTTTATATCAAAATTCTTACCACCACTAATATCTTTTATGTCATCTATGTCATCATATCTGCTCATTACTGTTTGCACATCTTTTACTGCTAATAAATTTCCTTTCTCATCCTTTCTAATTCCATTCTTATCGAAAATATTTGCATCATATTTAATTTTTCCATCTTTACTCGTTGCCGTAAAAGAACCATTTTTATTTATTATTACATTTCCATCTTTATCTGTTTCTACTTTATAATCTTTACTAACAGTATTATATGCATTAACTATTGCTTCTATATCCTCTGCTTTATTAGGTACATATATATCGGTATGTTTGTCTAAATTTTTGTCCTCACCAAAACTGAAATTTAATTTTTTCCCATTTTTTGCCGTTATTATTATTCCTTTTTCTGTCGCATCAACATTTTTAATATTTTTATTTCCTTTATAATAATCTTTTACTTTTTCAACTAATTCTTCTTGTTCCGGAGTCAATTTCTGCGAAGTAGTATCAACTTTCTCAACTTTAGGAGTTTCAACATTAGTACCAGTACCATTAACATCGGTATTATTTCTATTTGCATTATCTTCTAACACTTCAGGAGTATTATCGATAATTTGTCTTTCCTCATCAACCACACCTTCTTCTTCGGTTTCAACAATTTGTTTTCCTGCATCGTTTACAGCACTATCTGCATTCTCTTTAACTTCTATCATTTCATCATTTTGGACAATATTATTATTAGTAGCCGTACCACCAACGTCAGCAGCAGCATTTGTTCTCATAAAAGAAAGGCCACCAAGAACAAGCCCTACTATTGATAACAAATATGTAACTATTTTTTCATTTTTATTATTCTCTAAAAAGCTATCTCTTGAAATATAATACCCGACAAATAACGAACCTAAAACCATAATAGCAACAAAAGGAATTGAAAGACTAAATGCAGTAAATAAAATACCTATTGAAATAAAAGGAGCTGCTAAAAACATTGTCATTTTACTGTACTTCAATATATTTTTAAATAATCTTTTTACACCCGACACGGATGTTAAGTTAGCATTTTTATATTTTTGGAATGCAATAAATTCTTTAACGGCAAACGGGAATAAGAAAGAAGATACGGCTGCGGCTATAGCTAAATAAGAAACCAACGGGCTTGCAATACCAACTAAAGAAAGTATTGATGCTACTGCAGGAACAGCTATCGGTAAAGCAATAATACCGACAAAACCTAACGTGCATAAAACACCAAAAGCAAATTTTTGTAAACTAATATTGACATCTTTACCTTGTTTAAAGTTTTCCGAATATTGCGAGTACATAAATGCAGCTATTAAAGCGACAGCGGAAATAACGGCGATAACTGGGGATATTAAACCTGCAAAAACAAGCACACCTGCAGTTACGGCAATACCAGAAACTATAACACCGCTTACGGTGTCGGATACATCTTTTTGATTTTGTTCTTGGACTGTTGCAGGGTATGTTTGAATATATGACCGGTTTTTTAAAATAAACAACAATTGTGTTATAATAGTAACTACACTTGCAACAAAGCCTATTGCTATAAGCAATGTCGGTGTTATCGTTAATGCAAAAATAGCTATTGGAGCAGAACCAAAAGCAAGCATAACAACACCTGCAATCGTAGCTAAAAGACCACCTGCCAAACCAAATGTCATTATTGAATTTAAATTTTGATTTGTTACCGAAGATATAACATCTTTTAAACCTGTTCTAATATGAGTTGTGTTTCCATACATAACAACATTATCTCTATCTTGTAATCCAACTGCGGCATTTCCTTTATCTACAAATTTCTTTAAATAAATTGCAACTATTGCCATAACAAAAACACCTAAAACCAACAAACCTATTGACGACATTAATGTTACCAATACAGGTGCAACAAAAAAACTTGAAACAACCACTATACCACCAACACCTATTAAAGATACTATTAATGTAGAATATTTAATTAAGTTACCGATTTTTGCACGCATTTTTATATATAAACGCGGACTATTTTTTAATTTAATACTAAAATTATCTTTTTGTGTTTCATCAAGTTCTTTTCCTAAAAATTTGAAAAAGGTTTCAACAGCAAGCACGTTAGTATCTAAACCTTTTTGAATTGGACTATCATAGCAAAAATCTTTAATTTCATCTTGAGAACTAACGCCGAAATTATTAAACATCTGCTTTCCTGTAGAATTAAATAAAACGTTAGCCTCATCTCTCATTTTATTTACATCGTTATAAAATTCTTTTCTTTTTTCTTGTGTTGCATTATCATAAAAATATCTAAATGACAACAAATACCGACGTTCTTTTTTTAACTCATTAATTTTAGTTTCATGTTGTTCTCTCTGTTTTCCAAATGACGATGTATTAAGCAAATTTGTTTCTTTTCTAATTTCTTTTTCAATTTCATCAATCCAATCACTTATTTCCTTAAATATTTTTACTCTGTTTTCTCCGAAAGACAAAAGAACTTCAAAATTAAATAAAACAGGTGCAATTTCACTTTTTTCTTTTATTTTATTTACTAAGAAATCAATTCTATCTTCGTTTTTTTGTATCTTTAAATAATTTTCAACTTCAGTTTCCGTTAAACCTTTTTTTATAAAAACATCAAAAAATAATTTCCTTACATTTTCTTTTTCTATTTGTTTATTTATATTTACATTCGAACTTAAATTTATAAGAGTAAGTTCCATTACGGCATCTTTATATTTATCAGATAAGAAATACCGAACATCTTCAATATCTTCTTTATTAACTTTTTCTTTCTTTTTCCCGGTAACTTTTTCTGCTATTATTGTTAAATTATCTTCATCTTTCGACGATAGTTTTAAATTATTTGAACTTTGAATAACTTTACCGACGGTTTCTAACATACTTTTATTTATTTCATCATTTGATACGCCTAAATTATGTAATACGGCTCTATATGCAGACTGTTTACTAATAGACTGATTTTTCAATTGACTATTTAAAACATCTAAATTAGGGTTATTAATTGCATCCTCTGCAAAAGAATATGCCCTACCCATACTTTCGGCATTTTTTGATTTTGAAATATTAAGAACTGCCATTTGTAAAGACTCACCTGCAAGCCTGCTTGACAAACTCTGTTTTAAAAATATTCTTCTGTATAATTTTTTAAAGAAAGGAAGGCTATCGTTATTAACAGCTCTGTTTAAATGGTTTTCTTCATCTGTAATTATACCTTCTATAAAACTATCTTTATTGTCAATTTTATCTTTCAAAACTTCTTCATTTCGTGTTGTTGTATTACGACTTGCTACAATACATTTACTCATTGTTTGTGCATCATAATCTTTTCCTATTATTTTATTCGTTCTACCCATTCTTTGATTGGCTAAGATAGAAATATAACATTCAAAGAAATCTCTTTCTTTACTTTCTTTTTTACTTGCTCTATTTGCTCTACCCATCATTTGCCTTACAAGGTCTTCATCGTATAAATCAGTTTGAATAAACATTTTACTTATATCTTTACCTTTATCTTGACCATGACCAATACCCTCTGTTTTAATTTCATTAAAATTAACACCTCTTAAAGAATCCCTTCCTACAAGGATTATAGGTGTTTTATTCCCTTGAAATATTTCCTTATATTTATCAGGATTTGTCCTTGATAATTCTTTTAACTCTTTATAAGTAATAATTGTTCTATCTTTATCAAGTTTTTTAAGAGCCTCTATCCATTTTCCCTTTGCGGTATCGGAATCGTAAAACATACACACAGCACCTATTTTAGACTTATTACCATCACTATTTGCTACAACTTCGTTTATTTTTTGAACTTGAGTCTTCCCACCGTCCGGATCATCTATTTCTTTTTCATAAATAAAAGTTCCGATATGAGCATCCCTTGCACCTCTCATGGATGTAAATTTTGCAACATCAAAACCTAATACTTCCATATTTTTAGGAACAGTTCCCGAAGAACCGGAAATATTTTTTATACCTAATTTATCCGTCAAGGAATATATATTGTTTTGTGAAAGAGTATTAGTAGCAGAATAACTTATTGGGCTTATCTTTCTACCTTTATTAGCCGCTTTAAATTCTTTATTAGCATTATTAAAATTTACTGCATAGTTATCCGTTAATTCGGCGTATTCACTATTTTTTCCTTTTACTTCCTCTATTTTTTCGGGATGATTGAGAATATAAGTAAATGCACTTTGTGTTGCAGGATCTTTTGTAAGGCTGCTTCCTTGCATTTCATCTTCTTCGTTGTAATAAGCAACATAATACTCTTGTTTATCTTCATCATAATTAAAATTAAAATTAACACCAATTCTATAATTCGGCTGTCCATATAAAACATTTAACAATGCTTCTACAGCTAATTGAGGATGAATATTACATCTTCTAATAAATTCATCCATTTTCATTTTAGCTTCTTCATCTTCATTTATTTTTACTGTTATATATTCATTTTTTAACCATTCTTTACCTTTTTGAGTTAGTTGTATTCCATTTTTTTCCGTAATTCTAAAATGTTCGCCTATTTCCAAACCTGCAACTTTATCAACAAAATTAGAATGTTCATAAAGGTTTGTAATCAGTCCGCTAAGTACTTCATCATACGTCGAAATACCAAAATTTAAATCTTGAGAATAGAATTTATCTATTTCGGCAAAGGTAAGTTTAATTCTGTTATTATCTAACTTGCTACCATATTTTGCTTTTACTTCCGATCGTGAATTAATTGCATCAACAAAATAAGAGTAAAAATCTACCGGAGCAACAACAATTGTTTTATCACTATTTTTACCGTCTAAAAAGGTACTATAATCCACATTTTCTTCTATTTCCTTATGTTTCTCATCTCTCATATACTTAGGAGAACCATCATCTTCTTTACCTATAACATATTTTACTCTGGCATTTGTAGAATTACCAAAAACATACTTTATTCCGATTTTATCTTCTGAACCCTGTGTTTTTTCCCTTATAGATTTAAAAGCGTCACTATTAAGCATACTTGCAATATCACGAACCATATCTTCACGTAATGTATCCGATGAACTGGTTGCTAAAGAATAATTACCCTCAATAAATTTAATAATTACAGCTAACGCATCAGCATCGGATTTACCACCACCGACAGGAAGTTCACCAACTGTAGCACCTTTTACTTGATATAATGCAAGTGCAAGTTGAACATTTGTTTGAACCGGCGATTCTTCATAAGCATCATTATAATTTTTTTCATTATATAAGTTATTACCATTTTCATCTTTTTGAGGATGATTTTCTAAAACTTGATATTTTATAAAAGTATCAACTATACCCTCTTCTTCGTATTTATCATATAAGTCTTCAACGCCATAAGCTTTTAGCATTCTTCTAAGATCAAAATTTTCAGCAAATTCATTTTGAATTTCTTTAATTCTTTTTGCTTTTTCATCTTCAGTTAAACTTGTATTTTCTTCAATTTTTTCCGTCTCAGCTAATAAAGTTTCTATTGCCTTGTTAACTTTTTTAATTTCTTTTTCATCTTTTTCTTTTTGATTAGAGCCTCTTCTTAAGGAAATTAAACCGCTGAAACTTTGTTTGATTGAAAGGTACGTACCGTTAAAAAAACCATAAGCAGTTGTTATTATTCTTAATTTTTCAAAAAAACTTAATTCATCAATATCTTCATAATATATATCATCACTAAAGAAACTACGTTTTTTCGCTTCGGAAACTTTCTTGTATCCGGCATCACCTTCATTTTTACCTTTATTAACAAATTCTTCTATGCCTTTAATTAATTTGTCTTTCATCTCTATTTCAGTAAGCGGCTCATCCGAATAATTCTTCGATTGCAATTTAGCATTTTCTTGTGCTTGTTTTCTCAATTCTTCATTAATATTATTAAGATCTTCCTCATTAGCTTGTATAGAATACTGTTTTCCTTGAAAAACTATAGATTCTATTGTTCCGTTTTTTTCATTAAAATCAATGTCTAATTTATATCCTGTTTCATTATTAGGATCCATTAATTCAAGAAAAGCTTTTTCTATATTATCTTTATCTTTTTTATCACCAACAAAACCTAAAATTGCATTTAAAAAAGGTGTTGTTTTATCTTTAGAAACACTTAGTTCCTGTGAAATCAGCCAAGTGGCTAAGGCTTGGAAGTTTATTTTGCTTTGTTCTTTGGCTATTTTGTAATATGTTTCTTCTGCAAATTTTGTATCGCCTTGAACGTTAGGCGTTATAACAATATTTGTAATATTTTGGTCTGATAAAAGTTCGGAAATTGCTTGTGTATGGAAACCACCGGCAACAACAAAATATAATTCTTTCGCCTGTGAAAGAGAGTTCATTGTTTTTTCAAGATCTGTTGCACCTTCAACGGAAGTTAACTCTTCGGTTCCGTTTAAACTTTCGTCCATATTAGATATAAAATAGTTGTTTCTGTGTAAGTTTATTTCGTAAAATTTATCTGCTGTTTGTTCGTATTCGGTAAGTGCTTTTATTAACCTGTTATCAATATATTT
>Ga0247611_10001513_pt1 | contig 40997 bp, 24 predicted proteins | sample 177DNAGHGhighgp2_FD_192422 | JGI IMG/M metagenome (GOLD analysis project Ga0247611, IMG submission 192422) | Sheep rumen microbial communities from Palmerston North, Manawatu-Wanganui, New Zealand - 1770 DNA GHGhigh gp2 | ecosystem: Host-associated > Mammals > Digestive system > Stomach > Rumen... | reverse complement strand
CTTCGCCGGCGCTGCCTCGCTTCCCTTCTCTTATCCCTCTCACTATCCTCCGCTGCGCCATTCGACCCTTCGCGTCCAGTCCTTTGTCTATTAGCCCCGCATTCAATGCGGGTATAGCCAAACGTCCCGCCCCGCCCGCTCGGTCTCAATGCGGGTGTAACCCTGCGGCGAGTAGTTTTGACTGTTTACCTTCGGTGATGATCCTATTTTTGGCTGTTTATGGTTAGGCTTTGTCCGTTGTACCGGATATTATCCGGTGTTCCCTTTAGCAAACCAGCGGCGACATCTTTGCCACCGCTATCTCTTTCTTTTATTTCAGGGCAATCTGATTGCCCGCTTGTTATTTTATATCGTGCACAAGACGGACAGATTGTCCCCAAGAGCGATCGACACCACTTTCCTCTGAGAAATAACTTTTATAAAAGAATATTTCGCACGCATAACTATCGCTATTATGCGGCGTTGATGTCCAATAATACCCATTTTCATTGTAATAGATGATGCCTTTGTTTCCACGTTCGCCAGCTGCAGGTAAAAACACAGCTCCGGCTTTTTCCATAACACTCCATTCTTCTATGGTATAAACATTGTCATAGAAATGATTGCCTTTTTTGTTATCAAAATATGCAGTTTCTGATTTGTCCATATCTACCGATGTCCCTGCTAAAAATGCAGCATCTGCGGGAATAATCCAGTTATCGGGAAGCAAAATAACTCCATTTATTTCATTTATTCGACCTAATCCGAATAGTTTTTCCGCATTTTTACGAGTAAAACAGAGATATATCCATTCGCTTCTAGATAGAGTACGCCACAGATTTTCTTTATTACCTCCGTTGGAGATTTTATTAACTCCCCAATCTATAAAAACACTATAGTCTGAGTATGATTTAGATGCATTAGTCGGGTTGTCTCCGGTTCCCCATCCAAATAAATCTATCCAATCAATGTTTCCTTCGGAAATGTAATTATTCGCACTTCCTAAACAATCAAACTGATGTTCTGCAAAGCGCCAAGTTTTTGTTTCTCCTAAGTACTGCAGATTTCCTTGTGAGAATTGAATCTTACGATTTTCACCAATAGAGAATTTCCCTGGCAGCATACCTGCTATCGTCTCTGTGCTTTCTTGTGGTGTGGAATCTGGAGTAACTTCATTTGATTCTTTCTCACAACTTCCTAACATTAAACATGCGAGGCACAGTGCAGCCATTGATAAGTGCTTTGTTTTCATATCATTATATTATTATTTGCCTACTCTTTATTGGATTTTCGGCTTACTCCGGTTATTAGTATAGATTATGATTTGTACATGAAAAAACGTGAGGCTTGTTTGCTTCAATCTGGAATCTTGAGGAATCTGGACTACCTTTATCTACCAAATATCTACAGAACAAGGCTCACGTAAATACGCGAGCAAAAGCCTTGTTCTTGGTAGATAAATCTTAAAAGTGTCCAGTTTTCAAGATCCCAAGTTTTAGCTTAACGCTTAATTTTTCTATTTAGCGCACACTTGCGCTTGCCCTCACTTTTTTACACTGTTGAGTCCAGTGTCCTTGCTGTTTTACGTCGGCAATCGACGGTATTTAAACCTTTGCGGCTGCAAAATTACTACAAATTTTTCAAATTTGCAAGAATTTAGCCTTAAAAAGTTAAATATGCTTGCATAATTTAATATTTAGGGGTAAATTATTGAAGTTTGCACGAAAGTGCGAGATAATCGTGCCCCCGCGGCTAAGAACGTAATTTCGGGGGAATTGGCGAAGACAAGGCGGAGTCCGACGTTACAACAAATATTTTTTCTGACATGTGCAAATATTTATACAAAAATCATTCAAAAATAACGGTATAGTTGACTCATATTTCGCTATCCGCATAGTGGTTGCCACCTTGTTCCAATATATGCTGAATATATGCTCAATATATGCCGAATATATGCTTTACCCGACATCAACCTAATCACAAAGCAAGATCTGCTTAAGAACCGTACAACGCAAATGCTGTACCAAGAAAATCGTTACAAAGATACAAAAAAATTTTGATATATGCAAATATTTTTGTAATTTTGTGCCGGTTTTTTGAAAATGCAATTATGAAAGAGCAAAAACGATATTTTTTGACGGAGGATGAACTGCCTCGTCAATGGTATAATATCCAGGCAGAGATGGTCAATAAGCCCTTACCTCTCTTGGATCCCAAGACCCGTCAACCGCTTACAGCCGAAGACCTGTCTCATATCTTCGCCCACGAGTGCGCCAAGCAGGAACTCGATACCGAACACGCATGGATAGATATCCCCGAAGAGGTACAGCGTCGATATCGGTACTACCGTTCTACCCCTCTCGTGCGCGCCTACGCGTTAGAACAAGCATTAGGTACGCCCGCGCATATATACTTTAAGAACGAGAGTGTCAACCCGCTGGGCTCGCATAAACTCAACTCCGCCATCCCGCAATGTTATTACTGCAAGCAGGAAGGCGTCACCAACGTCACCACCGAGACCGGTGCCGGACAGTGGGGCGCGGCACTCAGCTATGCCGCCAAGACCTTCGGTCTCGAGTGCGCCGTCTATCAGGTGAAAATATCCATGCAGCAGAAACCCTACCGTAGTTCGATCATGCGCACCTTCGGTGCCACCGTCACCGGCTCGCCGTCCATGTCCACACGTGCCGGAAAAGATATCATCACAGCCGATCCCAACCATCCCGGTTCACTCGGTACCGCTATCTCAGAAGCAGTCGAATTGGCAACTACTACACCTAACTGCAAGTACACACTCGGCTCCGTGATGAACCACGTCTCGCTGCATCAGACCGTTATCGGCCTCGAGGCAGAGAAACAGATGGAGAAAGCCGGTGAGTATCCCGATACGATCATCGCTTGTTTCGGTGGAGGTAGTAACTTCGGCGGACTCGCCTTCCCCTTCATGCGCCATCAACTGCGCGGAGACAAGAAGATCGACTTCATTGCTGCTGAACCTGCTTCGTGCCCCAAACTGACCAAAGGTAAGTTCGAGTACGACTTCGGTGATGCTGCCGGCTACACCCCGCTTCTCCCCATGTACACCCTCGGGCACGACTTCAAACCCGCCAATATCCACGCCGGTGGCCTGCGCTACCACGGCGCCGGAACCATCGTCAGCCAACTGCTCAAGGACGGCTACATGCGTGGCATGGATATCCCCCAACTGGAGTCTTTCGATGCCGGTCTGCTCTTTGCTCGCACCGAAGGTATCATCCCCGCACCGGAGAGTTGTCACGCGATCGCGGCAACCATCCGCGAAGCCAAGCGTTGCATCGAGACCGGTGAACCCAAAGTCATCCTCTTCAACCTCAGCGGACACGGACTCATCGACATGACCGCCTATGACAGTTTCCTCAACGGCGATCTGATCAATTATGTTCCGAATAACTAATTAACCAACAGTCTGATATATGAAAAAATCCATTATCCTTATGCTTTCTGTAGCATTAGTCGCTTGCGCAGCCAAGCAACAACCAAAAATGGAGGACGAGTGCCTCTACAGTTCCGCAAAAACTCAATTTGCTTTCTGGTCCAATGTAGCCGAACAGATGGAAGTCCTCATCTATGATGAGGCGAACAGCGATTTAGGTGAGACAGTTGCTCTTAAAAAAGGCGAGAACGATTTCTGGACCGCGTCCGTCAAAGGTGACCTTGCCGGCAAATATTACACCGTTCGTTCTTTCCAGAACGGTGAGTGGGCACCCGAAGCTCCGGGTATCTTTGCAAAAGCCGTTTCCGTCAATGGTCAGCGTGCGGCGATCCTCGATCTCAAGACCACCAATCCTGAAGGCTGGGACGCCGACATTCGCCCTGCCATGCCGGACATGACCGATATCGTCGTGTACGAGACCCATCTCCGTGACTTCACGATGTCGCCCAACTCAGGAGTGGAGCACAAAGGCAAGTTCATCGGCCTCACCGAAGAAGCGCCGCTTAATTACCTGCGCGAACTCGGTATCACCCATCTCCAGATCCTGCCGATGTTTGACTACGGTTCTATCGACGAGACTACCCTCGATCAGAACCGCTATAACTGGGGCTACGATCCGGTGAACTACAACGTGCCTGACGGCGGTTATAGTACCAATCCCTATGACCCGGCTTGCCGTATTCGCGAAGCGAAGCAGATGATTCAAGCCCTGCATAAAGCCGGTATCCGCGTCATCATGGATGTCGTTTATAACCACACCTATGATGTCATGGGTTGCGCCCTCGGTCGCGTCGTACCGAAATATTTCTACCGCCTCAACGAGGATGGTACTTATGCCAATGGTTCGGGTTGCGGCAACGAGACCGCTTCCGACCACGAGATGTACCGCCGCTTTATGGTCGAGTCCGTTTGTTACTGGGCGCGCGAATACCACATCGACGGTTTCCGTTTCGACCTCATGGGTATCCATGACCAAGAGACCATGCGTCAGATCCGTGCCGCATTGGACGAGATCGATCCGACGATCCTCACCTATGGTGAGGGGTGGGCTGCGATGTCGCCTGCTTATCCGTACGAAGAGCTCGCTATGAAACAGTGGACCTATAAGATGCCGCGCGTAGGTGCGTTCAGCGATGACATCCGTAATGCCCTCATCGGCTCACCTTTTGATCACGAACGCGGTTTCGCATCCGGCAACCCTGCAGGTGCGAAAGATGTCATGCGTGGACTCATCGCGTGCCCCGAATGGAGCGGCGAACCTATGCAACATGTGTCCTATATCACCTGCCACGATAACTACTGCCTCCGCGACCGTATTGAGGTCTCCGCTCCCGAAGAGACTGAAGAGACCAAGATCCGCATGAACAAACTTGCGCAGACTGCCGTACTCGTTTCGCAAGGTATGACCTTTATCTACGGCGGCGAGGAACTCTACCGTACCAAACAGGGCGTCGATAACAGCTACCAAAGCCCCGATTCGATCAATACTATTCCATGGGAGAACCGCGAGAAATACGCCGACCTGCATGACTACTACCAGGCCATGATCGCCATTCGTCATGCCCACAAAGGATTCCGCCTCGGTTCAGCAGAAGCCGTACAAGAACATGTGGAATTCCTCGATGCTGACAATGACCAAGTCATCGTCTATTGCATCAAAAACCTCGAAGGCATCGATACCGCCAAGTCTCTCATCGTCCTCCTCAACGGAAGCGACAAAGCGGCACAAGTGGAAATACCGGAAGGCGAATATACCCTGCTTGCTTTCGATGGCGAAGCGGATGTGAACGGACTCTCTGAATTGCACGAGTCCCAAGCGATTGTAGCTCCCTATTCGGCTACTATCCTTGCGCAGAAATAGCCTGCAGACGATTCTGCATCTCAATCATCTCGTCGCGGAGGAAAGCCGCTGTCTCAAAATCAGTTGCTTTCGCCGCGGCGAGCATTTGTTTACGCTGGGCATCGATGGCTTTCTCCAACTGCTTGGCGTTCATCTTCTGCCATGCCGCGTTCTTCCAGCCTTCCTTGATCGAAGCCTCCAAACGTTTCTTCTCTTCCTCCGGGTCCTTATACAAGCCCGCGAGTGCACTCGTGTTAATCTCTTTTTTGATCGGTGTCGGAATAATCCCGTGCTCCTCGTTGTACTTCATCTGAATAGCCCTGCGCCGATTGGTCTCGTTGATCGTTGCCTGCATCGCCGGTGTGATCTTGTCGCCGTACAACACCGCCTTACCGTGTACATGTCGTGCCGCACGACCTACCGTCTGTGTCAGACTCCGCTGATCGCGCAGGAAGCCCGTTTTGTCGGCATCCAGTATCGCTACCAGACTCACTTCAGGCAAGTCCAGACCCTCTCGTAACAGGTTCACGCCCACCAGCACATCGTACTCACCTTTGCGCAAGTCTTCCATGATCTTCACACGCTCGATGGTATCAATATCGCTGTGGATATAGGCACTTTTGATTCGATATTTCCGCAGATACTCATCCAACTCCTCCGCCATCCGTTTCGTCAGCGTCGTTACCAAGCACCGCTCATTCCTGTGAATCCTGAACTTGATCTCGTCCATCAAGTCGTCCACCTGATTCTTCGTCGGTCGTACCTCTATCTCCGGATCTAACAATCCTGTCGGACGGATCAGCTGGTCAATCACGATACCTTCGCTCTTTTCCAATTCATACTCGTCCGGCGTGGCGGATACATAGATCGTCTGACCCGTTTTCTGCTCGAACTCATCGAACTTAAGAGGCCTATTATCCCGTGCCGCCGGTAATCGGAATCCGTACGTCACTAAGTTATCCTTGCGGGCCTTATCGCCGCCGTACATGCCGCGTATCTGCGGAACGGTCACGTGACTCTCGTCAATGACGAGCAGCATATCTTTCGGGAAATAATCGAGCAGACAATAGGGTGGCGTACCCGGTTCACGACCGTCAAAATAGCGGCTGTAGTTCTCTACGCCCGAGCAGTAACCCAACTCATCCAACATCTCCAGATCGTACTTCACCCGCTCCTCGATACGCTTTGCGTAGAGTTCTTCGCCGATCTCGATAAAGTAGCGTATCTGTTCGTCCAAATCGGCCTTGATCTGTTCCTTCGCTGCGGCAATCCGTTCGGGACTCGTCAGGAAGATCGTAGCCGGACTTAAGTTATAATGCTCAAATTCCTCGATCACTTGCCCGCTGATCGGATCCACTGTCAAAATGGCATCGATCTCATTGCCGAAAAACTCCACGCGCACCAGATAATCTGCGTACGCCAACGCAATATCGATCGTATCGCCCTTCACACGAAAGCGCCCGCGCGCCAGTTCTACATCATTACGTACGTACTGCGCGCCCACGAGTTGTTTGAGCAACGAATCCATCGGTATTTGCTCGCCCCGCTTCAACTCCACCACATTCGCCGTGAAGTCCTGCGGAGAACCCAAACCGTAGATACAACTGACCGAACTCACGATAATCACATCCTTCCGTCCGCTCAGCAGCGCCGCCACCGCACTCAATCGCAATCGGTCAATCTCCTCGTTGATACTCAGGTCCTTGTCGATATACGTATCCGTACTCGGGATATAGGCTTCCGGCTGGTAGTAGTCGTAATAGCTCACGAAATACTCCACGGCGTTATGCGGGAAGAACGCCTTCATCTCCGAGTACAACTGCGCCGCCAGGGTCTTGTTATGACTCATGATTAGAGTCGGCCGGTTCAGCTGCTGGATCACATTCGCCACCGTAAACGTCTTACCGCTTCCGGTCACACCGAGCAACACCTGCGCTTCTGCGCCGGCTTTCACGCCTTCGACCAGTGCCTTGATCGCTTCCGGCTGGTCTCCTGTCGGTTTATATGGACTCTCTAACTGAAACATAGGTCTACCTAGGTCAACCTAGGACTACCTAGAAAAAAGGGGAACCCGTAAGTTCCCCTTCGAGTTATTTAACTCGTCTTTCTTGAATGCGGGCTTTCTTACCCGTACGCTCGCGGAGGTAATACAGTTTAGCACGACGTACTTTACCGTACTTGTTGATTGTAATGCTCTCGATGAAGGGGCTGTCCATCGGGAAGATACGCTCTACACCAATGTTGCCGCTCATCTTACGAACTGTGAAGCGCTTCTTGTCGCCGCTACCGTGGATGCAGATTACATCACCGCGGAACTCCTGTACACGCTCTTTGTTACCTTCTTTAATACGGTAGCCTACCGTAATTTGGTCTCCTGCCTTGAAAGCGGGGAACTCTTTCTTCTCGCCGGCAAATGCTTGCTCAGCTACTTTCAATAAATCCATTTCGTTACTTTTTTATATGGATCCTTACTAACGTTTGGAGCATTTACTACTATTCGGATTTAACCTAATGCAATCGCCAGAGGCTCAAAACGGACTGCAAAATTACTGCTTTTTTTTGAATTGACCAAATTTTTTTGCGATTTTCTTTATTTTTTTTGGTTATACGAAATAATTTTCGTATCTTTGCACGCTAAAATGTGCGCCTGTGAAGCAATTTCTGTACATATTGGGTGTGTTGCTCGTCAGTTTCTTGCTGGTGAGCGCGATGCTGATCGGTGCGCTGATGAGCGATGAGGTCGAGACGGCCGCCGTGCAATTGGCGACCAAAGAACTATCGCGCGCGTTAGGCACGGAGGCGAACGTGGGCAGGGTGGAGTACCGCTTCCCCGCGCGCCTCGCGTTCCGCGATATCTATCTCGAAGATCAGCAGGGCGACACCCTCGCTTTTATCGGAGAGATATATGCCCATTTCAGTCCGCTCGCGCTACGCCGCAACGAGATCCTCTTCTCCCATGTGCGCCTCCAGAACGTTGTGGCGGACATCCATCGTTTGCCGGATAGTACTTGGAACTACCAGTTCCTCGTGGATGCTTTTGCCGCCCGAAAGGACGACAAGAGTGAACCGCTCAAGAGCCTGATTGCCGTTCGGGACATTCGCCTTGACTCCATTCGCCTGCGTTACGAGGACTATCACCTCTTCCTCTCGCACGCCGTCATGGATCTGCACGAACTGAGCGAGACCAATCTCGATGCCGAGATCCGCGAACTGGCGATGCAAATAGAGAATCAAAAATCAAAAATCACCAATCACCAATCACCAATCACCAATCATCAATCGCCGTTCATCGTCGAAGACATGAAGGCGCACGTCATCCTCAACGACACCATGCTCAGTGTCCCGACGCTCCGGGCCCAACTGCCGCAGTCCCGCATGGACCTCAGCGGTATCGAAGTGAAGTTCCCTGCCGGCGATACGCTGTACCTCTCGAAATCGGCGCACGACATATCCTTTGCCCTGCGATTCAACGAGGCGGACCTCGTGCCGACCGACATCGCGCTCTTTATGCCGCAACTGAAGGGCCTCAAACGCACGATCTCCCTTTCCGGCGGTGTGAGCGGATCGCTCGATTCGCTGGCGTTCGATGAACTGGTGGTACGGTATAACAACAATACTTTCCTCGAAGGAAACATCGTAGCCGTCGGCCTGCCCGATCTGTCCAATCCCTATCTGCGTGCAAACCTGACCGAGTTGCATACCAATGCGGCACGACTGCAGGATTTCCTCTCGCAGTTGAAAGGTCAACCGGTACATCTGCCGCAAGCTATCCATCGGCTGGGCGATATCCATTATCGCGGTTTGGCGGAGGGGCATCTGCAAGCGATGACGCTGCATGGTGCTTTCCGCACGGCCCTCGGTACCATCACTACGGACGGATACATGAAGAGCGATTCGACTTTCGAGCATATCGATTACGATGCGAAGGTCGTCGGTCGCAATTTCCGCGTGGGGCATATGTTCGCCGTGGATAAGTTAGGTTCCGTGACACTGGAACTGGAGTCGGAAGGCAAGGTGGACCACGGTCAGATCAACGGCGATGTCAATGCTCACGTGCGCAACTTGACTTACAACAACTACACCTACAGCGACCTTGATATGAAAGGCCATTATGCGCCCAAGCAGTACAACGGGCAGTGTGCGATACACGACCCGCACTTGGATGCGTCGTTCGACGGTGTGGTCAATCTGCAGGACAAGGATCCGGAGATCAACTGCAACCTTATCTGCAAGCATTTCGATTCGGCGCCGCTTGGTCTCGCTATAGGCGACAAACTCCGAACCAGTTTCTCTTTGGCGGTCGATATGAGTGGTGCCAAGGCGGATGAAGTAAGTGGTTACCTGACCATCGACTCGCTCTTCTTGGCTACCGGGCGCGACTCTGTGCTTATGCACCAGCTGATGCTCCTCGCTTCGGCAGATGCGACAGGCAGCAAAGCCATCACGCTTACCACCGACTACCTGCGTGTGCAAGTGGACGGTCTCTTCCGTTACGGCGATCTCCTTCCGGCCTCCCAGGCGCTGATGCATTATTACCTGCCTACCGCGGTAGCCGCTCCCAAGCGTTCCTGGAAGCCCGTGGACCTCTCCCTCAAAGCGGACGGCGATCGTCTGCGTGACGTACAGCGGCTCTTCAATGCCTCTATCACCCTCAGCGATCACCCCAAGATGACCGCTTCCGTCCAGGTGGCGCCTAACGAAGAACCCCTCGTCAACTTCCTCTTCACCGCCCCGGGAATACGCTACAAAGAAACACCGGTACATGACCTCACCGTCGCACTCAACAGTGTGGACTCGATTGACGGTTTGGCGCTGACTGTCTCGGCGGAGGCAATGGAGATGTACACCAAACTGACTTCGGTTGCCTTCCGTGACACGCTCTTCACCGGCCTTTCTGTGCATAAGCAAGCCCAGCTGTACGATGCCGACCAGTACGAGAGTCGTCGTCTGGCGCGTCTGGCAGCCCAACGGGCCGGAGCCTACGGCGGTGACCTGCAGTTCATCACGCATTTCTCGCAGTACAACCGCAAGCCGCTCATCGACATGCATTTTATGCCGGGCACGCTCTTGCTCCGCGATTCCGTATATACGCTCGGCGAGAGCCACGTCACCTATTGTGCCGCTGACACTACCGTCACCATTCGTAACTTCGCCTTCGAGGGCGGCGGACAGCATATCTATGCCAACGGCCTCGCTTCCCGTCGTGCCAAAGATACACTGGCGATCGACCTGCTCAAGCTCGATGCGTCCTATATCGTGCCTTTCATCTTACCGCAGCAGACCATTATGTTCAACGGCCTGCTCACCGGTAAAGCCAGCGTGTCCGGTGTCTTCAGCAACCCCAAAGTGGATACGCAGATACATGTCGATTCGATGGGTCTCAACGATTGCTATTTCGGTGAAGCCGAAGTGGATCTGCACATCGCTGACTCCCTCGCTTTCCATGCCGACGTCAATCGCCCGGATCGTAAGTTGGTCAACCTCGACGGAAAAGCGCTCTTCGATGGTTCGGGCGTCTGGGAGTTGGATATGATCACCGACTCCGTACCCCTCGCTTTCGTCAACCACTGGACCAAGTCCGTTCTCCGCGATCTCGACGGCAACGGAACGGGTAGAGTAGTGGTCGGTGGTCGCAAAGGCCTTGTTTATGTGCTGCTCAAATGCGCCGCGCAGAACGCCTCGCTCACCCTTCCGTGGACAGGTGCCCGCTACACGATAGCCGAAGATACCATCGTCATGGATACCACCGCCATCATCTTCCCCAACGTCCATCTGACTGATGCCGAGGGCAACCACGTGGAGGTGAACGGCCGTGTCAACCATGATCAGTTCAAGACTTTCGGCCTCGATCTGCATGTCGATGCCCATAATGCCCTTGTCTTCGATAACAACGCTCCGGGCGAGATGATCCAGGGCTCTGTTTATGCGGACGGTCATGTGGATGTCACCGGCCCCGAGGATGATATCCTCGTCGTAGCAGATGCGGTTACTACCGGTAAGAGTCGTTTCCGTCTCAGCCTCGATAATGTATCGTCGGCGTACGAGTCCGCGTTCGTCCATTTTGTGGACCACCCGGAAGATCATCCGACCGACACCGTTGGCGAGACCGATCTTGATAACATCGACATCAAGTACGTGGCACAAGTGGATACCACCTTCGTGCGTGCCGGCCGTTGCCTGCTCAAACTCAATATCGAAGTCAATCCATTACTCCTCTTCCAACTCGTGCTCGGCGAACGCAACGGCGATATGATCCAAGCGCGCGGCAGCGGAGCCTTGAGTCTGGCGTACGACACCGAGACCGGCGATGTGTCGTTGCTCGGTACCTATGATCTCCATCAAGGAACGCTCTCATACACGGTCGCTAATGTCATCCGTAAAGAGTTCACGATCGGCGACGGCTCCACCATCGTCTTCTCCGGCGATGCCACCAACCCGCAGCTGGATGTCACCGCCAAATACAAAGTGACGGCGAACCTCCGCGATCTCTTCGGTCAGGATGCCGAGCAGATCGCTACCTCGCGTTCGAACATACCGGTTACGACTTGTCTCCACTTGTCCGGACCACTCAATAACCCGATCCTTTCTTTCTCGCTCGAGTTCCCGTCCTCCGACCAAGCGATCCAGCAGCAGGTCAGCCAGATCATCAACACCGATGAGATGCTGATGCGACAGGTCATCTACCTGCTCGTCTTCAGCCGGTTCTTTACGCCCGATTATATGGCGAACAACAGCTCGTACGCGACCCTCAACTCCACCTATTCGCTCATATCCTCTACCGTCACCAGCCAGATCAATGCTTGGCTTTCCAAACTGACGGATATGTTAACGGTCGGTGTCGCCATCCGTACCGACGGCGAAGGCTCGGACCGCAGCCAAGAGTACGAGGCGCAGTTCCAACTCCATCCGGTCGATCGACTCGTCATCAACGGCAACGTCGGCTATCGTTACAACGATATCGCCAACCAGCCTTTCTTCGGCGACCTCGATGTCGAGGTGTTCATCACCGAGGATGGTCAGTGGCGTGTCAAGGGTTACACTCACACCGTGGACAAATACTCCCTCCGCCAGGCATCCACCATTCAAGGTGTCGGCTTCGTCTGGAAAAAAGACTTCTAAAAAAATAACGCTAATTGCTAGCGTTATTTTTTTTTTGTGGGGCCCCCGAAAATTCTGTAAATTTTTGGGGAGAGCGAGTTGTTCCGAATACTTACTACTAAAATGTATTTTTAGTACATGTATGAGGAACTTACGCGCGAGGACGGGGACCGCGACGCTCCGGTCTCGGACCTCTATCCAGCTTAGCGCCGTCGCGGTCTTCGCGACGCGGACGCTCACGCTTCTCCGGCTCTACATAGCCTTCCGGTTTCTCCTTCAGCGCTTTCGCACTCAGACGGAACTTACCGGTCTTCGGATCGATCTCCAGCAGTTTGATGCGGATATGATCGCCTTCCTTGATTCCTGTCTCTTCCATCGTCTCGTAGCGCTTCCAGTCGATCTCGCTGATGTGCAGCAGACCTTCCTTACCAGGCATGAACTCTACGAAGCAACCGTACGGCATCAGACTCTTAACCACCGAGTCGTACTCCTCGCCTACTTCCGGCAGAGCGACAATCGCTTTGATCTTCGCGATAGCAGCCTGCATCGACTCGCCGTTGTTGCTTGCTACTTCTACCTTACCGCCCTTCTCGTCTTCGTCGATCGAGATAACGGCGCCGGTCTCAGCCTGGATACCTTGGATAATCTTACCGCCCGGGCCAATAACAGCACCGATCATATCTTTCGGAATATAGAAGCTTACGATACGCGGAGCGTGCGGCTTGAGGTCTGCACGCGGTGCCGGCATGCACTCTAAGATCTTACCGAGGATATACATACGTGCCTCGTGCGCCTGTGCGAGCGCGTTCTCTAATATCTCGTACGAGAGACCATCTACCTTGATATCCATCTGGCAAGCGGTCAGACCATCTTTCGTACCGGTGGTCTTGAAGTCCATGTCACCCAGGTGATCCTCGTCGCCGAGAATATCGCTCAGGATGGCGTAGTTCTTACCTTGGTTCTCCGAGATCAGACCCATCGCGATACCCGAAACCGGTTTCTTCATCGGAACACCTGCGTCCATCAATGCCAGCGTACCGGCACAAACGGTGGCCATTGAGCTCGAGCCGTTGGACTCAAGGATATCGCTTACCACACGTACGGTGTACGGGAAATCTTCCGGAATCATGTTCTTCAGCGCGCGGCAAGCGAGGTTACCATGACCGATCTCACGACGGCCTACACCGCGTTGTGCCTTTGCCTCACCCGTTGAGAAAGGCGGGAAGTTATAGTGCAGCAGGAACTTATCCGAACCTTGAATCAACGCCTCGTCAATGATTTTATCATCGCGGCTCGTGCCAAGCGTAACGGTACTCAAACTCTGGGTCTCACCACGCGTGAAGATTGAACTTCCGTGAGGGCCGGGCAGATAACCTACCTCGCACCAGATCGGACGGATCTCCGTCGTCTTACGGCCGTCCAGACGCTTGCCCTCATCGAGCACCGCGCGACGCATTGCCTCTTTCTCTACATCGTGATAGTAACGATCTACAAGAGCAGCAACCTCATCGATATCCACACCTAACGCCTCTGCGCGTTGAGCCATATACTCTGCTTTCTCAGCCTTGAAGTCCTCGCAGATCTGGCTGAACATCTCCTCGCGGTGATGCTTGTCGGTATCGGCACTCGTAGCCTGTGCGTATGCACGTGCATAGCTATAATCGTGTACAGCCTGCTTCAATTCCTCATCATTCACCTCATGGCAGTATTCGCGTTTCGTCTCCTTGCCATAAGCCTTCATCATCTCATTGATCGCCAAGCACTGCGGTTTGATAGCCTCATGCGCAGCCTTGATTGCCTCCAGCATAACGCTCTCCGGCACCTCTTTCATCTCACCCTCGACCATCATAATGTTGTCGTACGTTGCGGCAACCATCAGCTCCAGGTCTGCGTGCTCGCATTGCTCAAAGGTCGGGTTGATCACCATCTTACCATCTACGCGTGCAACGCGTACTTCACTTACCGGACCCTCGAACGGGATATCCGAGCAAGCGAGAGCTGCACCTGCAGCCAAACCGGCAATCGACTCAGGCATATCAATGCCGTCAGCCGAATACATGGTAACGTTTACAAAAGTCTCTGCGTGATAGTTGGAAGGGAAGAGGGGACGAAGGGCGCGGTCGATCAGACGTGCAATCAGAATCTCATAGTCTGATGCCTTACCTTCGCGGCGGGTAAAGCCACCCGGGAAACGTCCTGCGGACGCAAATTTCTCTTTGTACTCTACAGTGAGGGGCATAAAATCCGTTCCCGGCACTGCATCTTTGGCGGAGCAGACAGTAGCGAGGATCATCGTGTTGCCAAGCGTAGCCATTACGGCGCCATCTGCTTGTTTCGCTAACTTACCTGTCTCCAGTTTGATCACTCGTCCATCGGGGAGAGCAATCTCTTTGGTAACAATATTCATCTTTTTTTCGTCAATTTTGGTTGCCGTTTGCAACCGTTATATATAATTAGTGTCTATTTAATTCGCAAAAACCGGACAAAATTACTACAAAAAATTGAAATATCCAAAAAATTTAGAATAAATCTGTTAAATATTTACATTTATAAGGATTTTTGTATAATTTTGTGGATATTTGCACAATTGTGCAAACGTAAATTATCCCCACAATTGCTCCATATGTCTGTAGTTGAGTAGCCATATATCTCCGGCTGTATTCTCGAAATCGCCGGTATAAACAACCGCCCTGCGAGCAATCGGAGTCCCTGTCCACTCCGGTAGTTTACGTAAGGTCTTCTCAAATGGCTGCTGGTAGGTCATAGCTGACTTTACCTCGATAGCGTATAGTTGTCCTTTCTCTTTGACGAGAACATCTACCTCATTTTGATTACTATCCCGATAGAAGAACACATTCCCTTCCTTACCTTGATTTGTACGATGCTTGATGCACTCCATGACAATCATATTCTCGAATATCGCGCCGCGCATCTTGTCCAACTCTAATTGTCGCGGGGACTCGATGTCTAACAGGTAGCACGCTAATCCCGGATCGTTGAAATAGAGCTTAGGCGTCTTAACGATTCGCTTGGAGATGTTCTCGTAATACGGAGGCAATAATGTTACCAAATAGGAAGCTTGCAAAACGGACAACCAATGATTAATCGTATTCTTATCCACTCCTACCTCTGCACCAATCTCTGTTGCATTAAATAACGAACCTATTCGCGCGGCACAAAGTTTCATGAACTTCATGAATTGCATTTGGTCTTTGATTTTCAATAGATCGCGCACATCTTTCTCTAAATAGGTCTTTACATAGCTTGGATAGAACAAGCGTGCAATGTTCTTATTCGCGCAAATGGCTGGATATAAACCATCATACATCTGTTGATTCGCATCTTTCGCGCTATCTGTAGTCTCCTCCAGCGACATCGGCAATAGCTCATATACGCCGGCACGACCGGGTAACGACTCGGTCAAACCTTTCAGCAACTCCAAGTTACTGCTGCCGGTCAATAGAAACTTTCGCTCCGGATGATTATCTACGATACCCTGTATATAGTCTAATAGCGCCGGCACTTTCTGCACCTCATCAATAAACATACCCTCCGGATGTTGGTTGAGGAAGGCCACCGGATCATTCTCCGCGAAACTGCGCACGTGCAGATCTTTCATGCTATACTGCTTGTACTCAGGGAACAGATGCTTCAGTATAGTGGATTTGCCGGATTGACGCGGGCCGGTAACCGATAAAACCGAGAAGTACTGCGCGGCCTCCTGTAGAAGAGTCTCCATCTTACGTGGTATGTACACATTGTTGGTTGCCATAATTGCTACTATCTAAAATCCGCTGCAAAGATACAACAAATATTTGAATCCTCCAAATTTTTTTAACCAAAATTTTATGTAATTCGTGAGTTTAACTCACCATTTACATAGTTTTTCTCCTTTCTTATACAACAAACGGAGCCCCTCTGAACTCCGTTTGTCTGTCATTCCCTAACTCCTTAACTCTTTCACTCGTTAAGAAATATTTTCTGTATTTTTCTTTTATTAATAAGGATCACGCGCATAAGCGCATACGCGCATAAGAACAGCATCAGCGGCCATGCATCGCCGATCGGGAACGGTTCTTCCGGTGCATCCGGATCTTCGTCATCTGCAGTTGATTCTCCGCCTCCGACATCTCGGCGTATCTTACCCGTACGTCCCGGCGAATAAGCCGCCGGTGTCTCTCCGGCCAACGAAGCACCTGTGGCAGCTGCCTGCGGCAGAGTAGAACCAGTTCCAACCATCGAGGAGGTGGACTGCATCGTTGCTTCAGGGAACTGGGCGGTGCCCTGGGCATATACGCCCAGAACGCTCACCATTGCCACTACCATCAATAAATATCTCAATGTCTTCATAATCATTCAAATTTTAAATTTTCAATCTTAAATCTTAAATTATAAATATGAAATATTTATCTCACTTTCTTTCCCGTCGCGTCGTAGATCACGCCGCGGTGCCAAATAAATACCTTATCATGATAAAGGAACTTAATCGGCTCGTCGCCATTCTTGTTCGCTCCGACCACATCGATCTCTGTCGGCGTCTGACGCTCACCCACGATGGCATTAATCGCGAAGCGGTTGCTGAAGGTTCCGCTTTCGGAAGTAAAGGTGTAGCTGTCCATTATCAGGTTCGTCACTTGATTGTTGTTCTGATAGTCAATCAAATACACACCTTCCAATTGCGCAACCTCGCTGGAACGAGTCAACGAATACGTATATTCGCTCTCAGTTGGGATATTCACCGTTACCGGAATCCACTCCTGTGCCAGCATTTTGTTGATGGCAACATATGCCATATCCATACCATTGTATTGCATATAAGTCTTCACAAACCCTGCATCACCCAGCACTTTCGCCAGGTCGGCGTTAACCTCGTAATTCTCAGTGTAGTCTTCGCCGATGATCAGCCCCATTTGGTCTTTTCCTCCCTCATAACTCAAGCGAATATATGCTTCCTGTTCTGGAATAGCTTCATCCTGTGTTGTGTATCGTAGCGGTGCGGAAGGAGGAACGATCTTGCTTGCATTGAAGGTAATCGTCTTCGCTTCTGCATCGTTTGCCTGAACGAAGAATCCGCTTGCCGGCTTCAGATTGGCTTCCGCGATAACTACTTGGTCGTAGTTCTTGAAGTCCACATCCGGAATAGTTGCATACTTAATAGAACCACCATTTTGAAGTTCCAGTTTACCGCCTATGCCATCATCATCACCATTGAAGGTACACATGTACGGGTTACCGATAAAGTTCCAACCCATTGCGTACCAATCGGCTGTACCTTTACCCCAACCGGTGACACTCACCTGATTCTTATGAACAGAACTTACCTCACCTTGCTCACCGAGAGCAGTCCAGTCGTTCGACGGGATACCCAGCGGCATACGCAAGATAGAGAATGCCTTACCTGACGGACGTTTAGCCGTTAGCGCATAGCCCTTCGAAGGCTCTAACTTCGTCGGAACATCATCTGCTCCAGATGCACCATAAAGTTTCCAGTTCTGACCAATCTGTGACTGACCTGACGATGCACGACCCTCACCGTCATAGTAACGCAGACGGATATTCTTGTCATGTCCTACTGTAGGCTCAACAGAGCAATAGCGATATGTGATATTCGCCAGCGTCACATCCCAAGGCACCGCAATCGGATAGTACTGGTCATAGTCGATATACCAGTCTGTGTACCATACATCACCAATGGCACTCTTGGCCAGACTTGCTGTGGACGGAGTGATATACAACCGTGCTACATCGTAGGCTTTTTCTCCTGCACGTGTCCAACCGTTGCGCAGAACCAGCGTCTTCACCTTTAATGTACCGCTTTCTTGATCACCTTTGGTCACAACCACTGTCGCACCCGGATAAATCTCAAGATGATTAATAGTTACTGCATAGTCTCCACCAAAGTCACCGGCATTAGCTGTCAACGTTACACCCGGCAATACATGTACTTCCGCCGAACTCCAGTCACCATCACTTGCGCCATGCGAACTCAAGTTAGAGGTTGAAGCAATAATTTTCGGTACAACGAGGCTTGTCATTGCCTTAGTGGTTGCGCCATTCTTCCATTCCAAAGTAAGCAATGCACCGTTGCTTGCTGTTGCAGCAAAATTAATATCGTTGCCGAAGTTGACGGTGTAGTCATAAATCGAGGCTCTGCCCTTGCCGCTTGTCTCTGTCTGACTAAGAGATGCAGTTGCAATACTTGCGCCAAGATGCGCGGTTACTGACGTAGCGTCAATGCCTTCTGCATCCACTTCTATCACACCGCCGTGCTGACCCCATTCTACGAAGTATGCTTCCGTGAAGATGATATCACTCGCAGGGATCAGACGAAGCTCACTTTCTCCACTTGCATATAATCCCCACTTAGGACCGCCGCCTGCTGCGAACCACGCTTTTAATGCATTTGCATTATTCGGATTCGAAATGGTGTACTTGGCATCTTGCACGTTGGAAATAGTCGTGTTCGTTTGCGCCAATGTCCACTTGTAATTGTCACCCAATGTGCTCTCTGCTAAACCGGTATTTTTACCAATATCATTACTCTCATCTGCATTGTTTGCCCAAAGGGCGTAACTCTTGCTACTTCCGTTTACATTATTTTTCATACCCAACTGCACTTTCTCTTTATCTGCACTTAAATAAAGATTATAAATATTGCTCGCAGCCGTGTATGCGATGGTCGGGTTGTTGATGTCATCCACTGCAATCTCCACCGGTTCTGGATTACCCGTTCCTGACATGTTTGCCGGTAGAGCGTACCATTTATTGGTAGTCGTATTCTTCGCTGCAATCACAAAGTCTGCCGGCAAGTGACGACCGATGATAGTCTTAGTGTTTAATGTCGTAGTCTTAGGTTTCGTACCAGCAACCGAGGCACTCAGGTTTGTTGCCGTCTCTATTCCATCTGTCGTACTGCCGCTCGCCGGGGTATAGAATACATAAATATCTGCATCTATTGTTCCTTTGGTCGCATCTTCTGCGTTGCTAACGGTGGGGGCAGTACCATCGGCTTTTTTGAAACTAAACACTTCATTCAGTGCTGCGTTTCCGAAACTGAATGTTACAGTCGCACCTGGAGTCAAACCGCTACCCGTTATATGGAATGCCTCTTGTGAACGAACAGTTTTACTTGCAGTTGATGTAATGAACACCAAATCAGCTGTTGGTCCGCTCAATGTCAACTCCGAGCAACTGAACACATAGTCGCTATACATGGTAGCAGTTACTGTCGCATCAAACGGAGGCATAAACATCGTTTCCTCGTCGTAGAGATAATCTTCGGTCACATCGCTTCCATCTGCATCCTTCGTTATCTTCCAACCGGCCTGTGTATAACCGTCATCCACGCTTGCGCCCAATGTAATAATAGCATCACACGGAACAGTTTCATCGTAATTGCCCTCCGTTATCTTGCTCTTATCTTCCGGCGTTGCATCAATAGTTACATGGTTTGGACTACCTACAGTCAGTTTGTAGTTCTTCGGTGTCCATTTGGCGTAGAGAGTTATAATGTCATCTTCTGTGGTTGTAAGGTTATTAACTTCTTCTTCGTCATCATATACCTTACTTCCACCTTCTGTTGTTGCCCATCCGCTAAATGTAAATCCTTCACGGGTGAATTCACATTTCGATAAATTCTGCGCTGTTCCATAGACAAACTCTTGGTCTTCCATTGTGCCGGTTGCAGTACTTCCATTTTTGTTGTATTCAATAAGATACTCTATCGGTGACCAATACGTATAGAACGTCTTAGCTCCTACGTTTTGCCAAACGCCACTACCATTTGTCCAACTAGTGCTACTAACAGTAACGTTTGCCTGCAAAGTACCATTTGCTGCGGCAATTTTCACACCATCACTTGCAGCCGTGTAATACCCCTCTACCGTATATCCGGTACGAGTAGGAGTGGCATCAATTGTCATGGAAGTGGCATTTGATAAAATAGTTCCAGTTCCACCGGTGGATCCAGCATCACTAGTATTTTTATTCAACGTAATAGCGTCACCAGCTTTGGTAGGAAGTGCATCGTAAATGGCAATGTCGTCAATTTTAGCACTTGTGCTAGCTGTATTACCACTGATGCGGAAAGAGGTAAGAGAATTGCCATTTATATACATCGCTTTAGGAGCGTCTCCGTCCATTACTGCCGTGCCGTTGATATAGACATGCGCGCTATTTGCTCCTATCGAAATGCCATCTCCATATGTAGCGCCTGTAGCAGTATTATTATAAACCACATGGACTTCCAGCACATCCGTGGACGGAAGAGTCTCTGTAACCGTAACCCATTTCTGCGGAGTGCCGGAAGTTCGACCTGCAGATACGTATATTGCAGAACTAGTACACTGAAGCATTACACCCGCACTAGCATGAGCGAACCACGTCGTTCCGCTCGCGTAAGCATTTGAGGCATAAATACCAATATTGACGGTTGATGCTTTTAGAACTTTAAAACTAAATGCACCTTTTGTTTGGAAAGAATGATCAAAACTGGTAGCAAGTCCGTTATTGGTTATGGTAAATGCCATGTGATTACTTGTCATCGACCCGGAAGACTCTGCGATAGCAATCGATTGTGCACCATTACCATTGGTTCCCATATAATAATGGGTAAATGGCGTAAAGCCACTCATATTACCATTATCATATTTAGCAGCTCCGCTAGCGCTAATCGACGTAGTGGAAAGTGAATTGAAATTGACACTGACAGCGGCAGTTCCAAAATCAAGTTCAGATGTGGTTATAGCATCTCCCCACGCACTCGTGCTAGTTCCTAATACTAACAGGAATAAGCAAATATATTTACTATAGTTTTTCATAATGTTGAATTTTTGCATTGTTAAACCATTTTTCATATTCTTATTCCTTTCTTTTATTCAACTTGCGCCCAAACGGCATAATAGGTATGACCATTTTTGGCCACCAAGTCAATATCTGCATTAGGCGCATAGAAATAACCCGTCGCGCCAGTGATAGCACTTATGGTTGGCTTGTCTCCCGTACCAGCCATATAGGCTGCATATGGAGCCCAGTCACCATCAATCCAGCCGATGAGGTGCAAGTGAGTTTCTTCACAGGTGTTCAATGCCGAGCCGGTAAAGTCAGCATGCGTGGGTGTCTGTTTCGTTAGCGTGACTACACCTGTAGAAACCGTTGCCACTACATCTGCGAAACTCTCGTTATGTACATTGTCCACAAAGTGAGCTAATGGCAATGCCTTTACCCGGATGGTTACCGTCTTTGTGATAGAAGCATCGCCTACCGCCTTGAATGTAATCGTTGTGGACTCTGTTGGCGCCTTGCCTTTCAATTGGTAGTACGAATATGGCGCACTTCCGTTTTTGGATACATAAGTCAGATAATCTGTACTGTATGCAGGTTCTACACCACCGACGGAATATACATATCCTTGTTTGTCAGCAATCACATCTGCGGGCGTGTATCCTGTGATAATAAAGCGCGCGTATTGATCCTTATAAAGTTCTACCACTTCCGGAATAGCATAAGGATCCACAGCATCATCTGCTGCATCCGCATCTTTCTTATACATCCACGTCCATCCTTCTAATGCCTTAGCCGAGAATGTGGCGCCTGCCGTATAGGTTCCCTCTGTGGTTTCCTTTGCAAACGTTACGGTCGTTGTCTGTGCGTTAGCTGTGTTGGTAATAACAGCAGGCTCAACGCGTGAAGGTGCTACGCCGCTACTCGTCCATGCCGACAGATAATAACCAGGATCCGGAGTAATCGTCATGGATACCTCTTTTGCAGCAGTACAAGTCTCTATCGGACCTACCGGATCAAATGTCACAGAACCATTGGACGGACTGCCATCTGATAGCGTTACTATATAATCGCAACACATGGTTACGTAGTCTTTGAAACCGGATGCCACCACTTCGCGTTCAATTTTACTAATACCGGTACCACTACTATTCAAAGTTTTCATTGACACCTTATAACCCGTTACAGCAGTTGTAGGAGTTAACTCTACATAGTCGGAATATCCACCACCACTTATATTGGAACCAAAATGGCTTGTAGATAAATCAGCACCGACAACTTCTGTTCCGCTACTATTTATCAAAGACACGCGTAATACATCTGCTTTGCTATTAGAGAAGTGATATACTCTAATTTTAACTTTCACATTGGTCATATTTGAACTCGTCCAGATGGATTGTTTTTGCAAATACTTATTAGCGGCTTTGAAACTATAAGTTGCACTTCCATAACCGCCACTTTCATCACTAGAACTGAACTCTGTATCTTCTATAGCAGCAATAGGAGTTCCTATAGTTGTCGCAAATACGGCATGGAATGTCTTATCTTCATCTATTGCCGGAGCATCACCAACCGAAGTAAACAAGTCAGCCGGAGCATCATGTCCTACGCCGACTAATTCTTCCTCACTCCAACCCATGAACTTCTTTGCGCAATCCAATGCATCATCATCCGGATCTTCCGGTAATTCCTCTATGCCCGCACAAGTGTTCGTCTCTTCTGTTTGATCGCCTGATGTAAGAGAAGTGTTACCCACCTTCCATACAATATCATACGTCTCGCATTCCGGTTCGGTCGCATACATAGCGCTTGTTTGGTGGTAGAGGAAACCACTAAAATCTTCATCAGCATCCCAAGATCCGGAAGAAGTTGCTTCCCATCCTCCTCCATATACGGAATATGGGTGTAGATATTTTGTACCATGAATAGTCCAATATATCCCGTCAACAGAGAATGTGAGATTGTCTGTTGTATTAAGCATGGATGTGGAAGAACCTGCAGTGCTTGACAAATTCAAATATTTATCAGCAGCGGCATTATATAATTGTCCCGAAGAAGATGTTCCAGTAAATTTCCAAATATTGTTAGCACTTACATTATATAAGAAATATCCGTCGGCGTTTTCTCGAAGCGAACTAGTAACATCTGTTCTCGCAATCTCATACTCATAGGAAGCTTGTGCTTCGTTGCTCATAGCGTATTCCGATCCACTATTCACTATTGTTAATACATAATTGTCATTGGCAACTAAGTCACTAGTAGATTTGATTAACTTATACTCCGCTTTGCTAAACACCGCATACAGTGTCGTCGGAGTGGTAATTCCGTGTGTAGCCGCATCTTCTCCTCCTGCGTGTCCCGGAGTGATAGAGCACGTAGAACTTGCATCCCATCCAGCAAATGCCCAACAATCACCGCAACTTGTCGGCACTGTCGCTGAACTCGGAAGATTTTCCGTCACGTCTCGCGTTAACGTTCCGTCTATCGCACCATTCACCGAGAACGTCAACTGTGCCACCCAATTGGCATACAATTTCGGATTTGCGCTATACATTGCCATGTTAGTTGCGCTCGAACCATCAGCATTATAATACTTCGTTCCTCCTCCGTTTTTAGCGGTATAATAACCATCAAAACGATAGCCGGTTTTGGCAGGTAGATTCGATGCAATAGATGGCATCGCTTGCCCGAATGTAGCACTCACGCTCGCTGCACCGGCAGTAGTAGCACTCTGGTTGTCAAGTGTTACAGTATATACATTCGCTGACCATTGTGCGGTATATGTTGTATTCTCTGCAGGCATGTTAGAAGCGGGTGTTGGACTCCAGCCGGTGAATGTATAACCGTTTGCACTTCCACACACCGGTGCTGTAAGTTCCGTGTTGTATTCCTGACTACTGCTAACATTACCCGTCGCATTGACAGCCGCACCTGTTCCGGCAGTAGTTACTTTTCCTCTGACTGTCGCCCATGTCAACGTGTAACTGTTAATGCTCCATTGCGCATACAGGTTAGTTGCACTCGTCTTATCCCAGGCATTTGCACTCGATAAGGTCTTCGGACTTCCTGTATATTGGTAATACTGCTTTCCACCGCTTGAGTTATCAAACCAACCGGTAAACGAATAACCGGTACGCTCAGGAATGACAATTGCCGTTCCGGCAGTTTTTACCGTCGTAGGCATCGCCGCATCATAAGTAGCTTGTACCACCTGATCCGTCACACTTCCCGTTTGGCTTGTTGGTTTCAATGTTACATCGTATTTATTTGCTGTAAATGTAGCCGCAATAGTAGCATCTGCGGTTAATATATGCGTGTTCCCGCTTGTGAAAGCATCGCCGTTCAACGTCAGCGACGTACATGTGTAACCATCATCCGGCGTAGCCGTAATCGTTAAAATACAGCGGTGAGCCAAATCGGCATCATTTCCTTCAGTTACTGTTTGCCCGGTAGTTCCGCTGGTGTTGGTATATGTAGCCACCAACGTTCCATGAGCCGCTGTACTAACTGCCACATTGTGCGTTAACATGCCACTTGTTGGAGTGTTGATCGTATAGAATTGGCAGTTATTATTTTGGTCATCCCCTCCGGTCGAGTGTGTGGTCGTCGGAATAACAGTTATGTTTTCTGTTACCACCGCTTGTTGGAAGGAAATAGAATTAGTGATCGCAATACTGGCTTGCTCTGCATTTGTTTTCGTTTTATAAATAGAATTTCCGCTTCCTGCCCAGCCGTAATTATTGGCAATATGCCATGCATCCATACTTGGATATGCAGGGGTAGTAACTTTGTAGAAATTATCCGTACCTGTAACTAACGTCATTGCCTGATTTGAGTTAGTTGAGTTATTTCCGATACGATAATACAAACTGCTCCAATTCAATATCGAGTTATCGTAATAAATAACATATCCTGCAGATTGATCAGCACTCGGGAAAGTAACCGTCACAGCCGGATTCGTACTGCTATAATCTACGGTGAAGGTATACGAACCACCGGCACCGCTTTCCAATCTAACGTTGTTGCTTCCGTCCAGTTCCCATTCCGTGCTTGCAGGGATTTTACTTGTTCCGGTTTGCCCCCACCAACCGCTGAAACCGCCGGCAATCTTAAACTGATAGTAGTCAACATGCGCACTCAAATCAATATCTACCGAACCTTCATCTGTATTGCCGGTAGAAGTGATATAATGGTACTCATAATTATCATTGGTACCATCATCAATATAGATCGCATACCGGAACTTGAACGGCGTACTCGACACATCCGTGCTATTGATCTCCGTTACGGCTGTCTCGTCGCCCGAACAATAATTACCCGTTCCGATAGCTTGGATGGTAAATTTATATTCTGACTCAACTACCAAACCGGTGTAAGTAACCGACTTGCTATTAGTCGCTATATCAGTACGTGTTCCAGCCGTTCCTGCACTCCCGTTGGCAGCTGTTCCACTTACCAAATCCCAACTTGCTCCGTTTTTCTTATAGAGTTTGACGGTATAACTGCTAACATTGCTTTCAGTAGTGCTATTTGCATTATCATATGTCCATCCGCTTATTGTCACACTATTACCTCCCTGGGTCAAAGAAATGGACCCATTAATTGAACCTAGCGGAGTACAGCAAGTTGTAACATACGCAGAGTAGGTCGGAACGTAGAATTTCATATTAAAATTAGCTCCTGAACCCTTGTAGGAAGTAAAGAAGTAATTAGGAGATGAATAATAAGCTTCCAAAGGATACGTACTTGAGCCTGCTGTACTATATAACGAATAAACTCCTGTAGAAACTTCGGTAATAGTCCATGTGTCCGAAGTTCCATCACAAGTAAGATTCGTATTGCTAGAAGAACTAGTTACACGCAAATAATTACCACTACTATTTTTGAAGATGTATTTTTCTCCGCTATTTGTTATTGTCCAAATTAAGGAAGCATCTGGTGATGTAATATTAGTCGAACTAAATGTTACGCTCAAACCAGCCAACTTACCTGTTGCTTGTATACTTGATGCCATCGCCTTATCCTGGTTAGCATTGTAAACAATGACATTCTTTCCGTTTACCAAATCATTGATATCGCCGAGAGAATAGCTATTCGCAGTGCGAGTAGCGAAAACTGCGTACAAAGTAGTATTATCTGTAATGCCTGTTTGTGGAGAGACAAATGTTGGCTTTGAATCTGTTGTCCCAACAATGGGTGAAGCAGTCCAGCCAACAAACTCTTTGCTTCCATCGCAAGCTGATTTTGCAGGAGAAGTTGGGAAGGTGGCAATTTTACCATTTGCTTCTACATACAACGAAGGAGAACCCGCCTCGTAGGAATCATCGCCATTAACGCTCCATTTTACACGATAGCGGACAGTAAAATTAATAGAAACATCTTTGGCGCAATAATCTCCAGAAGCAGCGAAAGACGCTTTGATGGTTGTAGTTCCTGCTTTGAGTGCTGTCACAACACCGGTTGAACTAACGGTTGCGACATCCGTGTTGCTACTAGTCCATGTAATGCCGGCACTTCCGGTATTGCCTGTTATTGTTGGAGCACTGGTTATGTCACCCTTGTAAATAGTTGTCGACGAGTAGGATACGGACGGATTTATACCGGTGCAGGTGACTTTTTTGAATAGCTGAACAGCAGATTGATTCCCGGGTGCGTATATCTTAAAACCACTATTCCAACGAATAGCATAAGATGAATTTCTGACTGATACAATTGAATTGACTCCGAGAGTCCATTCGTTGTTACTCGTAGTAAGTTCCCTATTCCATTGTAAGTAATTACCAGTATTGTTAGAAATATTCCCAAGAAAGCCTCCGGAGGATTTCTTTCTAATGTAATAACCATTCGTAGTTGCTTTAACATGATATGCTAAACCATCGGTAGTGGTATTTGATGCAATACTTTTTGTCGAACTTGTGTAATAGGAAGAGATGGAAGTATAACTTCCATATTGATTAGTATCCCAATTCCCAGAATTCCTTTTGTTTAGTGCATTAGCATTGTTATAAACTATCAAGTAATCACCCGCTTCAATGTCTCCATTATCCTCAACGAGCACATATTTACCTTCGCTTTCATAGGGATATATACTTACATCGCCTAAGAATACTCGTTTTCCAGATGCGGCATTAAATGTAATAGTTGTACTTGATGTGGCATTGCTAATAATAACTTCAAAATAGTCCTCATCCGCAAAAGAAAAAGATGATGTTGTTGAAGTTTCCTTTCGTAAAATAAAATTAGTATTGTTTGCTGTTCCTGCGTTATTGACAACAATATTTAGTTCAGAACCATCCGCATTATAACTTTTAGCGGCAAAACGCAATACAATAGTGGTTGGCGATGCGCCTATCTCCTTCATGACCGTTTTAGTAACAGAACCCGTATTGCTACCACTCGCTAATCGAATAGCAGAGTTGTAGTGGTTATAAACTCTTGTGAAAGATCCCCATCCACTGCGAGAAGAACACGCGCTGTTATTATTCCCCACGTCGGAGAAATCATCGGTAAAATAAGGAGTTCCCCACGCATTCCCGACACCGAATGAGAACAGCGTCAGGAACAAGGTTAAAATAGAGAGAAACCTCCCCGATTCATGTCCGGTCCATCTCCGGTCCAAAGCCGGTCCGTTTCCGAGAGATAAACTCTTTTTTGACAAATAATTAATTAAGTTTTTCATATTATTTTGATATTAATATTATATTCCTTATTATGGTTCGCACGCACGCATGCGTGAGTTCGTAATCAGCCTATAGGCTTTAATACATATTTGCCATGCAAAATGTACTCAAACATGGGTTGTCTTGTTTCCTTTCCTCGCCAATAATTTTTCACTGCAATTAAATACATCTCATACGTTGCTGTTTCTGGAAGGTTGTCAAGCCAACGCGCATCGTACTTTTTTAAGGAGTACACATCATTTATTTGCACCTCGCATATTTCAGTTTCTTCCTTTTGGGTAGGTTCGGCATCTCGTTCTCGTTTATATTTATACACATCCTCTAAATTATCGAATGCAAACAAACAAGTTTGTCTTGATGGCTCGGTATTATATGATATAGTTCTTTCTCTTTCCCACAGATATTCCCATATATATTGCCTCCATTCGAATGAAGTATCAATATGTAAACTGTTTAGAACCGTCATATAATCATTCATATATATGTATACTCTTTGGAGCGGCAATCTCTTTTGTAATTCATTAAACTCATCTGGAAGAACCCAGAACGTGTTGCCGTACTCCATTTCTGATTCTATTTGTTCACGATAACGCCTTATCCAAAAAAGTAAATGCACGGCTGTGCTTAATTGAACTTTTGTTTCTTGCCAAAAGGGGACAACCAAATCATATATCGGAGAGTAAAAGCGTGTTAGTCTAATGCGCTCACTCACGTCTCGCACTTTAGTGTCCACCTCTATACCGGTTTCTTCCGATTTGCGGTTGATAATCCTATATAACTTTAAATCATTCACGATGTAACGTTATTTTAATATCTCCAATATTGTTTGTATGTATGTTAAGAGTTCGATCTTTTGTTCTTTCGATATGGTACTCATTTGTTCTATTTCTGCTTTAATAGCCCTCGCCTCCTTAAGTTCGCGTTGCTTATCGGATTTGCTTAGTTGCGTCGTTTCTAATTCGGTTATAGTTATCTGTAGATAGTACCGATAATACTTGTATTTATTATATTCGTTCCTTTCATGTGGACTTAAGTCTTCAAAATATTTTAAATCTGTTCCTTTTATACAATGTAATAATTGCTCTTTTACTTTTGGAATATCTTCAAAGATACGTACATATGCGTCCCAATTATCTTTCTGTGCAAATGCTACTAAGTCTTTGATGATGTCTAAACACTCTGCTTCATCAAACTCGCTTATGGCTTTCTCGTATTTCCTCCTTTTTCTTTCTGCGTTTGCAAATGCATCTATACGATTAACTGCAAATTCGTTAAATTTCGTTAAATCTGTCCAGTTTTCAATGTTTGCGTCTTTACTGAATTTTAACATCTGCAGAGTCTTATTTACCCGTTTCTTATCTTCTTCAGACAAGTTGTTTTTCGGCTTGGGCACTTTTGTATCAGCAATATAGTCTATCATATGAAAAGTGTCGTCAATGTGTGGTAATACAAAAGTTTTTAAATTCTGCCTTGTTATATCAAACTCACGTCTATTTTTAGCTTTATTACATCCGCCGCAAGATAACAAAAAGTTATACCATTTATCAGTATGCGGACTTTCGCCTCCATATTGAGGAATAATGTGTTCTAATTCTAGATTTCTTTCATCAAGATGTATTTCACAATATGAGCACATATAACCTATACATTTGGACAAAGCACTCCTTCCCTCCTTAGGAGAATACACAAATCCATCTGGCTCATTTGGTATAATAATTGGTCGCATATTTTTCAATATCAATTCCGAGTTCCTTTAATTTTTGTTTTTCATCAAAGCTTAAATGGGCTAAAAAATAGGGATCTGGATTGTTGTTTACCTTATAAGCATTAATTAATGTTTTGAGTTCCTCTTTATTTGGGGATTCTTGAGTTAATAAGTTGTACAACTGAGTTTCAATACTTCTTTTTTCTGCTTCTTTGCTACCATATGGAGAAATCACACCCATTAATCTACTGCTTTCGTTGACATTAAGTATGCTCGGATCTTTTGTGATATATACATCATCAAGCTGATTTTTCTGAAGATTGATGATTTGGTCTGCATGTAATGATTGCACTATAAATGGGGAATGTGTAGTAGTAATAAACTGAATTTTAGGGAAACATCCCATCAAATCAGCCACAATGTGTCGTTGCCATAAAGGATGCAGATGCATATCAATTTCATCAATAAGCACTATGCCCGTCGTTTCTCTTGCAGCCTCCTTTCCTAAATGTTCATTAAGTGTCAAACACCTCATCGCCATGTCAGCTATAAGTGCAAGCATAACTTTATAACCTGCGCTTAAATTGCTTAATAGAATTTGGTTCTCATTTTCTCCATCTTCACTTCGTCGTTTTACCACTAAATCATCCACTTTCTCATTCTGTCCAGTTCCGACGTTAGTTATCGTATCAAAGTACGTCAAGTCTAATATTTTCCTTTCGTCCTTGAAGCAATTTTTGAGAATGTCTATGAATGTTTTCTTTAACTGTCTATAATAATCACCATCAGGCTTATTAGACAATAACTGAAGATCCTTATACCATTGTTTAAATTGGTTGTATGAAACATAATGACCTAAGCAGTTATGATATCCACTCCACCGGTCATTGTGAGCATATACTCGTATGCCATTAGCTTGTTCTATACGCTCTGTGCTATAATATACTATTAGAGGTAGGTTGATAGAGCGATTCATTTGTTGTTGGTATAATTCCCTCATATAGGATTCAGAAAGGCTAGTACAACTATATCTAACGCCTCCTTTACGGTTTAGCCTATACGCTCCCCATGAAAAATAATTATTGGATGTCTTTATTGTACAAGTATCATTCGTTATTAACTCGCCAGTTGTCGAGATTCTACTATGAATGTCACCCCACCTCAATATGCCTTCTGTTATACCATAAAACCTTTGCTTCCTTATTTGTCTATTTTGACCGATATTCTTTTTAAGGGAATCCATTTTAAATTGTTCGTGCTCGGGAAGAATCCCAAGCAAAGATGCACGGATAGCATTGAGAATAGTCGTCTTGCCTTGTGCATTATCTCCAATCAACACCGTAAAGGAATCTTTAAAGTTGAACGATCTACTCGTAGAGATAGCTTTATAGTTCTCAGTCGTAATTTTTTTAACGAACAACTCATTGCCGTCTGTTAGAGGTATATATTCAAGAGGATTAATTTCTACATATTGAACTCTATTCTTTTTCGTTGCAAGATCATCAACAGACAATAAATATGCTCGATCAATAAAAAATTCTTTGTGATTTAACTGAAATAAGATAGAGATGCTAATCGCTTCATCCTTATTCATATTTTTGCGCAGACGATTTAGTTGCGTAGTCGGGCGTGCCTTGTTATTGCTTTTGTTCAGTTGCTGTATCGTAATAATATATTTCGCATTGTCATCTTTATTCTGCAACACACAATCTATAGCATGAGGATTTCTTGATTCCGAATAGACATATTTCTCTTTCAGATTGTTGGCGATAGCCATGCGCAAAGCCCGTCGCTTCTTTTCTGTACTGTCTGTAGATAAAGAGGCTTCGTTCAATTCTCCTATAAGTTTAGGAATCAATTTTAATATGTGTTTATATATCAATAACATCTTATAATTCAAAATAATATTGGTATATCTGGTTCCTCAGAATCAAACCCAAAACATTTTTGGGAACTGATACCCATGCGTTCAATAAAATTTGTGGCATTCTTCAAGTCAGTACTTTTTGTTTGCTCGTTTTTTGTGTATATCGAGAAATTCCATTGAACATTCGGTAGATGATGTTTGATTTCGAGGAAATAACGATCGTCAACTTCTCCGAAAGAAAAACCTAAAGCCACTATATCGGTAACACCACTATTAGGGAGGTTATCAAACCATCCCTGATATTGAAGATATATTCTTTCAGTGTATTTATATAGATTATTTAATTCCGCACCATACATTCTTGCAACTCCTTCAGCATCAATGCCCATAACTTCCTCTCCAATAGCATCACATTTGTTTAAATCATACATATGACCATGCCCAAAAACCAAAATTGACTCTTCATCTGATGCCAAACCATGAATATGTAGCACCTGACTCGATGGTATTGCATATAAATCTTCTAATGTGTTCGTGTAATTAAAAGATAAATATAAGTCTTGACCTGAGAGTTGCTGATACTGTGGTTCTTGTGCGCTCGCAGGTTTAATGTGGCGAATCCAATCGGCAAATATATCACTTATGACATCTAATCCCATTTCAGCATCTATAGTTATTAGTTGTGCATATACCGCCGCCCAAGCTTCTCCCAGTTCTCCATAATGTTCATCATTAATATCAGTTATTTGGTGCTCTTCCATTATCTCTTTCAGATAAGAGCGAATATCCATATGGCCCAAAGCTGCTTCCAAAGAACTCCAGAAGTTCTCCACATTACAATAGCTCTCAATATTATTCAACACCCACAATAGAGATCTCGGGGCTGAATCTTTTTGATCCTCCAGCCATTTCTTAAAGTCCCAATAGGATGTTTTCATCCTATGAGCCTTGTCAAATCCATTCCCTATGATATATAATTTTGCCATTTATATCTTTCTCCTTCCGGATTACATTTCAATTTTCATTTTTGCGACTTCATTCTTGGCAAACTTCCCATTCTTCCCACACGTACTTTAATCCTTACTATATCCTTATTATGTCCTACTTTTATGCAGGTTATTACCTGTTCAGAATTTTTACTTGTTCCTTTTTTGCTTAGCTTGTTCCCTTTTTTTTTCAACTTGTTCCCTTTTGCTTAACTTGTTCCTTTTCGGACTAAGCTTGTATAAATTTGCTTGTCCATTTTGTGCTTCCTTGTCTATTTTTTTATACAAGCTTGTATCTTTTTATCTACCTTGTGTCTTTTTGCCCAAAACCTCTTTCAAAAAAGACACAACCCCTGTTCCCCTTGCACTCTTCCGTGCGCACTATTTTTATATATCGTGTTTATGCTGTATTTTCTATTTTATTTCCCTTCCATTTATCTTCTATTTCCACGATCATCTCGCGACCATCCTGAACGTCACTGATGCGTCACTCTCCCCTCCTGCTTGTTCTCTTTTCACTTATAATGATGTAAATAAAAAAGCAAGACACGAGATTTCTCTCATGTCCGGCAAAAATAGAAATTCGCGTTAAGAACTACAAGCCTTTCGCTAGTTTTTTCGGCTCTCTACGGGTTTCCCATATATCAGCTATCACCACTCGCGTTGTGCCCCTGTAATATATGAGTTTGCTTAAAGGAGTAATAACACAACTGTGATATTCTTTATTTCGATGAGCTAATAATGGTTCCATCTTTCCCATACCTGGGAATTGCTCCAGATTCTTAGCAATCTTCTCCGCTTTCTCCATAAAATCCAAGCGTGTGTTTTCGCCAAACTCTCTCAGGACATAGTCCTCAATGAGATGCAGCGACTTGACTGCTCGTTGCGACCAAATCACACTCATACTGCCACAGCATATTGAGGATGAAAGACCTGGTCGGTCGTGTAATAACGACCTTCCTCAACATCGCGCTCCGCCTCATCAAGCCGCGCGTCTATCTCCTCCATCGTATAAGGAGTAAGAGGCTCACGGCTCAACCGCTGAACGTTTGCTTGCATCCGCTCTATCACTTTGACCTGTTCCGGAAGCGATAAAGTGAACATCACTTGAATGAGGCTGTCTAATGTTTCCTGTGCCATATTTGTCAGATTTTTGTTTTCGTTTTGCGTTTGCGACGCAAAAGTACTGCTTTTTTCTGACATACGCAAGATTTTTGGCACTTTTTTCAGTTTTTTGCCTTCTTTTTCTTTATTTACATCATTTCAAAGGTCGCTCTGTGTTTTTAAGTTCTTATCTCACTTCCGTTCGAACGATAAATTTCGTTCTACGAAAAGAGTCTCACAGCTGAACTTTCTTTTACCCTAATCTCCGTGTCGGGCGCAACTTTTCTTTATATTTGTTAGACTATTTTTACTTGTTCCTTTTCTCTTGCAGTTTTTATCTTTCAATATACATAGTGAAACAATTAATTTATGCGTCCGATTTGGTGTAAAACTTTGAAATCTGCTTCAAAAAATCATATTTTTTACAGAAAGTTTGAAACGCATTTCAAACTTTTGTTATGGATTGGATGCTAAAAGTATAGCACGGAATACGACCTCATGCTTTGCATCATTCTTCCATAGAGATGCACATTTGTGTGTCTCTTTTTTTGTTTCACTATGTCAATGTTCACTTCAATCGTTTTTTTGAGTGCTGATTGAGATGCACTATATCTTTCTCCTTCCGGATCACATTTTTCCCGTGAGATTTTTGAGATTTTTGAGACTCTTTGCCTTAATCCGCTGATTCTCAGCCATCTACAAAGTCTCATTACAGTCTCACAAAAGTCTCAAAGTCTCATCGTCTCATTTCACTTAGTCCTTTTCGCTTGACCATTTCGTTGACGCCATCAAAATGATACGCACAAAAAAACGGCAACTCCGTTTAATAGTGGAATTACCGTTTATAATTATAATAAGGTGTTGATTGAAATCGCTATGCGACGTAATCTAACTCATTGCGCTTGATTAGTAATGGATAGCGCTCAGGATGCTTTAGAGAGTCTACTTCCAAGTCAACATTCAACTTTGGCCATACGATAGCATTTTTGCCACTCATTTGCACATCCAATACTTCATTTATGGTGGCATCCTTCATCCAAGGGACACGGTTGTAGGAAAGGAAATAGTCCTGTCCTTGCACTGAAATCATAATCCCGCGATCGTTAATCATCAATACGTCCGCCGATATGGAGCTGGTATTGTTTTTTAAAGTGGTCTGCATAAAGCTCTACTATTGTTTGAATTTTATTAATTTCGTGTTGTGAGAAATCGCCCTTGTATGCAATTTCTACTTTTGGTTCTAACCAAAACTTGGCTTCCTTGTCCTCTTTTACTACGTGAATATGCATTCGTTCCTCTTCGTTAGAATAGATCTTGAATGTATATCCTTTTTCCTTTTTAAACGTTGGACTCATCGTTCTGTTTCCGATTTTGCGCTGCAAAATTACTACATTTTTTTGATATTCGCAAGCATTTTTGCAAAAATCGTTGTGATTCTTGCTTTTTTTTACGGTAATCCACTATGTCAAAGATCAATTATCCAAAGTTTTAAGTTTTAGGATCGAACACTATTTTTCATTGTATTTTTGTATTTTATATTATTTTCTCCTTATCCCTTTGCGCACATCCGCGCACACTTTATATTTTGTCATGACAAAGTGACAAAGTTGACAAACTTCTCAGCCACAAGGGCACGATTATTTGAAAATCTTCACTTAGTCCTTTTCACTCAAGCTTGGTCCTATTTAATATCTCCAGCTATGTCCACAAAACCGATCCCTTTTATGAGGCAAGTATGCGGGGCATGTAGGCGATTTTTTGATTTTAAGTACTCATTGCAATAATTTTATGCTATAAAACATATTTATGTATATTAATACATATCACGGCGCAAAGATACTGCTTTTTTTTGATATATGCAAATAAAATTACAGAAATTTACATAATGTTAACCGAATTATCGAAAATTACACATTTTGCACAAAATTTGTCAATTTTTACACATTTTGTTGCTCCACTTAATGGATCGGTTTTGTGGACATAGTTGGAGCTGATAAGAACCAGGTGAAAAGGACTAAGTGAAATGAGACGATGAGACTTTGAGACTTTGATGAGACTTTGTAGAAGGCTGATAATAAATGGATTAAGACCGAAAGTCTCAAAATCTCAAAAATCTCATGCAAAAACAATGACCGACATAAAATGTCGGGGCAAGAGACAAAGTGAGATGAAAAACCGAATACAATTCGGGAAAATGGACAAAATAGACAAAAACAGAAAAGGTATTCGGTCATTTGGAGTGAAGGGATTAAGGAGTTAGGGGATGGAGAGTGGGACATGATTAGGATGATGGAGTGATTAAAGTCTAGGAATGACAGGTAAATAGAAGGACGTGTACAGGTAAATGACGTTAGGTAGATGGAAGGGTAATAACGAACGTATATCGAACTAATAACGAATGAATAACTAACGCCTCTCAGCATGGAGGAGGATATTGAACGGTTGATTTCAAAAAAAGCACCAAGCTAACTCAAAAAAGTACCAAGCCGGGGGTGAAAGGGACTAAGTAAACAATACAAGTACAATACAAGTACAATACAAGCAGGAGTGAAAAGGACTAAGTAAAGAGCGTGCCAGAGTGCAAAAAGAAACAGAGGTTGTGTCTTTTTTGAAAGAGGTTTTGGGTAAAAAAGACACAAGGTAGATAAAAAGATACAAGCTTGTATAAAAAAAGACAAGGTGGCATAAAATAGACAAGCAAATTTATACAAGCCTAGTACAAAGACACAAACTTAGTCTGAAAGGGAACAAGTAAAGCAAAAAAGGAACAGGCTGAAAGAGGAAGGGGACAAGCCGAGTAAAAAAGGGAACAAGCTTAGTCCAAAAAGGAACAAGTAAAGCAAAAAAAGGAACAAGCTTAGTCCGAAAAGGAACAAGTTAAAATTCTGAACAGGTAATAACCTGCATAAAAGTAGGACATAATAAGGATATAACAATGACAAAAAACCGATTACCACAAACCGAAAGAGAAAAGAAAATATGGCAGAAGAAAAGAAAATAGATAAGTTTTGAAGGGAGATATGAGGATAGTTGCAGAAGATATAGTTTTACCACATAGCCCGAATGCAACGGATGATGAGTTGTTGGAGGATCTGCGAAGAGTGGCAAAGCAGGAAAAAGCAAAGTGGCTGATAGAATCAACTTATCATAAATATGGCCAGTATGCGTCAAGCACTATCCGCAGTCGATTTGGATCGTGGGCGAAAGCGTTGCAAAGGATAGGTTTAAAGATAGAGGATAAACAATTTAAGAAACACCTAGCATGTCCTTCTACTAGGGCTCTAGTGACAGACATAAAAGCGGTAGCGAAACAGTTGGGAAAGGATACCCTCACGAGTAGCGAATATGAGCAATATGGTAAGTATGGAAAATCGTGCGCGCGAAACAGATTTGGTAAATGGGGAAACGTACTTGCGGCAGTCGGCCTTGACGCAACCGGTTATCATACTGCGGGGATAACAGACGAGCAGTTATTGGAGGCGATATATCAGGCTTGGGAACGATTAGGACGTCAACCCAATACGCGTGATCTAAAGAATGGTGAGATGGGATATGGGCAAACGACTTACATTAATCGATTTGGCTCTTGGCGGAACAGTATGATCGCCTTCAAAAAATATGTGCAGCAACGACAGGGAGATATTAAAGTTATGAATCCAAGCCCAGTTGCGCACAAAACAACTAGAACACCGAGCAAGAATTTGCGAGCTCAAGTTTTTGAAAGAGACAGCGCAACATGCCAATTATGTGGAGCTAATGAAAGAACAAAACCGGAAGTGAAACTCGTACTCGATCATATCGTTCCCTATAGCAAAGGAGGCGAAACGACATATGATAATCTGCAAGTATTATGCAGAAGTTGTAATATTAAGAAAAACAACAAGTTGATAAATAAAACAAAATAGATTATGGCTGAAAATAAAAGGAAGTATTGGTTGCATCGTATAACCGGTGGTGTGAATGGTACAATTTTGTCATATCCATTATTGCGAAATTATAAACTAATCTCCATTGGATGGAGTTTCCTATCGTCCCAAGAGGTCGCGAAAGATATTCAAGAACGTGGTGAGGTGGCAATCCGAGAAGCATATGACAAGGAGGGGGCGAGTTGGTCAAGAAATGCATATAGTCTATTGAACTTCGTCCATAGAATGCATATTGATGATATTGTTGTTGTCCCTATGGGAGCAAATTTAAATATATATCGAATTGCAGATGAAGTAATATATACCAATGATAATTTACCGGAAGAATATTTTGAAAAATCCAAAGTTATAAGAAATTCCAATGGTATTTCTACATTAGATGGTCAAGAAATAGATCTTGGATTCTATCGCAGCGTTGAACCTGTCGCGTTGAATATCCCAAGGAATCAAGCAGACAATGATTTATATAAGAAGACTAAAGCTCTTCATACTAATCTCAATATTACCGACGTTTACAAGTCTATAGAGAAACTTATTCCCGAGTCCAAAAGAGAACAAGATATTAACATTCTAAATTCGACTATAATAAGTGATTTTTTAATTAGAAATTATAAAAATGTAGATAACTTACAGTTGAAAGACTTACGTCCGATAACTCTTATCGTTGGTAAGAATAATGTTGGAAAATCTAATATCCTAGAGGCTATCTCTTTATACATCAATAATTGGAGTTTGGATAGTTTGCTGCGAGTTTTAAATAATAGAAAAGAAAAAACTGAAGATTTTTTAAAAGCCACTTTTAATCAAAGCGAAGACAATCAACTTCGTAATTTTGCGCCAATTTTACCTTTTAGAGAAATAAACTTTTTAAAACGCAGTTTAAACAACGAAATAGTGATGGGAGGAAACAACCATTTCCTGCATTTCGCATTAATGAACGCGTATTTTCGTAAAGATTCCGACACCGCAGCAAATCGATTATATCAATTAACACCTTACCCAAATAGAATCACAAAAATCTCCAGCAATGCAGAATTAGTGCTTTCTGTGATAGACAGAGAAAATAATAATAGCACAGCGACAATAGAGAGGAAAGAGGTTAGTTCCATTACCAAAAAACTATACAAACTCACAAAAAGCGGCATAGATTATACCAATTATTCAGAGGCAGAAGGCTACAATTGTCAACTGATTAATTGCAAATCATTATCAACAAAACTAGCACAAAAGTTATGGGCGGATTTCGCATTAACTAATAGGGAACAGGAGATTCTAAGGGCAATTAAAATGATAGACGAGCAGATAGAAGATTTTAATTTTGTGAACGTAGATGACAGAATAGTCCCCATAGTTAAAATTCTAAGAGACATTGATGGGCAAAAACAATATGTCCGAATGCCAGTATCTGAATTAGGAGATGGGTTAGTCCATGTATTAAATATTGTTGTTGCTCTACTTAGTTGTCAAAATGGTGTTCTACTACTTGATGAGGCTGAGAGTGGACTGCATTATACAACTCAAATGAAGTTGTGGCAATTAATTTTCAAGTTGGCAAATCAATATAACGTACAAGTATTTGCCACCACACATAGCAATGATTGTATTTTGTCTTTTGCAAGAGCCGCTAAGGAGAGAGAGAAGCAAGAAGGTATTCTTATAAGAATAGAGAAGTCCAATAACAATATCGAAACTGAAGTCTACGACAAAGTAGAGGACATCTTATTTTCTGTGTATAATCAAATAGAAACGCGATAATCTATGGATTACAATACATATACAAAGGCCGTCACTTTAGAAATAATTGTTCAATCTGAAGAGGAAAAGGCTTTTCTAGAGCATCTTTTTGAAGTAGATGCCATAAAAGGCTGTCGCGTTATTACAGTTTCGAATGCCACCTTGCGTGATCGTATAACATCGGATATTAAGTCCAGTAAAGAAGAAGCTATTTGTATGATTCTAAATCGCACGTCAACAAAAGACAAGATTGTACAATATTTGATAGATACTTTCGCATATAATCCCAAGATAGCAATTATTAAGCAAAAACAAGTTAAAATATATGTCTGGAAAAACAAGAAAGGTGTAGAGGGATTTTATGAAATGCTAACTGATGGTATAGTTGATAATAAACTATCACAATCTGTTAGAGCTGCAATACAATATAATCGAGAACACAATGTTGTTACATATGATCCGCAGTTAGATTGTTATGTTGCATCACAAACTTATCTTTTGTGGCAAAGAGACCCAATGAATTCACTAAAAGCAGCTATTGAAGATGGAAACATAGATGTGAGCAATATCTTTACTCAAGAGAGGAGCGAAATAAAATTAATGTCTTCTAAATAAAAAAACATTGATAAAATGATTAAATATATGTCAAAAAATATTTCACGCAATATCTTAAGGATTGCTTTTGTAGGATGTGTAGTGATCCTTTGTTTAAAGTTCAATGGCTTTGATGCTATTGTTTCCACATATCATTTCTTTAATTCTCATCTTCATCAATACACGGAATCTTTACCTCTTATTACAAGTATTACAGGTACAATCATTGCCTTATTTATACTTTTTTATGTTATTCGCCCGCATATTATCATATATCCATATTTTACGAGAGACCTTGATATCAAGGGGAAGCGGCACTACCAGTTTTTAGTAGTTAATAAAGGAATATGGCCTACTATCAATGTTCAAATGAAGGCAAAAGAAATTTTGGATGAGTCTGCTAATACTGTTGATCCAATAAAACTAAACTGTGAGTGCTTACCTATATTGCACGGCTTTCTCGGATATTCTAAAGATAAATACGTATCATTTGGATATGAAGAAACCGAGCGAATGCAAAAAGAGAAAACTAGGCAGATTGAACTCGAAGTTATTGCTTCTCATCCCATCTCAAATGTAACTAAAGTTTGCAACAAGACTTTTTATCTCTCCAATGTGGTGGATGGAGCGTATTATAAGAATGGAGAAATCATTAATGGGCCCTGGTACTGCAGTATAGAAATCAACTTATGTAAGATGTCTGTTTTTATAGAATATATTTTGTTAATCATAATATTGTTGCTAGTAGGGACGAAACTATTATCACATGCAAATTACTACATGCTATTCAACAAGATTTTAATATATAATGTTCTTGCATGGGCAAGCATATCAATTTTTATACAAGGATTTGAGATCTGGCGTGAGTGGAAATCATACAAGTATATGAAGGGTAATAATAAAGAATAGCACCTATCGTTGGGGCTAAAAATAAATGATGATAAATTGATTCAATAATACAAAAATACAATGAAACAGAATTTTGAACGTTATGCCATATGGTATATGATTGCCGTAGTGCTTATAGTCGGTATAGTGATTTTCTTTGTGATCTATAGACCTGCCGTGGGCTCAGGAGTTTCAGGTAATAATGATGATTGGGGAAATTTTGGCGCGTTCTTTTGGGGCTTAGGCACAATGTGCTTTACGCTATTAAATGCAATCATTTTTTACGCAATATATCAAAGGCTATATAGGAAACAATTTTTTGATACATACCGAACTGCATTAG
>Ga0247611_10001512_pt1 | contig 41019 bp, 44 predicted proteins | sample 177DNAGHGhighgp2_FD_192422 | JGI IMG/M metagenome (GOLD analysis project Ga0247611, IMG submission 192422) | Sheep rumen microbial communities from Palmerston North, Manawatu-Wanganui, New Zealand - 1770 DNA GHGhigh gp2 | ecosystem: Host-associated > Mammals > Digestive system > Stomach > Rumen... | reverse complement strand
ACATTATGCTCATAGGCGGTGAGCCTTTCTGCAAGGACGACAAGGAAGAAGGCTTCATCTCTGACACCTACTATAGCTTTCGTTTCCCGTCGGAATCCGAACTGAAGGAAGTGCTGCATATTATCCGTAACGACCAGCTGCTGATAGACACGCTGGAGAAGTCATCCATGCATGTCAATCCCAATTCCACCTTCTGGGTGCGAGACACAGCAAGAAGTCGCCTTGTCCTAAAAAAGCCGCAATACTATGATGTAGCATCAGAAAAGCTCCTCACCGCTTCTGGCGTCGGTGGAGTTCATTACAGACTGTCAATCGTCTATTTCCGTCAGTCCCAGTTGATTTTTGTGTGTTAAACCTTCAAGAGAAATAATAGAGAAAAATGTATGCCCTATAGAATAACGGCTAATTCATCCCCCTTGAGGATAAGTCCACGGGGTTATGCTCAAGGGGAAGAATCGGAGTTCGACTCTCCGGAGGGCACAAATGTTAGACGAGATAGTCTGTACTGATAAAAATGAATTGTCAGATGATGCATGAAAAAGATATAGAACAATGGAAAAAGTTCCACACCCCTAAAGCAACTCGACTGTTAGGGAAAATGCGGGATGAGATGCATCAAGAACTGCAAGAGGCTGTTCGTGTGTTTTCTCGTCAGGCGATATCTGATTCAGAGATGCAAAATCAATTAGACGGTTATAGGGGGATTGAATATTTGGCAGACTCAGTGAATAGAGATATTAGTTACGCGAATGAAATAAGTAGAGAAGAACAAACTTTGTATTTAAGATTGGGAGAACTCTCTAGTTCGCTATCAGATATTAACGAAAAAGCTTATCAAAGCTTGTTATCTTTAAACGTTCAAGAGTGGAACGATAGATCTGTTTGTCTACTGAGATTGTTTTGTGAAAACCATGCTTCTTTCATTGAAGTTTTGGGTGACATTATGAAGCTGGCGCAAAGAGTCTTGCCAGACCATTCGCCTCTGCAAGAATTAAAAGAGAAGCAGAATGCCTTCATGTTTTCCTATCGTAAGATGACTGATTATGCAATTCAGTTGGGCATCGATAAAACTGATAAAGACTATAATAAAGTAGAATCAACACCCTCATATTTCTTGATTGTATGTTATTTGAATGATTGCTGGATAGATACTGCCAAGTGGCTGAAGTCTGTCATGAGAATACAAATTTGCATTCAGAGAGCTATAAATGAATCATTGAAGACGATAGCTGAAAAAATGAAGGATGCTCAAAAGACTTTTGTTTCGTAGTTTTTATGGAAAATAGTGCATCTCAAATCAAGAATATCTCAGAGGTGACGGAGCCGTTGAAGGAGCAGATCCTGAAGGGTGATGAGCATACTATCGATGAGATGAGAGCATGGCTAAAGCCTTTGGGTTACAGCGATACGATAAACGAGATGGTAATCAATCTCATCCTGCGTGAGTTCGTTATGATGAGCAAGGTCTCTTCTGATAGTATGATGAACATGGATATAGTAGTGAATCTGCTTCGTCCGCAGTTAGAACATCAGACATCATACTTCAGCCATCAGCCATCTTTACGATTGTACCATCATCGTGATATGATTGGTTCGCCAAGTGCATATAAAAGTGAGTTCAGCAATAACACATTGAAATATGTTCAAACTCAATATTTGTTCAGGAAAATGCAATCATAATGAAAACAATACGTCTAAAGAATTATAAGTGCTTCGAGGATACGGGAAATCTGGAATTGAAGCCATTGACTTTCCTTGTTGGATCGAACAGCAGTGGAAAAAGTTCTTTTTTGGAGTTTTTCCCTCTGCTTCAACAAAGCATGTTCACCAGCAGAGATGGTGCGTTTTTGTGGGTAGGAAATAATGTGGATTTGAACGATTTCCCTACTGTCGTAAAAAATGGTGAAGATCAGATTACAATAGAATTCGAACTGGACAGAATACCCCTTGACAGTGGTAGGATAGGAGCAGGGATGATTGGTTTGTCTGATGTTAAAGTCGGCATTGATATTTCCAAGACGGACATCAGTGATGCTATTACAGAAGTGAGGATTGACTTCAATCAGCAGCATCTGGTTATAAAGCTGAAGGAAAAAGCTACCGATGAGGTTTATGTCAACGGTGAACTCGTGTCTTATCAGGATGAGGACATCATACATACGTTCACTAATAGTTTACTACCTAAATTGCTTTTTGAACGAGATGTTTTTGAAACAGAGTCAAGTAAATGCAGAAGAGAACTTTATGCATGGATGAGAGAGAACCTAAAGTATGGTGAAGAAGAAAGAGTTATGCCTCCTTCGTTACTATTTAGACTTAGGAATATGCTGGATAAAAGAATATTTGAGAGAAGGCTTGACAGAAACAAAAAGAAGGACATCGAATTAGACAAGTTAAACCATATTTATAATCTGGCAATATTCGCTAATGTAAACGAAATTATTGACCTAGTTAACTATTATATGCTCGAACTCTCAAACCGTATAGAGTTTATCCAGCCTTTGAGAGCACCCGCAGAGCGTTATTACAGGAAGCGCAATATTTCTGTTAATAGGATAACTCCAAGTGGCGACAACGTTGCGATGTTTATGTTGAGATTGCAGAAAGAGGGTTTGCTTAAAAAATTCAATGAGTGGTTACATGAAAACGAAATGAATTTTGAGGTTGACTTGAACGAAGAAGGCGGCTTTATAGAACTCAAGATAAAGGAGAAAGGAAAGGAAAGCAAGAATATGGTTGACGTAGGTTTTGGCTATTCTCAGATTCTGCCTATCCTGGCGACCATCTGGAAAGACCTAAATTCTGACGGAACGCCTACAAATCGTGCTTCATATTGTACCACATCCATAGTGCTTATAGAGCAACCAGAACTGCATTTGCACCCTCGCTTCCAACGCCAGTTTGCCATTCTGCTTTCCAAATGTGTGCAACAGATAGCTAAATCCAATCGTGATATTCGTTTTATTATTGAGACCCATAGTCAGGATATCCTCAACAGTGTAGGGCGTTCTGTGGCTTATGGCGAATTTGATGCATCTCTGGTTAATATCTATATGTTCAATGCACAGCGTGAGAACATGAAACACTATGTAGAAACAGCCTATTACACTAAGGAAGGATTCCTTGAGAACTGGCCTATAGGATTCTTTGAGTAAAACATGTATATAGAGATAAGTCGTGAGTTGGTGACTTCCGCTGAGCGTGGTAATCGTTATGCCATAGAGATGCTTGTAAGGCTGTCTCTTGCCATTAAGTATGGGAAACATATCGTGTTTGCTGGCGCAAGGTTACTGGACAGAATTATTAACCTCACTTCGTTGGATACGCATGAAAAAGCCCAGTACAGAAGAATACGTAACAAATATGCCGTAATAGGAGCTATATGTCGGAAACTGGACTTTAAGGCAGTGGTATTGATGCGAGGGGATAATTGCAGGACACATCACCGTATTCTGATTAATGCTGCGAAGGCGGAGAAACTGGAGGTTTATGAAGAGTGTCACTTATTAACAGAAAACTTGATTGACGGTGAATTCTTTGAATTTCTTGTAGCAGAATATGTGAAGCGTTTAGGAACTGTCACCCATATCTGCTATATGCCACAAATGGGAGGAGGCAACACTATAGCAAAAGTCTATAAGATGGAAATAGACCGAGGACAGCATTTCTGCTTATCCATTCTCGATAGTGACAAAAAATTCCCTACTGCATCATATGGAGATACATGTAAGGCACTTCAGAAAGAGGACAAGGATAAATATCTTGGTGATGCGGGATGTAATGGGCAACACGCTTTCAATTGTTCCTATTATGTGATGGACGAGCTTCGTGAACTGGAGAATCTTATTCCATTAGGCGTTCTGAAAACAATGAGCAATGTGAAGAACAATAAGCTTTTACAGATGAACTTCGATATGTCCTACCATGATATGAAAGAAGGATTACTGGCGTCAAAGATCAATACAGGAGCATACCAAACCTATTTGGACACGCTGTTTGCCTTTGATGCTGCCTTAGTGGCTGATATTGATTTCTATGCCCAATATCGTCACCAGTGCTGTAGCTGTAAGGAAGAGTACGAAAAGGTTTGTGGACGGACAAAACTTGTAGATGGTTTAGGCAGTAAAATAATGGACCAAGTCCTTACTAAAGCGAAACCGGCACTAGCAACTAATAGCTTTGCACAGATGTCACCATCACAGCAAGACGAGTGGCTGAAGATTGGGAAAAAAGTTTTTGAATGGAGTTGTTGCCTGGATGTGGTAGCGGCAATATAAGATTCGTAAACTGTCAATTTTGACGTATTGTGCATGAAATGGGAAAATGATACCTTTGGGCTCGTTTTAAGAATGAGACAAATGGTATATAGTTCAAAAGATTTTGAGAGCCTTTGGTTTTTGTACCAGGCTGAGGGGCTCCCGAAGAACATCTCGATAGAGGAGTTCTGCACAAAGCACGGAGTTGACTTCCCGACTTTCGACAAATGGTACAGGAAGACGCATAAGAAGGTCTATCCGATAACAGTGACAGGAATGCCCGCTGAAGAAGAGGCGGAGATCCAGTCTGAAGCAGCAAAGGTTAGTGAGGAGAGCAAGGTGCATGATCCTGTCAAGTATCCCTTCAAGTATCCCACTGACCGTGTGGCCAACATCAATAAGAAAATCTCCATCAGTATCAAGTTCCCTGACGGAATGAGGATTGTGAAGACAGGCATTAGTTTCACTGAGCTCAAGCATCTGATTGAGAGATTGGAGGTGGTATGCTGACCATCTCCGGACTGAAGAAATTCTACTTCGTACCCGATATTAACGATATGCGCTGTGGCGCACACAGATTGCTTCAGATAGTAAAGCACAAGCATCACCTGCAAACCGACAACGGAGATGTATTTATCTTCATGTCGAAGAATCAGAGAACGGTTAAGATGGTGAATTTCGAAGATAATGCCTACTATGTGCATCAGAAGACTTTCACCGACGGATACAGGTTTATGAAACTGAAATTTGTAGAGGACAAACCTGTGTATTCCATCGATTGGAAAGATCTGGTTGCAGTGCTCGAATCGCCTGTTATTAAACAACTTACAATTAAATAAAACACCTGCAAAACGAAGTGTTAAACTTTGTATAAAACGTTGATAACCAGCGAATTAAATGATTAAAAAGCTTGCATATCTCGGAAATTTTTCGTATCTTTGTACCATAATTAGAAGGTATGGAGAAGGACGAATTATTGAAGCGAGTGCTGATGATGCAACGTCTGCAGGGGATGGAAACGGAGCCAATCTCTGCGGAAGATCCATACTCTTCTATGGAAAAAGACCAGCTGATATCAATGATTCATTTCCTTGTCAAGCGCGAGGATGAACGGGCACAGGAGAACCAGGATCTGAAGGATATGGTGAAGGAACTGAGAGATACTCATAAGCAGGACGTGAAGACTCAGACAAACCTGATGAAATCCATCGACAGACTGACTAATCAGGTGGCTGACCTTACCACTCAGAACAAGACTCTTCAGCAAAAGGTGAATGACCTGCTTTCACAGATATCAGTAGGCAACAAAGTCCGCTTTGGCTCCAAGAGTCAGAAGGGCATCAAGAAGAATCCTGCCCCTGCACAGGATCGGGAGAAAGACAAGGATGATTTCGATGGAACTAATGGTACAGCTATGTGCTCGAATCAGCATGCTGATGCTGCACCTGCAGAGAAATCAGAATCAAACGAGCGGACCCAGAAAAGCTTCGAGTATCGCAGGGGCATGAAGTATCAGACGATGTTTGCTGACAATCGTATCGTGCATGAGTCAGATATGAATCTTCTTCCCGAAGGCGCAACTGTCATCAAGAGTGTTTACGAATCTACATACGAGCAGGTATCATACATTGTACAGCACGACTACGAGATGATTATCTACAAGGATAAGGACGGAATTATGCGCAAGGGTTACTTCCCAAAGGTTAGCGCTGAGTCGGAGGACGGGACTGTAATAGACCGTTTCCCTGGCACTCACGCCTCATGCTCTTTGCTGGCCAATCTCGTATTCAATAAGTACCACATGAATACTCCTGTATATCGTGAGATGGTACGCCTGCTGAACAACAAGATGAACGTCAGTCGTAATACCGTTTATAACTGGTTTCCCAGCTAATGTGAACTTCCGCATAACAGCCTGATACTGAGTGTAAAACGAAAACACCGTTTCCTGTTTCATCAGACATTCATCAGACATCCGGGAAATTGAGCCTTTCCCGCTCATTTCTATACAAAAGTACTACTTTTTACCCGAATACGCAAGAGCGTTAAGATTTCTTATCCATTAAGAGTGAAGAAATGTTAATTTTGAGAAGGCTGGTTGAGATGACAGAAAGGGCGTTTGATGGAAACATGAGAGGAAATCGGGAAAAATCAGGGCTCGGCCTGTTCTGATATAATCCGAGAGAAGTTGAAAAGACCCATGTTTAACTAGAAAACAAAAATCTACAATAATAAACATTCTTTAACAAAGACAACGGTAAAATGACAGGAGCTTGGCTTCTGGCTAATGATTTGAAACAAATATCTGATTGCACAGGTGGTCGCATAGGTGATGCAGTTCGATACTGCCAGTCAGAACAAAGCACAAAGTTAAGACGATGATGGTGCCTGCAGAGGAGATAAAGTTTATATTCAACCCGTATGTACTGCATCCTGGCGATATTCTGTTAATGAATACGTATGAGGAGCAATTGCGGAAAAAGATGGGCTGTAAGTATGAACATGCAGCCATCTATTTAGGCGATGCCAACTTGATAGAGTCGAATGGGGCATACGTAACGATGTCTCATATCTACTCCTATGCATTTAGAGAAAAGGACCATGCCTGTGTGCTCAGGATGAAAAATCTGTCTCCAGTTACAGCCACAGATATTGCCAGAAATGCCAGGAAGCAGATGGGACGGGAGTATGTGGATGCCAGACAGTTCCGCCATGTGCGCGTTCTCAAAAATACAGATGTCAAGGACACCACCAACAGGTCGTTCTGTTCTCGACTGGTTGCTCAGTGCTATGCGGAAGAAAGAATTACGCTGGTCCCCAATGCAGACTATTGCGAACCTGATGACTTCTTGCAATCTCAGATGTTAGAGCCTGTTGAAGATGGTGTAGTGCCCATGACCGCAGACTTAGTGAAGGTGGTGATGAACCAGCAGGCGTATAGGGAGCGGGTAGAAACCGATAGCCCGAATGCGGAAATGTTTGCATTATTGAGTGAATTGTATAGCGACGACATACAGGACTTAGGCCAAACCCTGCACGCCTCATTGCGCAAGCCTGAATTGAACGAGAGAGCCATTGCGGTTGTTCGAGCATCGCGTATGTTCAAGCACATGGACGATGTGAAGCGAGAGACACCTTGGGTACTTGATGATGAGGAGTTTCTGGGGCACTTTCAGAACACAGAAGAAGCCCTTCATTACCTCTATAGCCAAATGAACCATTACGACAATACCTATCTTCCCTGTTATCGGGAACTACACATGCAGATGGTAGTATTGGCGAATCAATTTCCCGATAATGCTTTGGTGGTATTCCTTAGGGACTATATAAGCAAAATGGTAGAGGAAGCCATAGTGTGTCGTAAGCGATTTGCCGTTTTATACAAGTTATTAGAGAAAGAGAGAGCAGAAGATACTGAGCAGTTCGTTTTGAGATATGGCATGTATAGATTCATTGACTATGAACCGCAGGTTTTGGATATAGGCTTTATGCTGAGAGACATGTTGAAGGGCGACAGCATAGAATAAGCCATGAGATATAAAATATGCATTGTAGATCATTTGTTTTAATATGCCACTTATCGCACCACCAATTAAGAATATCAAGGAAGTGACTGAGCCGCTGAAGGAACAGATTCTGAAGGGTGATGTCCATACTATCGCAGAGATGAGGGCTTGGCTGAAGCCTTTGGGCTACAGCGATACCATCAACGAGGCTGCAATCAATTTCATCCTGCGTGAGTTTGTGATGAGCAAAGTGCCTTCTGGTAGCCTCAGTAATGTGGAAATGATAGTGGAATCTCTTCGTCCACAGTTGGAAGTTACAACGAAGGATATAGAACCAATCATTATCATGGGATTGTACCATCATCGTAACTTGATAGGTTCACCAAGCGCATTTTCTCTTGCTTTATCAAAATAATATGGCTGAAGTAAATATTGAAATAAAGAGTGTCGCTGATCGTGAAGACATACAAAAATGGGAAGACCATATGCTTGTAAAGGCGAAATGTTGGAATCAGTTCTGCGATGGCCTTTATAGTGAAAACGAGATTCGTGCCGTCCATGTGGTCAAGGAAGAGAATGCAGACGTTACTTATCTTACGACACTATGTGAAGACTGTATCAAATATACCAGAAGTTATGGTGTCTTGGTAAAAGAAAAATATTTGATGATAGAACCACGTAAACAATAATTTCTGAAATAAACTCCGTTGGAAACCCCCTGTTTTGGCTTTTTAGTGGCAGGTCCTTCGGATATAGCAAACATTTAATAACAAAAAAAGTATGCGATTAATTATTGAACCCGACTACGAGAAGATGTCGAAATGGGCTGCAAACTATGTGGCCAAGTGTATCAACGAAGCAAAACCTACGGCAGAGAAGCCCTTCAAGTTGGGCTGTCCTACTGGGAGTTCGCCCTTGGGTATGTACAGAGAACTGATCGAGCTGAATAAGGCTTGCAAGGTGTCGTTCCAGAATGTCATCACGTTCAATATGGACGAGTATGTCAATCTGCCCGAAGAACATCCAGAGAGCTACCACTCCTTCATGTGGAACAATTTCTTCAGCCACATCGATATTAAGAAGGAGAATGTGCATATTCTCAATGGTAATGCTAAGGATTTGAAGGCTGAGTGCGAAAACTACGAAAAAGCCATTCTGGAAGCAGGTGGTATTGACCTCTTTATGGGAGGCATTGGCCCCGATGGACATATTGCCTTCAACGAGCCAGGCTCCAGCTTGCAGAGCCGTACCCGGCAGAAGACATTGACCACAGATACAGTGATTGCCAATAGTCGTTTCTTCGACAATGATGTCAATCTGGTCCCCAAGACTGCTCTGACTGTCGGTGTCGGCACAGTGATGGATGCCAAGCAAGTGATGATCATGGTGAATGGCCATAATAAAGCCCGTGCCCTTCGGCACGGAGTAGAAGAGGCTGTGAACCACATGTGGACTATCAGTTGTTTACAGATGCATCCCCATGCTATCATCGTGGCAGATGATGCTGCTTGTGGGGAATTGAAGGTTGACACTTATAGATATTTTAAGGATATAGAGAAGGATAATCTTCTTTAGAGTAAAAGGATTCTGACTGCACAGGTGGTCGCACAGCGATGCAGTTCAATACTGCCAGTCAGAACAAATAAACCATACAGAATTAATATGAAAACAGTAATGTTAGTTTTACGAACGATTCCATAACGCTTTCTTTTTACCATTAGGCTATGAGCGTCTAGTTAAAGATAAACGAATCACCATTGCAGTGGATGATTTCCGATGATCCTTGGGTGATCTTGAAGTTTTCAGGGCCGCCCAGAAGTCATTAGATTCAAGACATCTGGTGAAACCGATGCTGCTTTGACTATAGAAACATCTGGGCTTCAGAATAAAATAAAAGCCATTTTTGATGCTGAGCATCAGGCTTATAATGAAGCAATCAAGAGTATTTACTGATAGTATAAAAATAAATCAGATATGCCAGAACAGAATAAATATAAGCGACTTGGCAAAAATTCGATATTTACCTTTATTGGCAATGTCGGACCGCAGTTCATATCCTTTCTGCTGGTACCGTTTTATACATATTGGCTGACAAAAGAAGATTATGGTATACAAGACTTGATTCTTACTTATATGGGATTTGTGGTTCCATATCTGTCTCTCGGCTTATATGAAGCAGTTTTTTTATTTCCTAAAGGAAAGCCAAAAGAAGAACAAAAAAAGTATTTTACCACAACGGTCAATACTATAAATATAAGTATAGTACTTTTTTTATTAGTATGGTTCTTATTACCATCATCCATCCATAATATTATACTGCCAGGAAGAATGAGGAATTATGAGATTTTCCTGGTAATAGCAATAATATCTGGGGTATACCAGCGTGTTTTGCAGAATTTTGCCCGCAGTTTGGATAAGATGCGGGTATATAGTATTACAGGAGTTGTCTATGCGATTTTAGTTTTGATTATTTCGCTTATTACAGTCCCTATTTACGGTTTGGCAGGTTTCTTTATTGCATTCCTATCCGCACAGATTTTATCCACTATATATACATTCTTGGGCATAAAAGGTTGGCAATATTATTCTTTGACAGATTCAAATAAGCGGATTCTTTTATTAATGCTAAAGTATTCTATACCACTTGTTCCAAACGCAACAATGTGGTGGGTTGTTAATTCTATCAATCGACCGATTATGCTCTCTACTGTGGGTTTAGAAGAAATGGGTTTATATGCTGTAGCTCATAGATTTCCGTCTATAATTACAACAATTTTCTTTGTTTTCTTTTCAGCGTTGCAGATATCTGTCATTGAAGAATATGGCAAAAAAAGCTACTCTACGTTTTACAATAAAGTATTTAGAGTTATTTTCTTAATGCTTTTATTGGTTATGTTTTTCTTCATGTTATTTGGGGATATTATTTTCGATATTCTTGTAGATGACAAATTTCATAGCGCAGTTTATTATCTGCCAATATTATCGTTAGGAGCCATACTTTCAAGCTTGTCAACCTATGTTGGCTCTACTTTTACTGTTTTGAAAAAGACGATGATTTTTCTATATTCTTCAATTTTGGCAGCAGTAATTGCAGTTTTTGCTAATTTTATGCTTATACCGATTTATGGTGTGATGGGGGCATGCTTTGCCATCTGTTTATCACAATTAGTAATGTTCCTTTACAGATGGTACAAATCATACAAATATGTTAATTTTCAGAATAGAATAAGGTTAACATTAATATCGATATGTTCTTTAGTGGCGTTAATGAGTTATTATATAATAAGTACACCATATGTTAGAATCATTATTATCTCAATATTACTCATCATTTTATTCATACTTAATTATGACATCTCTAAAAATATTAGGGAAGTTTTATTGAAAAGAAAATCAAGGTTATAGAAAAAGGATGAGATATGTTTGTTATATTGTAAAGAATAATCAGTAAGTAAAACTTGCAATATCGAATGTAAAATAGTATACAATGAAAGGAATAGTATTAGCAGGCGGTTCAGGTACTCGCCTTTACCCCATTACCAAGGGTGTCAGTAAACAGTTGTTGCCTATATATGATAAACCAATGGTTTATTATCCCATTAGTGCTTTGATGCTCGCAGGCATCAGAGATATTCTTATTATCTCTACACCATACGATCTGCCAAGTTTCAAACGCCTGTTAGGCGATGGTTCAGACTATGGTGTACACTTTGAGTATGCAGAGCAGCCATCTCCTGATGGCCTTGCACAAGCCTTTATCATAGGTGAAAAGTTCATTGGTAAAGACTCTGCTTGTTTGGTTCTGGGTGATAACATCTTCTATGGTGCTGGCTTCACAAAGTTGTTGAAGATTGCCGTAAACGATGCAGAGAAGAACGGCAAAGCTACGGTCTTTGGTTACTGGGTAAATGATCCAGAACGTTACGGTGTAGCTGAATTTGACCGTGAAGGCAACTGTCTAAGCATAGAAGAGAAACCAAAGGAACCAAAGAGCAACTATGCAGTAGTTGGTCTCTACTTCTATCCCAATAAGGTTGTTGAGGTTGCAAAGAATATTAAACCCAGTGCCCGTGGTGAACTGGAAATTACGACTGTAAACCAAGAGTTCCTGAAGGGTGGTGAGCTGAAAGTGCAGGTCTTTGGCCGTGGTTTCGCCTGGTTGGATACCGGTACACATGATTCTTTAGCAGAGGCAAGTACCTTTGTTGAAGTAATCGAGAAACGCCAGGGCCTGAAGGTCGCATGTTTGGAAGGTATTGCTTACCGCAATGGTTGGATAAGCGAAGAGAAAATGAGAGAATTGGCTAAACCTATGCTGAAGAACCAGTACGGTCAGTATCTTTTGAAGGTTATTGACGAGATGAAGGAAGACATCAACAGCGGTACGCTGGAACACGTATAAAGTACAAGTTTTAAGATTCAGGTTTCAAGTAGAAAGAATATGGAGATTATAAAAACTGCCATAGATGGCGTTTTAATTATTGAACCAAAGGTATTTGGGGATAAACGAGGTTATTTCTTTGAGTCATTCTCACAAAGAGAGTTTGATGAAAAAGTAGCACCAATCCTCGGTCATACAATAAACTTTGTCCAAGACAATGAGAGTATGTCAAGCTATGGCGTAATGCGTGGTTTGCATTTTCAACGCCCTCCATTTACACAGAGTAAATTGGTACGTTGTGTTAAGGGAGCTGTTCTGGATGTTGCAGTTGACATTCGTAAGGGAAGCCCCACTTATGGCCAACATATAGCAGTTGAATTGACCGAGGATAACCATCACCAGTTCTTTGTACCTAGAGGCTTTGCACATGGTTTTGCTGTATTGAGCGAGACTGCAGTTTTCCAGTATAAGTGTGACGAGTTCTATCATCCCGAAGCTGATGGCGGTATCAGTATAATTGATGATAGCCTTGGTATTGATTGGCGCATACCCACAGATAAAGCATTGTTGAGTGATAAAGACACGAAACATGCTTTGCTTAAAAATTTTGAAAGTCCATTTCATATAATGAACAATCTATACTAATTCTAATGTATAAAAAGCTATCTAACAATTGTTTAGAATTGAGATTGCCAACAATGTAGTGATATAAGTTACTTACTTAAAAATAAATCATATAGTATTTTATAACGATGTTTCGCTTTAGAAAAGGCTTGACTATATGTGCATTATTTACGAAACAAATGAAATATAATTGAGAGTAATTGTTTATAAAGAAGGAATAGTAGTTATGAGATATATTAATATTTTTAAAATCCTTCGCAGAAGGTTCTGTTATTTAAGATATAAAATAATATTAGGGGGAATAGGCCGTCATTCATTTATACATTATCCTTTAAGAATTGATGGTGGTAAATCTATTTTTATAGGAAATGATGTAAGTATAAAGTATAAAACGTGGCTTCTATCTAAACCTCTAGCAGGTGGTAATCAAAGCATTTTACAAATAGAAGACGGTTGTGTTTTAGGGCATTTTAACCATATAACAGCAACAAAAAAAATAATTATTCACAAAAATGTTTTGACTGCTGATAGAGTATTTATATCAGACAATATACACGGGTATCAAGACATTAACACTCCAATTTTACACCAGCCTGTCATTCAGAAAAATGAAGTTGAGATTGGAGAGGGATCATGGCTTGGAGAAAACGTATGTGTAGTTGGTGCTAGTATTGGTAAACATTGCGTAATAGGAGCAAATAGTGTAGTAACAAAAGACATACCTTCTTACTCTGTTGCGGTAGGAATACCTGCTAGAGTAATAAAAAAATATGATTTTATAAAGAATGAATGGGTAAATGTATGATATTTAAATCGTATTTTATAAAGTTCTTCCAACAGTTAAGAAATACTGTATATTTTAAATGGAGATTTAAGAAGTTGGGGGAAAATGTTAAGTTTGGTCGAATGAATAGAATTCGAGGCGGCCAGCATATTGAAATAGATGATAATTGTATATTCGGGAACAACCTAAGATTAGAGGCAATTTCTCAATATGGGGGGGGTATTTATTGTCCTTCAATTATATTCGGGAAAAACGTTGTTATAAATCAGAATTTTCATTGTACTTGTGCTAATACAATCGTGATTGGAGATGGAACATCCATTACAGCAAACTGTGGCGTTTTTGATATTATTCATCCTTATGATGATATATCAATTAACCCTAGAATAGCATCAATAAAAACAAAACCAGTAGTTATTGGTAAAGATTGTATTATTGGAATGAATACAGTAATACTCCCTGGTACACAAATGGGTAATCATTGTGTAGTGGGGGCTAATAGTACTGTTTCTGGTGTTTTTCCAGATAATTGTGTGATTGTAGGCTCGCCAGCTAAAATAGTCAAGCGGTATGATAAGGGTAGCAATAAGTGGCTAAGGGTTTGATGAATAGAGTTTTAATTACAGGTGGTGCCGGTTTTATAGGCTCACATATCGCCCAGAAACTGATAGGGAAGGGTTACGAGGTAACTGTGTTAGACAAACTGTTGGAACAGATTCATGGAACTGATCCTGACAAAACCTCACCGCTATATTGTAGCATTAAGGATAAAGTGCGCTTTATCAAGGGTGATGTTTGCAACAAGGATTTGCTAGGGCAATCTCTTGAAGATGTTGATTATGTGATTCACCTTGCAGCAGAGACCGGCACCGGCCAGTCAATGTACGAAATAAAACGATACATCGATGTAAATATAGGAGGAACTGCATTATTGCTTGATATCCTGACCAACACCAAGAACCATGTCAAGCGTGTTGTGGTTGCAGAATCCCGTGCTATCTATGGAGAAGGCAAGTATCATTGTGAGAAATGTGGTGATGTTTATCCAACAGAGCGCAAGGATGAGGATATGGCCAAAGGCGACTTTGAATGTCATTGCCCCAAGTGCGGAGGTAAGGTCACTCTAGTTGCTACAACAGAAGATAGTGCTATTCATCCATCTTCAGTTTATGGAATAGGAAAGCAGGTACAAGGCCAACTGGTACACCTTATCTGTAAGAATATAGGAATTGAATCCGTTTCTTTCCGCTATCAGAATGTATATGGTCCAGGTCAGTCATTGACCAATCCTTACACTGGTATTTTGAGTATCTTCTCTAATCGTATCAAGAGTCACAAGGGAATAAACATCTTTGAGGATGGTAAAGAGACTCGTGACTTTGTGTATATTGATGATGTGGTTGATGCAACTATAGCCGGTATGGAAGTGCCAGAGGCAAACGGTCATGTATTTAATGTGGGTACAGGTATTGCAACCGATGTACTTACTGTTGCGCAAACACTTTGTAAACATTACTGTATAGAAGTACCATTGACCATCTCTGGAAACTACCGGTTGGGCGATATCCGCCACAATTATGCAGACATTACTCTTGCAAGACAGATACTTGGGTTTGAATCGAAGTGGACTTTTGATGCAGGTATCAAACAATTCACAGATTGGGTGAATCACCAAGATTTGCAGACAGATAATTACGAGGCATCTTTGGAAGAAATGAAAAAGAAAGGTCTATTTAAATAAAATATACATATGAAAGTATTAGTTACAGGAGCCAATGGTTATATTGGCCGTCATGTTGTGAAAGCCCTTTTGGATAAAGGAGCCGAAGTGATAGCTTGTGATATAGTAACAAATGAGGTTGATGAGCGTGCTGTACGAAAGACGCTAAACCTATTTGAGCTCCCTGAAGGAAATGTGTTTGAGCAATTAGGTTCACCTGATGTTTGTTTGCACATGGCTTGGCGAAATGGCTTTGTTCATAATGCGTCCACACAGATAGGTGACCTTTCTGCACATTATAAGTTCTTGACTGCTATGATTGATGGCGGATTGAAGCAACTTGCAGTTATGGGTACTATGCACGAAGTTGGCTATTGGGAAGGTGCAATTGATGAGAACACCCCCTGCAATCCAATTTCTATGTACGGCATCGCCAAGGATGCTCTACGTAGGTCAATGACTCTATATTGCAAACAGAAAGAATGCATCCTTCAGTGGCTAAGAGCCTACTATATCCTTGGAGATGACAAAAAGAACAACTCTATCTTCTGCAAGTTGCTGTTGGCTGCTGAAGAAGGGAAAAAGACATTCCCATTTACTACAGGCAAGAATCAGTATGATTTCATAACTGTTGAGGAGTTGGCTAACCAACTCTCTGCTGCTATTATGCAGAAAGAGGTGGTGGGTATCATTAACTGTTGTACTGGTAAGCCTTTGAGCTTGGCAGAAAGGGTTGAACAATTTATCAAGGAACACCATCTTGATATTAAATTGGAGTATGGCGCTTTCCCAGATAGGCCATATGACTCTCCATGCGAATATGGAAATGCAACAAAGATAAATAGAATTATGAATAATCGAGTTGGTTAAAATCAACTGCTTTACTATAATGGCATGCTTTCCACTTGGAAAGATTAGTGCGCAGGCTGTATAATTTGTAAAAAATATTTAGATTCCAGAGACATGATAAAAAACGCACTAATTTTATAATGTCAATGGATAATTTTTAAACATGAAACAATATAAAGTATCTGTTATTATACCAATTTATAATGCAGGCCCTCACCTTAAAAAATGTTTGGATTCATTAGCATCTCAAACTCTTAAAGAGCTTCAGATAGTACTTGTATTACAAAAACCTACAGATGGTAGCGATATGGTCGCAAGGTCCTACCGTCAGGATAATTTCTGCATTGTCGAAAATGATACTAATACTCATTTGGGCGAAGGCCGTAACAAAGGGCTAGAGTATGCTCAGGGAAAATATGTCGGTTTTTGTGATCATGATGATTATTGCTATCCTAGTATGTTTGAAGATTTATATAATGCATGTGAGAACAATAAAGCCGATATGGCAATAAGTCCTTTTATAGCAGTTGATGCCAATGGCAACATCATGTCACATTATGCTATAAAAGAAAATGAGCTAAGTAATTATGAGAATATTTTCCAAACGACAATAGGTCTGGTTAAAGAAGATTCTAAGGCCATTAGAGAACTTGCTATACCCAAAACTGTTTGGAACAGGTTGTATAGATTAGATATCATTAAAGACAATAACATACGATTTGTTGATACAAGAACAACTGCACCAGAAGATACAACATTCAATATTGAATACATGATTCATGCCAAAAGTGCTGCGATATGCCCAAATGATCTTTATCTTCATTTTTATCACGATACTAATCTTGGAGAGACAATGGATTATAGATCATTTGATAAGTATGTTGCAGGGTTTTGTTATTGGGAAAAACTATTAGTTTCTCATGGATTAATTGACAATGAAAATCTTCGCAGAAGATTCTATAATACTATTAGATTGAATACTTTTATAATAGCAAGAATAAATTACAAAAAGAAAGGGTTATGGTTCACCATAAAGAAGATTAGAGAGATTAAGAAAATTAAATTAATTAGAGATGCATATAGCATTTCAAGTGAAATATCGCTTCCAAATGGAAATTCATTTAAAATGAATATTGTTAGTAAAATTATAAAGTATATTTAATCTTTAAATCAATGAATATAGCTATTATTTTATCAGGAGGCGTTGGAACGCGCATGGGAGCCAGTATCCCAAAACAGTATATTGAGGTATGTGGTAAACCCGTGATTTATTATAGCCTTATTAAGTTTGTTGAAAGTGGTTCAATTGATGCCTATATCATTGCTCTTGACAACCAGTGGAAGGAGTATGTTGAAGGCTTTGTGTCCAAAATTCACATAAATAAACCTTTGTTCTACTCAGTGCCAGGCGAAACAAGAGAGCACACCATTTATAACGCTCTTAAATGTGCTAAGCAAAATGGTTATGCAGATGATGACATTGTAATCATTCACGATGCCGTTCGCCCGATGGTTTCAAAAGAGGTTATTGATGACTGCCTTGAAGGTTGTAAAAACTACGATGCAGCCATTGCTGTCATTGATGTGAAGGATACTATTTACCAGAGTGTGTCAGACAACTGTATCACAGATGTCCCCAACCGCAGCACACTTCATGCCGGCCAAACCCCGGAGGCATTCAAACTTGGCAAGTATCTGAAGATTCACGATGAGAGGTCTTACGAAGAAATATGTGCAGTCACCGGAGGTGCACAGTTCGCTGCTAATTGTGGTTTGAAGGTGTACCTTTCTAAAGGCGCAGAGATTAATTTCAAATTAACTACTCCAGAGGACTTACAGCGTTTCGAACAAATAATTAATAATCATCAATAATGGATAATATTGTTGTCAAGAATGATATCAGCTTCTTTGTTGAGCACGTTCCGTTCCTTGATAAAATAAGGAACAGGTCGTTCCTCGTAACCGGAGCTACTGGACTTATAGGTTCAACTTTGATTAAATGTTTGCTTGCAACAAATGAGAAATATGATGCAAATATCAAAATTGTTGCGATGGCAAGAAATCAAGAAAAAGCAAAGTCCATATTTGGTGAAAGTCCAGTTCAATGGATATTTCAGGATATGACTCAGCCACTTTTCGGACTAGGTTTCACGATTGATTATATTGTTCATTGTGCAAACTCTACATCGTCTAAGTTCTATGTAGAGCATCCCGTAGAAAATATAAATACAGCATATCTGGGCACAAACATTGTTCTTCAGTTCGCTAAAGACAATAATGTAAAGAGTGTGGTTTATCTTTCATCATTGGAGTGTTATGGAACGGTTGATGATGACAAAGAGATAACCGAGGATATGATGGGCTATATTACACCCACTGATGTCCGCAGCAGTTACTCTCTGGGCAAAAGAGCATCAGAGTGCCTTTGCCATTGCTATTCCAAAGAGTATGGAGTGCCTGTTAAGATGGCACGGCTGACACAAACCTTTGGTGCAGGTGTGTCACTTGAAGACAACCGTGTTTTCGCGCAGTTTGCCAAGAGTGTTATTAAGGGTGAAGACATAATTCTTCACACCAAAGGAGAATCATCTAAGCCTTACTGCTACACAGTTGATTGTATATGTGCAATTCTTTACTTGCTGATGGAAGGAGTAGATGGTGAAGCTTATAATGTGGCAAATTCTGAAACCTATATTTCTATTTATGATATGGCGAAGTTCTTGGTAGATAATTTCAACCCTAAATGCAAGGTCAAAATAGAGTTTAATGATAATATGGGGTATGCTCCAGTCACCCATCTTAACCTTAATACGGGAAAATTGCAGGCTCTGGGTTGGAAACCTTATTATGGTTTGAAAGAGATGTATGGTCAATTAATAAAGTATTATAAAACTACACTATAATGGAAGGAACTGGTAAACTGTCAGTATCAATGATGTGTGCTGACCTTATGAACATAACTCACGATGTGAGAATACTTGAAGAAAATGGAGTTGACTATCTCCATATTGATATCATGGATGGGGCATTTGTCCCAAATCTAACCTTTGGTCCAGATTTTGTCAATGCACTCCGCAAAACTACGTCAATACCTCTTGATATACATCTGCTGATGGAGCATCCGAGAGTGATAATACGCTCTATGAATATCCAAGAAGGTGATATTGTAACAATCCATAGCGAGTGTAAAGAGAGCATTATGGAAAATGTGGCCTTTATCAAGCAGAAGGGCGCAAAGTTTGGACTGGCACTTAACCCTGACACTTCCATTGAAGAAGTTAAGAAATACCTTCCTTATGTTGATGTAATTCTTCTAATGTTAATTGTCCCAGGCTTTGCAGGTAGCACCATGATTCATGGTATGATGGAGAAAGTTGGAGAAACCAAGGAGTATCTAATGAATAAGAAATTCGACAATATTGAGATTAGTGTAGATGGCAGTGTAAGTTGCGAACGTGCCAATTATATGCGTCAGCTCGGCGCTTCCATTTTTGTAGGAGGAACTGCTGGCATCTTCAGAAATGGTATGGGATTAAGTAGTACAATTAAGACATTTAAAGAATCAATAATATAGTGTATTTATGAAATATGGATTGCTTGTTACTAGCCCTGTTAGTAATTATAAAAATATTGGAGATTATGTACAGAGTCTCGCTGCAAAACAATTTCTGAAAGATGATTATTGTTTCATAGATAAAGAGACTGTATCAGAATTTGATTCAGAAGAACCTGTAAAGGTGATAATGAATGCTTGGTATATGTGGCATCCGGAAAATTGGCCACCGAAAGATTGTATAATACCTTTACTTACTTCTATGCATATTACACCTCTTACAGCATCGAAAATGCTAAGTAATGAAGGGAAAGCTTATTTGATAAAACATGGACCTGTCGGATGTCGAGATATAGGAACTCAGAAGATATTAGAAGAAGCTGGTATTCCGTGTTATTTTTCTGCTTGTTTAACCTTGACATTAGGGAAAAATTATAGGTATGAAGGGCAGCGTCAAGGTGTTGTGTTCGCCAATCCATTCATTCCTCCTCTAAAATATATTATTAATGGGAAACGAACAAAGTATTTCCCTATGAATCTTATAAAAGGGATTTTTTACTATATTGGGAATAGACGCGTTGTTAATGAGCTTATAAAAAGACATACTTATTTTAAAGGACGTTATAGGATTCAGACTATGTATAATGCCGGTATGTTTTATCATATTTATTCTTCACGCTTTAGTGATGCAGTTTTAGTTTCAGCCGACTTTGTCTCTCATATTGTACCAGTAAATAATGATGATGATAAAGCCCTTCTTGATAGGGCGGAAAAATTAGTTTTACAATATTCAAAAGCAAATCTTGTTGTAACAAGTCGTATCCATTGTGCATTGCCCTGTTTGGGATTAGAAACACCACTTGTGTTTGTATTGGCATCTGAAATGCAATCTAAAGACAATATGTTCAATGCACCAAACAGATTTGGTGGTCTTGATGAGTTTTTCCGTATAATGAATATTGATAAGGGGAAATTAGTAACAAATGATGAAGAATTATCTAAGATTGGTGTCATTGATGGAAATACAAATTTCAGAAACAAAAGGAACTGGATAGGATTTCGAGATAAGTTGATTAGTCAATGTGAGCGATTTGTTAATAAAACGTATTGAGTTATTTTATTTTCCTTCTTTGCTTAATGATGACAGATGTAAAAAAAATATGCATAGGAGCATTTGCGATACGCATAATAGCCCTTATAATTGTTGTATCTTTTTCAAATAATCTCACTACAGGTTTTCTAAGCTCAGATGTAATTAACGATGATGTGCGATACCAATTAGGCGCTGAATTATATGCTAAGCAGGCTAAACACATTATTGATTCTAATGCAATTGGTGATGCTTTCCTTCGTACAGGTGATTATTCTGTTGCGTCTGGATACCCATTTGTTTTGTGGTATTGGATAGTTTCTATTGTTATGTATGTATTTCATTCTCATGTAATTGTGAGGATGATGAATGTCCTGTTCGCTGTTTTTTCTGTAAAATGCATATATGATATAGCAAAACAGTTATATGGAAACAAAGTGGCAAAATATGCATCTTCGCTATATGCCTTTCTTCCATACCCAGTATTTTTTTCATGTTTTTTATATAAAGATCAATTTTATACACTTTTGGTGCTACTGATTTTCAGAGTTGTCCTTCTGAAAGGTGCTCGCATGGAACTTCGTGATTTTGGAATTGTAGCATCTTTAATTGTTATTTCAACTTTTATAAGAAGCGGATTGTCAGTAATCATAGCATTTGTTGTGATATATGTTTATTTCAAATCTAAAAGATTCTCTATTTCAAATTTCAACACCATTCTAATTATTTTTGCAATAATTATTGGAACATATTTTTTGTTTCAATATAATCTTGATAGTATAGATAGGAAATATGAGGGATATGTATTAAATTATCATGATAGAGATAGAGGCAGTGGTGTATCTTCTTTTATAGCGATAAAGGAAATAGGCCATTTTTATCGTTATCCTTTAGCGTATATATTTGTTATGCTACTTCCGATACATACGTCATCATCGATTGCTTCTTGGGGAAGTGTTGTCGGATTATTAAATTTTGTCATTGTTCCAGTTGGGTTAGGTAATTTGCTCTATTTGCTATTTTGGAATGTTAGAAAAAATTCCTTTTTTTGGGGTGTGCAAATACTCTATTTCATTACAATAATGACTTCTATGGGAATATTTCGTCATTCCTACTATTTGCAGCCATACATGATGATTTTCTTTGCTGCATTTTATCTGAGATTAAAGACAAAAGAACAGCGGATGTATAATTATATATCGCTATTTCTAATGTTTATCTACTTTGCATTTTTGATTTATAATTTATACTAATTTATGTTATATTTGTTTACTCACAGCCCTAGGCTTTTTGTTAATTTGATCGTGTTATATGTTATCAAACAAATGTTAAAAGTTTTTTATGTATTTCCGATTAATGAGAAGAAAATAATATTTGTAAGTTATGGAGGGAAACAAATTTCGTGTAATCCATATTATATATACAAAAGAATAAAAGTTAAGGATCCCCATAAATATATAGTCTATTGGGTGTCTTCGTCATTAAAAAGAGATAGAATTTTCAAGGAGGATTATCTATTATATAATAAAGGCATTAAATATTTATTCCATTTGTTAACAGCTAAAGTGATTATAGAAAACGATGGTCTTAAACCATACATACCTATAAGGAGAAAACAACTTTTAATAAATACATGGCATGGAGGTGGACTATTTAAAAAGAATTTTGGAAGAGCAACAACATCTGAAATGGTTTATATATCTTATTTAAGAAAGATAACAAAGAATAATATTAAATTGTATTTGTCGTCTTGTAGGGCTTGGACAGATATTGTAGCAAGAGTAACATTCGCTTATTGTGGTGAAGTTTTAAAGTCAGGTTTTCCAAGAAATGACTTGTTTTTTGGTACTACGGATAAAATAGCTATAGATGTAAAAAAGTATTTTTCAATTCCAATAGAAAATAAAATAATATTGTATGCGCCTACATTTAGAGGTGGGACAAGAGGAATACGTAAAGGTGTTTCTGACCTAGAGATCATTGATGTTAAAGCAATAATAGAAAATTTAGAGATTAAGACCGGAAATAAATATTGTTTTCTATTCCGAGGTCATCATGCATCAGATGAAAAATTCATAGAAGGTGTTCTGGACGCATCTTCTTATCCCGATATGCAAGAACTCCTTGCTGCAGCGGATATATTTATATCAGACTATTCATCATGTTTGTGGGATTATTCTTTATCATATAGGCCCTGTTTTATTTATGCCCCTGATTTTGATACTTATTCCAAAAGTCCAGGTTTTGAGTCTGATTATAGAGAATGGCCGTTCCCTATTGCAAAAAGCAATGAATCTCTATTAAGAGAAATGGATATCTTTAATAGTAGTAATTATGTTGATAAGGTTAAAAAATATCATAATCAATATGGCTCTTATGAGAAAGGTACTGCGGCAGATAGCGTTTTAGATTATATTGCAAATTGGAATATGTAATTGTATCATGGTAAAAGTAAGTGTTATAATACCCTTTTATAGTCATAAGGAATGGTTAAGAGAGGCTATAGAAAGTGTTTTAAGACAATCATTCCACAATTATGAAATAATAGTCATTAATGACGGTTCAAAAGAAGATATTTCAGATATACTAAGTGATTATGGAGATAAAATAGTATATCGTGAACAACTAAACAAAGGGCCTGGAGCAGCAAGAAATCTAGGTATAAGTGTCTCTAAAGGTAAATATATCGCTTTTGAAGATTCGGATGACATATGGTTACCAGAGAAATTGGAGAAACAAATCCAATTTATGGAAGAATGTGGGGCAAAATGGAGTCATACTGGATTTATGTATTGGTGGCCCCAAAGTGGAAAATTAAAAACGGTTGATTCTAGTAGAGATTATGATGATGTTTATCTGCAAAGGCATGTGTCTACCAAAATAGCCACACCAAGTGTTATGATTGATAAGAGCATTTTAACTGAAGGAGATTTCTATTTTCCAGAGGATATTCGAAACGGAGAAGACGGAGCTTTATATACAAAACTTTCAAAATTTTACAAATTAGCACTTGTTCAGGAACCTTTAGTAAAAGTAAGAATGCGTGGTAATAACAGTAAAAGTCATGCTATTGAACGTTTTAATCTAGCAATAAATGGATACAAAAAGTTAAAAGAATCTACGGAAAAATTCCCCACATTTATTTATGTAAGAAGTTGGATATATGCATTCTATGCAAAATTACTAGGAAAAAAATCAACACCATCAAAAGAGTTTCTTGCAAAATGTCTTTGGACTATCCCATATTTTATGGAAAGGATTTATGTACGATATTTATACCTCAAAAATAAAAAAGATGAGAAATACATTAAAAGATGGAAAGGATAACAGTGGATTTAGAGGATGTTTATGGGTTATTAATATCAAGAATAGTAAAACACTAAAACATATAGTTTAAAGAAAGTTATTGTTTTTGATTATAAGGAGAATTATATGGGTATGTATAAATTTTTTTTTAAACGTTTTTTTGATTTTTGGATTTCTCTGATAATGCTGATTTGTATCAGTCCAATTCTATTGGTGGTAATTATCTGGCTTCATTTTGCAAATAAAGGTGCCGGAGTCTTCTTTACACAAGATAGACCGGGTAAAGACGAGAAGATTTTCAAGGTTATTAAGTTCAAGTCTATGACTGACGAACGGGATGCAGATGGTAACCTTCTCCCTGAAGCACAAAGGTTGACGAAGATAGGGGCTTTTATTAGGAAGTTCTCAATAGACGAGCTTCCGCAGTTAATCAATGTATTGAAGGGTGATATGGCATTTATTGGCCCACGTCCCTTGCTGCCAAAGTATATCCCCTTGTATAACGAGGAGCAGCATCGCAGGCATGAGGTGAGGCCAGGAATATCTGGTTGGGCTCAGGTGCATGGACGCAACAACATCACTTGGACAGAGAAGTTCAAACTGGATGTGTGGTATGTGGATCATGTATCGTTATGGATTGATGTCAAGGTGATATTCCTTACAATCAAGAACGTACTATCATCAAAAGATATAATTTTAACGACAGGACCGTTTACTGGAGATAATTGATATGAAGAAAATTATGATATTGGCAGGTGGTAACGACCAAGCTGCCTTAATGGAAGAGTTGAGACGTTACTTCAAAGGTGACGTAGAACTTTTATTGCTTGATATGGAAAGAAATGTGAAAGCGTTACCATACGCAGACAGATTTCTCCAGATAAGTACTATGGACAGGGAAGCTGTGCTGAAAGCTGCACAGGAAGAAAAGATAGACTATATTCTTACAGCCTGCGGTGACCAGCCTTTGTCCACTATGGCTTACGTTTCTGCACAGATGGGATTGCCATGCTATCTGACTGAAGAGGAGGTGAGAGACCTGACCAACAAAATCTACATGAAGCAGAAGATGGTTGAGAATGGTATCCCTACGGCCAAGCATTTTTATGTGGATGCCAATACAAAGGATATTGATATCAGTCATCTGCAATTTCCTCTTATCGTAAAACCTGTTGACAGCAATGGCTCTAAGGGTGTGAAGAAGGTAATGAAAGAATCGGTGCTGAAGCCACTGTTAGAGGAAGCACTTCATTATTCCATCTCTAAGAACGCCATTATAGAAGAGTTTAAAGAGGGCACTGAACTGTCGGTAGATGTCTATGTAGAGGGTGGTATTGCGAAACTGCTTTCTATCACAACGTCGAACAAGATTAAGGAAAACAAGGACTCCTTCACCATTCTACAGAGTGAATATCCGCCAAAGGTGGACTATTCGGAAGAACGGGTGAGAGAGATTGCACAGCAGATAGCGGATGTGTTTGGTCTGAAAGATACACCTCTGTTGGTTCAGATGATTGTAGGTAATGGTGAATACAACGTGGTGGAATTCAGTGCCAGAATGGGGGGCGGTTCAAAATACCATTTGATAAATGTGCTTTCAGGTATTGATATCATGAAAGTGTATGTGGAGATGGTGATGGGAGAGAAACCGCATGTAGAACCGAAAAAGCAATGGAACAATGCACTGATGAACTACGTCTATTGTCGACCTGGTGTTTTTGCTGAATTAAAGAATTTCGAAGAGTTGGTTCAAGAAGGTCTTATATATAGTTATTTCACCTATAAAATGCCTGGAGCTGCTATTGAGAAGTCAAATACTAGTAGCGACCGTGTGGCAGGTTTCTTAGTCGTTGGAAATTCGACAGAAGAAGTGAAGGATAAACTTGAAAAGGCAAATGCGAAGTTGCAGGTGTTGAATCCTGAAGGAGAAGACATTATGCGACATGATTTTTATATTATTTGAACTATGAAGATTGCAATAATTGGAGCCGGTAATGGAGGTCAGACCTTTGCCGGATACTTGTCGATGGCTGGATATGAAACTAGCCTTTATGACATTGATGTAGAGAAGATGGATGCTCTCAAAAAAATTGGGGGTATCAAACTTGAAGGGCGTTTGCAGGGATATGGAAAAATAGACTGCATCACAACAGATATTGCAGAAGCTGTTAAGGGTGCAGAGATTATTATGGTGACTACAGTTGCCAATGCTCATAGGGCTGTAGCCAAGTCTTTAGCACCTTGTTTGGTTGACGGGCAGGTAATTGTGCTTAACCCGGGGCGCACCTGTGGCGCATTGGTGTTTAAACAGACGCTGGCAGAGGCCGGTTGTAAGGCCAGAATCTATTTGGGAGAAGCCCAGACGTTAGTTTATGCAACACGTGTAATCGAGAATGGTCACGTTAATGTGATTGGCGTGAAGGATGAAGTGTTGTTGGCAGGTCTGCCAGCAAAAGATACAGATTATATCTTGGAGAAGTTGAACCCGATATACCCATGTTTCCAAAAAGCAGATAATGTTTTACGCACATCGCTTGAGAACATTGGAGCTATGTTCCATCCTTGCGTATTGCTTTTCAATGCTGCAACCATTGAAAGAAATGATATGTTCTGGTTCTATCGAGATATGACAGAACAGGTGGCAGAATTTATTGAAAAGTTTGATGCTGAACGTTTGGCCGTGGGTAAGGCTTACGGAATAGATTTGCTGAGTGTGAAAGAATGGATTAAATTCGCCTATAAGGACACCATTGGAGATACGCTTTGCGAGCGTATGCGCAATAATCCAGCCTATCACGACATCAAATCACCATCAACCATCTTTACGAGACAGTTGACAGAGGATATACCAACAGGTGTCCTTCCTATCATGGAACTGGGAAAAGCTGCAGGTGTCGAAACTCCGCTTTTGGAATCTATGATTCATATTTGTGAGGCTTTACTCAATATGGATTTACATTCTAATGGAAGAAACCTGAAGAACTTGGGGCTCGAAGGTAAGTCAAAACAGGAAATATTAGACTATATCACTCATGAAGCATAATGCAGCATTGAAGGACGTGTTCGGCTTCATTAAACCCCTTGTTGATGTTCATACGATGGGGGTTTACACTATGGCCAACCTGTTGAGGGATTGTGGCTATAAGGTGTATGTGGCCAAGGATGATGTGGCAGAGGCTGTAGAGAAGATCCAGAAGGTGAACAACTACAGTCTGGTGAAGCGATGGATTGTGAGCAATGGTATTAACAGAATAGGCTTTAGCTACCGATTGGATCCGCAAGAGGGTTGTGACTATTTTATGACGTTGTACCACCAACTGAAGGCTGATAATATGTTTGAAGCTGATGGTGGTACTATCACACAGATTTTCTTTGCGGGACTGCCCGACACTTGTGAATTGGTGAAGGGTAAAACGAATGGAGACGTACTGGTATTCCCTGGCAATGAGAGTCCGATTGAATCACTGACGATGCTGAAAGTGCCAGAACACTTGATGCCACAAGCACTGAATCAGGATAATCCCTACGACAATATGCGATGGGATTTTGCCAAGAAACTGATTGAATCGGAAAGATATAAGCTAGAACCTCCATTGGATCATTTGGGCTATAAGGAATGTGGTAAAGAGAACGATAGCTTTGTGGCGAGACTGGAATATGCTAAAAAGAAACATGCGCTTCCAATTATCCGCACGCACTCAGGCCCCTATAATCCAAACAGAATGGAGGCACTGAAAGAGTATAACTCATGGTGCAGGGATTTGGCTCAGAGCCAGCTCTTGGACGTACTTTCGATAGGTAGTTCGCAGTTGACACAGTCTAACTTTGGCGAGAATTGGGAAGGCAAGGCTAATGGTGGTGGTGTACCGGTTAATTCAGAGTTGGAGTATATGGCCATCAGGGAGAATGCCAAACCCATGCTGGTGAGAACCTATTCGGGAACTAAAGATGTGCCTGGATTGGCCAAGATACATGAAAGGGCACTGAACATCTCATGGCATGCTTTGAGTTTCTGGTGGTTTGATGAATTGGACGGCAGAGGTCACAATAGCCTTTTGGATAACTTGAAGGAACATTTTGATGCAGTACGCTGGATTGTGACATCAGGAAAGCCAGTAGAGCCGAATGTACCACATCACTTTGCATTCCGAGGTGCAGATGACATTACCTATATCATTACGGGCTATTTGGCAGCGAAAGCATGCAAGAAACTCGGTGTACGTCACATGATTTTGCAGAATATGCTGAATACACCTAAATATACTATTGGCGTACAGGATTTGGCAAAAGGCAGGACGATGCTGAAACTGGTACGTGAGTTGGAAGATGACAATTTCCATGTGAGCTTACAGTCTCGTGCTGGTTTGGATTATTTTGCGCCAGACTTGGAAGAGGCCAAAGTCCAGTTGGCTGCTGTTACTTGTCTGATGGATGACTTGGAACCCGAAAATGAGAATAGCCCTGAGATTATTCATGTTGTGAATTATAGTGAGGCTGTACGATTGGCAACGCCTCCAATTATCAAGGACAGCATCAGGATTACGCTCAACGCACTACGTGAATATAGATTAGCCCGAGCATTAGGGAAGGTGCCTAATATGAAGTATGACAAGGAAGCTCAAGAGCGTTTCAATTCTCTCTATGCAGAGGCAAAGGCTGCCATAGAATTGCTGGAAGCAAATATTCCGAACCTATACACCCCGGAAGGATTCTACAAGGTCTTTGTGGAGGGATTCCTGCCTGTGCCATACTTGATGGATCAGGAAAAGAAGTTCCCGAAGGCCAGGATGTGGCACACCGCCATTAAGAATGGTGGCATCAGAGTGATAGATGATGATGGAAAGATAATAGACACCGTAGCGAGATACAGATCAATCATCTCAAAGATGGGTGAATAAAAACCAGGTTAGAATGAATGTCATTTTTATAACAGTATCAAACATCAATAGTATCGACGATAAAGGGATTTATATCAGTCTGGTGCGTAAGTTCAGAAACGAAGGCCATCAGGTTTATATGGTTAGCCCAGCAGAGCGTAGGATGCAACAAGAAACGCATATCATTGAAACTGGAGGTGTGAAAATATTAAAGGTCAAGACGCTAAATATCCAAAAAACGAATGTAGTGGAGAAAGGGCTTGGTACATTGTTAATAGAGCGACAGTACCAAAGTGCCATCAAGAAACATTTGAAGGGAATCAGTTTTAACCTTATATATTATAGCACGCCACCTATTACATTTACCAATGTAGTGCGGTTTATGAAAAAGCGTAACCCGAAGGCAGTGAGCTATCTGTTGTTGAAGGACATCTTCCCTCAGAATGCCGTGGACGTGGGCATGCTTCAGGGTATGCCGGTTCAAGGTTCATGGTTCAAGGTTCATGGTTGGGGTGCACGCGCCAAGTATCAACTATACAAATATTTCCGCAGGAAGGAGAAAAAACTGTATGCATACTCGGATTATATCGGGTGTATGAGTCCGGCGAATGTGGAGTTCGTGTTGAAGCATAATCCAGAAGTGGATGCCAAGCGGGTAGAAGTGGCTCCGAATAGTATCGATCTTAACGTTGACGATAACCTTGATAATGATGAGGGACAATTGAAGGCTGCAAGATATTATATTCGGAAGAAGTATAACCTGCCAACGGATAAGCCTATATTTATTTATGGCGGAAATCTGGGGAAGCCGCAGGGGATTGACTATCTGATTAAGTGCCTGGATGCTAATAAACATCGTCAAGACTGCTATTTCGTAGTGGTTGGTAACGGGACTGAGTATAAAAAGATAGAGCAATGGTCGGTAAATAATAAGAATACATGCGTTAAATTGATGTCCCGCTTGCCGGTTAACGATTATGAAATGCTGGTAAAATATTGTGATGTGGGATTGATATTCCTGGACCACAGGTTTACGATACCGAATTATCCTTCAAGGTTGCTGAGTTATCTGGAATATAAGATGCCGGTGGTGTGTGCTACTGACGTGAACACGGATATTGGCAAGATAGCAGAAGAAAACGGTTATGGCTACTGGTGTGAGAGCGTGAAGCCGGAAGACTTTACGGCACTGGTGGACAAGATGCTTAAATCTGACCGTAAGGCAATGGGTGAGAAGGGCTATCAGTTCTTGAAGGAGAATTATCTGGTAGAGCATACATACGGTGCTATCATGAAACATCTTTAACGAACAGAGTTTTTGCGAATTAAGATAATATTAAAATAAGATTATAACAATTATGAGTGTATTTAAAGACAAAACGCTGCTGATAACTGGCGGCACTGGTTCGTTTGGCAATGCCGTGCTGAACCGCTTTTTGAGAACGGATATCGGGGAGATTCGTATCTTCTCGCGTGATGAAAAGAAACAGGACGATATGCGTCACGACTTCCAGGCAAGGATGCCGGAGGTGGCGAATAAGGTGAAGTTCTACATCGGTGATGTGAGAAACCGCTCGAACCTGAGGTATGCGATGAAGGGTGTGGACTATGTGTTCCATGCCGCCGCGCTGAAGCAGGTTCCGAGTTGTGAGTTCTTCCCTATGGAGGCAGTTAAGACAAATGTGATTGGAACGGACAATACGCTGGATGCTGCTATTGATGCGGGCGTGAAGTGCGTGATTTGTCTCTCGACAGATAAGGCTGCTTATCCTATCAATGCGATGGGTATCACCAAGGCTATTGAGGAAAAGATAGCCGTGGCCAAGAGCCGTCTGAGTGGTGACACTAAAATCTGCTGCACGCGTTATGGTAACGTGATGTGCAGCCGTGGTTCCGTGATTCCTCTCTGGATTGACCAGATTCGTAAGGGTAATCCTATTACGTTGACTGAGCCCAAGATGACTCGCTTTATTATGTCTCTGGAAGAGGCTGTTGACCTTGTGCTCTTTGCCTTTGAGAATGGCAAGAATGGTGATATTTTGGTTCAGAAAGCTCCCGCTTGCACGATCCAGACTCAGGCAGAAGCGGTTTGCGAGCTTTTTGGTGGTAAGAAGGAAGAGATCAAGGTCATCGGAATTCGCCACGGCGAGAAGATGTATGAGACCTTGCTCACCAAAGAAGAGGCAGCTAAGGCTATTGATATGGGTAACTTCTATGCTGTACCAGCTGACAACCGTGACTTGAACTATGACAAGTACTTCAAGGAGGGTGACACCAAGCGTGCATTGATAGATGAATTCAACTCGAACAACACGAGAATTCTGAATCTGGAGGAAACGAAGGAGAAGATTGCCAGCCTGACTTACATCCAGAATGAACTTAATGGTATTCCAAACTTAGTATAAGGCCCCCAAGCCCCCTAAAGGGGAGTGTGAAGCCTCCAAGCCCCCTGAAGGGGAGTGTGAATGCCCCCAAGCCCCCTAAAGGGGAGTGTGAAGCCTCCAAGCCCCCTGAAGGGGAGTGTGAATGCGTAATATATATGAAGGGTAGTGTCAGGCATTCTGCTGATGTGATTGAGTATCCTTTGCTGTGGAAGTTTGCTAAAGAGAATAGAAATAACCCTACTGAGGCTGAGAGGCTGCTGTGGTTCTATATTAGCAATAAGCAGCTTGGCGTTCGATTTCGTAGACAACACATCGTTGGACAGTATATAGCTGACTTTGCCTGTTTGGAGAAAATGCTTATCATTGAGTTGGATGGCGGTTATCATTCCTTGCCGGAACAACAGATAAGCGACGAACAACGTACTGCGGATTTACAAGAAATGGGATATAGGGTGATTCGATTTACAAACGAAGAACTCTTTCAAGGAATAGATTTAGTATTAACCCAAATTAAAAACGCCCTCAACGAAAACGCTCCCCTTTAGGGGGCTCGGGGGCAGAACATTATGAAAATTCTTGTTACAGGTGCCAAGGGTTTTGTTGGTAAGAACCTTTGTGCAGCATTAAAGAATATCAAAGATGGTAAGGACAGGAGATTTCCTGACCTTTCCATTGATGATGTCTATGAATATGATATAGATACAGATCCTGCTTTGCTGGATACATTCTGCAAAGAGGCTGACTTCGTGTTTAATCTTGCAGGTGTGAATCGCCCGAAGGAGCAGTCTGAATTTATGGCTGGTAATTTTGGATTTGCTTCTACGCTACTGGATACTCTCAAAAAGCACGGGAATAAATGTCCTGTGATGCTTTCAAGTTCTATCCAGGCAACATTGGCTGGACGTTTCGGCACTTCTGAATACGGCAAGAGCAAGAAGGCTGGCGAAGAGCTGTTCTTTGACTATAGCAAAGAAACAGGAGCAAAGGTTTTGGTGTACCGTTTCCCGAATCTGTTTGGAAAATGGTGCAGACCGAATTATAATTCAGCCGTTGCAACCTTCTGTAATGCGTTCGCAAATGATTTACCTTACACGGTAAACGATCCATCAGTAGAACTTGAATTGCTTTACATCGATGACTTGGTGGATGAGATGATTTGCGCTTTGTTGGAGAAGGAGCATCATTGTGAGTTTGATGGTGTTGAAACAGTAATGAAAGAGGATGGTCGCTATTGTGCTGCCCCCATTACTCACAAAGTTACTTTGGGCGAGATTGTGGAGCTTCTGAAGAGCTTCACCGAACAGCCCAAGACGCTGATGATGCCTGAGATTCCTTCCAATTCATTTGAAAAGAAACTGTACTCGACGTATTTGTCTTATCTGCCTAAGGAGAAGGTGGCTTTCCCGCTGAAGATGAATGTGGATGACCGTGGCTCATTTACTGAGTTGGTTCATACTTTGAACTGTGGTCAGGTTTCGATTAATATTTCGAAGCCGGGTATCACTAAGGGTCAGCACTGGCACAATACCAAGTTTGAGCAGTTCATTGTGGTGAAAGGCCACGGGCTGATTCAGCAGCGGAACCTCAATGACCCTGAAGGAAAAGTGTTAGAGTGGGAGGTAAGCGGTGATAAGATAGAGGCTGTACACATGCTTCCTGGCTATACGCATAATATCATCAATCTCTCAGAGACGGAGGATTTGGTTACCGTGATGTACTGCAACGAGATATTTGACCCGAATCATCCTGATACGTATTTTGAAATAGTATAATATTCATTCATTTCTCTGGCGCAGAGAAACGAACCAAAGAGACATCCACCCTAACCAAGCCTTCCCCTATATGGGAAGGATGTAACTGAAAATTGCGGAAACCGACAATTTTCAGAGTTTTGGTAAGGTTCACAAAGCTTTCGCCCTATCGGGTGAACCTTGATGTTTTATCGGCTGCGCGTTGAGAGCAAATCAAGATAAACATGGAAATAAAGAAATTCAGAAACGACGGTAAGTTGAAGTTGCTGATTATCGTAGGTACTCGCCCGGAGATTATCCGCTTGGCAGCTGTTATCAACAAGTGTCGTAAGTACTTTGACTGTCTGCTGGCGCATACTGGTCAGAACTACGACTATAACCTCAATGGGGTGTTCTTCAAGGACCTGAAACTCGCAGATCCTGATATCTATATGGAGGCTGTTGGTGATGACCTTGGTGCCACGATGGGTAATATCATCGACAAGAGCTATAAGGTGATGGTTGAGACGAAGCCGGATGCTGTACTGGTGTTGGGGGATACGAACAGTTGTCTGAGTGTGATAGGTGCTAAGCGCCTGCATATCCCCATCTTCCACATGGAGGCTGGTAACCGCTGCAAGGACGAGTGCCTGCCGGAGGAGACCAACCGCAGGATTGTGGACATTATCAGTGATGTGAATATGGCTTATAGCGAGCACGCCCGCAGGTATCTGGCTGATACTGGTCTGCCCAAGGAGCGTACATACGTTACAGGCTCACCAATGGCTGAGGTGTTGCATGAGAATTTGGCAGAGATAGAAGCATCGGATATCCACCAGCGTCTGGGCTTGGAGAAGGGCAAGTATATCTTGCTGTCAGCTCACCGCGAAGAGAACATCGATACGGAGAAGAACTTTATGTCGCTATTTACGGCTATCAATAAGATGGCTCAGAAGTATGATATGCCTATACTATACTCCTGTCATCCCAGGAGTAGGAAAAGGATTCAAGATTCAGGTTTCAAGTTAGATCCTCGTGTCATCCAACATGAGCCGTTGGGATTCCACGACTACAACTGCCTCCAGATGAATGCCTTTGCTGTGGTGAGCGACAGTGGCACGCTGCCAGAAGAGAGTTCGTTCTTCACTTCTGTTGGACATCCTTTCCCTGCTGTATGTATTCGTACCTCTACAGAGCGTCCTGAGGCTTTGGATAAGGGCTGCTTTGTGCTGAGTGGTATTGATACGGTGGGACTGTTGCAGAGTGTGGATGTGGCTGTAAGTCTGATTAAAGATGGTCATCAGGGTATTCCTGTGCCTGACTATGTGGATGAGAATGTAAGTACCAAGGTGGTACGGATTATTCAGAGCTACGTTGGAGTTGTTAACAAAATGGTGTGGAGGAAATTTTAATCCCCGCATTATAGCCGCCCCTTATCAAGGGGCTCTAAAGGTGTGGAGGAAATTCTAAAGTGACATCTGAATTAGAACAGACTTTTCTTTCACTAGTCAGACTGTGTATTGGACATAGACGTGCTCTACCTGATGTTATTGACTGGCAGGTCATAAAAGCCCTTGCAGATAAGCAGGGGCTTATGGCTATTATCGTTGATGGTATTGAACAGTTACCTGATACGAAACGGCCGCCTAAAGAGTTGCTATTGCAGTGGATAGGTGAGGTTATGCAGATGGAGGCCAGATGTGGTGCACAGAATAAGACGGCAGCTAATCTGGGAGAATTGTTTCATACCAATGGCATTCGCACCTACGTATTGAAAGGAGCGGTGATAGCTGAATGTTATCCCAATCCTAAGCATCGTTTGAGTGCGGATATGGATTGCTTCCTTTTACCATCTAAAGGTGACTTTGATGCTTGGAGTCTAGGTAACGACTTGGTACGGGCACAAGGTTATGAAGTGGGTGAAGGCTTTTACAAGAACAGTTCATTTTATCTTCCAGGACTCCTGGTGGAGAACCACCGGTTTATGACTCCTTTCCGTGGGAACAAGAAATTGCGGAAGATGGAAAAGGTGCTACAATCTATAATAAGTGCTGATGAAGGAGAGAATAGATTTGAGGGCACATGGTTGTATCGACCGCCAGTGATGTTGTCTGCTTTATTCTTAATAGAACACGCATATTCTCATTTCTTGCACGAGGGATTGACGTGGCGGATGGTTCTTGACTGGATGCTGTTTCGCGAAAAGCATGGAAAGGAGATATGTTGGCCTGACTTGGATGTGCTAATTGATGAATTCGGTTTTAGGAAGTTCTATGATTCTTTCTATCAACTTGGTAAGTATCTCTTAGGAGAACAGAGTTTTGAGAGCTTAGAGGTGAATGAGAGGCATATGCTGGATGACATTTGGGCTCCATTGGATTTACACGAGTCTCTACATGGAGTAAAGGCAAAGTTCCAGTTGGCTGGGAATTATTGGCGAGCACGCTGGAAATATAAGTATTTCACGGAGATGACTTGGTTACGTGCCTTGATGGAGTGGGTGCTTGGTGCTGTATTTGACAGGCATCCTAAGTTGGATTAAAGATGTGGGGTTGACAAGTGTTTAAGATATGATAATTACAAAAGAGATACTGGATGAGTTGAGTGCCAAGGCCAAGGAGAATCCGAGGCTGCGTTGCAATCTGGATATGCGCAATTCTGCTGACGACCAGTCGCAACGGATGCTGAATGCACTGGAGCCAGGAACAGTGATGCCTATACACAGACATAAGGGTTCTTCTGAGACGTGTATCTGCATCCGTGGGCATTTTGAGGAGTACCTATATGGATTCAAGGAACTACGGAGCGACGGAACTCCAGATCCGGATAGTTTCGGAATAATAGATACTATTGATATGGTGCATGGTGGAGTTGTGCTCAATATTGAAAAGGGACAGTGGCATTCGCTGCGCTGTTTGGAGTCAAATACGATTTTGCTGGAAGCCAAGGATGGGGCGTATGCTCCATTAGAGCCTGATGATATAATGGAAGTTTAAGGCGTTTAAGTGTTTAAGGCGTTTAAGTCGAACACGGATGAAACGAATCAAACGGATAGTATCAAACATTTGGCAATTCTGCTCATACGTCTTTGTCCCTCAGAGAAGGCAACATTGATAATTAACAGGTAACAGTTAACATTGAACGTTTCTTGATGAAGGGTTTTCTGACCAGTGGCGAACTGATGGAGGCTGTTAGGGCTCTGGATTATAAGGCTCAGTACAAGGTATGCGAGACGTTCTCATGATGCAGTGTCATGGGACAGGTTCCTGACACACATGATTTCTTTGGCTTCCGTTTTGAATGGATCGTACCCCACTATATGAAAGTAAGGTGACAACAATATAAAGAGGTACCTTTGCCTCTGTTAAACTTTTATAGTTATGGCCATTAGTACGAAAGACTTGATAAAGAGACTGTTGAAGGAACTGGACCTGCTGCATACAAAGTATGTGCATGTATGGGTGAATAACCAGTTCTTCGAGAATCAAGAATATGAGGAATACATGGATATGCTCGATGAATGGAGCATAGACGGGTATTACGACTGTTACAACTGGCTGCTGCGGTGTGACGAGAGTTCCAAAGAGAAGGGGAGGGCAGCGGAATCTGCCAACCAGGTAATGGCTGAGTTCCTGAGTATATGGAAGCGGATGGCTCCCGATGTATTCAAAGAAGCCATGGGCCTGGTGGCATATTGTGCGGAGCATGAGTTCATCAATATGACACCGACAATGAAGGAACGCATAGACGCGGAATGGAATGAAACAGGAACGGAAGAGGATAAGGAGGGGCTGTATATCAGGCTGCTGCCTTATCCGATGATACTATACAGAATGTTCCAAGACGAGAAATATGAAGAGGCGTTTGCCAATGTCTTCTATCTCTTCGAGCGTTTGGCGGATCTTGAGAAGCGTCGACCAGAGATGTTCAGGAACGTGGATTCATACATGCCGAAAATGGAGATCATCAGCGATTTGTTGTTGGAGGTGTATTACCAGATAAAGGGTTGCCCGGATGTGGATTCAGACATGAAGGGCGACATCGACTTCTTCATCATGGAACTGCAAGGGCGATACCACTACTTCAATGAGGCGAGCAGCCGGTGGGATGATATGTTCGACGATGACAACAACTACTATGATAACCTTGGTGGTTTCTGGGAGTGGTATGTCGAGGAGTTGAAACGAAGGGACATTGAGGTTCAATAAAGATGAAAGGTGATGCTCCGTCAGTTTCATGTGATGATGCGTGGCATTAATCATCAGAATATCTTCGAAGCGTGAGGAAAGGGTAGGTGAGACTGAACTGCTATTACTATCGGCATTATTCTTTCATCAAGGATATACAGATGATACTCTGTACTGTGCTGGGGAAGAAAGATGAAGTATGCTGGGGAGATGATTTGATGTCTGATGTAAGAAGGTTCTCTCTTTGAGAGTGTGGCGTTGCAATGATGTGTGAATTTCGGGAGTTTTTCTTGGTGGTTTCATGAGAAATTTCTAAATTTGCAGCGGATAATATCAAAAACAGAAGAAGTATGGTCAAGCAATATCAAAGAAAAAGAACCAAAGAAGAGCTTATCTCTGGGTTCAAACAGGCTATTGCCAAGAAAAAAGAATGGCTGGAGGCTCATCATCTGGAAGAGTTAAAAATGGCTGAGGCTTAAAAACATGAGAGAACTGGATGTCTCTTCACTGAACAAGAAGTCTCCGTATGCGGTAGAAATGCGTTCGGAGAGAGACTACGTATTCCATACAGACTATGGTGTTACCTGCGTAGTGAATTTTATGGATGATTACTCTATTTGGGAGGAAGGCGCCTATCAGTTTATAATTGGTAACGAGTCCAGACAGAAATCGCCTAATGATGCTAAACTGCGTGATACTATAACTTGTATCATTGAAGCTTTCTTCAACGCTAATCCGGAAATCCTTTTATATGTTTGTGAAACAGGGGACGGCAAAGAGGCCATGCGTAACCGTCTTTTCCTTCGTTGGCTGAAGGATTATGCTCAGAAAGAAATCTTCTATGTCGAGCATGTAGAGATTGAGGCGGAGGGCGTGATGAATTTTGCTGCCATCATTGTGCAAAAGTCAAATCCTTGTCTTGAAACTATTATTGCAGACTTCCGTTCTGCAATTGACGAACTGCAGAAACCTAACTAAAAGGAGGATGGTTTGTCCTAGGAAACGGGACGGGTATGTTTCACGAATAATAGGAGTCAGCAATAATCAATAGTTGAGAATGCCAAGGCAGGCGAGATTATTGGTTCATGGCAATTGATGGTTAACGGTTCACGGTCACATACGGTTCATGATTAATGGTTCACGGTTCACGATTAAGGGTTCACGATTCAGGGTTAATGGTTCAGGGTTCAAGGCAATTGTGGTTCAGGGTTACTTTTTGGTTCATGGTTCACGGTGAATGATTAAAAACAATGGAATATAAAAAGGATTACAAGAAACCATATAAGAAAGCAGATTCTTCAAAGGTGGCATACAAGCCTAAAAGAGGGGACACTGATGGTTCAAGGCTACTTTTTGGTTCATGGTTCAAGGTTAATGATTCACGGTTAAGTCTAATTCTATGGCATACAAGAAGGAATATAGCAAAGTAGGTAAGAAGTATACCACTGAAAAGAAACCTGCATATAAACCTAAGCGTGGGCTATTGTCTAAGTTAATGAGTGAAGAGGAAAAGGCAAGTGCTGGGATTCATGAATTGAGTTATGATTTTGGATGTAGGATTACGAGATTATTCCAATATCTGACTGAGGATTCAGAGTATAAGGAGTACGTCATATCAAAGCAGATATATAGGTGTGGAACGTCTATTGGTGCGAATGTAAGGGAAAGCAAGCACGCTCAGAGTGATGCAGATTTCCTGAGTAAGATGTCTATAGCGTATAAAGAAGCGGATGAGACGGATTTCTGGCTGGACCTTTTACACGACAATGGCTACATTGACGAATCACAATACGAATCACTTAAGACGGATATGGACCGTATTCTTAAGCTTCTGACTTCTATCGTGAAAACGATGAATCAGAAAGTGAAAGGAAAATAGTTGTAAAACGAAGAAAAAGACAAAAACATAATAATCCTAAGGTAGAATCGTTAATTAAAGTAAAAAAACGGGGGCGGTTTGGTTCCATCTCAACAAAAAGTGCTTATTTTGCAATTTAAAACGCTTTGTATCTAAATGAGAAGAGAGATGTATCATACACAAGAGAAGAGACAGAATAGGTTGTTCCAGCCTGTTCTTTGTACTCGTAGAGATGCGTGGCTTGGTCATGCATACTACTTTTGGAATGATATATATGATGCAAATGTTTGGGGCACAAAATCGAAGAGAAGAACTGGACAATATGAGGTTTATAAAGGTGTTATTGAAAGCGAGAATATACTAGATACCGTGTTCTCGGAAGATGGATATCAATTCTTTCTTCAAACTATAAATAAAGTCATTGAGGTTTTCCTAAATAAGACTGGCCGTTTGCCCGAAATCCCGGATGTATGTAATTATATTATGAGAGTAGCTAAATGGAATACAGTCTTGGATGGGGTTTTGTTCTCGGATAGCCCTAATACTGATATTGAAAAATTCAATTACAGAAAGAGGATTCAGTTGGCATTGTATAATCCGAAATGCCTGGTGAGTTTTGAATTCTTAAAAGAAGGTCTTTGCTAAAAAGTAAGAATTATGGTTGACTATAAGTTATTAACAGAAATGTTAGAAGAAGCTCTGGCTAAAGAAACGAGTGAGAGTTTAAATAAATGGCTGGACGACTGCTTTGAAGACAGCCATCTGATAGATGCCGTTTCTACACTTGACGTTAGCACGTTATATGTAAGTGAGCCTATTGTTGATGCTTCTATTTCATGGAATCAAGGAAAGGTCGTTGTAAAAAGTAATTCAAAAGGCGTTGCTGACGACGATAATCAATATGCGATAGCCGCATAGTAATATAGGGAGGACATATTTATGAATACCATTCCATTTAAAGTTATAGGATTAAACGTAGAAAAGTTTGAACTGGCAGAAAACCCTGCAAAAATCGAGGGAAATATTGATGTGAAGACTGATTTCTCTTTTGGGGTAAATACGGCCAGTCAGCTGGTGCGTTGTCTCATATCTTATACATATCTGTATCAGGGGGGAGTGATTCTGAATATGGTCTTCACATGCGTCTTCAAAATTGAGGAAGAGGCTTTTGGTAAGATGTTGCAAGAGAATAAGTTTGTGATAGAACCGTTCTTTTCCAGATATTTGGCTACTATCAATGTGGGTGCAGCCCGTGGAGAAATACATGCTAGATGCGAAGCAGCAAATAACCCGTTGTCTAAAATAGTACTGCCTCCAATCAATTTGGTGGAGGCATTACCTGAAGACATTGTTATAGAATTACAATAGACACTTAAAACGTAACCTCGACCATCAAAGATGGTCAAGGTTACTATAGTTCCCCTACTAATAGCTTTCCTGATTCTCTCATAGAGTGGATCAAAGACTTGTTTCGGGCGGATAATACTACCTAGGCAATTATACTCTCCAACGAGGATACTGCCATCAAGCCAGAAAGTGGAACGCAGGGACGGTGGAACGCAGGGACGGGTTCCTGTTTCAGAAATCTTGTTTCTTAAGGATTGGAACTAGCAATATTCAAGGACCGTGGAACGCAGGGACGGGTTCCTGTTTCAGGAATCTTGTTTCTTAAGGATTGGAACTAGCAATATTCAAGGACCGGGGGTACAGGTTCTCTCTTTGAGAGTGTGGCGTTCTCTCCTTGAGAGTGTGGCGTTGCAATGCAATCCTGTTTCGCGGAATAACTAAGTCAGCAATAATCAATAGTTGAGAATGCCAAGGCAGGCGAGACAAGCATCAGGAACTGGTATATATCATGTGATGATGCGTGGTATAAATCACCAGAACATTTTTGAGGAGCAGGAGGACTATTAT
>Ga0247611_10001511_pt1 | contig 41037 bp, 32 predicted proteins | sample 177DNAGHGhighgp2_FD_192422 | JGI IMG/M metagenome (GOLD analysis project Ga0247611, IMG submission 192422) | Sheep rumen microbial communities from Palmerston North, Manawatu-Wanganui, New Zealand - 1770 DNA GHGhigh gp2 | ecosystem: Host-associated > Mammals > Digestive system > Stomach > Rumen... | reverse complement strand
CTCAATGTCAGAGAAGGAAATGCGCCGCCGCATCACCTTCAAGAATCTCGAGCACTGCGACGAGATATTCAAGCAGGGACACAACGTGGCACTATATATGAGTCACTACTGCAATTGGGAATGGGTTATCTCCATCGGACTGCATCTGCCGCGGGAGGTGTGGGCAAGCCAGGTTGTGCACGAACTCGACTACAAGCCACTGGACAGCGTCTTCCAGAAGTTACGCAGCAGTATGGGTACAGAAAGTGTTACACGAGATGTTATCCTGCGCTGGATTATACGCTCCACACGCCAGATGAAGCGGCAGGTGCTGGTGGGATTCATCTCCGACCAGAGTCCTATATACCAAAGCACACATTATTGGACGAACTTTCTCAACCATCCCGACACTATCGTACTGACTGGTACGGAACGTATCGCAAAGCAATGCAACTTCGCATGCGTCTATCTGAATATGTCACGCCCACGCCGCGGATACTACGAGGCCACCGTCATACCCATCACCATGGAATCCAAGGAGGTGCCGGATTGGGAAATCACCGAGAAATATTTCCGTCTGGTAGAGGAAAACATCTTGCGCGCGCCGGAATATTGGCTGTGGACACACAACAGGTGGAAGCGCGACCTCAAAGGACTGATAGATTACAACGCCAACGTAAATAAGACACACAACCGCACAGACGCCAAACAATAGGATGCCAAGCAGTAGCCTCATACGCCTCTATCACATTGTGAGAGGGCATATCCACAAGAACAGCCATCTGCTTTTCTATCTCAAAGGTATTTGGCGGGATATGTGGCCACATGCGTTTTGCCGCATGAATCTCAAGAGGCAACTGCGCGCATTGGAGCACATGAGACCGGAAGAGCAGGCATACATTATGCGTCGTGTTAACCATTACTGCCATCTTGAGGCTCCAATATTGTTAGCAGATAACGCATATCCGCTCTCACGTTTCACGATGAAGAAAAAAGACCGGGCTGTGACCGGTGGAGTGCACAGCGTCCATTATTTCGATTGTCAGGAATATGCCCGTTTCTTCCCCAAGAACCTAAAATGGTCTATGTTCAGCGGTGATGTCAATTACACCTTCCCTCAACCCTGCATTTGCAAGAGCCGTCCTATTCTTCCCCCGGAAATGCCTAACAACAACGTACTGTTGAATCTAAATAAGGTACGTCATTTCCTCTGGATAAAAGACCCTTTCTCTTGGGAGCAAAAGCTGGCGGTCATACTCTTTCGTGGCGATGTCAGGATGAAGCCTCATCGTGAGCTTTTTATCAAGATGTGGCAGCAACATCCCATGTGCGACATCAAAGAAGGAGGGGATATGTCACTTTACGACCACCTGAAGTATCGTTATATAATGTCGCTGGAAGGCAATGATGTGGCATCTAACCTGAAATGGGTGATGTCGAGTAATTCTGTAGCAGTGATGCCTCGTCCGAAGTACGAGACCTGGTATATGGAGTCGCAATTGCGCCCCGACTACCACTACATTGAGATAAGTGCCGATTATCACGATTTAATCGACAGGATAAACTACTACGAGGCACATCCCGAAGAGGCCAAAGCCATCGTGAAGCACGCCCACGAATGGGTGGAGCAATTCTGGGACAAGGAGCGCGAAGACCTTATCTCGCTGCTCGTACTTGAGAAATATTTCAAAGGCACAGGACAACTGTAAACTCAAAAGGACAATGGGACAGACTGCAGATAGGATACACTGGGCAGACATCGCCAAAGGAATACTTATTATTCTTGTAGTATATGGACACCTGGATTTTTTTGCGTCTGTCTGTGCAGGAACTTCCGCATATAATTTCAAGGCACATACCAATTTCTTACTGCTCCCCTATTATATGCCCGCCTTTTTCATTATCACAGGTATGTTTTCAAGCTACGAGATACCCTATGGGACTTTCCTCAAACGTAATTTCATGAGCCTGATAGTGCCCAGCGTGTTGATAGGCTGTTTCGTTTCCCATTGGCTATATTCTTTTTTCAATACCGGAGTCAGTTATTCCAACGCACTGAACGTAAATTATAAAGAGATTGCATTTACAGGAGGTTCTTGGTTCCTGTCGGCCTTGTTTTTGTCAAAACTACTATTTTATGGTCTTTACCGCATTTCGCGGTCAATGCTATTTATCGCTTCATGTTGTATTATCCTTCTACTTTCCGGCATTTTTCTCTATAATTATTCTATAATTAATCCGTGGTATTTCCAGCATGCCATGATTGCTGTGCCATTTATCGCTATCGGATTCTTTGTCAAAAGCCACCAGCATATATTAAAGCACCCGTTGACACTGGCAATCGGATGTGGAGTCATCTTGTATTGCTATTTACACTCATATCCGTACTTAAATGCAATGCCCAACATAAAATGGTATAGAAGCGGGTTATTTCTTTTGCTTTCAACAGGTGGCTCGTTTCTTATTTTCTACCTGAGCATTAATATCGGCAAATGCCGTTTGCTTGAATATGCTGGTCGTCATTCGCTTGTGATATATCTGATTCACATGCCGATTATGGTCTCTCTAATCAAATTGTCAGTATTGTTAAATGTAGAATCGTTCGCCCTGCCGTATAGGATTGTCCTAGGACTGGCCATAACCGTTCTATCAACTTTCCTTTGCGCAATGATTGACACCTTTATTGACAAACATTTCCCGATATTAAAAGGAAAATAAGAAAGAACAGAGATTATGAATACGGGCATCACGAACATTAAGGCACTTGGTATCATGCTTATGGTGTTGGGACACAGCATGTGCTCCATACCACATGTCATTCCTTTCATCTCAATGTTCCACATGCCCTTGTTCTTTATCGCGTCGGGATATTGTTTCAATGAGAAATATCTTGACGCACCGTTGACATTCCTGAAGAAAAGAGCCAAGGGACTGTATGTGCCTTTCGTCAAATACGGAATACTCTTTGCCCTATTGCACCCTCTCTTTTTTGCTCTGCATATCTATGACACCACTTATGGGTTTCATGGTGTCGGTGCAACGAAGGACGGATGGTCCGACATCCTGCATTCCTGTTGGATTATAGTTACGCAAATGAGAGGCACCGATTGGCTACTGGGCGGTTACTGGTTTTTGAACGCACTTTTCTTTGGTTCTATCATTGCATGGGTGACAATTCGCCTGTCCAAGAAAACAGAATATGCCTTCATCGCCTCACTCACGCTATTAGCCTTGGTGCATGTGACTAATTTCCATATCGTGTTCCTTAATCTCAACACACGTGCATTCGCTGCGGCATTCCTTTTCGTTGCCGGATATGTAATAAAGGCAAAAAAGATAGCACCATTTGGTTCTGTTGGAATAATTGCCAGTCTGGCACTTACCATACTTGGCATGTTCTATTGGCAAATGGCTATGGACACTTTATCATATGAAAAATGGATTCTTTTCCCTTACTTGTTTACGGCAATACTTACCACATGGAGTTTCTATTCCATCTTCTCAAACCACGCTTTGACAAACAGAATACAATGCTTCCTTTCATTTGTCGGTGAAAACACGCTCACCATTCTCACATGGCATCTTCTTTCCTTCAAACTGGTAAGCCTTGCTATTATCTTAGCCTACAGTCTTCCTATTGAACAGTTAGGTGAGTTCCCCGTAATCGCAGAATACTCAGCTAAAGGATGGTGGATTGCATATACGTTCATCGGAGTGGGACTTCCACTGGCTTTAACAAAAGTCACGAATATCTGCCATCTGGCATATCGTATACATAACGACCCCAATAGACATTCTTAAAATTACGCTACATAAACCGTTTCTCCACATAATGATGCAGAAGAACACTTGCTATACACGTACTTATAAACATACAACACACTAGCACCCAAGTCTGCATCATTGACATCTTGCCCCAAATCCCCAACAGCCGGTCACAAATAGCGTATGCTAATAATATAAAGAAGAAATGAGACATATAAAATGCATACACATACGGAGATAGCTTGCATAACCCACACTTCCCTATTATCTTAGATATCTTCCCATACTCCATAAAACATACTGCGATAATAAGAGGTGTTGAGTACATAATAAAAAGATAACATGTTCTAATATCTTTTTCTATCACGGAGCATCCGTAAAGGAATATTGCAAACACAAACAGCTCTATCCATGTAGCATATTTTCTAATAATCCCTGGGCATATGAATATTCTTGCCACATATCCCATTGTCAATCCCTCCAAATAAGAAAAAAATCTACAGATTGGAGAGAAATAGTTCAACCAACTATTTTCTGGTTTAACAAATGCCAGCCAATCTCTATATTCAACATCTATCCACGCCAATAATATTACAAACATTATCAGTAGCCAAGGTTTCTTTATTTTTTTTAGTGGCCACATCAACAAAGGTGTTATCAAATATAAAATAAAAAGCGTTGAAATCGTCCAAGCCGGCGCATTGAATCGCGTTGCGGAAAACTTAAGCAACGATTGCAACAAAAAGGACGACAACGGCACCTCTGCGGCAGTTACCCAAGATATAGTATATTTCCCAAGCGAAACCAATAATATGATATAAAACACTAGCGTAACCCAATTTGTCGGGAAAAGACGCCAGACTCTCTTTTTTACATATGCGGCATATCCCTGCGAGATACTTTTATCATAAAAATAAGCTCCTAAAAATGCCGAGAGTAAAATAAAATAATGTACAGCAAGGCCTCCTATATGTGGAATATTACCTCCTATAAAAATTTGACCTTCTTCCAGTCCTTCGTTGTAATAATTATGATGACAAACCGCAACACATAGTATCGCTATTACTCGAAATACGTCCAAAGAATATGAATGCTTTCTCATTGTTTTTCTATTTTAAATTTTAGCGCCTCTGCACAGGCTTTTGCTCCCTTATACGACCAATGCGTGTCATTAGCCAGGAATACATCCTTCTCACCATTTTCCACCATCTTTTCCAATATAGGCTGGCATATCAGATAATGCGGACTCGAAGTCCTGTCCGTAAGATAGTCCGAAAGATATGTTGCTGGCAACCTTTCCTCCAGCATATACTCCCCATACAGATGCTCTTTCAGGGGAATAACCATAAAAATGATATTCACACCTCGCTGTACACCCTCATCTATTATCTGCGTCATCATAGAACGCATTTTATCAATTTCCTCGTCAGACCACGTAAACGTGTAAGGAATATAGTACAGAGTACTCTCACCACCTTTATTCGTAAATAGCGGCTTCATCAAAGGAGACTTCCTGACACTGTTTTCTACCGTTCTCGCTCTACGCTTAATCCAATCCTGAGCAAAATTAAATGCCCTTCCATCAAGTATACTTTTTATAGGATCCGGACTCACTAACAACTGACTGTATCTTTCATATTTTTCTTCAGATGACACCAAGGGAGCACCATCATAATCCTCCAATGAATCCTCACAGAGTTCGAACTTCGTGCTGACAACACTTTCCATGAGCCACATCTCTGACGACTCAATCACAATGGTAGACGGCAAGCGCTTTGCATAGCGCAGGAGATACATCACTACGTCCGTTTTTCCCGGAAACGTCAGCATGCGACCGGAGCCTTCCAATGATTTATGTGCATAGCGCCATTCCTCCCCGTAACGAAACGTATGAACGCCATATATCGTTCTGTCGGAATATAAGTTTTGCAAATACTCCATGAAATTATTATACCCCATCTGTGTAAAGGAATCTCCTATCACAAGCACATCCGAATCGCATATATTTTCCGTCACATCTTCCGAGAGAATTACGTGGCGCTTAAATCCCGGATTGTGAGCCATTAATGGCATATATTCTTTGTCAAAAAAATAACTTCCAAGCTGAACCAATGCCCCATAACTTTCCCCGTTTGCGTATCTAAGCATCGGGTATGCATAGAGTGCAACTACCGGGCTACAGAAAATCAGTATGCGGATTATAAACTTTTTCATAGATTCTCGACCTCCTTAGAACTGGAAATATATGAATGTCTGCGGTTGCCCGGAAAACAACACAATAGTTGCCATAAGTATATAATATATCGCCACCCGAACCACTCTCGGCCATTTTTCGGAAAGATCCAGCGGATGGGCACGGAAACGCATTGCCCACTCCATCACCATCATGAACACCACTGCTATCAATGTGGGATTCAGCAGACGTCCCGGATAATAAATGCTGACTGTGGAAAACTCTCCTATTTTGCAGAAGAAATCAATTGCAGAACTGATATTCGGGGCACGGAAAATAATCAGGCTTATCATCACAAGAACGAATGTCACAAACGTATGCACCCAGTCACCGGCGGAGCGATGTTTCTCCAGAATGCGCCAGTCTTGTTTGGGCCCGCGCCGGAACACAGTCGGAATGAAACATACTGCCAGGAACAATCCCCACACCACAAACGTCCAGTCGGCACCATGCCATAAACCGGAAAGGAGAAATACGAAGAAAATATTACGCATATGCTTCATCTTGCCACATCTGCTGCCTCCCATGGGGATATACACATAGTCGGCAAACCATGTGTTGAGCGAGATATGCCAGCGGCGCCAGAACTCTGCCATATTGCGCGAGAAGAACGGCATGCGGAAATTGTCCATTATCCTTATTCCCATAAGCCTGGCAGAACCTATTGCTATGTCGGAATAGCCGGAGAAGTCGCCGTATAACTGGAAAACAAAAAGGAGTGCGCACAAAAGAAGAGTGCCTATACCCTGCGACCCGAAATCATGCCACACCTCGTTAACGTATACAGCGCAGTTGTCTGCGATTACAAGTTTCTTGAAGAGTCCCCACAGTATCCTCCGGCAACCGTCCACTGCCATCGCATAATCGAACCTGCGAGGCTGGAGAAACTGTGGAAGGAGGTTGTTGGCACGTTCTATCGGGCCTGCCACCAGTTGCGGGAAGAAACTCACGAAGGAGAAGAACGCCACAATATCCTTTGTTGCCTGCACCTTGCCGCGATACACATCTATCACGTATGCTGCCGACTGCAAGGTATAGAACGAGATACCCACAGGAAGCACCACATGAATCAGGAGCGTCGAGCGATGCGACTCCAGAAACGACGGGAACAGGGCAATGATATTGTCCAGAAAGAAGTTATAGTATTTGAAAACACAGAGCACAGCCACATTAAGCGTCACACTTACAAAACCCGACCAATATGTCAGACGCTGCGAGCCTCTGTCTCTCCAATACTCTATCATCAATGCCCCTGCATACGATATGCCGGAAGAAAATGCTATCAACAGCAGGAATTTCCAGTCCCACCATCCGTAGAATATATAACTTGCAACCAATATAAGCACATTCTGCCAGCGATAGCGGTCTTTCAAGAGCCAATACAGCGTGAATACCACTGGCAGGAATATGAGATATTCGAGGGAGTTAAACAACATAGGTTCTCTCTTTTATCCTATTATCTCAACAATCCGGTGATGCCAAGACACTTATCCAGTTCATAGAACAGGATGTCACTTATCGAGCCGTCGTAAAACTCCGGATATTTCTCCCTCACCTGTTGCTTGCCGGGGAAATCTTTCTTCCTGAAGCGCAATGTCATGCGTCCCCTAATACTCTTTCTCTGAAGCGCAGTCAACTGGAGCCGGCTGCACATATGACGGACGCAGCGCGCATTCTCCTCGATGTTTCTCCCCGCCCGGTCTGCCTTAACTGTGACCTTCCCTTCATGCTGACGGAAACGGTTCAGCTGCAGCGGTATCTCTGCCAGACTTCCCTGCACCATGACGTCAAACCAGAACACCCAGTCACCGCTTGAGCGATATGTTCTGAACTCCGGAGTTATCCCCTTAAGTGCACTCCTGCGGAAAACTGCCATGGATGCGTTATATATCATATCGCGATACAGCATCCTGTGCAAAGCGAACTCACGCCCGTCATACACCCCGTCACCCCTGTACAATGTCGGTTTGTCGGGCGACCCTTTCATCGGATTTCCCTCTGCATCAATAAAGATTGAACGGGCAAACGTCATCTGAATATCCGGGTTCTGCTCCAGACGCTTCAGGCTCTCCTCCAGGAATGTCGGTTCTGCCACATCGTCGCTCTCCGCTATCCACACGTACTCACCCTGTGCAAGGTCAAAACCCCTCTGCCACTGTAGGAACGGGCTTCCCGAATTCGTTGTGTTGCGCACCACACAGCGCACCTTGGGATGGTGCTCGTATGCCGCAAGCACCTCCATGCTGTTGTCCGTAGAGCAGTCGTCGAGAATTATCACCTCCATATCCTGCACCGTCTGGGCAAGGATGCTGTCCAAACGCTCCTTCAGATAACGGGCATGATTGTAGTTGGGTACTATGACTGATACTTTCATCCTAAATACTTATTTATGCCGTCCTGCGTCCACTTTCTCCGCTCCTGCCACATCTTGTGGAAGAATTCGCTATTTTTCTCTGCATTCTCCCTTGATGCTATCTTGTGGCGGATATGATACACGATTCCTCCGAATTTCAGACGTCGATACTTCACACCTGAAAATAACAGCCTGGCTGCGAACTCATGGTCCTCGCTGCCCCAGCCCTCCATTGCCTCGTCATAACCGTTTATCGCGATGTAATCGTCCCTCCAGAATGCCATATTGCATCCCTTGATGTATTTCACATTGAACGAATCGCACAGACGCATCACCATCGTCCGCAGTATCCTGCTGCGGATGCAGTTGAAATAATGCGAGGGAGCCACACTGCCGTCGTCCTGCAGCATCACACGCCCTCCGCACACGAAGCAGCCGCGCTGAGCCACACTGATGTGGTCCTCTATGAAGTGGCGCTCCGGAATGACATCCCCGTCTATCTCTATGATATAATCACACGTCCCCACTGCCACTGCCTTGTTGAGTATCCTTGACTTACGGAATCCCTTATCCTCATGCCACACATGGCGCAGCGGCACAGGCGAGGTCTTTGCATACTGCTGCAGGAATTCTACTGTGTCTTCCCGCGAACCGTCATCTGCAATGATAATCTCATCGGGCATCACCGTCTGTCGCTCCACTCCTTCAAGCACCCTCTTCAGCGCCTCCAACCAGTTATAGGTGGAAATCAGTATGGTGACAGTAAAATGGCGTTTTTCCATAAGCTAAAGGATGATTGAAAGGATTAACAGGATGAGCTGCACAGCACAGACAACACCGAGGATGCGCACAATTCGGAGGTGCTTGTCGTTTTTCTTGACGTAATACAGGCGGCCATTGTTCAGTTTCCTCATGATGTCACGTTGGTTGGTCATGATTTCCTCTTCAGAGAAGAAGAGTCGGTAGACCTTCTTGCCACTGCCCTCACCCCAAAGGATGAACAGTCGTTCCAGAGCGTGTGCAATGGTGCCATCCACCCCGATAGGCTCCTGCGGGAAATCCTCATATGTCAGGCCTAATGCAAAAAGACGTTTCAGATGTTCCGTACGTGCCCAGAACATACTGCCCTGAGGGAAGTCTATTTCCGGATATTCTTCTTTGAGGTTTATTTTCATGTCGCTACGGTCGATTAACCCCTGGGCAAGGACGAGATTCTCCGGGGCACCCCATCCGTGGTAGATGTAGTCGGGTGGGATAATCATGCCAGCTTCCTTGGTGAGGAGTGTGAGCATGACCGAGAGCCGGTCTTGCGCAGGCAGCAAATGTTCCAAAATATGTTCTAACCATCCATTAAACGACTTATTGTGGAGACTTTTTTTCGTATGCAGATGAAGCATCACATCATATTTCTGAAGTTCGTTTGCAAAACTGCACACCATGGGAGCAATATCCCTCCCTCTGTTGGGGGTGTGTTTTATCGTTATCTCCTGCACATTTGGCAAAGTGCGGAACGACTTCTCCACCTCATCATCCTCTGTCACGACACAGTCCGGCACAGAAACGAAAAGCGAAAACGGCACGGGGATATGTCTCAAATACTCCAGAAACTCAGGAATCAAATCCGGGTAGAACAGATGTAAGTGTACAGCAATGGAAATGGGCAGCTTAAGCTGTTCTTCTTTTTGCTCCGAAAGTACAAAATTTTCAACCTTCATATATATCCTAATTCAGTGATTTCAACCACAAATCCATCCACTCCACCCTTTGGTCGAAGAATGACAATACGTAATCTGCTTCCGCTTCCCATGAGCCTAATGCCACCAAACCTGCAGAAATATATTTGTCTAAAATCGGCCAACGCTTGAAGTTGTTTTTTTGGGCATTACTTATATATTCCCTCTCCGCCGTTATTCTTGTAACAATATCCTGACGTTTATCTTTATCCATTAGTTTTGTCCATTGACGCTGCACCTCCTCCACGAAAGACGGATCTTGCAGAAGATAACGGAAATACTTCATGTCGCGCCACACTGACACATCCACCCTTGGCTTTTCAGGATAGTAACACCAGCCCGATGTAGGATAACCGGCCAATGCCAAGCCAAACGTCCATTCTGCATCCCAGAACGGAACCATCTTCAATTTTCCATTTCTTTTAGGCAAGACATAATAAAAATTGGGATCCCAGTTCTGAGTCACCTCAGCGACAACAAACCACTTGGCAAAACTTTCCACATCGACATGCTGCTTGTATGATTCGCAGTCCTCAGGAATCTTCTGAATCTCTTCTTCAAGTGTGTTGAGATAGTTTGAAATAAAGCGGTAATTGTCATCACCACGGATTATATCATCCTCATTCGGGTCCGGGTGTTTGAACGTGTAGTTGAAAGAGCACCTCTCGGTTGTCACATACAACGGTTCTTCTGCATAGTAGTTGTCGTTCTCAATGATAAACCCTTCATACGGGATGTTTACCTTGTTGTAAGCTCTCTCCACCTGCTCTGTCAACAGATACGTGCCCATATACTTGCCATCAATTACAAGCTCCACATGCTGGTATTTTATGACATATTCCATTTCTATTGCTTTGGCTATCTCACACATGAATGCCGTGCGCAGAAGGGACTTGTCACAATACTCTGCAAGAAGTATCCAGTTCCTGCTCTTTGGAAGTCCGAATAACCCCCAAGACTCATCAAACTGTATCTTATATGGTTTTTTCGGGTAGTCTTTCCATGTGGAATTTCCCCTGCCGCGCACCCGTCCCGGCAGCGTCACATCATCCATACCCTTACTGGAAAATGTGATGGTGGATCTTATATAATTTTCCTTTGATTTAATTCCTGCATTGCTGTATGTGGTAATAGATATGCAGGGAATATCGCCAGAGGGAGCCATTTCGGGGTCGTCCTCTGGAGGATTATCCATGGGATTATCATGCGAACAACCATAAAGGACGAACGCAACAATAATAAACAATAACCAAACTTCTCTCTTCATTTTGTTTGCAAAGGTATCTCTTTTTTTTCATTTCTACAACATATCATAGAGTTTTTACCGCTTTTATTATTTTTTTTTCATACCTTCGCGCTATGATTCTTCCTTATTCAAACCCGATACCATTCATGAAAGTATCAATTATCACAATTAACCGCAACAATCTCACAGGTCTGAAAGCCACATACCAGAGCATTGTTTCACAAACATACAAAGATTTCGAGTGGATTGTCGTTGACGGAGGCAGCACAGAGGGTGACCGCGATTTCCTTGAGCAGCATGCGGACGAAATAACGTGGTGGTGCAGCGAGCCGGACAGTGGAGTATATAATGCGCAGAATAAAGGCATTACCCACGCTTCAGGCGAGTGGATGATTTTTTTGAATTCAGGCGATACTTTTCACGATGAAACCGTACTTGAATGTGTCTTCACACACGAACACTCTGCAGACATACTTTACGGTGATTGGATTTTGGTCTACGAAGACGGCAGGACAGAAAAGAAGTCTGCACCCAGAACCTTCTCGCTACACGGCATATATCAAGGCAATATCTGTCATCAAGCCATGTTTATACGCAGTTCTGTGATGAAGTCTTCACCTTACGACGAAAGCTACAAGATATATGCCGACTGGGCAAAGTGGATTGAACTCACACTCAAGAAATGCCGCTTTGAATACCTACCGTTATATGTGTGCGATTTCAGCCTTGGCGGCATGAGTTCTGATTTGGATTTAGCGAAAACGGAATTAAATATTATTCGTCAAAAAGAATTCTCGCCTGCCATTATGGAAACAATAAAGCCCATGTGTCTGGAGGTGAGCCACGATATTATAGCAGAAGTTGAGTATCTTGTTCGCCAAAGAAAGACTTATAGAAGACTCATCCGTTTCGCGCTGTTCCTTTGCAACATTGTAAAGAAACTGCATAAAGATAATTGATATGTGAAAAAAATCATGAAGAAACTGTTTTTTTTCGGTCATACCTATCACCTGAAGACAAAGTCGTCACTCTTCCTTTTGAACTTATTGAAGACAGAATTCGAAGTGACTGAGTTCTATATGGATCCCGCCAAGTCCTATGAATACACAAACCTTGCATCGTTCCAAAATCAATCCTATGATGTACTGGTTGTGTGGCAGGTGATGCCGCAAATCACAGAACTGCATAAATTTATCAGTTGGAAACATGCAGTATTCTTCCCCATGTATGACCATCATGTCGCCCAAAACGGCTTGTATGCCGAGATTTGGCAGGAATATCAGGATTTCCTTGTGATTTGCTTCTCAAAAGCCCTTTATCAAGAACTGCAATCCAAAGGCTTCGATGCCAAATACATACAGTATTTCCCAAAACCGGACATCGTTGAGAATTGGGGCGATGAACGCTCACTCTTTTTCTGGCAGCGACTGTCTTTCCTGGATTTGCGCACGCTGGCCAAGGCAGCCAAAAATCTGACCTTAAATAAGATACACCTGCACAAGGCCATGGATCCGGGACATGTGGCGAAATCCTTAGAGGCATTTCGCTTTGACAGGGAAGTGGAATCATTCTATAAGGATATCGAGTTCTCTGAGTCGGTTTGGTTCGAACAAAAGCAGGACTTGATGTCGAAGATAGACAGCTCTGCACTCTATATGGCTCCACGCCATTTAGAAGGCATCGGTATGAGTTTTTTGGAAGCCATGGCTAACGGACGCTGCGTGATAGCCCCCGACTGTCCGACGATGAACGAATATATCACCAACGGTGTCAACGGATTGCTATATCCATGGGAAGAAAGCTCCGTTATCCATTGCGGTGCACCGGTGGAAGCTCCGACTGCAACAATCAGGCAACTGCAGGAAAATGCCTATCAAACCATTGTCAAGGGTTATGAGAAATGGAACACCGAGAAGTATCAGATTCTGGAGTGGCTGGAGCAGGATGCGCATCCCGATAAAGAAAAACTGCAACGCGCAGCTATTCTGCATGGTTGGAAGGACTGGCCCATAGAAGAGCAGCCCTGGCCGGATGTATCTGAGTTGGAAAAGCATTTGACCACCAAAACGCCGACAGAGGCTGACTATGGTGAAAAGCCCATCGACGTCAGTGTGGTAACAGTCGTATTCAATGCCGTCAAAGACGGACGGGAAGACATGCTCATTCAGTGCTTGGAATCGGTGCAAATGCAGAGGGATGTCAACATAGAGCATATTATTGTCGACGGAGCCTCTTCCGATGGCACTTTGCAACTTATCCATGACTTTGTGAATAAGAGCTACCCCATTCGCATCATGTCTCTGAAGGATCATGGGATCTACGAAGCCATGAACCGTGGCATCGCACTGGCCAGAGGCACTTATGTCGTGTTTCTCAATTCCGATGATTTCTACCACAAGACCGACGGACTGAAGATGTCGGTGAATACATTGCAACAGACAGGATGCACATTCTCTTTTTCACCCGTGAGAATCATTGATGATTCTTGGCCGGCACACCCACATGCCTGCCCTTACTACCACATCAATGATGTGTTTTGCCAATTGGTGTTCTCTCACCAGTCTGTACTGACCCGACGCGAAGTCATGCTGCAAATGCATGGGTTCGACCTATCCTATTGCAGCGCAGCCGACTATGACTTCATTCTGCGCATGATTCTCACGGGACATAAGGGATGCTATGTCAGCAGTCCTTTTGTCAGCTATCGCATGATTGGAGTATCATCGACCAACCGAGAGCAGTCGCGCTGCGAGACTGCGGTGATTTTCAAGCGTCTTTACAACCGATTCGTCCAAGCTCATCTTACCACCAATGATGCCTATCGCATCTATTACTACCGAACATATCCCAGCAACGATCCTTCGCTGAAGTCCCGATTAGATGATATAATGAGAAAGGCTTTTGTGGGTCTGCCTCGTCATCGCAGCCATCTGCTGTCCGACCTGTCTTATGTCACAGCTTGCCTCCTGCGAGGCCGTTTCTCTGCCTGCTATCATTTCATGGTTGTGCGTCTTAGTTCACGTTTTGACCCCGATTGGTACGATATAACTTATCGTGAGGATATGATGCAGTCTAAATTATCTCCTGCTGCACATTATTTGAAACAGGGATGGCAAAAGGGCAACGACCCTTCGCCTCGATTCTCAACCACACACTATCTGAAAAACAATCCTGACGTGGCCAATATGAACATCTGTCCACTCCTGCATTGGAAGCTGAAAGGAAGGCGCGAGAAACGAATGCTATAAATAATTAGTCGCAGTGCGGCGGAGCAAAGCGAACACGAGTGTCTACCGAGGTAGGAATAAGGCAGTAAACTGACAACCTGTGCAGGAATAAGAAAAGTAAAGTGTAAACCAAGTTAGGAATAACAAACAAAACTGTCAACCAAAATCAGTACAGGTTATTTTCTGATGCAAAAGTGCCAAAAAGGGCATAAAAAGCCACCAAAGAGCAAGTTGACTTTACATTTCTCCGTTAGTTCTTCGTTAGTTCTTCGATAGTTCTCCGTTAGTTCTTCGATTTTCTATCGAACAAATAACGGAAAAGAAACGATAAAATAACAAATATATATTGAGTCTGCGACCTGCTTGGTATGGTGCAAATGTCTATTTTGTGTGTGATTCGGAGTGCAGAGGAAAACTTTTTCGTGTGCAGAGGAACTTATCTGTCTTTTAAGAGGCGGCGCATATCCTCTATCATCACTTTGGTGCGTATATCTGCTCCAACACTCGTCAAATGGTAAGGAGTGTCATAATAAAGGCTGTCAGGAAACGAATACTTTGACGGCTCCGACTGCAAAGGGATTCCGTTTTGCTTTAGGCACGCGGTCAACTCTTCTATCTGAGCGGCGTCTTTATCATAATTGCTTCTAATAAGTGTGGGCGGCAAGAAGAGAAGACGTATTCCGCGCTCTTTCGTCGTGGCATGAATAAATTTATAGTATGAAATTATTTTCTCATCAACAGCATCTTTTATATCATAACATTCGATAGTATCCTGACGCTCTCTGTTCCACTCTATGTCACCATATTCATTGATTGCCTTTGCGGAATATGGCCCATCAAATTCTTTTGATTTTCTATGCTTGTATGTTTCTCTGTAGTGTATGCCTATATACTTTAAAACATGCAACCATTGGGCAAAGGAGAACTTGCAGTATGCCTGAGGCAAATGCGTACTTAGAATCCTCAGCACTGTAGATTCGCCATAAAAACGGTTTTCTCCCCCTCCATATTCTGGGCATAACACAACAATATCTCCTTCGCGAAGCAAATCACTATACATTTCAAACTGCATTCTCACCCCAATACCACCATGAGTGGCAGTGTTAACTACAGGCATGTGAAACGCTTGCTTAATCAGTCGTGAATTGATACCGAATCCTGCGTTGGAACCGGCAATAATCACAATCTTGTTTGTATCTCTCAACGCCACAAGACGCTCGTATGCAAGCGCCACATTACGTTCATGAGAGTAGTAACTGAATCTGTCCTTGCTTAAAAGCATAAACACGTTGATAATCAAAATTATCGTGAACGCTATGATTACAAGCAATAATACTTTTATTAAGAAACGTTTCATCAGAATTGGAAATAAATGAACGTGTTATCGTCTTCTATATTAACCACATATGCCACGTAGGATGCACAAATAAGAGCAACGTAGATTGCCCAGCGTACAAAGGCATAAGAGAATGGACGTACGGAGGGAAACTGCAAAGCGTGCTGCTTGTTTCTCTGCATCCATTCCACAATCATCAACAAACAGCTCCACATTACCCATTTCCGAATCATCTTGTTGTCGCCGAATAACGGGTTGGTGAACATATGATATAAATAGTCTCCAGCCTGTGTCATCGTTTCAGAACGGAATATAATCCAACTAAACACAATAAGTATAGAAGTAACGGCCATTTGCATAATCTCTTTTATATTAGGCAAATATCGGTTGTAGGCCACCACATGTTGATATTTTGTATTTATACCGAGAAGATTATAAACGACAAGTAAGGTAGCATAATAAAGTCCCCAGACAACAAAATGCCAGCTGGCACCATGCCACAGTCCGCTTACTCCCCACACTATATAGGTGTTGCGCACGACGATCCATTTGTTACCTCTGCTGCCCCCAAGCGGGAAATAGATATAGTCGCGAAACCAAGTGGTGAGAGAAATGTGCCACCTACGCCAAAATTCCGGAATACTCCTTGAAAAGAACGGAAAATCAAAGTTGCGCATCAGATTGAAACCGAAAAGACGGGCGCATCCGATGGCAATATCCGAATAGCCGGAGAAATCGCAATAGATTTGAAATCCGAAAAGTATTGAGAGCATAAAGAGGGATACGCCAGACAGGTCTTGGAAATTACCCCAATACTCATTGACCACTCCTGCACAGTTGTCTGCGATAAGTAACTTCTTCACAAATCCCCACAGCATCTGCCTGCATCCGTCTATGGATTTCGCATAGTCGAAATGCCGCTGCCGCTGAAACTGAGGCAACAGGTTTGTCGCCCTTTCAATAGGTCCAGCAACCAACTGGGGGAAGAAACTTATATAAGCAAAGAATTCAATGATATCATGCGTTGCCGGCAGTTTCTTTTGATATACGTCAATAGTGTAGCTGAGCGCCTGGAATGTGTAGAAACTGATGCCCACCGGCAGGATAATTTTCATCGTGACCCAATCCAACTGGTAATTGAAAAGAGAACGGAAGAGCACATCCAGATTTTCAACGAAAAAGTTGAAATATTTGAACACTCCGAGTATCGCAAGATTTATGGTGATGTTAGCTGCGCTGATGAACTTTTGGCTGCGTCGCTGCCCCTCGTATTTTTCCAACAGAAAACCACTGGCAAAACTGCACAAGGAGGTAAAGGCAATAAGGAGAAGGAAACGCCAGTCCCACCAGCCGTAGAATATGTAGCTTGCAATCACTATAAGTACATTCTGCAATCGCCTGCCACGAAATACAAACCAATAGAGCAGAAATACTATCGGCAGGAAAATGACAAATTCTAATGAGTTGAATAGCATGTAATTGTAATTATAAACGTATCTATTCTATTAAGCGGTATAATCTTTTTGTGTTGCGAAACAGTTAAACAAATAATCTATTCAACCAACGCCATTTTTTCCAAAACAAATTATGCTTGAGATATGTCATTGAACGTTTTCTCAATACATCCAGTTTACCATCAACAGCATCCCAGTCTATGGGTTTACCGAGCATTGTGTCCACATCTGTTGAGGGCGTTACAATACGATCCATGAGACCTAATTCAGAAAGAATGTCGGTCACACGGTCGTTTCCGGCAAACACGCTTTCAGGACGCAAACTTACGAAGAACGGTTTGTGGAGCAAGATTGCAAACACCATGCCGTGGAAAGATGTTGTCAGCACATAACGGCTGCCGTCTATGAGGCGTATCCAGTCCTGGATGGTGGGATACATATAAGTGGCATCAGAACTGAGAAATTCTACCGTCTCCCTGTCTTTATCTTCCCCATTGGCATGGACAGCAATGGTTTTTATACCCACTTTGGAATTATATGTGCGGAACAAGGGCCAACAAGGCAAGTTCTCCTTTTCTATGTTCACGTGATAAACAAAAACATAGTCTTCCGGCAACGCTATTTCCGATTCTGCCGCAAGCCTGCGATAATAGGTTCCGTCAAGCAACATCGTGGGATCAACTACCCACTCTGCCCTATAGCCCACCTTGCGGCATATCTCTACACCTGTTTTTTCACGTGTGCTGATAGCATTAAAACGTTTCAGGTGCGTCTTCAGCAAAGAGGTCATCTCTTCGGGGTAGGCTGCGAGCGAAAAGCTGGGAGCGTAAGCTATGCGAAGTGTCTTTTTCTTTCCGAAATTGAGAAAGAAAGTAGCATTGTTCCAATTGCAAAGCAGTTGAGCCCATACCTGATCGCTTCCCGTGAGATAGCAATCGGCTACTGGCGGAAACGCCCGAAGTTCGTCCAAAGTGTTGTATGCACTGTTCGACAGATTCAGATGGTCACGCCTGAATTTGTCAAAGCACCGGTCTGCCTCCGTTCCCACTCCTGCCGATATGTTGTTTTGATTACACAATAAACGACTGAAATCGGAGGATGTTTTCTCATTTGCAAAAACGGGCTTAAATTGCTCATGAAATCCATACCTTACAGTATATGCGTAGTAGCCTAACTCCATCAAAATCTGCTGCATGGCAAATGCCTGCAACAGTTGACCATAATTAGTCTGTGATTGGAAGAAAGTTGTAATCGCTATGTTCATACATATCAACTTATTTGTGTACAGAATTCACTATAGTTTCTAACTGCTCTCTGTAGTGTTTAAAAAAATAATCGCGATTTTCGTTCTTCTCGTAAGGAATACTCCATGCTCTATTATATTGTATTGCATCGCTGAAGTCAACCTCTTTCGATTTGCAATGCAATTGCTGAAATAATTTAAGACCCTTGGACGAGTTAGCCAAAACGAAACTGGTACCCTTATCATCATCAAACAATTCCGTTACTTTGTGAACATTCCAGAAATCGGCGATGGTAATGTCGCTGTGACTCCTTCCGTATTTCATCTTGCAGCTGTAACATGAAAGCCGAAGCGAATAATTGTCGAGAAAGGCCTTCATGTAAGGGTCGTTGAAATGCCTTTCGGAATAAGTTTTACCTTTGGTTTTAATGACCATGCTGAACTGTTTCCATCCGTAGGTTTTTTCACGAAACTCCACATCGCTGACAAAATTGCTACGATTCCTCCAATAATAAAACATCCCCTTCAGCGACTTCCTTGCTATCTCCGATGACTTCCGGTCAATATACCACCGCCATACGGCAGGACTTGGCACACCGTGACAAATAAAATCAACCGTCAGCAACTTCTCATAAGGCTTTCCTAAAAAATGATGAAGACCTGCTATCTGACACGGCGTTCCGACAAACATCACGTTTCTCCCTTTTTTCAGGCACTCCCGAGCCTCTGCATAACAGTTGCCCATCTTGCTCTGCACATATTTGCTCCCACGGAAGAATGAGAGGTCCTCCACCCTCTCTGCTTTTGCATGAACAACTTGCCAAGACTCGTCGAATCGCGCACCAAAAACAACGCCCCCCTGATTGATAACACTCTCCGCCAACAATGTGAAAACGCCCCCGGAACTGCTTTGACTACGTATGTCCTCTTCTGTGCAGATTGCCGCATAGGCTTTTATGGGATATCTATCTTCAAGCGCAGCCAATGAGGGACATGCTTTTTCGCAAAGCTTGCATCCGATGCATACCTCGCTATCAACTTTAGGGTATAGGAATCCCTCCTCATCACTCACCATAGATATACATTGCCGAGGGCATATCTGCTCGCAGGACGTGCAACCATAACACTCGTCCTTCGAAGGGAGTATGGGACCTGTCTTCATCAATTACACAAAACTTAAGTCCTAAAGGCTGTTCCCGTACAAATCCACGTTGATGTCAAATGGAGAGTCAAAATCTTTAAGACACTCGTGAAGCATATCCTTTTCTGAAAGAATTGCCTTATCCGTGGGTATCTTCCAGTCTATACCAAGGCTGTCATCCTTAATGGAAATGCCTCCGTCAGCCTGCGGTGCATAGAAATTGTCACACTTGTATTGGAAAACAGCCGTTTCGCTCAGCACGGAGAAACCGTGCGCAAAACCACGTGGCACAAAGAACTGGCGATGGTTGTCCTCCGTAAGCTCCACTGCAACATGCTGGCCGTATGTGGGCGAACCCTTGCGGATATCCACAGCCACATCAAGCACGGCGCCCTTGACGCATCTCACCAGTTTGGACTGGGTGAAAGGAGGACGCTGGAAATGCAGGCCACGCATCACTCCATAAGACGACATAGACTCATTGTCCTGAACAAAACGGATCGGACGAACCTTCTCAAAAAACTCCCTTTCCGAGAAACTCTCAAAGAAATACCCTCTTGCATCCTTGAAGACACGCGGTTCTATGATGAAAACACCGTCTATCGCCGTTTTTATTACTTCCATATCTTTATTACTATTATCCTGTGGGCGCAAAGATACACTTTTATTTTTACAGAAGTCTACCTCTACCTTTTATTTTTTCTCCTATAGTCCTATTTTGAATGTGGTGATAAGTCCTCTGGGAATTGTGAGCAGCATATTGTGGCCGCGCTCTCCCATACCACGAACGCCCTGAGGGAAGTCGTATTCGTTGAGCACATTGCCGAAGTCCCACAGATTGTAGCAAAGCAGTGAGAGTGACATGGGATGCCCACCAGCCTGCCAGTTCGCACGAACGTGAAAGTCGAAATTGAAGATTGCCGATTCGCGCGTACCGAAATCACCGTCGGTGGGATTTGTGCCTCGTGAGGTGGCTGGCTGTATGGCTGCCTGCGTATTACCCATAGCATCTGTCAAAGTCTTCGTGTTGAATACGCTGAAGGGCTGACCGTCCGTCCATTTGAAGAGCAAGCCCACCTGCACCCAGCGGCAGATATTGTAGCCAAAATAAGTGCGCAAAACGTATCCCTTGTCTTGATCCAAGCGTCCCACACCTGCATATTTGCCACCCCTGTTGCTCGTGACTCGCACGGTGTTTGGCGAAGCAGAGAGTTCAGACAATGTGCCGAAATTATTACTACCCGGACCATTGGCCAGTCCCAACGACAATCCAGCACCGATAAGGCTCTGCCACGACACGGAGCAGGTAAAACGCTTACCCGTGAAGGTGTAGCGTGTGAGCTGGGACACATAATAAGGTGTGTTGGAGATGAATCCGCTGCCCATGACGTCGTGCGGCTGGTACACCACATCGTATTCTCTCTCGCCGGGATTCAGGAAATACCAGTCGTCTTCCCATGAGCCGTTGGCTGCTTCCCCGCCCCTCATCTGCGTGTACCACTGGTTGATATATTTCCTGTAGGTCTGCTGCAGCACAATCTCATGCTGACCTCTTTTCCCCTGAAACCTGAACCGTATGGGAATGTCGAGTGTAAGGTACGACGGCTGCATCAGTCCCGACTTATGATGATATGCTCCGCCCGTAGTCGTGAACAGCGCTCCTCCGTCGTAGTATACCCGACCGTTCATATAATCGCGCGAAAAATATCGCAAATGCTCCACGCTGTATGCCATCCGGTCGTGCTGGAGTGTCACACCCATCTGGAACCACTTGCAGGGGTGAATATCAAAGGATATGCCCGCTTCCCAGTTGGGCGATATTGTGGATTGTCCCTTCCCTAAAAGATATCCGTCGAGAGTGGCATCAAGATGAGCATGCAAAGACACCTTGCGGGAAAGGTCGTGATTCGCCTCCAGTCCGATGCTGTTCTCCAAAAGTCCGCCAGTGAATGCACGAGAACTCCAATCGATACGATATAGGGGAGTTATAACATCCTGCCCCTGATGTTGTTGGTAGATAGTGTTTGACCAACAGGATGTCGACGGTGAGAAGTGCATCATGCTGTTGTAACCCTCCGCACGCAACTTCAACCACTTCAACAACGGGCGCTCCCATCGAAGATACCATGTGAGTTCATGTGTCGAACCGTCCGGATACCATGGTTCAAGTCCTTCTCCATCCTGGTCAATAATATTGCGGCGGAAGTTCAGTTCCTTATGGTTCACCACGTTGGTGCTCCATGTAAATCCTGATGTCACAGCCGACAGCCGGCCGTCTACTGGCGACGGCAATCGCTTTTTGGCATAAAGAGATGCAGAGTAGGTCTTGAGGTCGGATATCTCTTTGTAGTTAAGATAAGACTCACTCCCAAAACTCCCCGTGCCGGAGAAATTCACAAAATATCCCAGTCCGTCGAGCCACGAACCATGAGGCAAGGCTCCATCCAACTGTACCTTGTAGTAATTTGCACTATATAATTCCCTTCCGTCAAGCAGGCCGTTCTGATCATAGGCTGGGAGTTGACGCTGACCAAAATTCGCATAAAGGTGTTGCCTATAGTCTTTTCCACTGTCTCCCCTACCTTTTATCGTGTATGCCATATCTATGTTACCGGCGACAGTCACATGCTGACGGTTTTTAAGTGAATTCTGCTTATATAAATCCTCATAACCGGCACCATGGAAAATATGAACAATGAATGCTGTACTATAGTCGTAATCGCCCATTCCACCGGTATTCAATTGCACTTGAGCATAATCCCCCTGACTCTCGTCACGGGTGAAAAATACGCGTGAGGAATGCACATCCAAAGTGGTATTATACTGCTCTATGTTAGGTATGTAGAGCGTACTGCCAGTGCGGAATCTGTCCGAAACACGGAATCCATCGATATAATAACGGTTTTGCCTATAGGAATTACCGTCGATAGAGAACATCAACTGGTCACCCTGGCTCCATTGTCCTGTGTGAAGACCCTGATATATCACATGGTCGTTCTGAGACTCTATGTAATGAACGAAATCTCCGTTGTGTATCCATTTCCTGATATATGCTGCGGATATGGTGTCCTCACCATACATAGGATTGGCCTCCTGCCCTGCACACGGCAGAACCGTTGCCCCAAGCATACACAAACAAACAGTCCAATGCTTCATATCTTTGTGCCTCTAAGGAATTCCTCCACGTTCATGCGCTTCTTTCCTTCCAGCTGAAGAGTCTTAATGCTCAGAGCACCGTCGTTCGTCGTAAACGCGAGCATCTTCTTTCCGTCGGAATACACTGTGCCCGGTGCCTCTCCGCCTCCCTCAGATATCTCCGTTTCAAACACCTTCAGCACCTTATCACCTAACATCGTCCATGCCCCGGGATAAGGCGAAAGACCTCTGATGAAATCGTATACTTCACGACTTGACCTATTCCAGTCTATACGGCATGTTTCACGGAATATCTTCGGAGCATCGGTAGCTTCTTCATTGCTTTGAGGACGAGTTGTCAACGAGCCTTCAATTATCTTGTCCACTGTTTCCGTCACAAGCGATGCAGACAATGTCATAAGACGGTCGTGGAGCGTACCTGCATTGTCATGTTCAAATATAGGCACGTGTACTTGCTCAATGATATCACCAGTATCTATTTCATGCTTCAGCATAAATGTAGTCATTCCTGTTTCATGCTCACCACGAATAATAGCCCAATTTATAGGAGCTGCACCTCTATACTTCGGTAACAATGAAGCATGAGCATTGAACGTACCCATAGGAGGCATTGACCACACCACTTCCGGCAACATACGGAAAGCCACAACAATCTGCAAATCAGCGTTGAGCCCTCTCAATTCCTCCAAAAAGCATGAATCTTTTAAGCGCTCAGGCTGCATCACCTTCAGTCCATGCGCCATTGCGTATTGTTTCACAGGTGAAGCCTGCAGTACACTGCCATGACGCCCTACAGCTTTGTCTGGCATAGTTACTACGCCAACCACATTATAGCCACCCTCCACCAAAGCCTCCAGCGATGCCACTGCAAATTCCGGCGTACCCATATACACTATTCTCAGCGACCTCTTGTCCATTGCACTATTAAAAATTAAATGTTGTCGGAATATAATTGTCTGTGGTTCGACACACCGCCGCCGCAAAACGTGCCCCAGTATCTATCAATGGCGTTAACATTTCTTTATTCCAACAATCTGACAACAATCCACACGTCTTTCTCCGATCCATCTCACAAAGGAATCCAGCGTTGAAATTGTCCCCAGCACCTACAGTGCTTACCACATTATCCACATCTGGCACATCAAAGTCCCAATCACCTTGGGGAGTACAAACAGTTATTTTTCCTGCACCAGCTGTACATATAAATATCGGACAATGCTCTGCTATATGTTCCCTATATATCTTACGGGCATCCCTCATGCCCCACATTATCTCAAAATCATCTGCCGACCCGCGTACGACTGTCGCCTTGGCAAAGTTTTCCCGTATCGCTGGCATTAGCATCTCCAGTTCGTCTTTGTGGCTACTACGGAAATTCAAGTCATAGTATATTGTTGCTCCTGCTTTACTGGCATGCTCCAACACGGCCTTTATCTGTGCACGTGTTCCATTACTGATGGCATAGTAAGAACCTAACAATAATGCATCATTTTTTTTGAATTCCGGGATTTTTATATCTTCTACTTTTGTCAATTGGGGTGCATCTTTGTAAAAAACGTAATGTGCATCACCCGCATTATCCAAAAAAGCCAATGAAATACAACTCCTTACCCCCTCTCTCTGTTCGAACCATCGAGTGTTAATGCCGTTTTCCTGCAGAAACTGCACCGTCAGTTCACCAACATGATCATTTCCTGTATACCCAATAAATGAGCAAGAAACTCCTGCTCGACCAATAGATATCGCACTATTGAACGCAGACCCCCCAGGAACTGCATCTATTGGTTTGTCATTCTTAAAAAGAATGTCCATCACAGTCTCTCCAATCGCATATATCATAACTCCATGCTAATTTGTGTTATGGAAGTGACGGGGCTATATCCTTATTCCATCGGCTACCAAAAGCCACTACGCGCTGCGCCGTATCTGTTAGAATAAAAAACGGCAGTTCACGGATCCCCAACGTCTGAACCAAGGGCCCGCACCATGACAATCTATCACATACGCTTGGCCATACGATACTGTCGCGCCGTTCATCCAACGACAACAGAAACGTATCCGTATCCAGACTATAACTTATAGTTGCAGCTCTATCACCCAAGCGCCGGCGAAACTCACGCATTTCATGCGTCGCACTACTACTTCCCGGACACCAATCCGCCCAAAATGCTATTAACAACCAAAGACCTCTATACTGATCTCTGCGTATGGTGTCTCCTTTACGGGTCACCAATTTAAAAGGTGTCAGTTTCTTTCCTTTCTCCAACAAATTTTTACCTCGCTCCCTACGGGCATAAAATTCGTTTCTAAATTCCTCGGAAACGTTTCCGCCTTCCACTTTAACTTCAGACAAACTTCTCGCATCTCCCTCTATATGTATATATTGTCCGCTGCCGCCAAAAATATCCAGCGTGGAGAAATTAGGATATACCAACGTGAAAGAAGCCTCATCGGCAGTTAGACTCAAGCGATAGTCAAATTTTCCATTTCTAACGTGTATTGTATCTATTGACTCCATGTATCCTTCTTCAGAAAAGATGAAGAACTCGGCCTGCTTGAGGTTCTTAAATTCACCGGTAATACGTAGTTCGCCCTTCTTTCCCCCACAGGAAGTGAGGAGAAGAAGGGCGAACAAAAGGTATAAAGCCTTGCGCACTTACTTTAAATTATTTGCAGACGCTCTCTACAACATTTGAATACTTCTGGAACTCAACATCATTGAGGGCACGCTTTGCCAAAGAAGAATCCTTTGCAACGGCATCTTTCAGGTTACTGGAAATTGACGCACTGTCACCAACACGTGCTGCGAGTACAGCCTTCAAATAACTCGTTATAGCATTCTGCTCTTTAACATTAGCCAAAGTAGACCTTGCTGCAGCATAATTCTTATTCAAAATCTGAGCCAAAGCTGCACTGTTTGTGTTCACGTTGCTTAAATCCCTGTCTGCCTGAGAGTAATTTCCCCTTGCTATGTTAAGAGCGCCCTGTGCCTCCTGATAAGTGTCAGAACCGCTTGCCTTACCCATATACTGCTCTGCTGCAGCAATGTCGCCAGCCTTCATTGCAAGAATCGCCTTATTGGCATTCACCTCAGGAGCGTTTGCATTGATTGCTGCAGCCTTGTTCAAATAAGTATCAGCCATCATCGCATCACCGCGCATAATAGCCAATTGAGCATAATTGTTGAATGCACGATAGTCGCTGGGATAAAGTTCCTGTGTCTTACTATACCAGGCAGCCTTTTGGTCGGGGAGAGTCAACAGACGATTTGCTCCATAGAGCAACTCCTCTACAGAAAGCTTACTGGGGTCTGCTGCGTACTGAGCAAGAATCTGTGCATCACTACGGCCAATTACCTCATAGTTTACCAAGAGACGTGCACGACGCAACTCAGGAAGGACGCCATCAGCTATCTCAGTGTAAACACTGCTCATATTACGAATCTGCTGCTCACGCTCTTCCGGATCCTGATACATGGACAGAACTCGAAGAATCACTTCCTTATCCTGAAGGTTGCTCTGACTGATTAACTGCTGAAAACCATCCCAATCCTCTGCGGTGTACTTGGTATCTATATCTGCATCCATACCAATCTTCTTGAGTTGACCCTTAAGGAACTTGTCAGAAACATCCTGACGCTTTTCTGCAAGTTTCTCATTGAAATCATACTTACCATCGGGAGAAGCATATGCACTTACCTCAATGTTCTGCAGAGCACGAGTCTCGTTGTTGTCGTTAATCTCCTTAAGAATCTTCACAAGATCCTGAATGCTTATGCTACCTGTCTCGCTTGTACGGAGGTTTGCCTGATTAATAAGGAACTTGATATTAGCTTCCTGCTTCTGAGCAATAATACGCTGGTAGGCATCGGGAGCAGTTGCAGCAGTGATAGTACAATAACTCAGGAGTTGAGCTGTTGCCAAAATACCATAGCCAATCTTTACGTCAGGAATATTCTTTACTTTCTTGCCGATTTTAGCATCAAAACGGGCATAGAGGTCACTTTTAAGCATCGCATCCTGATATGCCCAATTGGCCTTCATCGAATAAGTACCACCCACTTTATACTGGACAGAGGTACCATTACCCTCAACCTTTTGGCCTTGGAATGTAGCACTTTCACTGACTGCCTCACCGCCTTCATACTTCAAAACGGGGGTAACAACAACAACGGCCTTCTTGGGAATACACTTCTCAGGGAAGTTTGCCGTGATAGTAGCAGGAACCTGCCCGCCAATTGCCTCAAGGGGAGTGGGGGTCACCTTGAAATTGTCTTCTGTAAGTTTCAGCTTGCTGCAAGAGGTTATAGCCAAAACAACAGCCAAACCTACAAACAAAATAGACTTTTTCATACTGTTTTTGAATTGTTATTTTTATATAATGTTACTTTTTCACGCGCAAAGGTACAAAACTTTCTTGCAAAAAATACTCTTTCTAATGAATAAACATGCTTTTCGCACGCCTTTTTATTCTTTTTTAATATTTCTTGGGTGATGTTGTAGAATTTCCTCCCTCAATCGGCTCCTATCTAAATGAGTATAAATCTCCGTTGTGCTTATTTTTTCATGTCCCAACATGGCCTGTATGGCACGTAAACTCGCGCCACCTTCCAAAAGGTGCGTAGCAAAACTGTGCCGGAATGTATGAGGAGATATTTTTTTTGCGATATCCGCAGCCTTTGCATATTGTTGTATAAATATAAAAAGGGATATGCGGGAGAGTGACCTACGACGTCTCATTGAAAGGAATACCACATCTTCAAAACCTTTCTCAGGCTCCATCTGACGACGAATACAGAACCAATTTTCAAGCTCCCTGACAGCTTTATGTGATATTGGCACAAGGCGTTCTTTTCGCCCCTTTCCAAGGACGCGCACATAGCCCTCATCCAAAAACAAGTTGGTAAACGACAGCGCGCATAACTCCGATATTCTAAGTCCGCAACTATATAACACCTCTATTATGCAATGGTCGCGCACTCCTTGCGGTGTAGAGAGGTCTATTGCAGCTTCTATCCTATCTATCTCATCCACCGTGAGCACCTCAGGAAGATGCAAGCCAAGTTTGGGTGACTCCAGAAGTTCTGTAGGATCCTGTTCAAGCTCTCCTTCCATCGTCAAATATGCATAAAAACTTCTTACACCAGAAAGAACACGTTTCTGAGACGTTGCACTTATACCCAATTCACGTAATTGTGCAGAAAAATGAGACAGCTGCTCCAAAGTAACATTACGATAGTCTATTCCATCATCCCCATAATAATTAAGCAACTTCTGCAAATCATTAAGATATGCATCCAATGTATTGTCGGCAACCCCCTTTTCCAAACGAAGATATCTAACGTAACCATCAATAAGGACTTGTGGCACCACTCCAATACCATAAAGAGTCTTTTTTTTGCTCATTTGTGGCAAAAATACGAATTTTTACCATATCACACTCCTATTTCAAGCACTTTTTTTCTTATATTTGCATCATAAATCATCTTACAACTATGAGAATACAGATTATCAATGGCCCAAATTTAAATCTGCTGGGCATCCGCGAGCCTGAAATCTATGGTAAGAAAGGTTTTGACGATTACCTGCATCGTTTGCGCGATCTCTACCCAAATTGCCGCATTGACTATTTCCAAAGCAACAGCGAAGGAGCAATTATTGACAAGATACAGGAAGTGGGATTTGACCGGGACGGTATTATCTTGAACGCTGGTGCTTATGCCCACACATCAATCGCCATACTTGATGCTATACGCAGCGTGTCTACCCCTGTCGTTGAGGTGCACATATCCAACGTACCGCGCCGCGAGGAGTTCCGCCATCACAGCATGATTTCTTCCGGATGTATCGGCATTATTCTTGGTTTCGGCCTAGACAGTTACCGACTGGCCGTTGAGGCTCTGCTAAATATTAAGTGAGTCTTGATGACTACATCTTGAGCCACATAGACGAGGAGGGAGAATACCTCCACAATCTTTGGCGTGCCACTCAATTGAAATTATCTTATGGGCAAATGGCAAGCGGCCATCTGCAAGGACGTTTGTTGAAGATGCTTGTGGAGATGATACGCCCCAAACGTGTTTTGGAATTAGGCACATTCAGCGGCTATTCTGCTCTATCCATGGCAGAAGGACTACAAGAAGACGGTGAGCTACACACCATAGAGATCTTCGATGAAAACGAAGACTTTCTTCGACAATGGATAGGCAATAGTCCATGGGCCGAGCGAGTCCACCTACACATAGGAGATGCTCTTGACATTGTTCCTATGTTGGGCGATAATTGGGATTTAGCATTCATCGATGCCGACAAACGCGATTATGTGAAATATTATGAGATGCTTCTTCCCCGTATGAATATCGGCGGCTTTATCCTTGCAGACAACACTCTATGGTATGGCCGTATCACAGAAGAGGCACGTCCTTCCGATCTTCAGACACTCGGGCTTCAATCTTTCAATGATATGGTTGCAAAAGACAATCGTGTAGAGAAAATAATACTCCCCCTGCGTGACGGCCTTACAATTATACGCAAGCGCTAAAGCTTTCCGTTTTTATCAGCCCTCTCTACCCTTTCTCTTCATCGTTATAAGAGGTATTAACATTTCTTCCATAGAAATCCCTCCATGTTGGAACGTGTCTTTATAATAAGATACGTAATAGTTATAGTTGTTCGGATAGGCAAAGAAATCTTGTTCCGTAGCAAAAATATAGGTAGTGGAAAGATTGGGGGCCGGCAATCCTACGTTCTGGGGCACCTTTATCTCATACACCTCTTTCGGATTGTATGAAAGCGTCTTACCCAATTTATATCTCAAATTTGTATTCACATTTCTGTCACCCACGACACGCACTGGATTTTGTGTACGTATACTACCATGATCCGTGGTGAGTATTATACGACTATCGCTTTGGGCCAAGGCACGAAAGAGGTCGCCGATAGCAGAGTGTCGCATCCAACTTTGTGTGATGCTACGATATGCTGCCTCGTTGTTGGCAAGTTCTTTCACCATTCGATTCTCCGTTCTCGCATGTGAAAGCATATCAACAAAGTTGAGTACAACGACGTTTATATCATATTGTTTGAGAACAGACATCTGCGCAAGCAGTTTTTCAGCACCTGCCGAGTCGTTCACCTTGTGGTAAGAAAAAGTATTTTTTCGACGGTAGCGATCCAATTGCGTTTGAACAAGCGGGGCCTCATTAAGATTCTTTCCTTCCTCGGAGTCTTCATCCACCCAGAGTTCCGGAAACATTCTCTCAATCTTGTCAGGCATCAACCCTGAGAATATGGCATTACGGGCATATTGAGTTGCTGTTGGCAATATACTGCAATACAAATTTTCCTCAATAGAAAAAAGGTCTGCAATTTCATTGCGTATCATACGCCACTGATCAAAGCGAAAATTGTCTATCACCAGCAATGTCACCTTCTCTCCCTTGTCCAGCACAGGAAAGACTTGCGTTTTAAATATATCAGGCGACATTAGAGGCACATCCTCTCCCAACACATATTGTTCGCCACTCAGACGTATCTTCATCCAACGTTCGTAGTTCTTCTTTATGAACTTAGCAAATTCTGTGTTAGCTTCACCCTTTTGCATAAGTAACATTTCCTTCATCTGCGAATCCGTCTCTGAAAGTTCCAGCTCCCAGAATACCAACTTCTTGTATATTTCCTTCCAGTCCTCAATATTCATTGCCTCCCCCATCTCCACACTTATCTTACCGAAGTTCTGCTGATAATTCTGATCTGCCACTTCCGTTTGTATTCTCTTTTGATGGATATTCTTCTTCAACGACAGCAAGATTTGAGTGGGATTCACCGGCTTGATAAGGTAATCTGCTATCTTACTACCTATTGCCTGATTCATGATGTTTTCTTCTTCACTTTTTGTCACCATTACCACAGGTAGAGCCGGATGTGCCTCTTTTATACGCTGCAGTGTCTCCAATCCGGAGAGACCAGGCATATTCTCATCCAAAAGCACGAGGTCATAGTCTTCTTTGTCACACTGCTCTAAAGCATCATAACCGTTTGTCACTGTGTCCACTCCATAGCCTTTCTTCTCCAGGAACATTACATGTCCTTTCAAAAGGTCTATCTCATCGTCAATCCAAAGCAGTCTGTAGTCCATAATATATCAAAATCCGAATGGAAAATCATCTTCCTCTATAATTTCTTCTGTTGCGCTCTCTCCGTCTGTACCATAACCCTCGGGCACATCCTCCGGATCTATATTTTCTATCTCTTGGTTTTCATCGATATTCAATCCTTCCGGTACCTCTATTGGCTGTATTTTTTCCTCATAAAATGTCTCATAATCATCAAAACTGTAATCCACACCAAGAAGTTTCAGGTTGTCCTCAGCAATAAGCAATGAACGAATTCCTTCCAATACGATTGCCATGTGCCTATCGCTATATAACTGCTGAGCATAAGCATGCACCTCATCATAGTTCAAAAACCCTTTCACCACTAGCATCGATATTCCACCTATATCGGATATCTCCAACTCAAAATTACGCACCATGAAGTTGCTGAAATTATATCGCGCCACCTCAAAAAGCAATTGGTCTTCATCAAGCGAGCCTTTTTCGTAGGCCAACACAAAAGCATAGTTAGCAATACGTTCCTCTGTGAGTGTCTTAACCTCCGTGCTGTCCCCTTCTCCGAAATCCCTCATACGCCGTGCCCACAAACCGGAAGCATCCCACGGTCCGCCTTGAAGCAACCTACCGTTTTGGACACCCTTCACAATCTGCGCAGCCAACTCACTTATTTCCTCTTGGGAATACTTCTGAATCAGTTCTTTCAACATTGCAAGAAAACCGCTGCGATCACCGCTATACAACAAACTCATCGCCTGAACAAACATCATACGAGCTCTGTGCGGTCCTTCTGGAAAGTTTTTTACGTGCTGTTCATAAGTGCGTCCCACCTCGTCGTAACGGCTGGCCATATAGTCGGCAAAACTCTTCTGATAAAGGGAATCCTCCATGTGCTTGCCGTCTTTTGCAATCTGCTCGTACAAGGGATTTGCCAAGGCGACAGCATTCTCATTGTCTGGAAACTCCTCCATTAAATGCCTTCTGTATTCCTGAGCCTCAAACCACAAACCCAGCCGTCCGCATATCAGGAACATATGATAATATACGTCCGCCATTTTTTCATAATTTGGGAAAGTTACTATCAATCGTTCCAAAGTGCGCTTTGCCAAAGGAAAATTCTCTATATTCTCCTGTTCGAGTACGCCAGCCCCATAGAGCCCATCTGCCAACAACACATTCGACGCCTCTAATTGCTCTTCCGTAAAAGGTATCTGTCGCAGATAATATTCCCTTTGGTGCGGATCGTTTGCCAAAGAGTCCTTAAGAGCTTGATCCGGATCTATCTCTTCCTCACCTGCTACGGCAATACTGTCAGAAGGCACATTTAGAGAATCTTCAGAAGTATAATCATACTCCTCAAATTCACTATCGCCCAGTATAGTTTTATTTGTGCGTCGCCAGTTATCTTCATTCTTTCGTGCACCCCACTGCTTTCTGAAAGCACTTTTGCCGGCATTCACAGTCGTAGGATTATAGAAATACCACGCTCCTGTTTGTCCAGACACTCTCGTCTGCGCAGCCGCGGTGGCAGCCATAGTCTGCCTACGTTGCTGCGATTCTGCCCGGTCTTCTGCCTGAGCCTGTTTTTTTGCCTCTTCTTTTTCTTTCTTTTTGAGAGCTTCTATAACACGATCTATTGCCGCCAAGTACTCTGCTTCAGGCAACTTGGCTAACGCCTGCAGACTATCCTGTAATTTAACAGCCTCCAGATGTGGAGCCAACGGCTGCAGAGCCTTAGAACGTTCTTCTACCTGTTTATATTCTTTCAGTTCTTTCGACAGTATGGAGGCACATTCCTGATAAGTACGTGCTGCATTAATGTAGTCCTCTTTTCCCCAATACATATTTGACAACTTCAGGAGCAACGTTGCCTTGGCCGGACCACCACCCGAACTTTCTTCCACACCCTTCTCCCATGATGCCAGGCAGCTTACCGTGTCCGGTAAAGAAAGATATATATTACCTATCGCGTAGTATATCTGATCCAGATAGTTCACATTATTTTCATCTTTTGCCATACGTCTGAGACGACGTATCATCTGCTTATACTTGTCCTTGCCCATCACCTCCGTCTGCAACACACGGGCAGCGAACGACATCTCATACGGCGGATTTGCTGCTATCACCTTCGACAATGCCTTATAGGCCTTCTGCTTTTCTCCCTGCTGATTATACAACTGTCCGAGCAGGAAATTCAAACGTGCCCGCCGTATTCTTCCCTTCGTATGCTTAACCACGTGCTCCAATCGCGGCACAGCCTCATCATACTGTTCCGTGAGAAGATAATAGGCTGCCTCTGTATTGGTTCTTTCCCGTGATGCCTTGAAAGTAAGACTGTCGCGTCCCATACGTCTTAATACATCTTCTGCATCGTAAGGCCATTCCAATGCCACATAACAACGCGCCAATCTAGCTCTAGCCACTTGAGTGATACGTGGTTGTGTTGCATATAAGCGCAAAATATAGTTCCATGTTGCACTTGCCTCTATGAATTCCCCCTTGCGGAACTGTGCTTCCGCCATCATAAACCAAGCACGCCACAGATAAGGATTAAATTCCTTTCTTGCGCGGAACTCCTTTTCATCTGGGGTTAATCGTTTGTTGCGATTACCTGCAACCGGTTTTCTCTTTATGCTGTGACGCTTGATGGCTTTTTGCGCTTTTTCTATTGATGTGTCATAATTACCGGAACCCAAGCTCTGCGTCGCTTTATTTTGACACTCATACATCGGCAGAAAACGCGTATAATCATCTTTATTTCCCTTTATCTGCGCCTCCTCACCCTCTTCGAACGCAACCTGGCCATTATAAAGCGTATTATAGTGCGCCGTGAAAGCATGCCAACGCCGATTAATGGGTGTATTCTTCTTCACCGAACAACCCACCAACAACTGCATCAATATCAGTGTGAAAATTATTTTCGAACGTGCGCGCATCATATGTAAAACGACTCTGCGCTTATATTTATTGCCTTAGTTCCCCAACAATCATCAGCACTTCGTCTTTCAATGCTTCTGGCAAAATAATAGCCCTTAATTGGAGCGAGCGACACCATCCCGCCACCTCATCCTCCCTCATTGTCTCCAAAACATAACGGAATTCCTCGATTTCATCGTTAGAGTACTCATCTGCTTCCCTTCCACGGAAACGATCCAATTCCTCGTCTTCGTAATATTCTATCTCCTTGCTGACTGCAGCCAACAGACTTTCCTTTTCACACACCTCGTGCTGCCCGCAGCATTCAAAATCTTCATTTCTCATTTTGCGGAAATTCTGTCCAGAATGTGGGATACGACTTACTCACCACCTCTGGGTTGTTGATTGTGATTTTCCCGAAAGGAATGCATGCAAAGGCGAACGACATTGCCATACGGTGATCATCATATGTATCAATAGACACCGTTTCTTCCAATTCCTTACGATTTGTACCCTTCATCGGATTCCAGAAAAGCATGCTATCATCTTTCTCCCCTATGTCATATCCCAACTTACTCAATTCTGTGCATAGAGCCTTGATACGATCCGTCTCTTTAATCTTAAGGCTCTGCAGCCCCGTAAAACAGAATGCCCTACCCATAAAAGCACATGTACAAACCAACGTCTGTGCCAAATCGGGCTGTTCTACCAGATTGAGAACCAACGGCTCCCGTTCATTTCTCTCACAACATCTTCTATCCTTGTATATTCTAGCCCCCTCTACAGTAAACTCAGTTTTCACATCAAGATATTCAAAGAACTCTCTCACTCTGCTGTCCCCCTGCACACTTTCACTATAAAGTCGGGGCATGAACAGTTCACCACCGGTCATAGCTACCAGTTCGTACCAATATGATGCCGCACTCCAGTCACTTTCCACGCTATAGGACGTTGGTCTGTATGGATTAGGGGATACACGGACAATCCTTTCATCCACCCATTCAACATCCGCCCCGAACGTCTTCATCAAAGATATTGTCATGTCAATATATGGACGGCTCACAATATCACCCTCCAGCCGGAGTGTCAGTCCGTCTCTCATCACCGGAGCAATCATCATCAGGGCGCTAATATACTGGCTGCTTACCTGCCCAGACACACTCACCTCTCCGCCCCGCAAGGCACCTCCTCTGATGCGAAGCGGGGGAAATCCCTCCTCGCATTCGTATTCTATATCGGCCCCCATAGACCGTAGGGCATCTACCAATATGGAAATTGGCCGGTGTCGCATGCGCTCTGTTCCGGTAAGAATATACGTTCCCTCCCTCACCGCAAAATAGGCCGTAAGAAAACGCATCGCTGTTCCTGCTGCCATTATATCAACAACAAGAGGTTCTTTCTCCGCTGCCACCCTACCTTTACACTGCGCAAGCGCGCGCACGACAACCTGACTGTCATCACAATCAGAAATATTTTCCAGTTGACAATTATTCTCCACACCACCGCATACGCCCCTTCGTGCCAACGCAGATATAATCAGCGCACGGTTGGATATACTCTTGCTGGCCGGCAAGTGTACCACCTCCGGAAGCCGTATCGGTCTGTATAGTGTCTTTGATGACATCCTGACGATTTATATTTTCGCTTTGCGCTGCAAAGGTACTAATTTTCTGGCGTAAGACATACTCTTTTTGCAGGAGCAGACTTTCAAAAGTGATAAATTTAAGGAATTTTAACGCTTATGCGGTTTGTATTTAAAAAAAACTCCGTACCTTTGCACTCGCAAAAAAGAGCGGGATGTAGCTCAGCCCGGTTAGAGTACGCGTCTGGGGGGCGTGTGGTCGCAAGTTCGAATCTTGTCATCCCGACAGAAAAAGGCAGCCTATGGTTGCCTTTTTTCTTTAATAACACATTTTTCCTTAACATTTTTTTGCATCATAAAGACGTTTCGCCGAGTAAACCTTTTGTCGTCACACCTGTCATAAGACTGTATGAAATCTTTTCTATTACTCTTTTTTACTTTCATTTCCCTGTCTGCGGGAGCCCAGAAAGTGACTGTTACCGGCAAAGTAAACGAAGCAAGTACCGGTGAGTCTCTTCCCGGTGCCACAGTATTACTGCTTTCTCCGAAGGATTCTTCACAGGTGACTGGCGGTGCTGCCAGTATGAACGGTACATTTTCTCTGCCCGCGGTAAAGGCCGGCCGGTATCTTCTCAAGGTGAGTTTCATGGGATATCAGACCCAGATACGCGACATCACGCTTCAGTCCAAAAGAAAGAACGTAGATCTCGGTATCATTTCGCTCGATGAGAACGCAAAGATAATGAAGGAAGCTGTTGTGGAGGCAAAACTTGCGCAGGTGGAAATGAAGGAAGACACCTTTGTCTACAACGCAGCCGCGTTCCGCACGGCAGAAGGTGCCATGCTGGAAGAGCTGGTGAAGAAACTTCCCGGAGCAGAAGTCGATGACGACGGCAATATCACCATCAACGGCAAGTCCGTGAAGAAAATTATGGTGGACGGCAAGGAGTTCTTCTCCAACGACACCAAGATGGCGATGAAGAATCTCCCAACTAAGATGATTGAAAAGATTAAGTCCTATGAACGTAAGTCGGACTACAGTCGTGTCACCGGTATTGACGACGGCGACGAGGAGACCGTTCTTGACCTTACTGTTAAAAAAGGAATGAAAGAGGGGTGGCTCGTCAACGCAGACGGTGCATACGGTACAGAAGAGCGCTACTCAGGTAAGCTTTCAATAAACCGGTTCATGGACAACTACCATTTCTCGCTTATCGGTTCTGCAAACAACATCAACGACCGTTCTATGGGTGGATGGGGCGGAAGAGGAGGACGCGGTGGCGGCGGTGGTGCCGGCATTGTGACCAGTCAGATGGGCGGTGTCAACTTTGCGTGGGAAAATGGCAAAAAAGATGACGAAGCTGGACTCCTGAAGACCGGCGGTAACGTACGTTTCTCACGTACTTCCACGGAAAACGAATCACTCACCAATTCACAGACCTTCCTTACAGGTTCCAGCAAATGGACCAACTCATCGTCCTTTTCCAATCCTATCAACTGGAACCTGAATGCCGATTTCCGTCTGGAGTGGAAGCCCGACTCCATGACAAACCTTATTTTCCGACCCAGTTACTCACATAGCGAAAACCGCAACAACGGCGAATCAGAATCCGTCACCTTCAATAAAGATCCGTTCAAATACCTGACAGACCCCCTCCACCAGTATATAAATTACGATGATCCTGAAGAGATACGTGTCAACAGCAACCATCGCATCACCGATTCCGAGGGTGTAACAAACAGCGGTAACATGGATTTCCAAATTAACCGCCGTCTTGGGAAACCCGGACGTAATATCACCCTTAATGCTGCCGGTGGTTTCAATAAGAGTTCCTCTCTGTCCAATTCTCTCTCTCTCGTCAACTACTACCAGAAAACGGAAGGTGCCTACGACTACACCCGCCAACACAACGTTAATCCTTCTGAAAGCTGGAACGTCCGGGGCCGTTTCTCCTACACGGAACCCATCACACAGAACCTCAATCTGCAAGCCTCCTATCAGTTCCAATACCGTTTCTCCGACTCCGACCGCAACGTTTACAGTTTGGACTCCCTGCTCAGCAGAGAAGAAATTGCAGAGCTCGGCCTGACCCCGGAAGACCTGTATCTTGGCAATATCCCAGGCATCGATATGGAAACACTCGTACAGGACTGGGTGAATTCCCAGTACGCCACCTACAACGAATACAATCAGGATGCGAATCTTATGGCGCGCTACAACAAAAAGTTCGAGAACGAGCAGCAACTTCGCATCAATGCCGGCGTATCCTTCCAACCGCAGAAGACGCTTCTCGACTATAAGAAACACCTGATCGACACGACAGTAACACGCCACGTCTTCAACTGGGCACCACGTCTGGACGTCCGCTGGCGCATATCCAAGACATCACAGTTGCGTGCCCGCTACAACGGCGGAATGTCACAGCCTTCCATGACAAATCTCATCGAAGTCATCGACAATAGCAACAAACAGAATGTGACAGCCGGTAATGCAGGTCTGGAGAGCAGTTGGACAAATAATTTCAACCTCTTCTATAACGGATACGAGACAGAGCGGCAGATGGGTTGGTCGGTGTATTCCTATTTCTCCATGACTGACCGCAGCATTTCCAACGCCACCATCTACGATGAAACCACCGGTAACCGCTACTCCCGTCCCATGAACATCGACGGCAACTGGAACGTCGGCGGCAACCTGATGTTCAACACGGCTCTCGGCAGTAAGAAACTGTTCAACATCAGCACCAACACCAATTTATCACACAACAACTCCGTCGGTTACATCAGCAGTTCGGTAAATATCTCCGACTATATCGGCACCAGTACCGTCACGACGATGGATCAGATGGCTGCGCTCTTCAACAACGTACCTCTGAACAAGGCTACAACCCGTTCTACAAATGTCGGCGAGACGCTGCGTTTCAATTTCCGTATGGACTACGGTGAAACCAGTACTGTGGAGGCCAGTATCAACGGCGGCTTCAACTACCAGCACGCTCGCAACGACCAGCAGAAGAATGCTAATCTCGACACCTGGAGTTTCAACTACGGCGGCAGCTTTCTCATCACAACACCATGGGACATGAGTTTCTCCACAGACATCGGCCCGCAATACCGTCGCGGCTATGACGACGAGGCGATGAACACTACGGAACTCATCTGGAACGCCCAAATATCGCAGAACTTTAAGAAATGGCTCCGCGGCCAGGACCTCGCACTCTCCGTCCAGTGGTTCGACATCCTGAAAGAGCGCAGCAACATCTCACGCTCCATTTCAGCCACGCAGCGTAGCGACACCCAAACGAATACTATTCACTCGTATCTCATGGTACACCTCATCTACAAGCTCAACCTCCTCGGCAATAGCGAAGCCCGCGCTGCCATGGGACCGGGTATGAATATGAGCAACGCTGAAGCCGGTCGTGCCGGCCGCAGTGGTCGCAGTGGCGGTCCCGGCGATTCTCCTTTCGGAGGACGCCGTTAATGCACCTTCACTCTTTGTATCGTACCGTCCTCGTTAAAATACATCCTGTCGATGCACACTTCACGATGGAAGCCGGGGCCCATGTCCGGACGCATGTAGTTCTTGTTGATACGGTGGTAAACGATATACCACTCGTCCTTACCGGGAATCTGCAGCACACTATTGTGCGCCGTGCCGTAGATTTCATTCAGCGGGTCCTGTATCAGAATGACGGGATCCTTTGCCACTTCAATGGGGCCGAGAGGCGACTTGGAAGTACCGTAAGCCACATGATAGTTGGGCGAACCTGTGTCGTCAACACTCCACAGGAAGTAGTAGAGTCCTTTGCGGTAGAAGACATACGGAGCCTCTCTGTAGGCGTAGTCCTGTAGCGTACCGCCCTTCGGTGTCATCAGTGTCACAGTCTCCTGCTTCACCGTCAGCATATTGTTTTCCATTTCGGCACCTGCCATATATCCGTTACCCCAATACAGATACGGTTTCCCGCTCACCGGGTCACGGAAGACGTCCACGTCAATCTGCTGTCCGCCACGTTGTCCCTCCGGCAGTTCCGTCACAATGGGGAAACCCAAGTCCGTGAACGGTCCTTCGGGATCGTCTGCTATCGCCACACCGATACTCTTGCGGTTGCGCTCTTTGTCGTGTCCGCTGTAGTAGAAATAGTATTTGTAACTTCCGTCTGCCTGTTTCACCTCTTCTATACAGGGAGCCCAAGCATTTCCCACAGCCCAGGGCACCTGGTCGGTTGCCAGATCCAGCATAATACCTTTGTGGCACCAGTGCTTCAGGTCCTTCGAGGAGAACACAGTGAAATAGTATCCGCCCCAACCTCTCGCACCATCGGTGGTGGAGTATATGTAATAGCACCCCGTCTTCTGTGAGTACAACACTTCGGGGTCGGCATGAAACTCCGGCAGGACGGGATTCTTCCCCAGCTCAATTTTCTTTGCCTCTGCATTCATGATGCACGAGAGCGCCAACAGCGCGCAATACAATGTCTTTTTCATGATTCTCTATAGAAATCTAAGGATTCGTATATTTCTTCTTTTGTCGCCTGACGATTGATGCGAATATCTCCGATTCCACCGAGTAAAGTGAAGTTAATGACTCCCGCTTCGTTCTTCTTGTCGTGACTCATCAGTTCCAACAGCACGGGATAGTCGTCGCACGTGATATTCATCTTTCCGTAGTAATCGAAGATGTAGCGCGTCATCTGTCTCAGACGCTCCGTCGGGAACTGTTCCTTGATATTGGAAAGGAACAGTTCGCTCACCAGTCCCCACGCCACAGCATATCCGTGCAACACAGGCTGCTGCCTTCCGAGCGCCAGACTCTCGAGAGCGTGTCCCACGGTGTGCCCCAGATTCAGGGCCTTGCGGAGTCCCTTCTCCGTGGGGTCTTCGGTGACGATACGTTCCTTCACGCCCACACTTCTCTCTATCAGCATCCGTCCTTCTTCTCCCTCAAAGAGTGAGAACGGTTCCTTCATCAGCGATGCCCAGTGCTCCTCTGTGTCGAGCAATCCGTGCTTCAGCATTTCCGCATAGCCGGAGAGCAGATTCTTCTCATCGAGACTCCTGAGGAAGTCCGTTGCTATTATTACTGTGTCGGCCTCGCTGAATACGCCTATTTCATTCTTCAGCCCGCCGAAATTCACTCCTGTCTTACCGCCCACCGAGGCATCCACCTGACTGAGCAGCGTCGTCGGCACATTGATATATGCCATACCTCTTTTAAACGTACTGGCGGCAAAGCCTCCGAGATCCGTCACCATACCGCCGCCAAGATTCACCAGCAGCGAACGTCTCGTGGCACCTCCCTGCTGCAGCGCGCTCCACACGCTTGAGAGCGACTCCAGCGTCTTGTGTTCGTCACCGGCCTTGATGGTTATCATCCGGGCGTCCCGCATTGCAGGCACATCCTTCACCAGAGGCCAGCAGAGCTGTAGCGTCGTCTCGTCGGTGAGACAGAACAGACGGTCGTGCCTCACTCCCCCGACGGCCTTCTCGAGGGCATTCCCGAGCGTTGCGGTAAAGACAATATTCTGTTTCATAAGAGTTCTGCTCCCCTATAGTAGAA
>Ga0247611_10001510_pt1 | contig 41037 bp, 35 predicted proteins | sample 177DNAGHGhighgp2_FD_192422 | JGI IMG/M metagenome (GOLD analysis project Ga0247611, IMG submission 192422) | Sheep rumen microbial communities from Palmerston North, Manawatu-Wanganui, New Zealand - 1770 DNA GHGhigh gp2 | ecosystem: Host-associated > Mammals > Digestive system > Stomach > Rumen... | reverse complement strand
TGGAGCGGACGCCGAATCGCATGGAGCCGAGTCCTGGCAGTGGCACGTTGTGACCTTCGGTTGCCCAGGTGCGGATCACTTCGCCTGCTGCGTCCCATGCAGCCTTGATGACGCCTTCGCTGATGCCTGAGCGCTTGGCTGCTTCCTCAATCACCTTGTCGGCTCCGAGGGTGTTGTAAAGATGTGCTGAGAGCACGAATGCGAGTTTCTCGACATTCTTTTCGAACGATACGTTCTGTTGTTTAGCTTTGATCTGAATCATAATTGTTGTTTCTTTAGATGAGTTGTTGTTAATAGATCGGTTAATTTTTGCCTCGTTTTTGCAGACTCAGGAGGATGCACGTGCGCTGCCCGGGATTGTGCATGTGTCGCCTCGAGGAGTGTGCAAATGCAGGCTCACTTGCCTGTTTTTCTCTTAGGCGGTACAAAGTTACGAAAAATTTTACAATTGACAAAATATTTTTGTAAGAAAATGCATTAAATACATATAATTTATAATTATATGTATAATTGTAAAGTCGAGATTGCAAATTGCAGTATTCTTGTAAACTGACGAATGAGTTAGTGTTGCAGCGTTGCAGTTGTTGCAGTTGTTGCAGTTCGATTTTAAGGGTTAACACACGCTGAAATAAGTTATATTATATATATAATATATTATATATAATATAAAATTTCTCTTTGACTTTTCACTCCTTTATTTTCAACTGCAACAACTGCAACAACTGCAACGCAAGAAAGCGGAAAACCTATCTACAGGGTATTGCAGAGGGTGTTCTGCCTAAATGCTGGTTGAGTGGATGATGTCATCAACCTGTGTTTTCGTTGACTATTTCCCCTGATTTGGTTGACATTTTCCTGAAAAAGTTGACTTTTCACCCAAAATCACCCATTTCAAACAATGAAAAAAATACGGAATCAACTGTATTTTCCCCTGTGTTTTTTATCAAAACATACATCTAAAACGCGAAAAAGGGGAGTGGAAGAGGTTTCAAGATTCAAGAACCGCATAGGGGTGACAGAACAAAGGATAGGGTAAAGATCTAACAGACCCACCCCCTTGCCTTCAATGGTCTTTGCACCCCCTTCGGTTCCCCCGTTATCGGGGGACAGAAACCCTCTAGGGCGGGGAGTGGTCAATCGTCAATGGTCAAGGGTTAAGGGTCAATAGTCAAGGGTCAAATCATAAGTAAAATCGATATTCAATAGTCGATTGTTTGGCTTTAATTGTGTTGTTGAAACGATACAATTTATGGATGCGAGTCATTGGTTTTTATGCAAAAAATGAGGAAAATACAAAAGATATTTTGATTTCTAGGCAATAAAAAGAAAGTTGTTACGTTATTATGTATAATAAAATCAAAAGAATCGATAGAAAATGATAGATTTTGTAAGAGGAAAGATCGACGAACTAACTCCGACAACAGCTGTGATTGAGTGTGCTGGTGGTGTTGGTTACGCTCTTAATATATCACTGAATACGTTCTCTGCTATTCAGGGGAAACCTGAGGCGAAACTATATGTTTATGAGGCGATTAGAGAGGATGCTTGGGTGCTTTACGGCTTTATCAGCCGTAGTGAGCGCAGTTTGTTTTTGCTCCTTCTGACGGTCTCTGGAGTGGGTGGTAACACGGCTCGGATGGTGCTTTCTTCGTTCTCTGTGCCTGAGATGGTTTCGATCATCACTGAAGGGAACGATCGTCTGTTGGCAACCGTAAAGGGATTGGGCAAGAAGACGGCTCAAAAGATTATTTTGGAATTGAAGGACAAGGTGGCTTCGCTGGGTATCGAACCTCAATCGGCAGGTGGAGAATCGACTTCGGTTGCATCTGTCAACAAAGAAGTGCACGATGAGGCAGTAGAGGCGCTGAAGATGTTGGGATTCCCTCCAGCTCCTACGAGCAAGGTGGTGAAGGCCATTTTGACAGAAGAACCTGATGCTCCAATTGAACGTGTGATTAAACTGGCGCTGAAGATGCTCTAAACGGTTAGCGTTGAAAGTTGAGAATTGAAGAATTGAACATTGAAAACAAAAAATAAAATATCTGCAACTATCAGTATTTGGCTCATCGTATTTGCGATGGGTTTTGCTGCTGTATATAGGAGTTCCGGGGTAGAGGAGTTGCAGAAGTATGGTAGCGAGGAGGAGCTAGTGCTGTCAGAGCGTCCTGAAGAGCCTGAAGATACTGTGCCTCATGTGAGGGTGAAGAAGACGGACAATCCTACCGGTGAACCTCAGGTGGAGACTTCGCTTGACTTGGCCGATCCTGAGAACCTGAAGTATGAGGTGGGTGAATATGACGAGAAGAGCGGATATTATAAAGTGGGTACGAAACTGGGAGATCATTTCCTCAGTACACCAACCCTGATGACGCCCGAGGAGTATGCGACATGGAACACCCGTAAGTTGCTGAAAGATTACTTCAAAATGCGAAATGACTCACTATTCGTCCATAAGGGTAAAGAGAAGTTTGATTTCGCAGATATGCATTTCGACTTGGGCCCTGCTGAGAAGATATTCGGTCCTGGAGGAGTGAGGATCCGTACGAACGGAAGTGCGGGTTTGAAGGCTGGATTCAATTATAAGTTTACTGATAATCCAACCATATCGGAACGCAACCGAAAGACCACGAATTTCGATTTCGACGAAACGGTCGATTTGCATGTGACTGCAAGCGTGGGAGATAAGATGAATTTCGATCTCGGTTATAATACCGATGCAACATTCAAATACGATGCCCAGAAACTGAAACTGACCTATGAGGGTAAGGAGGATGAAATCGTCAAGAAACTGGATGCAGGAAATATAGATTTCCCATCGAACAACTCGTTGGTTCGTGGTGCCCAGTCGCTGTTTGGTATTCGTGCCGATTTGCAATTCGGTAAATTGAGTCTTCAAACCGTCATTTCGCAAAAGAAGTCGCAATCGTCATCAGTTGCATCTCGTGGAGGCGCTCAAATTGATACGTTTATGATTGATGCAGGCAATTACGACGAGAATATGCATTTCTTCCTGGCGCAGTTCTTCCGCGACAACTACGACAAGGCATGTTCTACATTGCCAACCATCACTTCGGGTGTGGTTATCAATCGTGTGGAGATTTGGGTGACCAACACATCGGGTATTACGGAAAACACGCGTGATATCGTGGGTTTCGTAGATTTGGGTGAACGTACAAAGATTAGCAATCCCGAATGGCAGGGAATAGGTCAGATGATGCCTCAGAACGGGGCAAACAACCTGTATTCGAAGATTGTGAACGAATATCCGAATGCACGTTTCGTTGATCAGGCAAGTACGGTATTGAGTGGCTTGCTTGTGGGTGGTGTGGATTATGAAAAGGTGGAGAACGCCCGATTGCTGTCACCATCGGAATATACACTGAATAAACATCTTGGTTACGTTTCTCTCCATAGTAAGTTGAACGTAAACAGCGTTCTGGCAATCGCTTATGAATATACCTATGGAGGACAGACCTATCAAGTGGGAGAGTTCTCGTCGGATGTGAAAGACAACGACCAATCACTGTTTGTGAAGCTTCTGAAAAATACCAGCAACACACCAAAGATGGGTAACTGGGATTTGATGATGAAGAATGTGTATTCGTTGAACGCCTATTCGATGCAGCGTGATAAATTCAAGCTCGATATCAAATACCTCAGTGATACAACAGGAGTATCGCTTTCGTACATCCCCGAAGGACAATTCAAGCAAACCACCATTCTCAAGATGATGAATCTCGATCGTTTGGACGACAACATGAAAACCAATCCAAACGGGCGGTTCGACTTTATCGAGGGCTATACGGTAAATACCCAGCATGCGAAGATTATCTTCCCGGTCGTTGAACCCTTTGGCGACTGGCTTAGAACGCAATTGGCAGACGAAGCATTGGCTGACAAGTATTGTTTTGACGAGCTATACGATTCGACCAAGACGGTTGCGAACCAGATAGCAGAGAAGAACAAGTTCTCGATGCAGGGTGAATACAAAGGCTCATCGTCCCAGAATGAGATATCTTTAGGTGCTACGGACATTCCAAGAGGTTCTGTGGTTGTAACCGCCGGAGGTGTCACATTGACGGAGAATACAGATTATACGGTAGATTATGATCGAGGAGTAGTAACTGTGATCAACCAAAGCATCATCGATGCAGGAACTAACGTGAATGTCAGTCTTGAGAGCCAGTCGGATTACCAACTGATGCGTAAGACGATGTTGGGTGTAAACTGGAATTATGACTTCTCGAAGAATCTGCAGTTCGGAGGTACATGGATGAAACTCTCGGAACAACCCGTAACGAATAAAGTGACGATGGGAGCAGAACCTCTGAACAATATGGTGTGGGGTTTGAATCTGAACTGGAAGCAGAATAGTCAATGGCTCACAAATATGATTGACAAACTGCCGTTTATCGAAGTGAGTCAACCGTCAAGCATCAACTTCAGCGGAGAGTTTGCCCAGCTTATTGCCGGAAAAGTGAAAGGTGTTCAAGCCAACGCTTCGTATCTTGATGACTTTGAGAACACCAAGGATAAGTACAACTACGCAACTCCGTCAGCATGGATGTTGAGCTCTACACCATTCACGCAGGAATACGCGACATTAGGTAATGATGTGAAAAACGGCTACAATCGTGCACGACTGGCTTGGTACACCATTGACCCTCTGTTTACCCGTCGTAGTTCCTCTTTGACTCCTGGACATATTAAGAGCGATTTGGATCAACTGTCGAATCATTATGTCCGTGAGGTCTTTGTCCGTGAGGTCTATCCGAATAAAGATGTGAATCAAGGAGAGGCAAATACCCTGTCGATTCTCAATGTGGCGTTCTATCCAAACGAACGAGGTCCGTATAACCTCGACCCAGATGTAGATTCAAACGGTCATCTGAACAACCCACGAAAGCGCTGGGGAGGTATGACTCGTAGGATTGATGTCAGCAATTTTGAGTCACAGAACATTCAGTATGTGGAGTTCTGGATGCTTGACCCATTTATCTACACAAGAAATAAAGCAGACGGAAAGCATTACGGAGGAGACTTCTATCTCAACTTAGGAGAAGTGAGTGAGGATGTGCTGAAAGACGGAAAGAAATTCTATGAGAGCGGTATGTCAGTCAGCGGAGCTTCGTCCTACTTAGAAACGGTATGGGGTAGGGTTCCAAACGAAAAGAGTGTGGTTTATTCGTTTAGTAATGAAAGTGGTGCGCGTGAAAAGCAAGATGTCGGAATGAACGGTCTCTCATCAGAGGACGAACGCTCGTATGGTGCCTATGTTGACTATCTGAATGCCATAAAGGGAAAGGTGAGACAAGAGGTCTATGACTCTATCTATAATGACCCGGCAGGTGACGATTATCATTACTTCAGAGGTTCGGACTTTGATTCCAGACAAACTTCGATTTTGGATCGATACAAACTCATCAATAGCCCAGAAGGCAACTCGCCAAACACCAGTGAAAGCGGAGAATCGTATAGTACAGCCTATAAGACAACCCCTGATGTGGAGGATGCCAATCAAGACTATACGATGAATGAGTATGAGAACTACTATCAGTATAAAGTAAGTATCCGTCCAGAAGATATGGTAGTAGGACGTAACTACATCATCGATGAGCGTAAGACGAACGTGAAACTGAGAAACGGAAATACTGAAGAAGCTACTTGGTATCAGTTCCGCATTCCGCTCGATGATTATCAGCGTAAGGTGGGAAGTATTAGCGGAATGAGCAGTATTCGTTTCATGCGTGTATTCCTCACAGATTTTGAAGAACCAATTGTGTTGCGTTTTGCCTCGTTCGATTTGGTGAAGGGTGAATGGCGTAACTATACCAAACCTTTGTTCACGGGCGATAAGCCAAGTGTGAGCGGTTCTGTGCGTACTTCTGCAGTCAATATCGAGGAAAACAACGATAAGACTCCTGTGAACTATGTATTGCCTCCAGGAGTGACGCGTGTGGTTGATCCGGAAGAACCACAATTATCACAAGCAAACGAGCAGGCTTTGTCGATTATTGTTGAGAATCTGTCACCAGGTGATGCACGTGCGGTTTACAAAAACATCACCAAAGACTTGCGTAAATATAAGCACATGCAGATGTTCGTACACGCAAATGCGATGCAAGGCGACAATCAGCTGCAAGACAACCAGATGAGTATGTTCATTCGATTAGGAAGTGACTATAAGAACAACTACTATGAATATGAAATACCGCTTGTCCTGACTCCTGAAGGTCATTATGATACTTACACCACGAAGGGCTGTGAGGCTGTTTGGCCGGCAGAGAATATGCTTGATATCGACTTTGAAGTACTTACTTCAGTTAAGCACGCTCGCAACAAAGCAAAGGCGGAAGGAGCCGCCAATTATACACAGCTGTATTATGAGTATGATCCAAGCAATCCAAACAATAAGATCAGCGTAATGGGTAATCCGTCATTAGGTGAGGTGAAGACGATGATGATCGGTGTAAGAAATAACGGAAGAAACACAGGATCGGTAGAGGTGTGGGTGAACGAGTTGCGTCTGCAAGATTATAATAATGATGGTGGTATAGCTGCTCAAGGAAACCTGAGTGTACAACTATCTGACTTGGGAAGCATCAATGTGGCAGGTCACCTTGAAACAGCTGGATATGGAGGATTGGAAGAAGGTGTATCGACACGTCGTGATGACAACCTCTACGAATGGAACCTTACGACCAACTTTGATTTAGGTAGGTTCTTCCCTGAAAAATGGAAGATGAGTCTGCCACTCTATTATTCTTATTCTTGGCAAAAGATTTCTCCTAAGTACAATCCGTTCGATACTGATATGTTGCTGAAAGATGCCCTCGATGAGTGTGAGAATCAAGCAGCACGCGACTCTTTGAGTAATCTGACAGAATCAATCGTCAAGAACAAGAACTTCTCGTTGAGCAATTGGAAGTCGAGATATACGAGTCGGGTTCCTATGCCTTACGATCCTTCGAACTTCGCTTTCAGCTATTCATATAGTCAACGATACAAGACAGGTCAAACGACCGTATATGAGAATGATGAGAACTGGAAATTCAATATGAATTACAGCTATTCTCCAAAATACAAGACCTGGGAACCATTCAAGAACTTGAAAGGTAAGTCGAAGTGGCTGGATATTATCAAGGCACAGAATCTGAATTATCTGCCACAGAGTATCTCGTTCAATACAGACATCACTCGTAGCTATTACGAATTCCAAGAACGTGATATCGATTATGGCGTGAAATTGCCTGTCATCTTCTCTGAACAGTTCCTTTGGAATCGTCAGCTTTCTTTGCGTTGGGATATCTTCAAGTCGCTCTCATTGCAATATACCTCTGCTACCCATGCAGAAATAGAAGAACCCTATACGGTCATCAATAAGGATTTGTATCCTGATGCCTATGAGGCTTGGAAAGATTCTGTGAAACATAGTCTCGCACACTTTGGACGCCCGTTGACCTATGCTTCTTCGTTCAATGCTTCCTATAAGGTTCCTTTGGATAAGATTCCGGTATTCGATTGGTTGGCTGTCGATGGAAGCTATGCAAGCAATTATGGATGGAATCGCGGAACAGAACTCGAGGATGGTTCTTCGTTAGGTCATACAGCGAATACACAGCGTACCATCAATGTGAATGCGAGGGTGAATATGGAGACGTTGTATAAGAAATGGAAGTTCCTTGATGATGCTAACAAGCGTTTCTCTGGGACAACTAAGAAGACTACAACGACTTCAAGGACTTCCACACCTTCTACTCCTGCTAATAATGCGGCAAATGCACGGAATGCGAATGGAAACGGAGCTCAGGCTTCGGATGATAAGTCGAAATCGACGAAGAAAAACTTCTCGAAGGAAGTAACCCTGAATGACAGTACATATACTGATGTGCCACACGGACAGAAGTCGAAACGACTGATTGTAAAGGCTACCACTAAAGAAGGAAAGACTTATAAACTGAAATATAAAAAGGTGGATGAGAACACCATTAGGGTTAAGAATCGAGATACGATTCCTGTGAAGATTACGGTAACCGCTAAAGAACCGCTTGACGATCGAGGCTGGTATAAGGCCTTACAGACAGTCGCTCGTGGTTTGATGATGCTTCGCAATATCAATGTCACCTATCGTAATACATACGCAATGACCCTACCAGGTCTTAGAAATGAAATCGGAGATGCGTTCGGACAGAAGTCTGTCAACGGAGCTTTGTCTCCAGGATTGGATTTTGCGTTTGGTGCCGTTGGAGATGGTTTTGTGAATAAAGCCGTTCGGAACGGGTGGTTGATGGATAACGATTCGAATATCACAACTCCTGTATCTACCAATGCGACTGAAGATTTGCAAGTAAGGGCAACCCTCGAACCACTTCGCGATTTGAAGATTGATTTGTCTGCTTCGCGTAATGTGAACAAGTCGAAGAGTGTACAATTCATGTATGCGGGAATGCCGACCACTCAAAGCGGTAGTTTCAACATGACGATTATTTCAGCTACGACAGCATTTTCAGGGAGTGGAACCATTACTGACAACTATAACTCTAAACCGTTTAATGAGTTCCTGAGGAATCTGGATGTTGTGAAAACACGACTTGAACAGAAGTATGAGGGTGTTACTTATCCAGTAGGAACAGGTGCTGCGTTTGAGGGTAAACCTTATAATGCGGAGAACGGAAGTGTAGATAAGTATTCTCCAGACGTGATGATTCCTGCATTCCTTGCTGCATATACAGGTTCAAATTCGTCGAGCTGCAACTTGGATATCTTCCCTTCAATACTGAGGATGCTACCTAACTGGTCGTTCACTTACTCTGGACTTTCTAAGCTTGGTTGGTTCTCAAGGCATTTCAAGAGTTTCAACATCAACCACGCATATAAGAGTGTTTACTCTGTCGGAGCTTACAATTCATATACGAACTACATGGGAATCATGAACGATATGGGATTCATCCTTGATGTCACATCAGGCAATCCTATCCCAAGTAGTATGTACAACATCAGTACGGTTTCTATCAACGAGTCGTTCTCTCCACTGATTGGTATCGATATGACCTTCAACAACAGTATGACCGCCAAGCTTGAGTACAAGAAGAACCGTATGTTGAATCTTAGTCTTACATCAGTTGCTTTGACAGAAAACTATTCGAACGATATCGTAGTGGGAATGAGCTATAAGGTGAAAGACCTGAATCTCTTTGGCGCTAAACGTATTCAGTCGGGTGAGCCGAAGAAAAAGAAGAATTCGAAGAAAGCGGCTGATGAGAATGCAACGAAGCCAACTACAACAACGAATACGAGAGTGGGAGGAGTGAGTCACGATCTGAATCTGACATTTAACTTCACGTATCGTATGCAGAACGCATTGAATCGTAATATTCAGACACAAGTAGCAACTGCTACAAACGGAAGTACTGCCTACAAGCTTTCTATGACTGCTGACTATACCTTCAGCCGTATGCTGACAATCAGCGGATATCTCGATTGGCAGAAGAACGTACCGCTTGTGTCTGCAACCTCTTATCCTACGACTACAGCCGATTTCGGAATCAGTTGTAAGTTTATGTTGACAAGATAGTGTGATTTACATTTCGGATTTACAATTTACCAATTGACTGACACAGCATGCCTAAGACAGACATCATACTTGCATTGATTCACGCAAAAGACTGGGACGGACTATTCCAGCATTTTAGGTCTGCTTCTAATGCCGATTTCCGCAAGATGGAAGTTGTGGTTCGTGAGCGAGTGATGCCTCAACTATCCAATCAGGATTTCTGGGAGGCTTATCAGCACCTCCTTGAGTATCGTCGTCAGGCATTTCTGCCTTGTGTCTTAGGGGGTGCAGGTTTGGCGAAAGATGGAACGCTCGATTTTCGCTGCAAGGAGGCTCAGTCAGTAGCCCAATGGCTGCATGACAATTCGCCTGAGTCGCTTGCAAAGATTGTCAGGATGGCTCTTCCGATGTTGGTTTCTGCCCAACAGATAGAGGCGCTCTTTCAGTTTGCCGGATTTCATGATGAACGTGAGTGTGTTGCGGTGCTGATTAAGGAATCGACACCGTATGCCTATTATGTTCTGTTCAATGTATTGCGTCGAGCAGCCGACAACCAATCGTTGCTACATGCTGCTTGTCTGGCTATCATGAAGAAGAACGATGATATGTCGTTCAATATGGCAAGTTTGCTTAGAAGTTATTTTGATTTAATTGATATTAAAAGTACTTTCTCCCTGCAGATTGAACCTTACGAACTGAGCTACATAGAGCAGTCGTACGACAATTTTCTGCATGTGCTGAAAGGCAAAAGACCCAAAGTATGAAAAAACTATTAACAAGTTTGTTGCTCGCGATCAGCATGCAGGCTTTTTCGCAAGCATTTACACCTTATTATAAATATAGGGTGTACTTGACTGACAAGAAGCAGTCAGAGTTTTCAATTCGTCATCCTGAGCAGTTCCTTTCTCAGAAAGCCATCGAAAGACGCAATCGTCAGGGTATCAAGATTGATGAGACAGACATTCCTGTTTGTGCTACTTATGTCAATCAGATACGTGATATGGGCGTAAAGATTGCGCATACCAGCAAGTGGAACAATACGGTTGTGGTAAGCTGTGTCGATACCACTGTAATGAGTCGTATCGCTCAGTTGCCATTCGTGTCAGGCACTCGTCGTGTGGCTCATTACACCAAGCCTACTACCCAACCAGGCGATGAGCGCAAGAACAATGTGGGTCAAGGATTCAGCTTGTCTCCAGGTTCCACTTATGGCCGTTTGGCTTATGAACAGATTGCGCAGTTGAATGGTATCGCGCTTCATGGAGCAGGCTTCAAAGGTGAGGGTATGACGGTAGCAATCATCGATGGAGGATTCTTAAATGTTGATGTGATCAAGGGATTCCAGAATACGAAGATTCTGGGTACGAAAGACTTTGTTGACCCAACTGAGAACTTCTACGCTACAGGTAGTCACGGAATGATGGTGCTCTCATGCTTGGGTGCCAATATCCCTAACTATATGGTTGGAACAGCTCCAGAAGCAAGTTACTGGCTCATTATGTCTGAGGATGGTGCAAGCGAGCAGCTGATTGAGGAAGACAACTGGTCAGCAGCTATTGAGTTTGCTGATAGTGTGGGTGTTGATGTTATCAATACCTCACTTGGTTATTACGATTTTGACAACAAAGCTGACAATCTAGGTCACGAATCGCTCGACGGACATACTCACATCTGTTCACATTCTGCCTCGATGGTTGCTTCAAAGGGTATGATACTTTGCTGCAGTGCAGGTAATTCGGGCGATGATCCTTGGAAGAAGATAACTGCTCCAGCTGATGCTTTCGATGTGCTTACTGTCGGAGCTGTGAATCCAAGTGGTACACGAGTTTCGTTTTCGTCACAAGGAAATACGGCAGACGGACGTATCAAGCCCGATGTGATGGCGATAGGTCTTCCTTCTGCTGTTTATGAACCAAATGGCGCCATTTCCTATTCGGCAGGCACCTCGTTCTCTTCGCCTATCCTTTGTGGTATGGTGACTTGTCTGTGGCAATCTTTGCCTCATCTCAATGCTTATCAAATCATTGATATCGTACGCAAGAGTGGCAATCGTGCAGACAATCCAGACGAGCTTTACGGATATGGTATCCCTGATTTCTTCAAGGCTTATACGATTGGTTTAACATATTAGGAGACCCTCCCCCTTTCCCCTCCCTTTAGGGTGGGGAGTGATCACTGCAAACACCGAAATGTTATTTGACGATATAGACATACAGGGCAATCAGACACCCAATGGTATCTACTCTCCCCCTGCAGGGGGAGTGGGTAGGGGGTCTGTTCTTTCCTTATACGAACTCAACCAGCAGGTTAAGACGGTTCTCGAAGATACACTCTACGAACCTGTGTGGATTCAAGCTGAACTTAGCAGTGTAGCCACTCGTGGGCAGCATTGCTATGTGGAGTTTGTGCAGAAGGCAGAGCATGGGAACACCTTCATAGCGAAGGCGAAAGGACAGATTTGGGGTAATAAATGGGGGATTATCCGTCCTTATTTCGAGCAGACAACTGGTCAACCCCTCAGTCCTGGGATGCAGGTGATGGTGCAGGTAGTGGTTACCTTCCACGAGGTGTACGGCTATTCCCTCAATGTTGTTGATATTAATCCAACGTTCACTTTGGGCGATATTGCTCGAAGACGACAAGAGATTCTGCGTCAGTTGGACGAAGAAGGAATCATCGACCTCAACAAAGAACTGCAACTGCCTGTGCCTGTTCAGCGTATCGCAGTCATCTCGGCAGAGGGAGCTGCAGGATGGGGCGATTTCCACAATCAACTGGTCAACAATCAGTATGGTTTGGCTTTTCGTGTGAAGTTGTTTCCAGCTGTGATGCAAGGCGAGCGAGTGGAGCCTACAATCATCGAAGCCTTGAACCAGATTGCTGCAGAGCTGGACAACTGGGATGTGGTTGTGATTATTCGAGGAGGAGGTGCGACTTCTGACCTCACGGGTTTCGACACGCTTGCTTTGGCGGAGAATGTGGCTCAATTCCCCCTTCCTATCATCACAGGAATAGGTCACGAGCGAGATGATACGGTGCTCGATATCGTCAGTCATACTCGTGTGAAGACGCCTACCGCAGCAGCCGAGTTCCTCATTCATCTAGGTGTAGAGCAACTCCAGCAGATTGATGCCCTCAAGGCAGCTATTTCGACTGGAGCGAAACAGATGCTACATCAGCAACAGATGCGGCTTGAAAGGGTCACAGGGCGTATTCCTTCGCTTTGGGAGCTTTTCAAGACAAACCATCAGCATCGCCTCGAAACCACCCTCAGTGAACTCCAGAACACCATTCGTGCGATTCTCGACCGTCAGCATCATCGACTCGAACTGCTCAACACCCAACTCGAGGCAGCTGATCCTGTTCGAATCTATCGACTGGGGTATAGTGTGGTGAGGAAGAATGGACGAGCTGTGCGTGATGCTTCCACACTCCATACGGATGATGAGGTTGAAATCACTTTGGAACAAGGAACAGTAAATGCAAAAATACAATGATATGGACCCAACGATGACTTACAGCGAAGCAATGAAGCAGCTTGAGGAGATTTCGCGCAACATCTCTTCTGGCGAACTCGATGTCGACCAACTCGCAGCCAAACTGAAGCAGGCAAAGGAGTTGGTGGAATTCTGCAAGACAAAACTGCAGGCAGTCGAAGCAGACGTGAATCAGATTCTCAGCGAGGAGAACCCTGAATGAGAACTGCATCGCTTACGATGTTGCTAGTTTACGATGTTGCTAGTTTGCGATGTTTGCTATGTTCACTTTTTGCTGCTATTAGGCAAAAAAGTTGCTACAGTTAGTGGAAATTGTTTTTTCTCTTAAGGGTAATTTATGTTTCATAGTACGAAACGTACGTTTCATAGTACGAAACATACATTTCAAAGTATGAAATATACGTTTCATAGTATGAAATATAAAATTCCCCAGGATGGAAGAAGTTTTTCCCTTAGGGGCAGCAACATTATTCATGAAGGATAGCCATATTTTTCATTGAGGGCAGCAACATTTTTCATTCCGTGTGGTCGTATTTCTCATGAAGGATAGCCGCATTTTTCATTAGCCCCATTAGAGATAGCCGCAAAGACTTCAAGAGGTTGCCAAAATCACCGAATATGCTAAGGAATGCTAAAAAATCAAAAAAAAGGAGTCAGAAGTTTGGCTGTTCCGAAAAAAAGTTGTAAATTTGCAGCGATATTTGTGGTTATGCGTGTGCATGACACAAGAAATATGGTGATGAGAGGGGCTGAAAACCAGAATAAGAATTAAAAAAGAAGTTAGACTAAGTCGATGGAGAAAACGCTTGTAATACTGAAGCCGAGTGCAGTGCAAAGAGCTATCGTTGGAGAGGTGACAGCCCGCTTTGAACGAAAAGGACTGCGACTTTGCGGTATGAAAATGATGCAGTTGACAGATGAGTTGCTCGACAAACATTATGCACATCTTGCTTCGAAGCCTTTCTTCCAGCGCATCAAGAACTCCATGATGGCAGCTCCAGTAGTTTGCTGCTGCTACGAGGGAGTGGATGCTGTGGAGACGGTGAGAACGATGACAGGCAGTACAAACGGTAGAAAGGCTGCACCTGGAACCATTCGTGGTGATTATGGTATGAGTTTCCAAGAGAATATCATTCATACATCCGATTCCCCAGAAAACGCCATCGCTGAGATCAACCGCTTCTTCAATGCAGACGAGATATTCGACTACAAGCAGTCGACATTCCAGTTCTTGTATGCAAATGACGAATATTAAAATCAAATGTGGAGAATAAGGAAAGGGCGTCCGCCTGAACCTTAGAACTCCTCAATCAAATACAATATCATGATACGAATTCTAAAAACAATCACTTTTGTAGCGTTAACACTCAGTTCTTTGTCGATGTCAGCTCAGGACTTGTTGGCCAACAGAGCACCATCGGACAGAAAACTCACCGATTTGAAAACTATTAAAATCAATAATACTCCAGCATTTATTGACCTTCACAATCCTGCAGGCGACATCTATTCCACTTGGGATCACACGTCAGCCTTGATAGCACCAGGAGCACTGCCTCCAAACTTCAAGGTGGACCTCCGTGGATTTGCAATGCCGACTCCAAGTCGTAAGATTACTTCCAAATTCGGACCTCGCTGGGGACGTCAGCACAAGGGATTGGACATCAAGGTTTATATTGGCGACACCATCTATGCTGCATTCGACGGCAAAGTGCGTATCGTGAAATTCAATGCAGGCGGATGGGGATACTACGTAGTGCTGCGTCATCCAAACGGATTGGAGACTCTGTATGGACACTTGAGCAAGCAACTTGTGAAGGAAGACGAGATTGTACGTGCCGGACAGCCTATCGGATTGGGTGGTAACTCGGGTGCAAGCACAGGTTCACACCTCCACTTCGAAACCCGACTGCTCGGAACAGCCATCAATCCTGCTCTGATGTTCGACTTCGAAGGTCAGGACGTAACAGGCGACTACTATGTGGTGAATACAGGCACAATTCAGAACACCAAGAAGGCTGCTGTTGCTACAACGCTGACAGCAAAGGAAGAAGTGCAAAACCCATTGGTACATGAAACTGCATTAACACCAAAAGCACCACAGGTTGCACCTATCGCCACAGAGGCACCAGCATCGTCAACTCCTAAGCAGGAAGAAGGAAAAGCACCAAAGAAAGAGGTGGTTTATGTAGTGAAAGCAAAAGATACACCTTACAGCATCGCTAAAAATCATGGTATCTCGCTCGAGCAACTCTACAAACTTAACGGCTTGAAGAAGGGTAGCCAAATCTTCGTCGGACAAGTGCTTAAGTGCTCATAAGTTGGCAGTTAAAGATAGCAAACTTATTAAACGATATAGAATTTAACGTCCAAGCATACTTGTTTGGACGTTATTATTTTGTAAACAAAATAAAATGTAGTAACTTTGCAGCCAAAATCAAAGTAAATGGAAACTAAAGAACAGTTCAAACAAGAGATGGCGAAGTGCCGCGAAGTATTTGTCAACAAGTTGTACGACTATGGAGCATCATGGCGCATCTTACGACCCGCTTCCGTCACAGATCAGATTCTCATCAAGGCAAAGCGCATTCGCAGCTTGGAAGTGAAGGGTGTGTCGCTTGTGGGCGAGGGCATCTATCCGGAATTTCAGGCAATCGTGAACTACGGCATCGTGGGACTCATCCAACTTGAGTTGGGATATGCCGATACGGTAGATATGAGCGCAGATGATGCAATGAAGCATTACGACCGATTTGCACAGCAAGCCATCGAACTGATGCTGAAGAAGAACCACGACTACGATGAGGCTTGGCGCTCAATGAGAGTCAGCTCGTATACCGACCTGATTCTTCAGAAGATAAACCGCACAAAGGAAATCGAAGGGCACGATGGACAGACACGCGTGTCGGAAGGCATCGATGCCAATTATCTTGATATGATTAATTACTCGGTGTTCGGGTTGATTAAATTAGATTTCGGCGAATGAGCAACAAAGCCCTGAATATAGTGCTGAAGATAGTGGTGAACATTTGCCGCTTCATGCTGGCTGTCACTTTCCTGTTCTCAGGCTTCGTAAAGGCCAACGACCCATTGGGGATGGTCTATAAACTCGAGGATTATTTCAGCGCATGGGGCATCAATGCTGTTCCTGAACCATTCACGCTGTCGATAGCGATCGGCATTGCGTTCTTTGAGTTCATCCTGGGCGTGTACCTCTTTTTCGGTATGCGACGCAAATGGGTGTCACGCATCACGTTGGTGTTCATGTCGTTCATGACATTACTGACGGTCTACATCGCGATAGCCAATCCTGTCAGCGATTGCGGATGCTTCGGCGATGCAATCATCCTGACTAATGTGGAGACGTTGCTGAAGAATATCGTACTACTGGGTGCGGCTATCATCGTGTTCCGATGGTACCGATTACAACCCCATCTGATTAGTACGAAAGTCTATTGGATTGTATCAACCCTCTTTGGCTTAGGACTCATTGCATATCTGTTGTATTGCATCTATGCGTTACCAGTTATCGACTTCCGTCCATATAAAATAGGTACGGATCTGCGTAAGATGATAGAAGTGCCAGAAGAGCAACGTCCTCAGTTCGAGGTGACAATCGTCTATGAGAAGGACGGAGAAACCCTTGAACTCGGCATCGATGATGATGACCCCGATTCCACATGGACTTATGTAGAGACGCGTAGAAAGCAAATCAGTGGAGCCAGTCAGCAAATCATCAATGACTTCTACATAGAATACGATGACGAGGATGTAGCGAGTGAAGTATTGGCGAACGAAGGTAGCACACTCTTACTCTGTGCACCCGATCTCCAAACAGCGGACGAGAGCATCATGGACAAGATTAACGATCTCTATGATTATGCTCAGGCAAACGACATCATGTTCTTGTGCCTGACCGCTTCCGACGAGCAGTCGCGCATCAGATGGGCTGACTATACAGGGGCAGAATACGAGTTCTATACCTCAGACGAGCGCACGCTCAAGACGATGGTACGCTCCAATCCAGGTCTCATACTCCTACAAGATGGAAAGGTAATCAAGAAATGGAGCCATTGGAACTTCCCCAGTCAGATAGAGGTGCAAGGATTTGCAACCTCAACCCATACCCCCAAAGGCCAATAGGCCCCAAGGAACCCATTAGCCCCATTAGCCCCATTAGTCCCATAAGCCTCATAAGACCCATAAAATAATAACCCAAATATTAACAAAAAAAATGAGAAAGAAAATTGTAGCAGGTAACTGGAAAATGAACAAAAACCTGCAAGAAGGTGTTGCACTCGCAACAGAACTAAACGAAGTGTTGAAAGCAGAAAAGCCAAATTGTGATGTAGTCATCTGTACTCCTTTCATCCACTTGGCAACTGTATCAAACATCATCGACCACAGCGTGATCGGACTTGGAGCAGAAAACTGTGCAGACAAGGCATCAGGAGCATATACTGGTGAGGTAAGTGCTGAGATGGTAAAGTCAACAGGTGCTGAATACGTTATTCTCGGACACTCTGAGCGTCGTGAGTACTACAACGAAACTCCTGCTATCCTGAAGGAGAAGGTTGACCTCGCACTTGCAAATGGTCTGAAAGTAATCTTCTGTATCGGTGAAAGTCTTGCACAGCGCGAAGCAAATGAGCAGAATGCAGTTGTTAAGGCTGAACTCGAAGGAAGTGTGTTCCACCTCACTCCTGAGCAGTTTGCAAACATCGTGATTGCTTACGAGCCAATCTGGGCAATCGGTACAGGTAAGACCGCAACTGCAGAGCAGGCAGAGGAAATTCATGCTTACATCCGCAGCATCATCGCTGAGAAATACGGAAATGCTGTTGCAGAAGAGACTTCCATCCTCTATGGTGGCTCTTGCAAAGCTTCTAACGCTCCTGAACTCTTCGCTAAGAAGGATATCGACGGTGGTCTGATTGGTGGTGCATCACTCAAGGCTCCAGATTTCAAGGGTATTATCGACGCATGGAAATAAGATGAAAATCCTGTCACTCATAGCTTTTGTCTTCATGGTTGCGACCGCAACCATGAAGGCTCAAACTACTTTCATTGAGCGTGTTGAGAGCGAAGTGGAAGGACAGGGGGTGTTTGAGGTGGAGCAAGATCCTCGACTCACTGCTATTGCTAACGGAGAAGAGGTCGTTCCTAGTTCTATCGCAACAACTTCCAAGGTAGCTGCTATCACGACAGAGACGAAAGTAAAACAGGACGCAGACGATCTCAGAGGAAAAGCGTCAGGAATGCACCAGAAGGTACGCGGCTATCGTGTGCAAGTCTTCTTTGGCGGCAGCCAGCGTTCCGAAGAGACTCAAGCCAAGAAAGTCGGTTCGCGTGTGATGGGAATGTTCCCCGAACTGCGTGCATACACCTCATTTGCATCACCTCATTGGAGATGTCGTGTTGGCGATTTCACCAATCATGAGGACGCAGTTGCTTATATGCACAAAATCAAGTCCAGAGGTATTTCTGAGGCGATGGTAGTGAAGAGTGAGATATATGTAACAGCCGACCAACTCAAGTAACAACTAACAACGATTTCGACATGTACATCCCATCTTTTGACGGTAAGCAGAAAGAGATAGAAGAACTGAAGGCGTGTATCACCAAAACCCTTGAGGTGGTGGGTGAGGACACAAAGCGTGAGGGACTCTTAATGACTCCCGAACGAGTGGCAAAGTGTATTCTGCATTTAACAAGCGGATACGAACAAGATCCTGTAGCTGTTTTGCGCTCTGCCCAATTCTCCGAACAATGCTCTCATCCCGTCATCGTAAAGAATGTTGAATTCTATTCGCTGTGTGAGCACCACATATTGCCGTTCTTCGGAAAGGTCCATGTTGCCTATATCCCCAATGGGAGTATTGTAGGCTTGAGCAAGATTCCTCGTGCCATCGATATCCTCTCACATCGCCTGCAGGTTCAGGAACGATTCACCCGTGAACTGTGTGAGTGCATTCAAGAAGCACTCAATCCACGTGGTGTGATGGTGGTAGTCGAGGCGCAACACATGTGTATGCAGATGCGTGGCGTAGAGAAGCAAGGAGCTGTTACCGTCACTTCATCCTATACAGGTGAATACCAAGACGAGCAACTCCGTCGTGAGTTCTATCAGTCAATACAAACAGCTTAATCTCTCACCCCTAATCTCCAGCCCTACAGCTCTTAGCTCTTACTTCTACAGTTCTTAGTTCTACAGTTCTTAGTTCTACAGTTCTTAGCTCTTAGTTCTACAGCTCTTAGTTCTACAGTTCTTAGTTCTACAGTTCTTAGTTCTACAGTTCTTAGTTCTACAGTTCTTAGCTCTTAGTTCTACAGTTCTTAGCTCTTAGTTCTTAGTTCTACAGCTCTTAGTTCTACAGTTCTTAGCTCTAACTCTCAATATGATTTCCCCAATCACCATAGAGCGGATACGCAGTGCAGCCAACATTGTAGATGTTGTGTCTGAATATGTTACTCTGCGGCGTGCAGGTTCCAGCTATCGTGGACTCTGCCCGTTCCATGATGACACTACACCTTCTTTTTCTGTTTCGCCCGCGCGAGGAATTTGTAAATGTTTCGCTTGCGGAGAGGGTGGTGATGTGGTGCATTTCATCATGAAGCAGGAACAGTTGGGGTATTACGATGCTTTGCGTTTCTTGGCTAAGAAATATGGTATTGAGGTTGAAGAGCGCGAACTGACTCCTGAGGAACGTCGCTCTCAAAGCGAACGAGAGAGTATGTTTGTCCTCAATGAGTGGGCAAGCAACTACTTCCACGAAGAACTGCTTCATTCTGAAGAGGGGCAAACTATTGGATTGGCATACTTCCGTAGTCGTGGATTCCGTGATGATATCATTGAGAAATTCCGTCTCGGCTTTTCTCCTTCTGCATCTGATATGATGTCGAAGGCAGCATTGAAAGAAGGCTATAAGGAAGAATATCTGGTGAAGACGGGCCTCTCCTTCAAGCGCGATAATGGTACGCTATACGATAAGTATCATGGACGTGTCATCTTTCCTTGGTTCAGCATTAGCGGGAAAATTGTGGGTTTCGGAGGACGTGTACTCGATGCACGCACCAAGGGTGTCAATCAGAAATACATCAACTCGGCAGAGTCGGAAATCTATCACAAAGCCAAAGAGCTTTATGGTCTTTATCAGGCAAAGAAAGCCATTTCGAAGGAACACAATGTATTTATGGTCGAGGGTTATACCGACGTTATCTCTATGCATCAATGTGGCATCGAGAACGTGGTAGCCAACTCGGGAACTGCGCTTAGTGAGGACCAGATTAGCATCCTTCATCGCTTCACTAACAATATTACGCTTCTTTATGACGGAGATGCGGCTGGTCAGAAGGCAGCTTTGCGTGGAACAGATATGCTGTTGGCTCGCGGCATGCGTATCAAGATACTTCTCTTGCCCGATAATGACGACCCTGATTCTTTTGCTCGCAAACATAGCGCAACCGAGTTCCGCGAGTATGTGGAGTCGCATCAGGTTGACTTCATTTCCTTCAAGACCAATCTCCTGTTGAACGAGGCTCAGGGTGATCCCGACAAAATGTCCGACCTCATCCGCAGCATCGTAGAGTCTATCGCTGTGGTGCCAGAGGAGATAGAGCGTTCTGTCTATATGCATAAATGCAGCGATATGTTGCAGATAGATGAGAAGATGCTGATTCGCGAAGTGATGAAGACGCGTAAACGCAATTGGGATCAGAAACTGCGTGAGAAGGAACAGGCTGAACAGCGCAAACGATACCTTGAAAACCAAGTAGAGCCAGGCGACAGCCCATCCACAGACGAAGGAACCACGGAACCACAGAATGACGGAACCACAGAACAAATGGTCAATGGTAAATGGTCAATGGTAAATGGTCAATCTATTGAGGTTTCTCCCGAAGACCAGCGTTTCTATGATATGGAGCAGGTCATCATTCAGACGATTGTGCGTTCGGGTGAACAACTGTTGAGTTTTCATCGTGAAAACGACGAACCTCTGACCATCATGGTGATTGACTACATCTTTGATGAGTTGTCTGCTGCTGGGTTGACGTTCCGTCACCCCTTGTATGCTCGTATGCTGAACGCAGCACACGATGCTGCTCGTGAGACCGATTTTGTTGCCAGTCGATTCTTCCTCAATAGTGCAGATGAGGCATTCAGCCAAACTGCCTCTCGATTGATTAGCAACAGCTACGACCTACCCGCATCTGGCGAACAGCATGAGGAAAAAGTGTCATCAGATAGCGTGATTCGTATAGTTCTCGAATATAAGAGCCTCGTCGTTAATGCTGAAATGACGAAAGTAATGACACAACTCTCCAGTCCTCTTATCATGAACAACGCCGAACAATACATGCAGTTGCTTCAGCGTCAGATGCAACTGACGAAAGAAAAAAAAGAACTCGCTAAGCAACTCGGTGACCGTGTGATATAAGCACATTCCCTTTTGTCCTCCCCTGTCTTTTGTGCTTTTTGTCCCCTTTGAGGGGATTTTTTGTTATCCTTAGGGGCTTGTCTTCGCATAAACAACCTTAAAAAGTAATACGTATGAAAAAAAAGTGCATTTCGTTAAATCTTTTTTCGTATCTTTGCGTCTTGCATGTAGAAACCCTTTCGGAACGAAGGGGCAAATCATCAAAAATGAACAGGAGATGAACGAAGAAATGGAACCGCTACTGAACGATTTTGAAAGGATTGTCGCAGAAAGAAAAGACTGGCTCTTCCGTTTTGCCTACATGCGTATAGGCATCAGAGAGGATGCAGAAGACGTGGTGCAGGATGTTTTGTTGGGCGTGTTCCGACGACTGCGTGAAAAGACTGATGTGGACAGTGTGGAGCACTACATCATTCGTGCTATCAGCAACGCTTGTATTGACTACTTCCGAAGGAAATCACTCCGTGTGGTGTCGCTCGACCAAGCCGAACAGATACCTGTCAGTGAGGGCGACAAACAGATCCACAATGAGTTTGTGCGAATCAACCGCCTGCTTGACACACTACCCTCTGAACAGTCGGAAATCGTAAGGTTGAAGTGCTACGATGACCTGACATTCAAACAGATAGCAGAACTGCAAGGCATTCCTGAAGCCACAGCAAAGTCGAGATACAGATATGCCATCATGCACATACAACAAAGAATCAAGAAAGGAGACAAGATATGAACGAATTTGAAGACATCGAGCAAATGCTCAAGCCGCAATGCGAATTCAAAGCATCAGAGACCTTGAAAGAAGAGGTGATGACCCAGGCTCGAGAGGAAGTGAAGCCTCATCGCCCCCTGAGACTGTGGCCTTGGCTGGCAGCCGCTTGTGTGGCAGGTGTAGCGTTGCTGCTGCTGACACCGCCCAAACATGAAGAGGGCCAACTCATTGCCGCCTATCGCCATCATCGCATGGCTCATAGCCCTTACGTCTGCATGATGGACGAAACCTGCAAACCAGCTACGTTCGAGGACTACGAAAAGGTGATGAAAGGCCGTTGCAATCAACTTTTGAGCGAGATAGAAATCAAAGAAACAAACAAGATTAATGAATAAGAACAAAAATATGAAAATACTGATTATCGCAGCTGCAGCCATCCTCGTGCTTGGCGCATGCAACCCCAACACAACCAACCCACTCACGAAAACGCCTGAGACATTCTTGGAACTGATGGAGGGCATCCAGCAATTGGGCGAAGACGTGGAATACACCATTTCAAGCGACTCTACAGGGTATTCAGAATACTACTGGGCGCACGTCGTGTATAGATACCCAGAAGATATCAAAGAGGCCTTTTCTTCGTCTGCCGAAGCCGACCATGTCATTGAACAACAAGCCATGATCGACGATTACCTCAAAACCAACGCCAAAGCATTGGTGGACAAGTACAGCTCCACGGCAGTAAAATGCTATCAGTACGACACCCACACAGAGGCTCACGACACCACACAGTATATCATCGCCTTGAAGCAATTGGTGGACTCTGTTCCCGATTGGGCGAAGGAAGGAAACTTCAGCGAAAACTACCTCTACTATCCCGAGTTCTTCAGCTACCAACACTACAAAGAAGATGCAACGCAAGACTTCACATTTTTGAACTATCGTCATGAAACGAAGGTAGCCAATAAAACGAAAACGACTGCAGAGGAAACTCGACAGCTGGTGCTCGACTTCATCGCCAAGCAGAAGGACGTGAAGCAGAAAGTCAGGAAATACACAATAGATGAAGGTTTTGCAACTGGTGACGACGATTACGCAGCAGTTTCATTCGAGAGAGGCATGAATAAGACGGACAGCATGCTGGTCAATGCCACCCACTACATCATCCCTGTGCATGGAGCTGAGCGTGCGGAGGTGGCACACGAGCTGTGGGAGCTCTTCGCCAACCACGTGAAGAACCACTACGCTATGGTTCAGGGATTTTGGGGATTCGAATGTGCGAAGGACTTTGATATCACAGAAGATGTTGGTTGGAGTGCGCAAGTGATGCAATTGACCTTTGCAAAAGATGATGATAAGATGCTCCACTTCCAGGTGGGTTGCGACGACAGAGGGCTCCATATCTTGATGATGGACATCGAGACGAGGCGATTCTACATCCCATTTAACTGGCTCAAACTTGCCAGCATCCACAACAACGAGTATGTTGAGGACAACGAATTCGGAAAGTAAAGAATAACGTACAAACAAAATGCCGAAAGCGTTAAGCATTCGGCATTTTGTTTTACATCTTTTTCATCGCCTGCTCGAGGTCGGCTATGATGTCGTCACAGTTCTCTATGCCTACACTCAGTCGGATGAGGTCAGGACGAACACCCGCTTCGAGCAGTTGCTCATCGCTGAGTTGACGATGTGTATGTGATGCAGGATGTAGCACACAAGTGCGAGCATCAGCCACATGAGTCACGATAGCGATGAAGTCCAGGTTATCCATAAATCGGATAGCCTCTTCCTTGCTGCCTTTAAGCCCGAAGGCAATCACACCACAGCTGCCGTTTGGCAGGTACTTCTGTGCCAATTCATAGTACTTGTTTCCCTTTAGGCCACAATAGTTCACCCAAGCCACTTTTTCGTTTTTCTCCAACCATTCAGCTACTCGCTGAGCATTCTCGCAGTGGCGAGGCATACGCAGGTGGAGGGTCTCAAGTCCCAGATTCAGCAGGAAGCTGTTCTGAGGTGCTGGTATGCTACCCAAGTCGCGCATGAGCTGACTGACGAGTTTTGTGATATAAGCTTGTTTGCCGAATGTCTTGGTATAGGTGAGTCCGTGATAGCTCTCGTCAGGAGTGGTGAGTCCTGGGAATTTTTCTGTATATGCGTCCCAGTCGAAATTCCCGCTATCGACTACAGCACCACCTACCTGAGTTGCGTGCCCATCCATGTATTTCGTTGTTGAGTGGGTCACGATATCACATCCCCATTCGAAAGGACGGCAGTTGATTGGTGTAGCGAAAGTATTGTCGACGATGAGTGGAACACCATGCTTATGAGCCATTTTGGCAAAGCGCTCGATGTCGAACACATTACCTCCTGGGTTTGATATTGTCTCTCCGAAGAAACACTTGGTATTTGGACGGAATTCGGCTTCGATGCGCTCGTCGTCCCATTCGGGATCAACAAATGTACACTCGATGCCCAGCTTCTTGAGTGTCACGCCAAAGAGGTTGTAAGTTCCGCCATAGATGGTGTTCGAGGTGATGAAATGGTCGCCTGCCCCACAGATGTTGAATACGGCATAGAAGTTCGCAGCTTGTCCGCTACTCGTCAGCACACAACCTACACCACCTTCCAACGCATTGATTTTCGATGCCACAGCATCGTTTGTGGGGTTGGCCAGACGTGTGTAGAAATATCCAGCTTCTTCCAAGTCGAAGAGGCGTGCCATCTGTTCACTGGTTTCGTACTTGAATGTCGTACTCTGATAGATTGGTAGTACTCGTGGCTCACCCTTCTTGGGCGTCCATCCTGCCTGTACACAAAGTGTTTCTAAGTTCTTCTTCATATTCTTTGTTTATGTTCGTTTTCTTTACAAAAAAAAGAGTGAATAGTGTGTTCTCATACGATTCAACTATCCACTCTTTCTTTTTATCGTTTTCCTCTCTCTTCGAGGAGAAGTTGTAGGGCTATTTACCTAACCGTACTTGCCCATTTGGTTGTGACATCCGCGCCTGGAACCTCCGACTTGAATTCCTTCAGTAGTTCAGGCTCAGACAGAATCAAAGTAGCACTTGATTTGCTGGTTTTCTCATCTTTGATGATTTCTACTTCCACATCAGCCACTCCCGACTTCATCATATCCAAGTCCATCGCAGCTGCTTTCGATAAATCAACGATTCTACCCTTGACATAAGGACCTCTGTCGGTCACTTCTACTGTCACAGTCTTTCCATTTGCTTGATTAGTCACCTTTAGTTTTGTTCCAAACGGCAGTGTTTTGTGCGCACAGGTATATTCATACATGTTGTAAATCCTGCCGCTAGCACTTTTGCGCCCATGAAACGGTTGTGCGTAGTAAGATGCTTTACCTTTATAGGTCTGCGCGAAAACGCCAGATGAAAGACAAAATAAAGTAACAATCATTAAAACCTTGCCTGCAAATGAATTTGCAAGGCACAGCTTAGCACAATAATTTCTTTTCATTCTACAATTTCATTCATTGAGGGTCTCTCTACTTCAAAAACCTATGAGCACTCGTTCTTTTCATACTTTCATCGAGTGCTTATCCCTCTCGTCTATCCCTCTTACATTTTTTACTGAAATCCACGCTTGGATCTATCCATTTCATTTCACGCTGCAAAGTTACGACTTTTATTTGAAATAGCCAAGAAATTTGACAAAAATCATGCTTTTTGTGCAATATCTGACACTTTTTTGAAAATAATCCATAATTTATAACTCGTATTTCATAAATATTTTGTACCTTTGCACTCGCTTTTCAAAAAGCGTTGAAATATATCGCGGAGTGGTAGCAGTTGGTAGCTCGCCAGGCTCATAACCTGGAGGTCATTGGTTCGAATCCAATCTCCGCAACCAACCCTTGGGAAGATGCCTGAATGACAATATGTCGTCAGGCATCTTTGTTTTGTTATGATATACAAAAACCTACCGATATATCAAAGTTATGTCTCTATTTGCTTGAAGACGAATTGCTGGTTGACATATTCCCAGCAGACAACATCGAAGTGGATGAGGCGTGCCAAAAGGGTGATGACGAGGTGACGAGTAAGGTGTGAGAGACGTACTATCTGATTGAGGGTCAGTTGTCCCTGCATCACTCCGAGCAAGTGGCGGATGTCATCATCGTAGGTAATCATAGCCCCTTGCGGCTTCTGCGATTCGCGCCAGAGGGCAAGATGAACAGGCGAAGCAACAATATTCTCGTCAGCGATGCGGATATAGGCACGCATACGACCGTTTTCGTCCTGAGCACAGATAGGACGCTTCTGCGATGGAGGTACTGTGGCAATCACAATGGTCCGTCCCTCTGCATGATACGTGTCGAATTTGATACTTGCTTCTGGTTTGCAATAGCGATAGGCTGCCTGATGCATCATGTAGATCTCCTCCTCCGAGCGGACACCCGAGAGATGACCGTCGTCTCTCACTCCAATGAGCAGACGTCCTCCTTCGGTATTAGCAAATGCCGAAACCGACTTGGCAAGCTTTGAGGCATCAGCCACTCTGTACTTGAAGTCCTGTTGCTGGTGTTCGCCCTCACGAATGAGGCTGAGAAGATATCGTTTGTCGTCCATACAAGGGACAAAGGTACGAAAAAAAGGTTAAAGGTTAGCGGTTAACGGTTAAAGAATAGGAAAAAACACAAAAATGTTGATTGTTCAAGGCTCAATATCCATTATTATTGCTAACTTTGCAGACGATATTTCAAATGCATTTTGACATTCAATAATTAATACCACAATGAAACAGTTCACTATTTTACTACTTTTGTGTATGCTGAGTACTGTTGTTGTAGCTCAGCCAGAGAGAGAAACTCCGATTAAGAACCCTATGCTGTGGGCAGATTGTCCCGACCCTGATGTTATCCGTGTGGGCGACACGTTCTATCTAGTGTCAACCACCATGCATCTGATGCCTGGCGCACCAGTGATGGCATCGAAAGACCTGAAGAACTGGGAGACGGTAGGGTACATCTTCGACCGTCTGACCGACTCGCCTAAGTACGACCTCGCCTTCTCATTGCCCCTCGAGGAGCAGAAGGGGGAGGGTGTAGGAACCGTCTATGGTCGCGGTCAGTGGGCTACATCGCTGAAATACCACGATGGAAAGTTCTGGGCACTCCTTGCACCCAACGAGCAGGGCTCAATGGGCGATACCTATATCTTTACGGCTCCCAAGGCAGAGGGCCCTTGGACCATCCATTCGCGTCTGCGTCATTTCCATGATGCCACACTCTTCTTCGACGATGATGGCACCCCTTATGTGTTCTTCGGAACAGGTGAGATGTGTCAGCTCACTCGCGACCTGAAAGGTGTGGTCGAAGGCAGTTTGCGCCACTACTTCCAGCGTGAGGCAGATGAGACAGGACTGCTTGAGGGTACACGTGTCATCAAGCATCGAGGCATCTACTACGCTTTGCTCATTTCGCATGTATATTCACCAGGTCGTCATCGTCGTGAAGTATGCTATCGCACGAAAGACCTCAAAGGCACATGGGAGAAGAATACCATCTTGGAGAGCGATTTCGGAGGCTTCGGCTATTTGGCACAAGGCACTATCGTCGATACTCAGGAAGGCGATTGGTATGGCATCATGTTTCAAGACCGTGGTGGAGTAGGTCGCGTATTGACCTTGAGCCCAGTACGCTGGATTGACGGTTGGCCCATGCTGGGTGATGAGAACTATAAGGTGCCCGACATCATGCGACCCTATAAGAGCGGACAGCCTGCTGCGGCTATCGTAAAGAGCGATGATTTCAGCGACACTAAGCTTGGATTGCATTGGCAATGGAACCATAACCCAGTCGATAATGCATGGAGTCTTACAAATCGCCCGGGCTACTTGCGACTGAAGACCAGCCGTGTAGTGCCTAATCTCTATCTGGCTCCCAACACCCTCACCCAACGTATGGAAGGTCCTGAATGTAGTGGCTACATCTGTATGGACGTATCTAAGATGGCTGATGGCGACTGTGCTGGATTGACAGCCTTCAATGGCGATAGTGGTGTGCTGACATTGAAGAAGAAAGGAAAGACTTTGGTGCTTGAGATGAGTGAGCAGAAGGTGAGTCTCTCCAACCGTGAGAAAGCCGTAACAAAGGTCGAGGAGAAACTGGTTGAAAGTGTAGATCTGACAAAGGTGGTCAAAGGAAAGACCTCAAACGTGTGGTTGCGCCTCGATGGCGAATTCCGTATGGGAGAACGGGGTAGTCGCGATGCCGCCAACTTCTACTACAGTCTCGATGGAGACCATTGGACACAGATTGGCACGAAGAACTACCGCATGGTGTTCGACTATCGTCGTTTCTTCATGGGTTCCAAGTTCGGCATCTTCAACTACGCTACAAAGAAGACAGGCGGTTATGTCGATATCGACTGCTTCAACTACCAGTGTGGTGAAAAGTAAGTTTTCTGAATCATATGTTCATGGGACGGTTCTGCAATTTGCTTAAAACAAATCAGAGAACCGTCCCCATGATTCTTTGCTTCTCTTCAATTTGATATTTTTTCTTTTCTTTGGTTGATTATTGTAATTTGAAATTCGGCTCGAAATAGATATAACGGCTGAGTTGTTCTACATACTGTTCGATATTTTTGCCGCGTTTGCTATCGATGAAAACCAGCATGTTGAAGGGAACATAACGGTCGGCTCGATAAAATTCCACTCCATAACATAAGCTACACTCATTCCAAACATTATTGAGCGTTTCATTTTTGCTATGTATGCCTTCTGTACGGCTACAACTTATTTTGTCGATATAAGGGAACCTTACGATATAGACGCGATCTGAATTAGTTTGTTTTTGCAACTTGTTGTTCTCTCTGCATAGGATATATTTGCTACGAGCATCCTCTATCTTTTTCATCAGTTCCTGATTATTCAGCACAGAAGGTTCATGGTCAATATGGAACCAAGGCAGGCCGCAGTTATTCAACAGAAAAACGTCAAAATACGGCTCATGAAGCTTAGCCGTGTTCTCGTCAATAGAATGGAACTGTCCTGGCCATGGTTTCACGCTAATTGGCATGCCGTCCATGATGACGTAGCAACCCTCTTCAAACTGGAGAAACAGCCCTCCTAGAAATCCCGTGCCACCAGAGGATTCTCTAAAATCGCAAAAGACAAACAAGTTATCTATTAAGTCTTCCTTAGAAAACACGGTCTCATCTACCATCTCCTTAGGGAAACTCAATTTCAACCCGTAATAGTCCATCATCTTCTGCTTGTAGTCATCATAGCCAATTGCCAGCTTAAAAGGAGGCTTATTTGCAGAATTAGGATTGATAAGATATGCTGCTGGCAATTCATCAAAGTCCTTGAACTCTTTCCATCCAATAGCTTTTTGGTATGCCTCTATTGACTCCTCTGGTACTCTTAATCTACACTTACTGGCAACTTGTTTATCGCCTATCGTATCATTCGAAAAAACAGGTGGGGTCGTGGCTCTGCAAGCTAACAAATCCAACCCTTGGATATTCGTGATAAATTGAGAATCGATAGTGGTGACAGTAGAGGGAATGACTAATAATAATAGCTTACAATCGCGAAAGGCAGCTCCAACTTCCTTTACCCCTTCTGGAATCCACATCGAGACGAGCCCTGAGCATTTGTCGAAAGCATAATCTTCAATCGTGACAAGGGATGAGGGGAGGTTGACAGAATGAAGATCTGTGCAATTAGCAAAGGCGTATTTTCCAATAGACGTAACGTCATAGGTTTTGCCCTCGTAGTCAATGGAAGCAGGAATCTTAATCTGACCTTTGACGTATTCTTTATTATCATTGAGGTCGAGATAGGTGACTGCTACGGTTGAATCTGATGTGAAGTTATAGCATAAACCATCTACTTTGATATCGTAGGCTGATGCAAGGAGAGTTACCTGCAATAGCAACAATAGAAAAAGGATTCGTTTCATATTCCGTCAGTTTTAGTTTTCGATTCTCTTCAATTTGATTTTCATTTTCTTCTTGGGTTTAATATCCTGCTTGGTCTCATAGCCATCGCATACCACTTGAACCCTGAGGGCATTGTTCAAACGAGCTTCAAAGAATCCATTCTTGTCAGTATAGACAGAGCCAGGAGTGCCCACAACCATAATTCTCGCATTCGCTATTGGTTGTTTTTCCTCATCCGTCACGTAGCCACGCATTATGATATATTTCCCTTTTTTGCCCGTTGTAGTATTACCCACTCCTGCCACTCGCCCAATCAGCATAGAGTCAACATGGGTCATAGTCAAACCGCGAAGATAGGTGGCACCTCCAAATCCTCCTCCAAATCCTCCTCCAACATAACCTCCACCCAATCCTTTTGTTGCTGAGTCTGTTGGTAAGGCTCCAATACGAATGGATTGGCTATGCGAATCCGTTGTCTGTTTCTGCAGTGAGGTTTCTTCGGCAAGCAACTCATCTGCATGCAGCTCTGATAACGCTTCATCTACGGCTGCTATTTGTTCTGGCTTAACCTGTGAAGGCTTCTCTTCCCTCATCCCTCTTCCATCTTCCATCATCCCTCTTCCCTCTTCCATCTTCCTTATTTGAGGTGGACCCGAAACATAGTCCGAAGTGTCGGATGCCGGTAAAGGAGGATACACTCTTGCACGATTGGGTAATACATCATCACTGTCGTTATAACTCCATATGAAGAGACCTGCAATCAAAGTGATTGCTGCTGCGATGCTTGCAGCCCACCACCAGCCTCTCCTGCTGGGGCGAGTGTCGCTTTCCTTATCATTAAATAAGGTGTCAACAGAATCAAGTACAGAGAACAGCACTGCATAGTCCTGCCACTGCTCAGGAACCTCAGTAGCGGCGCGGAAGAACTCAGCGAGTTCCACCTCTTCTGCATCAGTTGTCTTGGCTTCGTCGTAGCGCTTCAACAACAGACTGATTCTTGCCTTCTGTTCGTTTGTATTCATTTTCTGCTTCTGTAAAGGGTCCATAACTTCTGCCTTGCCTTTGAGACCTTTGAGCGGACTGCCGCCTCCGTGGTACCAAGGATGGTTGCTATCTCCTGATACGATAGACCATCGATACCTTTCATCTGGAGTACACCTCGCAAACTAGGCGGCAATTGCTTTATGCACTTCATCATCCACGCCTGTTGATCCTGCAGCATCAACTTAGCATCAGCCGTAGGAGTCTCATCATAGAGGTCAAGATGGTCTGTCGATGTCTGCCTGCGATTGCTCTGTCTGCGAAGTCTGTCGATACATAAGTTTTTGACAGTCCGCATGGCAAAAGCCGGCAATTCATCGATACTTCCGAGTCTTTTACGTGCAATCCAACAACGCATCAACGCTTCCTGCACCACATCTTCTGCATCTTCTGTCTCATGCAGGTAGCCGATAGCCGTCAGCTTAACCCTCTCACGAAGGCTTTTGATGATGTGTCCAAAAGACTCTACCTCTTGTTTGTTGCTCGAACGTTCTGACACTATATTTTAAGTTTTCTGCAAATATAACGATTATTTCTGGAAAACGCACCCTCCAGACATCATTTTTTTTACTTTAACCCATATCAGCGAACTACATTGTCGGTGTTATGTTGACCTTATGTTGACCTTATGTTGGTGTTATGTTGGTGTTATGTTGATGTTATGTTGGTGTTATGTTGGTGTTATGTTGGTGTTATGTTGGTGTTATGTTGACCTTATGTTGGTGTTATGTTGACCTTATGTTGGTGTTATGTAGGGCTCTATTCAATCGCTCATTTCTACAATTAGAGACATAGTAGAGATAAAGAAGAGTAGAACATGGAACAAATATAAGAATCATGATAGCAAAACAATGGGGGGACAAGTACTTTACGCTTTTCCTTCGCTCTTCCCAAGGACTTCTACAGGATTTCGCAAGCATATAGCAAGCTCAAACAGCCACTTTGAGTATGCGAACACCTTGCCAACACCTTGCGAACACCTTGCGAACACCTTGCCATTTAGGCATCAGCACCTCATCGGTCAGTCCCTGCAAGGGAGGCAGGCAGGTGGAGAGAAGAAGTAGTTCCCTTTTATTTTGTGACATGCTTGACTGCCTTTTGCAGTTTGTTATTGAACTTGTTAACAGCTCTTTTCCCCCCATTCCTCAAGGGATATATCGACGACCTGCGCATCTATAACTACGAGTTGTCCCCATCAGCCATCGCAGCCGTTGCAGGCAATCTCCGTGAAGATGTCAATGGTGACGGAACTGTTGACATCCAAGACGTGCTCAGCATCTACGACTTTATCCAGAGCGGCAAACCCGTTACCGACTCTACTCCACAGGATGCGAACCACGATGGCATTGTCGACACCCAAGATGTGCTCTGCATCTATCAGTACATTCAGAAACAATAGCCTAGTTATTTACGATAAGACAATTGACAGTTCTTGAACCTTGAACCGTTCTTATCTTTCGAGTCCCAGTATGGGAACATTTGATTCCCATTGTGGGACCGCTTCAGTCCCATTGTGGGACCGTTTCGACATACCATGTGTCAAATTCCTCGGATGATTCGATGAAAAATGCAGAATAATATGGAATTTGCAAAGACCTAACACAAAAAGCCTCGAAAATGGCTTTGTAGATACTTGTAGTCGAGTTTTCGGGTCTCCAAAGAGGTAACTAAGACCTAACTAAGAGGTAACTAAGACCTAACATGAACCTAACATGAATTTACGATTTTCTTAGCCCCAACGGGGCGAAATAATTTAGGATAGGGCGGAAGCCCTATTTCGCTTTAATCACCCCACCCATCGCCCTGAAGGGGCGAAATATTATGTCGCACTTACAGCGCTTTGGGTGGTTGGGTGTCGTTCCGATAGGGTTGACACCCTATCCTTTGTTCTTTCACCCCTACGGGGTTTCATGGTTCCCACTCCCCCCGTCTTCCCCCGTTGGGGGACTGAGGGGGGACAAGAACGGATTTCTCCCCCTTCGCACTCCCCCCAAGGGGAGAGAGAAGGGAGGGGCAAGGGGGTGGGTCTGTCAGCTCCCCCCTTTCCAATAACCCAGCATTATCGGAGAATAACCCACGCTTGCTCGCAGAAAACCGTCCTTTGCTTGCTACCAACCCAACACTCACTCCTTTTGTTTTTTCATCTTTCTTTACCCCATAACCCTTAACTATCTTAGCTCTACAGCTCTTAGTTCTTAGCTCTATAACTTTGAACTCTTGACCCCTGAACCCTTAACCGTTTCTCTAGCTTTCCTCCTTATCTCCTCCACCTGTGGTGATGGGATCTTCACTGGTTTCTCGAGGATAATCTGTGCTATTCCATGAATAGACATATGTGCGCAAAGACATATTTGAAGGAATATCAGATATCTGATTCTTATATAGATACGCTTTCTGCTTAACAGATTTTTCAGCTATATGGTAGATGGTGGCGATTTGTTTGTTTGTCAGTTCTAATCGAAGTAGCATACAGAATCGCAGAATTTCCTGATAGGCTTCTGGATGACATTCTCGGAACGTTTTCACGAAATGACGATGAGTTGTGTTTAGATATACTTCCAATTCCAACCAGTCAGGTTCTGTCATCCGTATTGTTCGAGTACTTTCGTTGATTCCCTGTAGTTTCGAGGCGATAGAAAGATGGTTGTAGATGTAATCGCTCATGATGGAAATAGATTTCTCCTTATCTTTTATCCTCTCCAATATCTGCTCATAATCTGCCTGAAGCTGTTGACGTTCTCGATGTTCGTCATCAAATTTCTTTTCCGTCTTCATTGAATATTTAGCAAAAAGCAGAAACCAGGCAATACAAACTACTACCACAATCATCACGCAGTAGTACAACATTAGGATCCAGTTTTTCGTCATAGCATGATAGGCTTCTTGTCGTACCACCTTTTCTGTTTGTTCCTGTTGCTCTAATTCCTTCAACTGCTGACAGCTATGCTCATAAACATCACACGAACATAACATGATGAGAGCAATAAAAAAAAGGAGAAATCTTTTCATGACGAGATTTGATTATTGAGCGATAAATAGTGAAGTGTGTAGCCACACATATTGACCGAATGAGTTGAGTAGCAGAAGAATGATGAACGATAGCAGCCAGACTACTTGTCGCTGCTCCTGAATGCAGACGGTTGTCAAGACAATAGCCGATAGCGCACATACAAGCACAGGCATCCAACTGATGATGGTGCTGATACTATATAAAAAGAACGGTGTGGCTACAAGTAGACAGCCTAAGCACAATGCACACGTCACCACCCAAAGCCTTTTGCTTTTCATTAGACAAAGCCATGTTGTCCCTACACATACTATAGTCACCATACAAGAAATTAAATATTCATCTGTAGCAGATGCCCATAAGTATTGACCTATGGAATTGAGTAATAATAATACAACGATAGTTATGATTCCCATTTTTATGTTTTGCCTTTTATAAAAGACAACGGCCATGACAATAGCGACGATTGAACAGACGGGGTCCAACAAGCTGATACGAGTCCCGGAGAAATCTATGATGCGCAATGGCAGCTCTAAGATAATTCGCCCCACAATGACTGTAGCAACAATGATCCAACAAGAGATTCTCTTCCTATCAGTTCTTTTCAGCCATTCCCAAGTGAGCCAGAAAAAGACTGTACTACAAGCAAAGGATGACAGATAAAGGCTGTGAAATGCGTTCAACATGTACATAATGAATGCACACCCCAATGCTGACAAGAATACAGCCCCCAAAGCTACGATACTACTTTTATGATTCATGTTTCTAAATCTTGTTTAATATTTTCAATTCACAATTAAAATAGTTTAAGCAATCTAATCTATTCGCACCTACCTCAAGGACATTACTGTGCAGGTGCTTGAGGTCCGTTGGTATTGTCCTGCGCTTCAGCGCATAACTTCCTGCCAGCTTGCTGGCTTTACTACTTATTCTACTTCCCTTTTTACTTCTTTTCTCAACCCCAGCGAAAGTTGAGTTATTTATTAATCATGACTTATTATTATTCCTTTATTGATAAAATAGTTATTATAGCTGAATATCTATTAGAGACACTATAAGATTTCGCCTGCAAAGTTACGGAATATATAAGGAATCGCCAAATAATTCTGGTCTAAAACAAAGTATGTAAAAACGCTGAATTCCAATAAGTTATTATCATAGAAGGTCTAATTATAAACAAAACTATCCATATACAACGTTTACACATTGCATAAAACATATAGTTACTTGCAGTTATATATCATCTTTTTCCGCTTTCCTCTCATAAAGCACCACTGCCAACAGCAGTCCGCCACCGATGATTCCGCACCATATCCGCACCACACTTGGTTTCACCCACCGCCTCGCTTCCCGATAAAACATTAGGAGAATGATAACAGCCATGCATACCATCCCTATCCTGCATCCCGAGATGAACACCATCACAGCTGCTGCACTATCTCCTCCAGAGAGTCCTGTTTTTCGAAACTTTGTGGGACAATATCTTAGTGAAGTATGTGTATGAAATAGCCCACACAAGACGTGCCCAGATGGTATAGGCAATGCCGGTAATGTAAAGGTTTTATCTGTTTGTCCACACTCAACCATTTCTACATCTGCACATCATTCTGAAACAAATAGATTACAGATGGAGTCAATATCTTCATTTATCTTCTTTATCAAAGTTCTATTTCCTGTTTGCACCGCCTTTGATAGCTTAACAGCAAAGTCCGTAAATACTTTTGCTCTACCTTTGCCTCCATCAAGGGTAGAACGCGCCCGTTTCCCATAGGCATAGAATTCGTAATCGTTGCCATCAGTGATTTCTGAGTAGACCATACGTCCCTCTATTATTTGATATCTTGTTTCTGGTTCTCTTGCCGTTTGAATTGCGACCCGCCATAGATGTGCCAATCGGGATGCGATATCGTCCGAGATGTCCATGGTACATCTTTTAATTGATGGTTCTATATATAGGGATGAATCATAATTATTAGACTTGCGATTACGTGACATCTGTATACTCACATCGATTGATGGAATAACCCAGGAATAAATCAGTTGATTCGCGACGGAGTCATAGGCTAAAGAGCATTCATTCATGAAAGTGAAGATAGCACCAAAACTCGCGTTAGCAGGAACTAACAACTTGAATAGTTCCTCTTCATAAGTCAATGTATCAGGATTTCGGATGACTGGATCGACAGGGATTAACCATTCCTGTGAACCAATTGTTAACCACTTTTCGAGCGGTTGGGCTGACAATGGCAGGTGCATTGTTACCACTAACAATATTAATACATAATACTTCATATTAATTAAAGCAATTAATTATTATTATAAACTATATGTTCCAAAGTCCTACGTTCAACACCATATTGATAAATTGAATCAGGAATAATTGAATGGTCCATTCCTCCCTTAAGGAATGGTGTTTGAAAGTCACGGACCAAACAAGGAACATACCGAGCTATCTTCGAGCTCAAATCGATATTTGAAGGACCTGTGTAACGTCCCAAAGAATCAGGGCAGAACTTTAAGGAAGTATGTGTATGAAAATAAGCACATAGATCAGGGTCATCACTATAATGAATATCTATATCGGCATTTGTATTACAATCACTAATTACCAAACCAGATTCTGGAGAGGAGCAATCATATACACCATTACTGCGATAATATATTAAACAAAGTATTCACGCCTAATTCCGTTATCCGCGTCAAGAAGAGCTTGTGACCAAACTGCGTCCATTGCTGTTTTAACCGTTTGATTCTCTTTTATTTCATTTACATGTGGATATGTTCGTGATGATCCTTCTCTACTTTTCCCCATCTCTCTTTCTGCACGGGTAGTTAATTCATTACCAGAGTAATAATCATAGTCCTCATCTGCAGAACACGATGCATAAATAGTAATACCAATCACTGCAGCAACTGCTATCAGCAGTACATACATTCAGTTGGTTTTATTATTTCTCAATTCTTTAATTTTGAATACAATTAATTGAATGTATAGTATATTCACTCTTATAACCAATTACTAATTTGTTGGATAACAACTCGTACATAAAAGGATATTCTGTGATAGAACTATTTCGCTCAAAAAAACGAGAAGAATTTGTTAATCATCTACATAATTACAGGTATTTCCCGATAGTATTCTGTCTACATTATTATAATACTTTTCATCGAAAGGCATTTGCTCCTCTTTTTTAACACCGTCCTTTACCCAATCCTTATACAATCTAAAGATGAATGTCATTCCCATTTCATTACCGAAAAGAATACCTTCAGGTTCTCCATCATCCCATATTGTAACTTTAAATGCATAAAATAATCCTTTGGGATTCAGGTATTTATTATAACGATAAGTAACAGTATAGTATCGCCTGCCATTGCACTTTTGTATTTTGGGATGATTGTTGATTTCGTCAAAAAAAACAGACACTTTGGATATTTCTACACTCATAGGCTCTTTATACCATTCAGGACCGAAATACATAATCGCTTCCTTGGATTTCATTAACAAATATTCATTTCTCTTTATCTCTGGCATCTTGCCCAGGTTCATATCTTGGGCTTCTATGTTAGTAGAAAATAAGATAACTACTAACAAAAATATAGAAATCTGTTTCATATTACGACAATTGATTATTTACTTTATCTACTTATTCACACGCTAACAGGGGAGCTAGAACAATAACGCTACATTATAGGTCTTGTTAGTTGTCGTCATGCAGTCATTGACTAGTCCAGTCATCACCCAATTCGTGATTTCGGTTGCAAAGGTATAACATTATCTGTTTGCGTACAAGTATTAGGGGTGGAAAAATAATTCTGTCAAATATGAAACCTCCAGAGGCCCTGTGTCATACTGTAAAGCCTATTATGTTTCAAATATTATAGTGTTTTTGTTAATAGGGTGGTGGAAATTTTTCTGTAATCAAGATATTGCATGCTGTTTTAGAATCGTATTTAATGATTATGACGATACTCTCTTTTGTTTTTGTCTCATTTATAATGAACAAAATACCACTTAGGCACCAGCACCTCATCGGTCAGTCCCTGCATGGGAGGCAGGCAGGTGGAGAGGAGAAGCAAAATATAGAATGCCATCATGTCGTACTATTCGTCTGTATTTCAACAGTATATCCGTCAGAGTATTTCATGAATATTTTCTATGTCTTTTCGTAACATGTTTAACGGCTTTCTGTAATTGTTTATTGAACTTATTGACAGTTTTCGTGCCACCTTCTCTTAAGTCATATTCTATAGCACCATCACACAAACTGACCTTCACAAACTGATGATTGGAGAATTCTTCGATATCAGAGATTACATACGAGAGGACGGTTGTGTATGTGATCATATTCATTGGAGGAGCCGATATGCCTGTGGTACTACCCCTACTATCGCTATACCATGTAGATCCAATGATAGGAGAAGCGTTGCTAGTCGTTCTTCTCTGTCCCAAAGCAACTATAGGAGTCAAAGGATCACATCGAAGCGAAATAATACTACCATCAGCATCCTCGAAATTGGCAAATGGATGTTGGGTGATATCTGTAACATATACGCCATCAGTACTACTCAATTCCACACGGAGCAGGTATCTGTCTGCTTCGTCTATCAATGACAAGAATGGGCTCTTGAGACTCTTTTCTTTCCATAGGTAGCCCATCATATACCCGCTAATGATGTCTCTATCAACCCATTCGTGCACATCTTCTTGAATATTACGTATAGGCAGATACGTCCGCAATTCTAATCGCTGGGCAAAAGCTGTCTGAGCCAACAGCACGCTGATGATTACTAATAGATGTTTCATAACGGTATTGTGTTTTGTGTTTTCAAATAAGTCATTAAATGCATTATGAAATATCTTAGCTACCTGCATAGTCGTGCCAGGGACTACCATTGTAGTCTACCACATCATGGAATCTAATTGTCCAACCTTTTGCCTTAGCAGCAGTCACCTGCTTAACCGTCATCTGGTTCTGTTTTTCTTTTAAATAGACAACGTCAATACAGCCTTTGCTGACTTTTCTCAAGTTTTTCACCAAAGCATCCATGCCAGCGCCGAAGATATGATTGTGGAAGCAGGCAATGTAAATCAGTGCTTTGTTCTTAGAAGTATCAAGCGTGGTGAGTTTATTGTCATCACAAAAGAGATATTTCAATGCTTTATTCTTCGAGATATCAAGCTCTGTCAGCTGATTACGGAAGCAATCGAGCACTTCCAGCGACTTATTCTTCGACACATCGAGTGTACTCAGTTGATTACGTATGCACTTCAATACTTTCAAAGCCTTGAAGAAAGCTATGCCCTGCAGGCTTTTAATGGAATAATCTGAAACATCCATTTGGGTTACAGAATCAAGCTCTATGTTTGTCAGAACACCGTCAGCACCGTAAGCCGTTTCTTTAAGTAACCACTCGCGGTAGTTCTTATCAGGGAAGTTCTTCTCGTTGATTTTTACATCTGCCCATGTCGCCATGGTTGGCAGCAACGTGAATAGTATTAAAAGGATTTGCTTCATAACTTTATTGTTTAGAGTTTTTATTATTATAACGCACAAAGACATAAAATGTCAAAGTAGAAGAATACTTTAAGGGTAGGTTTTATTTCTTCTTTGTAGAGTCATTTCCCAGAGGGTTATGATCTATCCATATTTCATTAGCATACGGACCTCCACCAACTTGAAGTAATACATTGCCATCCTCATCAAAGATATGGCCGTTCTCAACTCTTCCGCCTGTGGCATACTTCTTTGCGATAGAGTCTAACGGCTCGAATGGCTCTGTTCTGATTTTAATTACACCATTCCTACCTTTGTATCCATAGACACTTATTGCAGCACTATTTATGTACTTTTCGACATAGACGATATCCTTAGGATTTATTCCAACTAGTTTTCCAATCTGCTCGTCTGTATATTTCCCGTTGATCAAGTTATCATAATCTATATGTTTTTCTGCTTTGATAACTTTTCCGTCTACAATAATAAGTGGCTCGCCGTCATCAATAAATTCTTTTGATGCTTTCATAACAATCTTAATCGGCTTGCTGGTTAGATTAACTTTCTGTGTAATATATCCACTACGATCAACGCTCATTTTGTTCCCAGGATTATCAATTCTAAGGGCAAACGCTCCATTGGCATCTGTCTCTACCCATCTATAGATTCCTCCGTATTCATTACATTCTGCAACCAGTGCTTTCTCAAGTGGTTTTCCCTTTTCATCTGTCACCTTTCCTTTCACGGTGTCACTTGGCTGGAGAGTGAGGTCTACACCTTCCTTCCCTTTCATAACAATCTTCATCTGCGAGCCTGTTATCTTGACTATCTGGGTTTCATAATTAATATAGGCTATTTGTAAAATATGAGCAGGGTCTACGATTTTGAGAGAGAAATCTCCATTGACATCTGACGCTGCATGAGCAACAATTCTCTTATTTTCATTTAACTCACTAATCATAACCATCTGCATTGGCTTGCCCATCTCATTTGCTACGTTGCCTTTAATAACATCTCCTGCCTCGACCTGCCCCATCATACTGACTGGCAGCAACGTGAATAGTATTAAAAGGATTCGCTTCATAACTTTATTGTTTAGAGTTTTTATTATTATAACGCACAAAGACAAAAAATGTCAAGTGCAAAGATATACTTTTTTTGTGATACGACAAAACTTTTAACTTAAAATCGTTTGGTTGCCGTTTTTGCTTTTAAAAACTGTGCCTCCTGCACTGCTGTGCAGGAGGGTGACAGCAAAAAACAATTACTACAATTGTACTCAGTCTATTCATGTAAATTAGTATTGTCTTATGTTATTATTCTCTTTTTAAATTGAATATTTTTCTCGATGAATTGGCTAAGAACTGATATTCCTGATAATAATCAG
>Ga0247611_10001508_pt1 | contig 41104 bp, 35 predicted proteins | sample 177DNAGHGhighgp2_FD_192422 | JGI IMG/M metagenome (GOLD analysis project Ga0247611, IMG submission 192422) | Sheep rumen microbial communities from Palmerston North, Manawatu-Wanganui, New Zealand - 1770 DNA GHGhigh gp2 | ecosystem: Host-associated > Mammals > Digestive system > Stomach > Rumen... | reverse complement strand
GAGCTTCTTCTCCACTTCCTCGAGCACGTCAAATGCCAGGGGAGGAGGAACGAGCTTGCCGGTCTTGGGGTCGCGGGTGCACTGCTCGGGTTTGAACTTGTAGGCTCCGTGGCTGGTGCCGATGCTGATGGCCAGTGAGTCGCAGCCAGTGCGGGTGGCAAAGTCAATCACCTCCTCGGGCTTGGTGTAGTGTGACTCCTCGGCAACAACATCATCCTCAACGCCGGCGAGAACGCCTAACTCGGCCTCAACAGTCACGTCAAACTGGTGGGCATACTCCACGACCTTCTTGGTCAGGGCGATGTTTTCCTCATAGGGGAGGGACGAGCCGTCGATCATCACCGATGAAAAACCGAAGTCCACGCAAGACTTGCACAGCTCGAAGGTGTCACCATGGTCCAGATGCAGGCATATCTGCGGATGCTCCCAGCCCAGCTCCTTGGCATACTCCACAGCGCCCTCGGCCATGTAACGCAACAGCGTCTGGTTGGCATACTTGCGGGCACCACTCGATACTTGCAGGATCACAGGCGACTTGGTTTCGGCACATGCCTTGATAATTGCCTGTAACTGCTCCATGTTGTTGAAGTTGAATGCTGGAATGGCATAACCGCCATCTACTGCTTTAGCAAACATCTCGCGGGTATTCACGAGACCTAAATCCTTGTAATTTACCATAATTGTGTATAAAAAATATTGGAAAAAAACATTCGTTGTTTTATCTGGCAGCAAAGATAAGTGTTTTTTTATCGTTGAGCAAAGCGCATTGTAATTATTTTTGTTAACAGGGCTCGCTACGTCTGCAGTTGCCTTACTGAATACAGCTAAAATTAAGCAAATAACAATAAAAAATCCGTTTTCTTGCTCTTTTGATTAAATATTGTTATATTTGCAACCTATTATTCATCGTCATTTTTTTCGGAAAATCATTACATAACCGAATGTCATTTTATTAACCAGTATTGTAAAACTTTTATTACTGCATTATGAAGAAACTACTTTTAATCGCTGCTATGGCAGCCATGGCTCTCGGTGCAAGTGCCGACAGCTACAAGATTGAGAAGGTTTGGACATTAAATGCTCCTACTATCTTCACTGCAACCAACGATGTTAGGCAAGGCTTTGGCATGAATGGCAAGTTCTACATTCACAACAAGGTCGACCAACTCGTCTATGAGGTTGACCAGAATGGCTTGACGGGCGTGACCTTTGAGGGCGGTGCCAACTGTGGCATCTCGCGCGACCAGGCTGGCAACATCATCGTCAGCAATGCTACCTTCCCTGGCAGCTGGGTTGAGGCAACTATTAAGGTTATCAACCCCGCAACGGGTGATGTGGTGCAATACACGGTGCCCGAGGAGACAGGACTGCTCGGACGCTGTGACTTCATCGGGTTTGCCAAGGGTAATTTGCTGGAGGATGGCGCACTCTACCTCACTGGTGGAAACTCTGGAACCGACCCCTACACCGATGGCATTGCCATCCTCACCATTACTGGCGGTGAGGTGGACTATGATTACTGCTACACTGCCACCTGTGCCGGCCTGTCGACCAACACGTCAACCGTGATCAATTTCTACAACGACATCAATGGTGAGGACGCGCTGCTCTATGCCTATCGCAGTGGTGCTCCCGGCAAGCTGCTCGCCGATGGCGACAACTTCACGCGCACGGGTTTGATCCTGCCCAACAAGGGTGCCTGCAATGGTATATTCCCCATTGTGTGGGACGGCAAGGAATTCTATCTCTATCCCATCCTGCCTAACTATCAGGACGGTTTTGCTGTTGCCGAGTCCGGTACGATTAATGACCCTGGCACGCCCATCGTTACCGTTCCTTCGAGTGTGGCTGCCAACCCCAATGGCTTCCAGGGCAACTGGCTCAACGCCGAGGTTGATGCCGATGGCGTCACCATCTACCAGTATGTCCCTGGTGGACAAATCTCGGTTTACCGCCTGACCAAGGAGGCTGATGCTCCCAAGGTCTACATCCTGGGTGAGGTGAATGAGAACTCGTGGGCTCCCAATCAGGGCTTGCTTATGGACTATGATGCCGAAAACAAGGTCTACACGGCCGACGTCACGTTTGATGGCCGCGGAGCAAGCGGTGAGAACTACTTCAGCTTCACCACCGAGCTGGCAGAATTTGACGACGAGGGCAGCTGGGCCTACATCGCTCCCTTCCGCTTCGGTGCTGTGAGCGATAATGACTTCTGGTTTGATGATATGTACAATGGCCAGCCGCTTGGCCTTACCTATGAGAACGGCCAGGCTTTCCGTGTCATGGGTGGAAACTATCAGATGACCGTGAGCCTCGAGGACATGACCATGACGCTGTGGCACTGGCAACTGGGTGACGTGAACCACGACCGCGCCATCGATGTGGGTGATGTGACCATGCTCATCTCGGCCATCCTCAATGGCTCCGATGTGAGTGGATTCTATTTGTCCGAGGCCAATTGTGACCGCGACGAGGGTGAATCAATCGATGTCGGCGACGTTACTGCTCTTATTAGCCGCATCCTGACGGACGAGTGGTAATTCTTGCGAGCCACATCGTTTTGTGGAAACTTCTATGAGTTGACTTGAGTTGGATTAAAATACAGTCAATGTGAATGATTAACATTATGGCTATTTAGAGAAATTTACTTGATAGAAGTTTCTTTAATCAACGGCGGGAGACACGGCATCTGTGTCACCCGCTCGTTGATTGTTACCCACCATTTTGACCAAAAACCACTGACTTTATTGGTGAAACCAATTAATATCATTACCTTTGCGCTCACATTTAGACGCATCTATAAACCGATATAATTTACTAAGCCGTGTCATCTATCAACAAGTGGCGCATCGAGGATAGCGCCGAACTCTACAACATCGGAGGCTGGGGCCTCAAGTACTTCTCCATCAACGAGAACGGTCACGTCACGGTCACGCCCAAAAGCAGTTGCGTGCCTGTTGACCTGGCCGATGTCATGGACGAGTTGCACTCTCGCAAGGTGACGGCTCCCGTGCTCCTGCGTTTTCCCGACATTTTGGACAATCGCATTGACAAAATCTCGAGTTGTTTCAAGAAGGCGGCCAAGGAATATGAGTACCAGGGGGCCAACTTCATCGTCTATCCCATCAAGGTCAACCAGATGCGGCAGGTGGTAGAAGAAATCATCGGACACGGCAAGAAGTTCAACATCGGCCTGGAGGCGGGCAGCAAGCCCGAGTTGCATGCCGTCCTGGCAAGCAACATGACCGACCTGAATGCCAACCCGGTGATCATCTGCAATGGCTACAAGGACGAGGGCTATGTGGAATTGGCTTTGCTGGCACAGAAGATGGGCCGACGCATCTTTGTCGTGGTTGAGAAACTCAGCGAGCTGGAGTTGATCGACAGGGTGGCAGCACGTCTCAACATCCGCCCCAACATCGGCTTCCGCATCAAACTCTCCAGCAGCGGCAGTGGCAAGTGGGAAGAGAGTGGCGGCGACAGCAGCAAGTTTGGCTTGAACACCAGTGAACTGTTCAGCGCCATCGACTACCTGCGTGAGCACAAGCTCGAGGATTGCCTCAAGCTCATTCACTTCCACATCGGTAGTCAGATCACCAAGATTAGACGCATCAAGAACGCCCTGCGCGAGGCCGCTCAGTTCTATGTGCAACTGGCCAAGCTGGGCTTCAGTGTCGAGTATGTCGACATCGGTGGCGGACTCGGCGTCGACTACGACGGCACGCGTTCCAGTGGCAGCAGCCATTCGATGAACTATAGTATCCAGGAGTATGTCAACGATGCTGTGTACACCCTCGTCGATGCCAGCAACAAGAACGGCCTCAAGCACCCCAACATCATCACCGAGAGTGGCCGCTCGCTCACTGCACATCACTCGGTGCTCGTCGTGGATGTCCTCGAGACCACTTCATTGCCCGAGTGGGATGACAAGGTGGATGCCGTGAGCGACGATGATGACGAGCTGGTGCGCGACATGTACGAGATTTGGGACAAGATCAATCAGGCCCGCTTGCTCGAGGACTGGCACGATGCCTTGCAGATACGCGACGAGGCTCTGGACCGTTTCTCGTTAGGTCTTATTGACCTGCGCACCCGCGCCATGGTTGAGAAACTCTTTTGGTCCATCGCGCGCGATGTCGATGGTTTTGTGCGCAACATGAAGCATGCCCCCGATGAGTTGCGGTCGGTGAGCCGCATGCTGCCCGACAAGTACTTCTGCAACTTCTCGCTGTTCCAGTCGCTGCCCGATGCGTGGGCCATCGACCAGGTTTTCCCGGTCATGCCCATCGACCGCCTTGCCGAGCGTCCCACCCACTATGCCACACTGCAGGACATGACCTGTGACAGCGACGGCAAGTTGAACAACTTCATCTCCTCGCAGGGCATTGCCCACTCGCTGCCCGTCCACAAGCTCAAGGCTGGCCAGCACTACTATTTGGGTATCTTCCTTGTGGGTGCCTACCAGGAAATCTTGGGTGACATGCACAACTTGTTTGGTGATACCAATGCGGTGCACATCAATGTTTTCAAGGATCACTATGAGATCGACCAGGTGATTGATGGCGAAACGGTGGCCGAGGTGCTCGACTATGTCGAGTTCAATCCCAAGCAGTTGGTGCGCAATGTAGAGACCTGGGTGAGCGAGTCCATCCGTTCGGGCAAGATCACCAGCGATGAGGGAAACGAGTTTGTGCGCAATTTCCGCAGCGGACTCTACGGGTACACCTATTTGGAGAAATAGTTTCTATAAAATCTATAGACTCTATAATATCTATAACGACCATGCGGTACTTCATGAGATTGGGTTACCGGGGAGCAGACTACCATGGATGGCAAGTGCAGCCCCAGGACTCCTCGGTTCAGCAGACCATCGAGGAGGCACTGGGCACGCTCCTGCGCTGCCGCGTCCCTGTCACGGGGGCTGGGCGCACCGATGCCGGCGTGAATGCCCGCCTCATGGTGGCCCACTTTGATGTGGAGGAACCTCTGCGGGATGTGAATCGATTGGTCCACAGCCTCAATGCCTTGCTGCCGCCCGACATCGCTATCTACAGCATAGCACTTGTCCACGACGATGCCCATGCGCGCTTTGATGCCACCGCCCGCACCTACAAGTATTTTGCCGTCGCGTGCAAGGATCCTTTCCGCTACCCGTTGTGCTGGAAGTGCCCGCCCGACCTTGACTTCGACATGATGAACGAGGCTGCAACGTGCCTGCTCGACTATACCGATTTCACATCCTTCTCCAAGCTGCACACCGATGTCAAGACCAACAATTGCCGCATCGCCCATGCCCGTTGGACTCGGGAGGAAGATAACCAGTGGGTGTTCACAATCACAGCCGACCGGTTCCTGCGCAACATGGTGCGTGCCATTGTGGGCACTCTCGTCGAGGTGGGTCGCCACAAGATGACGGTAGAGGAGTTTTGTCAGGTCGTTGAGCGCAAGGACCGCTGCGCCGCGGGAACCTCGATGCCTGGTCATGCTCTTTTCCTTTGGAACATCACCTATCCCTATCCTATCCTTTGATTCACAGTCCATGGACTGTAAAATGCAGGCGGCTTGAAGTTAAAAATCCTAAGGAAGTATCCCACTTCTATAAAAAAATACTATTTTTGCAAGCGGACATCATTTTAAAACCTAATAATTCTGATTATGAAATACTACATTGCAGAAAATGGTCAGCAGGCAGGGCCCTTTGAACCACAAGAGCTGCTGATGCATGGTTTGACAGTCAATTCGCTGGTGTGGTGTGAGGGCATGCCCAGTTGGACATCGGCAAGTCAGGTGCCTGAATTGATGGCGCTGCTCACGGGACAGACATTTAATCCTGGTGGTGTGGACATGCAGCTGCCGCCTGTGCCTCCCATGGGTGGAACCCCGCTGCCGCAGGTGCCCCCCTTCGGGGGACAGCAGTCGTCGCCCCAATCCAAGGTCCCCATGGGCACACCCTATGGACAAGGACAGACCACTCAGCCCTATGCGCCACCTCAATATGGTCCTTCAAGCACCAATCAGCCCAATACCAATGTGATGCCCAAGACGTGGCTCACCGAGTCGATCATCGCAACGGTGGCTTGCAGCATGTGTTGCGGTGTGCCGTTGATTGGCTTGATTCCTGGTGTCGTCGCCATTTTCAAGGCCATGGGAGTGAAGAAAAAGTTTAATAGTGGAGATTATACCGGAGCCAACAAGAGCTCTGCATCGGCCAGGATGTGGTTCATCATCACGGTGGGTGTGGGACTCGCTGCTGCTCTCTATGGTGGCTACTCCATGATTTCCAATCCCGAACTGTTGCAGCAGATCCAGGAAGGCTCTGGCTTTGACAAGCTGTTCCCCTTCATGATGTAGCCTGTCGAGAAACGCCTGCGTGAGTAACCAGCCACACGCCGGTGAAGATGAGCACGCCTGCCACACCATGCATCCATTGTGGTGATGCAAGGCCCATAGCCATGCTTGCCGTGGCGGTGACAAAGGGCTGCACATAGTTGTAGACACTCACCGTGGTGGGCTGCAATCGCCGCTGCGACCACACCACAAGCAAGAAGGTGAAGAAGGTGGCTCCGGCAACGATATAGGTGATCTCGACAATGGTCCTCGCGCTCATGCCTGGCCAGTTGATCTGCATGATGTGGGGCAGGGTGAAGGGCAGGATCAGAAGGCTGGCAAAGGTAAAGGTCCACTTGTTGAATGTGAAGGCATCATACTTGCGTATCACACTCGAGTAGTGAGTCAAGTAGAAGGCATATCCCACTTGGGAAATGAGGATCAGCAGGTCGCCACGGTAGTCGGTCGGTCGGCTGTCGCCCGCTGTGGTGCGAGTAATCAGCAAGAGGGCTCCTGTGAAGCCCATGATGATGCCTAATGACCGCCGTGGGGTGATGCGCTCGTGCAGCAGGATCGACGACAGGATCAGGGTGAATATCGGCATCGTCGTCAACTCGATGGTGGCATTGATGGGTGAAGTGAGGCTCAGACCCACGATGTATCCGCCCTGGGCCATCACAAAACCAAAGAAACTGGCTCCCAGAATTTTGAACAAGTCCTTGCGCTCGACGTGCTGCTGTGGCACGACAATCGAGCCGAGCCAGAAGAGGGCTGCGGCACCCATGATCCTGAAGGCTACCAGTTGTGGACCTGTGATGCCGCCGTGGGTGAGCACGTCCTTGGAGAACGTCGCCATCAGTCCAAACAGCACCATCGCTAACAGCATCGCGCCGTGTGCCTTGTAATTCCTATTTGTGGTTTCGGTAGTGGTCATTTCGATTTGTGACGACAAAATTACAACATTTGTTGCACATTTCGGTCAAAGTGATTACTTTTGCCATTGCTCACATGACAATTGATGCCTCTCAATGCATTTGCGCTTGAGTGATTTTGATGAATGCCTAAAAACAAGAAGCTATGATGAATAAGTCCAGTAGAATCTCGTCGCGACTTTCACTGTGTGCTCTTTTGTGCGCATGCCTGTTGTGGGCCACCTCGTGTGGCGATGATGAACCCCAGGGGGTCATTGGTTACTATCTCTCTATCGAATCACAAGTGAGGCTTAACCTTGGCAATGATGATGACAGTCAGGGAACCGCATCGGGTGAAGTCGTCGATGTCTTGTCCAACACCGTCCGCAACATGATGTCGGCTTTGAAAGAGGCTTGTCCCGAAGATACCGGCACGGGCAATGATGAGGCTGCGCTCACAGCCTGCAACACGGTCTATAAGAAATATAAGGAGGCCTATGCCGACAAGGAGGGGCGCACCGTCTGTGTCATTAAACTCATTCGTGTCAAGAAGGTGAATGGTGTTGTCACCGAGAGCACAACTCTCACCACCTATCATTTTGGCGAATTGCCCATGACCAATCCTATTTAGGGAATCACGCATCTATAAGAATGACAAAAAATGGAGCAAGCAGTACACGATCATTGATTCTAATGCGATTTTTCGCCAATGATAACTGATTTTAAAATTCGTGTACTGTGAGCATTAGCCCCGCAAGGGTGTGAGCCACCATCAATACATTGCCCCCAACAAATGCATCTCACCCCCCCATGTCTTGAAACGCCCGTAGCTATAATCAAGGACCAACGATAAGAAAAGACTGCCAGCTGATACACATGGTATCCACTGGCAGTCAATGTGCTATGTGTCTTGCGCCGTGTGAGGCAGACGCATTACTTCATGAACTTGGCAAACTCGACCTTGCGCATGTCGCCGTCGTGCATCAGTGCGCTGTGGAACGACAATGCCAGGTCGGGGTTCATCATCACGTGGCCCTTCTTGGCCAGGCTGAGGTATTCACGCAGCAACGGACGGTAAATGGGATGAGCAGCGTGCTCGATGATCTCGTGTGCGCACTGCAGGGGATCCTTACCGCGCAGGTCGGCGATGCCCTGATCGGTGATGATGATGTCAACCGAGTGCGGGTTGTGGTCGGGATAGGAGACCATGGGCACGATGGTGCTGATGCAGTCATCCTTCTTGATCGACGGGCACAGGAAGATGCTGATGTAGGCATTGCGCGTGAAGTCGCCCGAGCCGCCCACACCGTTCATCAGGCGAGTGCCGCTCACGTGGGTCGAGTTGATGTGGCCATAGATGTCGGCCTCGATGGCGGTGTTCATCGTGATCACGCCCAAGCGGCGAACCACCTCGGGGTTGTTGCTGATCTCGCTGGGACGCATGAGCACCTTGTTGTGGAGGGCCTCGCCCTTCTCAAAGAACTCGGTCATGGCCTGGCTCGAGAAGGTCATCGAGCAGGTGCTGGCAAACTTGCACTTGCCGCTCTCGAGCAACTCGAGAACGCTGTCCTGGATCACCTCGGTGTACATCTCAAACGGGGGAATGTCGTCGCTCTTGTCAAGGGCGTCGAGCACGGCATTGGCGATGTTGCCCACACCACTCTGCAGCGGCAGGAACTCCTTGGGGATGCGGCCCTGCTTGAGCTCATTGACGAGGAATGCGCACACGTTGTGTCCAATGGCGGCTGTCACCTCATCGACTGGGGTGAAGGCTCCCTCCTTGCTGATGGGCAGTGAGGTCTTGACAACGCCCAGCACCTTCTTGGGATCAACATGAGCGGTGGGAGTACCCACACGGTCATGAGGGGTATAGATAGGAATCTCGCGACGGTAAGGGGGATCGTTGGGTGTGTACACGTCGTGCATGCCGCGGATGGTCTCGGGAATCTGGTCATTGACCTCGACAATCACCTTGTCGGCCATCTTGAGCCAGGTAGCGGTGTTGCCCATCGACGTGCCCAGCAGGATCTCACCATCGTCGGTGATGCTCTGTGCCTCAACGATGGCGATGTCCATCTTGCCATAGAAGCCATAGCGGAACTCCTGAGCCAGTTCGCTCAAGTGACGGTCGTTATAGTGAATGGCACCTCCGTTAATGGCCTTGCGCATGTCGGGATGCGACTGATAGGGAGTGCGGAAGTTCAGGGCATTGGCGCGGGTAAGTTCGCCATCGATGTGGTCACTGGTCGATGCGCCACTAAAGAGGTTGATCTTGAATTCACGTCCTGCCTCGTGCTCACGCTTGGCACGCTCGGCAATAGCCACGGGAACGGCTTGAGGACAACCGGGCGATGTGAAACCCGAAACACCCACTGTGAAGCCATTTTGTACAAATTCGGCGGCTTCCTCGGCCGAAATAATCGGATAAATCATTATTATTATATTTAGTTTTAGGTTGAGTCATAACAACTGTGACAACATTAAACAACGATAATATAATAATGATGTGTCGTTTTTTGTTGTCTCTTGTTGTTTGATCAATAACATTATTGTTTGAGTTTCTCTTTGATTGCCGCTGTGGCCTCCTCGTGGCCGGGCTTCTCTAACAGGGCAAACATGTTCTTTTTGTAGGCCTCGACTCCTGGCTGGTCAAATGGGTTGACGCCAAGCATGTAACCGCTCACGCCGCAGGCTTTCTCAAAGAAGTAGATCAGTTGCCCCATGTAGCGCTCATTGACTGCTGGTATGGTGATCAGCAGGTTGGGAACGCCACCATCGACATGTGCCAAGCGGGTTCCCAGCTCGGCCATCTTGTTGACATAGTCCACATTCTTGCCGGCGATATAGTTGAGCCCGTCCAGGTCATCTTTGTCGGTTGGGATAATCACCTCATGCTGCTGGTCGCCCACGCTCAGCACCGTCTCAAACAGGGTGCGCTCGCCGTCCTGTATCATCTGGCCCATGCTGTGCAGGTCGGTGGTGAAATCCACGCTGGCGGGGAAGATACCCTTGTGGTCCTTGCCCTCGCTCTCGCCGTAGAGCTGCTTCCACCACTCGGCAACATAGTGCAGGCGTGGCGTGAAGTTGGCCAGCACCTCAATCTTCTTGCCGTTTTGGTACAGGGCGTTGCGGGCGATGGCATATTCCAGCACTTGCTCGTCGCCATTCTGCTCCATCTCCACGGCACCGGCCACCAGAGCACGGATGTCAAAGCCTGCCACAGCGATGGGTAACAGACCTACCGGCGTGAGCACCGAGAAGCGGCCGCCCACATCGTCGGGGATGACATAGGTGGCATAACCCTCTTGGGTCGCCAGGCCGCGAAGGGCACCACGGTGGGCATCGGTCACGGCGATGATGTTGCGCTGGGCAAAGCCTTTACCCTCTTGTTTCTCGAGCATGTCCTTGAAGATGCGGAAGGCGATGCCCGGCTCGGTCGTCGTTCCCGACTTGGAAATGACGATGATGCCGAACTTGTGGCCCCGCACCAGATCCATCATGTCATAGAGGTAGTCCTCACCGATGTTGCTGCCGGCAAACAGCACTTTGGGACCGTTGGTATTCTTGTAGGCGGCAAAGTGGTCGCTCAACGCCTCGATGACGGCTTTGGCACCTAAATAGCTGCCTCCGATGCCGATGCAGATGACATACTCGCACTCGTTGCGCAACTGCGCAGCACTCTGCTCAATGGCGGAGAACTGCTGCTCATCGATGCTGCTGGGAAGGTGCAGCCACCCCAAGAAATCGTTGCCCAATCCACTACCGCTCTCAAGCGTCTGTTTGGCCGCAAGGGCACACTCGCGCAACGATTGGGCGCACTCGGCCGTTTTCCCCTCCAGGGCATATCGGCTGATGACTCTAATGCAATTATCCATATATTCTATTGATTTTTAGTTGATTGTCTTTATTTGGTAGTGACAATTTCTAATTCCTGTATCAAATCTCCTTGGTGAAGGCGCGGCGGCGCTTGTGTTGGTCGCGCTCAAAGTATTCCCACTGCTTGAGCACCTTGGAGTTGAGCTCCAGCTCACGGTTGCTCTCGGCATACTTGTAGCCGTTCTGGTTGAAGCAGGGAATCAGGTCGGTGAACAGCAGTGAGTTCACGCCCTTGTTCTGGAACTCGGGCTTGACGGCAATGAGCATCAGATCCACCACGTCGTTGTGCTTGAAAGCATGCAACAATGGTTTCCAGCCCATGGGAAACAGACGGCCACGGTTCTTGATCAGGGCGCGGGCCATCGAGGGGATAGAAATGCCCACGGCGATGAGCTCGCGCGTCTCCTTGTGCACGGCCATGGCCAGGTCGTTCAAGGGCAGGAACGGCAGGTACATCTTGATGTAGTGATTGATCTGCTTGTCTGACAGCGGTGAGTAGCCAAAGATGTCGTCATAGGCGACGTTGATCAACTTGAAAATCGCATCGCCATAGTCGGCCACGAGTTTCTTGCGGTCGGTATACTTGATGGTCTCCAGATTGTAGCGCTGCGCCACCAGGTTGGAGATGCGCTGCATCTTCTCGGGAATCTCCTTGGGGATGGTGATAAGCATTTCGATCCAGTCGGCATCCTTGGTGAAGCCCAGTCGCTCCATGTGCTTGGGATAATACTCATAGTTGTAGATGCCGCCGCTGGTGCCCACGCGGTCAAAGCCTTCGATGAGCATGCCCTCGGGGTCCATGTCGGTGAAGCTCAACGGACCCGTCAGGTGTTCCATGCCTTTGCTTTTGCCCCAGCGGGTGACCGCGTCGATGAGTGCGTCGACCACCTCGGCATCGTCGATGAAGTCGATATAGCTGAAGCGGGCCTCCTTCTTGTTCGAGCGCTCGTTCACCACATGGTTGATGATGCCGGCTATGCGGCCCACAGGCTTGCCGTCGCGATAGGCCATGTAATAGACCGCCTCGCAGAAGTCAAAGGCCGGATTCTTATCGGGGCGCAGGCTGTTCACCTCGTCGAGCACTAAGGGTGGCACAAAATACTTGCTGTCACGATACAGCGTGTCGATGGGAAAATGCACAAACCGCAGCAGGTTGCGCTTGGTGGGTTGGATTTCTCGGATTTCTACAGCCATGTCTTCAATATTTTGTTTATCCTGCAAACGCCATGTTGTTGAGCCACCACAGCAGTGCAAGGAGCACGGCAAGCAGCACATCCAACTTGAGGAAAAACCAGAAGTAGTAGCGGCGTTCAGGAGTCATCTTTTTCTTTAGTTCTCAGATTTCAGTTAGTTGGTGGATAACCTCATTGACCTTTGACCTAATTAGTGCTCTTGGCACGGTCATGCACCAGGTCATAGGACAGTGAGCCGCCTGTGTTCTTGATCAGGATGCTATTGTCTCCGTTGAAGCTGATGCCCGATGCCGGACCGTTCTTGCCGGCATAGATCATGAAGTACTTGCGGCTGCTCTTGTTGAAGCCCACTACCGAGCCCTTGTTGTCGAGGAAAACGAGATAACGGTCGTTCTCGAGCTTCTCCTTGATGTCCTTCATGTTGATGATGGGCTTGTCATACTGGGTGGACTTCATCTTCACTTCCTCGCCCTCCTTGAGCTTGTCCATGTTCTCGGCATTGTCATGATCCCACTTGGCATCGGCATTTTCCTCGCCTTGCAGGGCTTTTTCCTCTTCTTCCTTGGCTTTGGCCTCTTCCTCGGCGTCAATCTCTTCCTGCGTGGCTACGCGGATGGCTCCGATGTTGGAGGCCTCCTGCTGCAGGAAGCGGCGCTCGCTGCTGTTGGTGCTCTCGAGCGGGCCGCGGCAATAGACATACTGGCGACCGTCGGTGCGAGAGCGTATCTGACCGTCATAGGTCAGCGTGGTCAGTTTCTTGCCGTCCAGGTCATACAGGGCCAGCGTCACGCGCCCGTTATTACCCTCGCCGGCTCCCTTGAGGTGATTGATGAAGGCAAAGTACAAGTACTGCTTACCCTCAAGATCCACTGCGCGGGGAACATACATGGCATCGGCGATGAGCGACGAGTTGTCCATGCCGATGATGCGGTCGTTATAGTATTTGGTCTGATCCAACTCGGTCTTCCACTGTGCGCCATCACGGCTCAAGGTATAAACCTTGATGAAGGGTTTGTCGGTGTCGTCCTTATAAGTCACGCCGGCAATGCGCTCGGGAGTCTCGGGGTCGGTGCTGGCAAATCGCACTGCGCAGCCTGTGTAGGCCTTGTCGTCGGTCATGCCGTTGCGGCTCAGCTCGGCGGTGAGGATTGACATCGGTTCCTGACTGCCGTCGGCAATGATGGCGGCACTGTCGGCGCGTGCCTCCAGCCGGTCATTCTCCTGGCTGTTGCAGTGGCGCAACAGGCTCAGCACCCCAATGACAAGCGCTACGAGGACCGCACCGATGATCAGGTTGCGGTTGAAGTTGGAACGACCGCCATTGTTGTTGACATCGTCCTCATCATCGTCCTCAATGGGCTCGGGGCGCTGCCAGGCATTCGCTGGCTGGCGTTGGGTGGACTGGCGCTGCTCGTTGTAGGTCTTACCCTGATGGCGGGGTGGGGTGCTAACGGTGGTGGTTGTGGTTCGCGCAACGTCCTCCGGCTCCTCTTTTACAGCCTTGCCACAAGCTGGACAAAAGACCGATGTTGTTGGAATCTGCTTGCCACAGTAGGGGCAAGGCATGTCATTACTCATGCGGTAGCCGCATCGGTTGCAGAATACTGAACCGTCGGGAACCTCGTGTCCGCAATGTTGACATCTCATGATTATCTATATTATTTACGGTGATTAAACTTCGTTTAATTTCAAACTACAAAGGTATTTATTTTACTTCACATAGCACCCCTTTTTGTACAAAAAAACGATATTTGAGCCCTAAGCGGAATGATTTTAAGGGGTATGTCATTTGACTGATGGGGTTGCGGGCTGGCTGGCGAAATTGGTTGTGTCGACGGGGACAGGCTCAATCATGTCGCGGTAGAGCTTCAACGAGTCGCTGGGCATCATGTCACTGCCCAGCACCATGGGCATCAGGTCAAGCGTCAACTCATAGGGCTTATTGTCGAGCATGTGACGGGTGCCAAAGGTGTCCATGTCGGGATTGATGGCATACAGCAGGTTGAGCACCACGCTCAGGACAAAGGCATACTTGAATGTGAACAGCAGTGAACCGCCAGCCTTGTCGATAAATCCCAGGTTAACGGCTCGCAATGCACCCTTGAAGACTCGCATCAGCACCCTGATGATGAGAACAACAATAAGAAATGCAAAGGCCAGCGACACCGTCTTGACGGTGATGCTCGATAATGGCCACTGGGATGCACTGGGCACAATGGCCAGAAAAATGTTCTGTGCCACGTCACCGCACTTGTAGCACAACACAATGGCCATCACCCATGAGATGAGCGATGAAAGTTGACTGATGAAACCCTTGCGGTAGCCCAGCACAATGCCGCCCAGCACAATCAGGATTAATAAAGTGTCAACCAGAGTCATGATTTTATCGCAAAGCTAATTGTTGAACATTGAGCCGCAAAGTTACAACAATCCAGCGGAATTTTTGTAACTTTGCCCAACCTATTGATGACAACAAGATAATGATGGACTTGCGACTCAATCCTCCCGTCAAGGCGTGTGCCTCGATTGCCCTGCCTGCTTCCAAGAGTATCACCAACCGTGCGTTGATGATTGCTGCCCTGTGTGGCGATGCCCCGCATGTGTACAATGCCGCCCTGTGCGACGACACGACTGTCATGATGGATGCACTGATGTCCACGGGTGACAGTGCCATCAACGTGGGCGCGGCGGGCACGGCTATGCGGTTCCTCACGGCCTATTTTGCAACATGCGAGGGTCGAGTGGTCACCCTTGATGGCAGTGACCGCATGCGCCAGCGCCCCATCGGCCCGCTGGTGGATGCCCTGCGATCGATGGGTGCTGCGATCGACTATCTGGGGCAGGATGGTTTCCCGCCGTTGCGCATTTCGGGCACGACAATGCACGGTGGCGAGGTGGTGATGGATGGCGGCGTGAGTTCGCAGTTTGTCTCGGCGGTGATGATGATACTGCCCGTCGTGGGTGGTGGCGCCGTCAGACTCACGGGCGACATCGTGTCGGCTCCCTATATACACATGACTGCTGCGGTGATGCGCAACATGGGGGCACAGGTGGACATCAGTGACAATAGCATTGTCGTGGCAAGTGGTTATGAGGGCAATGATTGTTTGGTCGAGGCCGACTGGAGTGCTGCTGCTCCATGGTATGCCATTGCTGCCCTGTTGCCCCAGTCGAGCATCTCACTGCAAGGCCTTGTGCCCGACAGCATCCAGGGCGATGCCCGCATCGTGAATGTCGCTGCACAACTGGGAATCTCGTCCCATTTTGACGGGCAGGGGGTGAAGCTCGACACGAGCCACTTTGTGGGTTGTTGCTGCTCTTGTTTCTCCGATATGACTTCGACCCCCGATTTGGTGATGTCGTGGGCGGTATTGCTGTGCTTGCTGCAACGGTCCTTCCGCATGACGGGGGTGCGCACACTGCGGCACAAGGAGAGCGACCGCCTGGAAGCCTTGCGCGAGGAGTTGATGCACTTGGGCTTTGTGTTGAAAATCGAGGGCGAGGATGCCATCTCATGGTATGGGGAGCGTGTGCCCCTGCAATCACAACCGCCTGTCATCAACACGCATGGAGACCACCGCCTGGCTCTGGCTTTTGCCCCGGCAGCGGTGTTTTTCCCTGGACTGGTCATCTGTGATGCCGCAGTGGTGGATAAGTCCTATCCGGCCTTCTGGAGGCACCTGCGTCAGGCTGGATTTATGGTTGAGGAACTGGCACGATAAATGCATCGGGATGGAATGAATATGAGAACAAGACTTATAATAATGACTCTTTCTGTACTGGTTGCTATGCAAGTTCTGGCTCGCACCGCTCTCGACCGCATTGTCGTCATCAGTGACCCTCACCTGCTCAGTCCCCAACTTGTCAGTCCTGGACAGGCTATCGAACATGCCGATGCTGGCGAGGTCAAGATGATGGCTTTGAGCGACGATATCATGATGGCCGTTTTCGATAGCATCATCGCCATCAATCCGCGTGCGGTGTTGGTCACGGGCGACCTCACGCACAATGGCGAACGCTTGAGCCACCAGCGCATGGCTTGGCACTTGAGCCGCTTGGCGGCCCATGGCATCAAGCCCTTGGTTATTCCAGGTAATCATGACTGCAATAATCCCTATGCCTGCCGGTTCGATTGCGACAGCACGTCGCCTGTGTCCACCATCACGCGCGACGAGTTTGCTGTGATTTATTGTGATTATGGTTATGGCGACGGGTCGCAGCGCGACCCTGCCTCGTTGAGCTATTGTTGTGAACCGGTCAAGGGACTCGTCGTTATCGGTATCGATAGCAACATGGATGAGTTGAACACGCTCACCAGTAGAGGGGACAGTGTGAATGCCTACCATAATGCCGGACGGGTGAAGCCCGAGACCCTGCAATGGGTCGTGGAACAGGCTCAACGCGCTCGCTCACAGGGCAAAATGGTCATTGCGATGATGCATCACCACCTGATTCCACACTTTGATCGACAAGACCAGCTGCTGCCCAACTATATTATTAAGAACCATGACGAGGTGGCCAACCAATTCATGCAAGCGGGCATCCATGCCATCTTCACGGGCCACCTGCATGTGACAGATGCAGCCACGTTCCATGATAAAGGCCGTACCGACAGCATTGTGGATATTGCCACTGGGTCGTCTATCGTCTACCCGTTTGCCTTGCGCATTGCCACGCTCGATGGCAAGCACAAGACCTTGAGCATCGACACACATGGCATCAGTGCCACCCAGTCCTGCCCCAATCTGCGCACGCAGGGACGGGAGCGCATCGTCAATGCTACGCCTGGAGTGGCTGCAACAATTACGGGCAGGGCATGGCCGACGGTAGAAGGCCGCATCGGCCAACTCAAGCGACTGCTCGAGAGGGGAGGCGGGCAGGTCAATCTGCCCACCACTCAACAGCATGCCACCCAATTGCTGCTCAAACACCTGAAGGAGACGATTTCCAGCGTCGTGCTGGCTGTCGTCGAGGGCAACGAGAATGAGCATGATAGTGCAGCCATCATCCAGCAGGTCCAACAGGGCTTGCACGCAATAATCACTGAGGTAGCACCCGACCAGGCCGACGACTTGTGGACCTTTTTCATGGAAGAGGTCTACCCCAAGCTCGACCCCATGGTGCGCACAACTCTCGAGGATCTCAATGCCGTCGGTACTCCCAATCAGTCCCGCACCGACGACCTCACCCTCTCCGTTAAGTTATAATGCTCTCTATCTCTTAATCTAAAAAAAAGTATTACCTTTGCAGCCATTGAAATAAAAATTGAAAGAAATTGAATATGGATAACAAGAAGATTGTTTTGAGCGGAATACGTCCCACTGGGCAGTTGCACTTGGGCAATTACCTGGGAGCGTTGAGTAACTTCGTGAAGATGCAGAACGAGGGCAAGTATGACAGTTACTACTTCATTGCCGACCTTCATGCTCTCACCACCAACCCCGACCCCAAGGAGTTGCACACCAACGTGCGACACATCCTGGCCGAGTATCTGGCAGCCGGCCTCGACCCCGAGAAGTCGACCATCTTTGTGCAGAGCGATGTGCCCGAGGTGAGCGAGATGTACCTGTTGCTCAACATGCATGTCGGCATCGGCGAACTGATGCGCACGGCTGCTTTCAAGGACAAGGCCCGCAAGGCCCTGGGCATCGCAGCTCCCTCACAGGGTGACGATGACGATGACGTGGCCAAGGAGATCATCGGTGCCAGCACCAACAAGCGCGTGAATGCAGGCCTGTTGACCTATCCCACACTCATGGCCGTAGATATCCTCATCCAGCGGGCCGACTTTGTGCCCGTGGGAAAGGACCAGGAGCAGCACCTGGAGTTGACGCGCCGCTTTGCCCGCCGCTTCAACTCGTTCTACAAGACCGAGTACTTCAATGAGCCGCAGAACTTCAACTTTGGCAGCGCGCCTGTCAAGGTGCCCGGACTGGACGGCAGCGGCAAGATGGGCAAGAGCGAGGGCAATTGCATCTATCTGGTCGATGACGAGAAGACCATCCGCAAGAAGGTGATGCGCGCCGTGACCGACGGTGGGCCCACCGAGCCTAACCAGCCCATGGCCGAGCCCGTGCAGAACCTCTTCACCATTCTCAAGCTCGTCGGCACCCCCGACAAGGTGGAGTTCTTCACCCAGGCCTATAACAACTGCTCCATCCGCTACGGCGACCTCAAGAAGGAGATTGCCGAGGACATCGTGGCCATGACTACCCCCATCCGCGAGCGCATTATCGACATCGAGAACGACAGTGCCTATCTGCACCGCGTCCTCGAGATGGGTGCCGAGCGCGCCCGCGCCCGCGCCAGCAAGACGCTGGCCGACGTGCGCGAGATCATGGGCATCACCAAGTTCTGACACGCCTTTCTCTAAGGACCTTAAAGCCCTTTAAGTCCCTAAAAAACACATGAAAGGCTATATCGAGGACAAGGAGTTCGGGAAGATATATGTGGAACTGCGCCGAGGCATGACCTCGGTGCGGTTCACTTATCATGTCGACGGCAATCTGCTCATGCGGGCACCGCTGGGTGTGTCGGTTGCCGACCTGAAACGCATGGTGGAGATCAACCGCGTGCAGCTACGACGGTTGCCGCATCCTGCAGGAGTGTCGTTCAGCATCGGGCAAGTCATCGAGTGCTACAAGTGCCGTGTGGTCATCGAGTCACAGGGCCGCATGCCGGGTTATATCCTCAATCATTGGGAGGGTGACACCCTGCACCTGCAGGTCCACGAGAGTGCCGACTTGGGCGACGAGGGCATCAAGCGCACGATTTCGAGCGTCATTGGGCGTGCCATGGAAGTGCAGGCCCATGCCGTGTTGCTGCCGCTGGCGAGGCAGGTGGCCGAGGATCTGGGTGCGGCACCCGCAGGCTTTGAGGTGGGGCGCGGCATGCGCAAGTTGGGTCACTGCACAGCCAAGCGGGTCATCCAGCTCTCCCGCAACCTCATGTTCATGCCCGAGTCGCTCATCCGCTACATCATCTGCCACGAGCTGGCCCATCTCACCCACATGAACCACTCGCCCGAGTTCCATACCTTAGTCAATCAGTACACTGGCGGCTACGAGAAGGAACTGGAACAGCAACTGCGCCAATTCCGTTTTCCCATCCTCAAGTAACTGCCAACCCTTCTTTTTAATCAAACAACTGTAACAACATCATTGACAACCCCAACAACCCTTTTATTGGTTCACATCATTTGACTCAGTTGTTTAAGTTGAAGATGTCAAAAATCAGTGGATGGTGACCTGGGTGGCGCCAAAGCCGTACTCACGGAAGCTGGCATCCTGCGCAGTGCAGCGCGGGTAGCGGCGCTTGAGCTCGCTCAGCAGGTGCTGGCGCAGCTTGCCCTCGCCCTTGCCGTGGATAAACACGATGCGCTGGCCGTGCTTACTCAAATTGGCATCCATCACTTCACGGAACTTGTCCATCTGGTATTCCAGGATAGCCCCGGGCGTCATGCCGTTCAGGTTGTCAAGCAGCGAGGTGATGTGCAGGTCCTGCACGATGATGCCGTTAGGGTCCACTTTTTTCTGGACGGGTTTGCGTTGAGGACGGTCGAGGCGTTTTTTCTCCTTCATGGCGCGCTCCAGTTCACCGCTGTCGATGCGCATCTGACGGGCAGGGCGGTCGTTGGTGACGATTTCCACGGCGATGACGGGCACATCAAAGTAGGGGTTCTCATGAAAACAATGCACCTTGTAGAACTTGGTCACGTCCAAGCGTTGCTCGATGAGGGCAGGGTTCTTGAGTTTGAAACCCTTGCCTTGCTTGAAGGCTACATACTGTACAGCGATGTGTGTCATGCCGTTCAGGTCATCGTGGCCGAACTCCTCGAGCTGCACTTGGATGTTAGGCTCGACAATGCCATGATAACGGGTCTGCCACTCGCCGTCGCCATCGCCACGGGTCATGTAGGTGAAATACAGGAAATAGTTCGAGTCGTTGACCAGCGAGGCATAGAATGTGGTCGTGTTCAGGTGCTTGATCTCGCGGGCCTCATAGCCCAGCACCACGTTCAGAACCTCGCCCTCGGGGGTCTCCTCGATGGGCAGCACGGGCTCGGGGGCGGGCTGTGGACGCGGGGCAGGCTTGTCTGGCTCGACCAGACGGGTGCGGATGTCGAGCGGGCGTTCATAGGCCGATGCCTTGGTCCCGGCCTGTCCCACGACGACCAACTCCTTCTCAAGGGCGGGGCGCTCAAAGCCGTCCTCGTCTTCCACATAGACGGTCTTGCCGTCAATCCTCGCCACACGGCCACCTCCCACATCGTTGAGGAAGCGCACGATATCGTTAATCTTCACGTTCATGATGTTGTTTCGTTTTTTTGTTTTAGGCTGCGAAGTTACAAAAAAAGCGGCACATGGTAAAATAAGTGGGGGTTCATTGCGTTCCACATGTGAAACCTAAAAACAGTTATCATGAAGAAGAAGATCTTATTATCATTGGTATTGATAGTGTCATCAATGACTGCTATTGCTCAAGATGTGATTCAAGTCAATCCAGCTCAAGTGAGTGAGGTTGAGGGATTTAACCCGGCATCCAAGCGGGTCTATGCCGAGTTGTCGGCATCGTCTCGCTTGTTCAGCAGCAAGGTGAATGTGGCCATCGACTTTGGGCAGAGCACCTCGTGGCTCGGTGCGATGAGCGAGTCGATGATTGTGGACAAAAGCGGTAAGGAAATCAAGTTCAACTCGATGATCGACGCGATGAACTATCTGGGCCAATTCGGCTGGAAGTTTGCCCAGGCCTATGTGGTGCCTCATGGCGACAAGGGGGACATTAACGGATCAGTGCACTGGATTCTATACAAGGACGTTGACGATTACAGCCAGATTACCGAGGGCTTTATCACCAAACGCCAACAGCGCGGTAACTAAGCCCACCGCAACAAACAGAAAGGGCTGTGTCATCATTCAATGAGGTGATTATAACCGTGTTTCGCACGATAATATTACCGAGTTGAAATGATGACCCAGCCTCTCTCTTGTCTTCTGCTGTGTTGAAGCCTTAGTATTTGTGGTCGGTGTGTTCAAGCTCGTCGCTGGTGAGGCGGCGGCGATCCATCTTGTACCAGCAGTAGGCGATATAGGCTACGACAAGGGGTACAAGGATCGAGACCACACTCATCACCTTGAGGGTGAACTCGCTCGACGAACTGTTGCGCAGCGTGAGCGAACTCTGCACGTCAAGCAGCGACGGCAGGTAGGCTGTGTTGTTAAAGCCCACAACCCAGAAGAGTGTCAGCACCACCAGCACCGTGCCGATGCCCGCTGGCCAAATGCCGCGGCGGTAGTCGGGCTTGAGCAGCGTCTTGCCGATGCCCACGAGCACCATCACCACTCCCAACAGCAGGATCACAAGGGCCCACCACATGGTCAGGTAGTTGTTGAGGTACTTGAGCTCAACCCACTGCGCGTGACCGCTATCGTCAACAGCCACACCGGGCGATGTGAGAATTGCGGCCATGGTGGACAGAAACAGCACAACAAACACGGCGGCATTGATCGTCAGCATTTTGTGCTGGCTGTGGTTCACCTCCTCGTCATCGATGTTGTTGATGAAGTAAAGTGAGGCCAGCGTGCGGGCCAGGAAAAAGACCATCAGCCCAAACAACAGGCACTTCACGTTGGCAATGGCCTCCAGGCCGTGGTGCGGACCCCACTGCGAGATGGTAGCGGCCTGCACATTGAGGATGTTGCTCTTGGTCACAGTGAACTCGGCACCAAAGAACATCGTCGCCACGGCCACGCCCAGCAAGACGGGGCCCACGATGCCATTGATAAGCAACAGCGTGTCATAGAACCGTGAGCCATAAATATTGCCGGGCTTAGAGCGGTACTCATAGCTGATGGCCTGGATCACAAAGCTGAACAGGATGAGCATCCACAGCCAGTAGGCTCCGCCAAAACTTGTGCTGTAGAACAGCGGGAATGAGGCAAAAAACGCGCCGCCAAAGGTCACCAGTGTCGTGTAGGTCAACTCCCATTTGCGACCCATCGAGTTGATGAGCAACGAGCGTTTGTCTGGCTTGCTGTAGTGGATAAGCATCGACTGCCCGCCCTGCACCATGAGCAGGAACACCAACAGGGCTCCCAATACCGACATGATGAGCCACCAGTAATTCTGTAATAAATTGTATGTTGTCATGTCTTAGTTCCTCCTTTCTTGGTCAATCGTTATCGGTGTCTAAATTGGTGAGGGACTTCTTGGAAATCTGCTTGCAGATGATGCCGATGTCGGCAATCAGCAATGCGGTGAATACCACGGCAAAAATCCAGAATGTGGTCTGCACATAACTCGCACTCAGGTCGCTGATGGCCACCTTGTTGGGCATCAAGTCCTGGATGGTCCACGGCTGGCGACCCACCTCGGCGACAATCCAGCCGCTGGCGCTGCACAGGTAGGTGAGCGGCACGGTAATGATTGACAGGAGATACCACCATTTGCTCCACTTGGACTTGCTCAATATCTGGGGCTTGTAAACAAACAGCAAGGCCAACAGCAGGAATGCAAGCAGATAGCCGCCCACGGTCACCATGAAGTGGAAGGTGTAGAATGTCAATGGCACGTTGGGGACGGCCTCCTCGGGACTGTCGAGGTAGCCGTAGCCAAAGTTCTTGAAGTCGGCGTTGATGGCTGCCTTGAGGCTGTCGGTCATGATCTTGTCGCTGTTGCGGTTGGCCTGGTCATATTGCGACATCATCTCTTGCAGTTGGCGGCCACGCTCAATGCGTTCGGCATAGGGGCTCGTGTTCAACTTGTTGCCCTCGTTGTCATAGCTCACACCGTTGATGATGTCCTCGATGCCTGGGACAAAGGCCTTGAAATCGTGTGTCGCCAGGAATGACAAGCCATAGGGGATGCTGATGTCGAACAGATAAGGATCCTGGCCGTCAAATGGCTGCTTGTTGGGATTTAGGATGCCAAAGGCCACGATCGACTGACCGTGATCGCCCTTGTACAGGCCCTCCATGGCGGCCAGCTTCATCGGCTGGTACTTGGCAACGGTGATGGCACTCGTGTCACCGGTGACCATCGTGAGAACGATGCCGATGACCCCCACCCAGGCTCCAACCTTGAGGCTGCGCTGGCAGTGATCCAAGTTGCGCTTCTTGAGCAGCATCCAGCCACACACGCCGCACACAAAAGTGCCCCCTAAGGTCCAGGCACTCAACACCGTGTGCAGGAACTTGCTCACCGCCATGGGAGAGAGTGCCACGGCGGCAAAACTTGTCATCTCGTTGCGCATTGTGGCGGGGTTGAACTCACAGCCCGTGGGGTACTGCATCCAGGCATTGGCTACCAAAATCCATAGTGCCGACAGGCTCGCTCCAATGGCGGTGAGCCATGTCGACGCAAGGTGAAATTTGGGACTCACCTTCTTCCAACCGAAAAACATCACGGCGATGAAGGTCGACTCCATAAAGAATGCCAGGATGCCCTCCACTGCCAGTGGAGCGCCAAAGATGTCGCCCACAAACCAGCTGTAATTGGACCAGTTTGTGCCGAACTCAAACTCCAGGATGATGCCAGTGGCGACTCCGATGGCAAAGTTCACCCCGAAGATGGTCATCCAGAACTTGGTCGTCGCTAACCATTTCTCGCTGCGGGTGCGATAATAGATGGTCTCCATCACGGCAATGATGATGCCAAGCCCCAGCGTCAACGGCACGAACAACCAGTGATAGATAGCCGTGAGTGCAAATTGCGCTCGCGACCAGTCAACAACTTGAGTTAATTCTTCCATAATGTATTAGTTTTATTGTTGCACTTGTTGTATAGTCGTCACAGGACAAAGTTAAATGTTATATCTCTCATCTTTTCTCCAGCTGCTGGCGCACATACTCGCTCTTCGCCTCCTCGCTGTCGCACTTGGTGCTCAAGAAGTTGGGGAAGAATAGCATCTTGATGATGACAAAGAAGATAAACAGCTTGATGCCGATGATGAGCCACAGGGTCTTGCCCACAGTCATGCTGCGGAATCCGTCATAGTACAGATGGAATGCGCGGTACCAGAAGCCTTGCCGGGTTTCATGATTGTCGCTCATGGGTGAAAAAGAGGATTTATCTGTTAAACAATTCACAAAGATAGAGATAAAATTCTAATTTCCAAAACAATCGACGTTTTTTTGACCAAAAGCGGGAAAAAGTGTACCTTTGCCCAAAAAGTCATGATTATGAAACTCAAGGAAGCTATTGAACAACTCAAGAATGGGATCGATGGCACTGCCGAGCCGCAAGAGGTACAGGCCATGATACGTGTCATCTGTGAGGATGTCTTTAATTATGATCCGGTGGATGTGGCGTTGAGGCAAGAGAGTGATTTGCCCGACTTTGCTCCGCAACGCATCGCCGACATCATCGCTCGCTTGCGCCGTCACGAGCCTCTGCAGTACATCGTGGGACATGCCCGCTTTCATGGCCACCAGTTCAAGGTGACGCCAGCTGTGCTCATCCCGCGCCCCGAGACCGAGCAGCTCGTCGATCTCATCGTCGACGAGAACACTGGCAGCGATCTGCGGGTCTTGGACATGGGCACCGGGAGCGGCTGCATCGCCATCTCGCTGGCCAGGGCCTTGAAGTTTGCACAGGTCGATGCCCTCGACATCTCGCGCGATGCGCTGGCTGTGGCTCGTGAGAATGCTGCCGCCCTCAAGGCCAGGGTGCGCTTTTTCGAGAGCGACATCCTCTCACCGCAACCTGCGGCAAGCTACGACATCATCGTGAGCAATCCGCCCTACATCTGCTGGAGCGAGCGCGAGGCCATGGATCGCAATGTCAAGGACTTTGAGCCAGGGCAGGCCCTGTTTGTTCCCGACAACGACCCGTTGCTGTTCTACAAGGCAATAGCCCCCTATGCTGCACAGTCGCTCGTGAGTGGCGGCCGACTCTATCTGGAAATCAATCAACGCTTTGGCAATGAGGTGAAACGCTTGCTCGAGGATTGCGGCTTGGACGACGTGCGCATCATCGATGACAGCTACGGCAAGCCTCGCTTCGTCGCTGCCAAGGTATAATCATCAATGACACTGTTTTTACCAGTTTTTTTATGATAGGACGCTGAGTAGCTATTCACTCAATTAGCCCCTCGCCAAGTGTCTTCGCGCCTTAGCGTGTGACTTCAGCTGGACGTTTTCACGGGATAGTTACCGACGCTGTTGCCCATTTGTCATTTTTGCTTAATTTGTAGTTTATGGTAGTTGACGAGAAATACATGCGCCGCGCGCTGCAGCTGGCGCGGTTGGGCGCTGGGCGCACCTCGCCCAATCCCATGGTGGGCGCGGTGATTGTGGGGCCCGACGGCAACATCATTGGTGAGGGCTGGCACCGCCAGTGCGGCCAGGCTCATGCCGAGGTCAATGCCGTGGCCACTGTAACGGATGTTGACTTGTTGAGGGACAGCACCCTCTATGTTACCCTCGAGCCTTGTTCACACTATGGCAAGACCCCTCCCTGTGCCCGCCTGATCATCGAGCGGGGCATCCCCCGTGTGGTGGTCGGCACACTCGACCCGTTTGTGAAAGTGGCTGGCCGAGGCGTGAAAATGCTGCAAGAAGCTGGAATAGAGGTTGTTGTCGGTGTTCTTGAACAAGCATGCCGAGACTTGAATCGTCGTTTCATGACCGCTCACACGACGGGTCGCCCGTGGGTGCAGCTCAAGTGGGCTCAGACTGCCGACGGCTTTATCGCGCTACCGCCACTGGCCGGTGAAAATCCCTTGCGTATGTCCACCCCATTGACCATGTCGCTCATGCATCGCCAGCGTGCCTTGTGCGATGCTATTGTCGTGGGTGCCGCAACAGCTTGCATCGACAACCCGTCGCTCACGACCCGCTACTGGCCTGGCCGCTCGCCCCTGCGAGTGGTGTTGTCGCGCAATCTGTCTATTCCCTCCAGTCTCAACCTGCTCACCGACGGCCTCCCCACCGTCGTCTACAACGGTGTGAAAAATGAGAAGCAAGGCCCTGTCGAGTATGTCAAATTAGATACCACTCACCCCCATTCCTGGCTTGTGGATCTCTACCGCCGTGGTGTGACCAGCGTTATGGTCGAGGGTGGTTTGAATGTGTTGCAGCAGCTGATTGCCGCTGGCACCTGGGATGAGGCCCGTGTCGAGATCAGTCCTCGCAGGGTGGGGCAGGGTGTCCCCGCTCCTGCCTTCCCCGCTCCTGTGGCGCAACGATACACCATCGACGGCAACACCATCTTCCATCTGCTCAACCGGCACTGAAAAGAGAGAGGCGCATTCATCGGCCACCCCACAGCTCGTGCGGGCACGCCCCTCGCTGCGCCCACTTGAGTGGTAATAATTCGCTGAATAGGTTTCCATCGGTGAAGTCTTCGTTAAAAAGTAGTAAAAACGGCATTCTGTACCTTAATAATAGAGAAAAAACGTCGATAGACGGAATTTTTTTGTAATTTTGCCGTTTGTAAAAAATGCGAACGATACAGAAAACGATAATGATCAATAAGACTCCGTTATATCTCTTGTTGGCGATGGCCATGTTGCTCTCGTCACTGCCATCGTTGACCTCTTGCAAGAAGGATAAAGATGATGATGAAATCTATTCCTACAGTACCAGTACCCACACGACTCTGGTCCGAGGATTTTCTTTGCAGGCCGATGCCGATGTGCTGGCAAGCTTGGACTCGGTGCATTTCACCATCGACTATGATAACGGGTTGATTTATAATGCCGACTCGCTGCCACTTGGGACCAATATCTCAAAACTCAAGGTGACTGTTGAGTTCTTGAACACCGTCAGTTCGGCTGTGTTCAACATCACTGGAGCTACCCAACAGGCCGACACCACCATCAATTATACCACGTCGATGACCCAGAGTATCGATTTCACAGGCAAGACGATACTCAAGGTGACGTCCTCCGACGGGCAACAGGTCAAGGACTATGAGGTGAAGGTGCTCGTCCACAAGGTCAACCCCGACTCCCTGGTGTGGCCTGTTGCCTGGCGTCGTGACTTGCCGGGTTATAGCCAAAGCCTCATCGGGCACAAGGCAGTCATGCAGCACGACAACCTGTACCGCATCTTGACCAATAACGGCACTCAGTGTGTGATGTGGACAGCCACGGCACCCAATCAGGGCATGTGGGACAGCCAGGTGCTGGATTTGCCCTTTGAGCCGCAAGTGCGGTCGCTGGTTGCCGCCGATGGTGTCCTCTACCTCTTGGACAATGCTGGTGTGATGTACAGCTCGACCGATGCCGTCGATTGGACACCCTGTGGCGTGACATGGCACAGCATCTTGGGCAGCTATGATGGGCGCGTGTTGGGTGTCGTGAAAGGAACCGATGGGTACTATCACGATGAGTATCCTCGCTCCGATGACTTTGAACCCGAGGCTCTGGAGGATGGATTTCCCGTCGATCATGCTTCTAACATGATTGAGACCAGCAACAAGTGGACCGTGTCGCAGCAGGCCGTCATTGTGGGCGGTATCGACAGCCAGGGCAACTTGATCAGCGACGTGTGGGGCTATGACGGCTCACGATGGGGCAAAATCAACAATGTCCACAGCACCGCGCTGCCAGCACTGGCCGATGCCACTCTGTTTCCCTATTACACATTCAGGACCTTGCCGGGCGTGCGTCGCTATGCACGGCAGTTGACCTGGTTTATCATGGGCGGCAAATTGGAAGGCGGCACGCTCAATGGCACCATCTACCTGTCATCGACCCAAGGTGTCACTTGGACTAAAAATGACTCTACGATCGTGCAACCTGGCCACATGACCAAGTTTTATGGCGCGCAACCCTTTGTGATGACCGAGGAGTTTATTGTCTCTTCCCCCAATTACCTGCCGCGTCGTGTCAAGACTGTGATCGACACATGGCAGTGCCCGTTTGTCTATCTTTATGGTGGATACAACGACCAGGGCAAGCTTTTGCCCTTTGTGTGGAGGGGTGTATATAACCGCTTGACCAATAGTCCCGTTTATTGAGAAATGCTGATGAAGAGGCCATTACTCATAATACTGCTCGTGACACTTGCTGTGCTGGGTTCCCATGCACAGCAATACAAGTATGAGGTGGGGCCCATGTTGGGCATGTCGGGATACTTGGGTGACGTGAACAACAGCAACCTGTTCAGGCACCCGGGTGTCACTGGAGGCGCCATGTTCCGTTACAATCACAACAGCCGTTGGGCTTTCAAGGCCAATCTGGCCTACGCGGGCATCAGTGGCAACAGCCGCGACATCGAGACGCGCTTCCCCGAGGAACAGCAGTTTGACTTCTCTTCCTCTCTCATCGATCTGGGCATCACGGCCGAGTTCAATTTTTTGAACTATGGACGGGGACCACAATACAAGAAACTCAAGCCCATCTCGCCCTACATGGTGGCCGGCGTGGGATTTGTGTTCGCTATCTGCAAGGGTCACAATCAGGCCTCCTTCACTGTGCCTTTCGGCATCGGTGTGAAATATAAGTACAAGGATCGCTTGAACTTGGGATTAGAGTTCACGATGCGCAAGGAATTCAGCGACCGCATCGATGGCATGAGCGACCTGTTTGGAATTAAGCACTCCTTTGCCAAGAACACCGACTGGTACTCCTTTGTCACCTTGTCGGCAACCTATGAGTTCGGCAAGCGGTGTGTCAAGTGTAACTATATTGAATGATTGAACGCATGTCTTCACTTAGCGACAAAATACAACAGCTCGACCCGTTGCGCATCCCTCGCCATGTCGCCATCATCATGGATGGAAATGGCCGATGGGCTAAGCAGCATGGGCATGAGCGTAGCTTTGGACACGAGAATGGGGTGACCACCGTGCGACAGGTGACCGAGATTGCCAGCGAGGTGGGTGTGAAATTCCTCACGCTTTACACGTTCTCGACCGAGAATTGGGATCGACCGCAAGACGAGGTGGATGCCTTGATGAACCTTATCGTGGTGAGCATCGAGCAGCAGACGCCCGACTTGATCAAGAACAACGTGCGCTTGACCACCATCGGTGACATGAACCGCATGCCAGAGTTTGCGGCCAACCGTCTGCGCAAGTGCATGATGGACACTGGACACTGCACCGGCCTGGTACTGTGCCTGGCATTGAGTTATTCATCGCGATGGGAAATTGTTGAGGCTTGCCGCAAGATGGCCGACAAGGCCGCTGCTGGTGAGCTCAACCCGGCCGACATCGACGACGCGATGCTCGCGTCCCACTTGGCGACTTGCGACATGCCCGACCCCGACCTGCTCATCCGCACCGGGGGAGACCTGCGTGTGAGCAACTATCTGCTGTGGCAGATAGCTTATAGCGAACTCTACTTCACTTCTAAATATTGGCCCGATTTCACCAAGGAAGACTTTGTCGACGCGATTGCCGACTTCCAGGAGCGTGAGCGGCGCTATGGTAAAACGAGCGAACAGGTTAAACAGAATAATGAAGAGTAAATCAAAGAACTTCAAGCGCATGCTCATGGCATCGCTGGTGGCCGCGGCTGCCTGCGCGCCGGTAGCATTGAATGCTCAAGATACTTACACGGCCAACGATACCGTTTACAATCCCAAGATTGTCTTCACGGCATCGCCCACACAATATGAGATTGCGGGTATACGTGTCGAGGGTGTCGATAACTATGACGACAACATCATCATCGGATACTCGGGGCTCGCTGTCGGTCAGCGTGTCGACATCCCAGGTGATGACATCAAGGCTGCAGCCAAGCGGTTCTGGAGACAAGGACTGTTCTCCAAGGTCCAGATCAAGGTCGAGAAGATTTACCACGACCAGGCTTGGCTCGTGTTCAACCTGCGCCAGCAACCCCGTGTCTCTCAAGTTAACTATAATGGCATGAAGAGCGGCGAGAGGAAGGACATCATGGAGCGTCTGAGCTTCCAGCCGGGAAGCCAGATGACCCCCAACATCGCCGACCGCATCAAGATCATCGTCGAGAAATACTATGCCAACAAGGGCTTTGGACAAGCCACTTGCGAGGTGGTACAGGTGCCCGACTTGAGCAAGCAGAACGAGGTCATTGTCAACATCAACGTCGACAAGCACGAGAAAATCAAGGTCCACAAGATCTACATCGACGGCAACGAGGTGCTGAGCGACCGCAAGATCAAGCGGACGATGAAAAAGACCAACGAGAAGAAGGACATCTGGAAGATCTTCTCGCAGAAGAAGTTTGTCCAGAGCGACTATGAGGCCGACAAGCAACTCATCATCGACAAGTATAACGAGAAGGGATACCGCGATGCAGTTATCGTGAGCGACAGCGTGGTCCCCTACGATGAGAAGTCTGTCGACGTTTACCTCAAGATCGACGAGGGTAAACGCTACTATATCTCCGACATCACTTGGGTGGGCAACACGGTCTATCCGTCGGTCATCCTCGACGAGGTGCTGGGCATCAAGAAGGGCGACGTCTATAATCAGAAGCTGCTCAACAAGCGCACTCAGGAGGACGATGACGCCGTGTCCAACCTCTACCTCAACAACGGTTACCTGTTCTATCAGCTCATCCCCATCGAGAGCAAGATCGAGGGCGACAGCATCAATCTGGAGATGCGCATGTTTGAGGGAAAGCAGGCCCGCATCAACCGCGTGGTCATCAATGGCAACGACCGCCTTTACGAGAAGGTGGTGCGCCGTGAGTTGCGTGTGCGGCCGGGCGACCTGTTCTCCAAGGAGGACCTCATGCGTTCGGCTCGCGAGATTGCCCAGACCGGACACTTCGACCCCGAGAAAATGGACATCCGCCCTGAACCCAATGCCGACAATGGCACCGTGGACATCATCCTCAATCTTGAGAGCAAAGCCAACGACCAGGTGGAGTTGAGCGCCGGTTGGGGACAGACGGGTGTCATTCTCAAGGCCTCATTGAAGTTTACCAACTTCTCGATGCAGAACCTGCTGCACCCGTCGTCCTACAAGGGACTCATCCCGCAGGGCGAGGGGCAGACCTTCACCATCAGCGCACAGACCAATGCCAAGTACTACCAGGCCTACAGCGTGTCGTTCCTCGACCCCTGGTTTGGTGGCAAGCGACCCAACTCGCTCTCGGTGTCGGCCTTCTACAGCCGTCAGACGGGTATCAACCAGTCATTCTATAACCAGATGTACCAGAATGCGATGTACAACTATGCCAACTCGATGTATGGCTATGGTGGTTACGGCTATGGTTACGGCTACGGTGGTTATGGCGGTTACAATTACTATGAGAATGCCTATGACCCCAACAAGTACCTGCAGATGGCTGGTGTGACGGTGGGCTTCGGTAAGCGATTGAAGTGGCCCGACGACTACTTCACCTTCATGGCAACTCTCAGCTATCAGTGGTACAGCCTCAAGAAATGGGAGTACCTCTATTATATGCAGAATGGTGTGTCCAACTCTATCGTGCTGGGCTTGACTCTGTCACGTAGCAGTATCGACAACCCGCTTTATACCCGCAAGGGTAGCACCTTTACATTGAGTTTCAATGCCACGCCGCCGGCAAGCCTGTTCGGCAAGAAGAATTGGAGGGCGTTGAGCCAGAGCAACACCGAGGCGTCCAAGAAGGAACTCTATCGATGGATCGAGTACTGGAAACTCAAGTTCCAGGCTCGCACCTACACGCCCCTCACCGACCCCGATGGCCGATGGACACTGGTGCTGATGACCCGCGCCGACATCGGTCTGCTGGGCAGCTGGAACCGCTGGCTCAAGTCTCCGTTCGAGACCTTCTACGTGGGTGGTGACGGCATGTCGGGTTCCTACACCTATGCCACCGAGACCATCGCCCTGCGTGGATATGAGAATGGTGCGTTCACGCCCTATGGCAGCGAGGGTTATGCCTACGACCGCTTTGCCATCGAGCTGCACTTCCCGTTGATGCTCTCGCAGAGTGCTACCATCTATCCGCTTGTGTTTGTCGAGGGTGGTAACGCGTGGACTCACGTCAGGGACTTCAACCCGTTCAACATCAAGCGGTCGGCTGGTGTGGGTGCTCGCATCTTCCTGCCCATGATCGGTATGATGGGTATCGACTGGGGCTACGGCTTCGACACTGTCTTTGGACAGAAGGGTGGCAGCAATTTCCACTTTGTTCTGGGACAAGAGTTTTAATGAATTTAACTTAACAGAATAAACGATTTGGTGCCCAGGCAGTCTAAAAATCGCAATTCACACAAACAACATTTAATATATTAATGTAAGGATATGAAACGAATAGCTTTGATCGCAGTCGCATTGGTCGCTGGATTTATGGCGGCTCATGCCCAGAAGTTCGCTTTGATGGACATGGAATATGTCTTGAAGAATATTCCTGCCTATGAGATGGCCAACGAGCAGCTCAACCAGGTGTCGCAGCGCTGGCAACGCGAGGTCGACGAACTCAAGAAGGAGGCCGATACCATGTACAAGAATTATCAGGCCGACATGGTTTTCTTGACCGATGACCAGAAGAAGAAGAAAGAGACCGAGATCACCGAGAAAGAAAAGGAGGCACAGCAACTGCAATACAAGTACTTTGGACCCCAGGGTGAGCTCTTCAAGAAGCGCCAGTCGCTCATCAAGCCCATCCAGGACGACATCTACAACGCTTGCAAGAAGGTGTGCGAGGAGCGGGGATTCCAGATGATCCTGGATCGCGCCAGCAGCCAGAGCATCATCTTTGCATCGCCCCGCATCGATGTGAGCAACGAGATCCTCGAGAAGATGGGGTACAAGTGATGCCCGTCATCCCGTGTTCAATGTGTAGACAACAACTATATAGTAAAAACAATAATAATTTTTAGACATGTTTAAAAGATTTATGCTCTTAGCCGTCACGGCTACTATGATGTGCTTTGCCGCACAAGCTCAAAAATTCGGTTACATCAACACCAGTGAGATCTTCAACGTCATGCCCGAGAAGGCAACGGCCGAGAATACCCTCAAGACGGTGAGCGACAAGTATGAAGCCGAGTTCAAGAACCTGCAGGATGCATTCCAGAAGAAGATGGCCGACTATGAGGCCGCCGATAAGGATGCCACCACGCCACAGGCCATCAAGGATCGCCACAACCAGGAGTTGCAGGACGACTATGTGAAGATCCAGAACTTCCAGCAGACCGCTTCGCAGGACCTGCAGCGTCAGCAGGAGACCTTGCTCGCCCCCATCACCCAGAAACTGCAGAACGCCATTCAGGCTGTGGGCGCCGAGGGTGGTTACACATTCATCTTTGACCAGGCTGCCGGTTCGATTCTCTACACGGGAACCAATGCCGAGGATATCAGCGCCAAGGTGAAGGCCAAGTTGGGTATCAAGTAATAACAGTCAATAAACATTAAGGTACAGTCCCCTGCGGCGGCAGCAATGCCCTAATGGGGACTTGCCCATATCTGACAAGACTTTTTAAGTGACGATGAAACGATTTCTCTTGATTGCAGTGGCTTTAATGCCACTCATGCTGATAGCGCAAGCACGCATCGGCATTGTCAACTCTCAACAGTTGTTTGAACTCTTGCCCGAGAAAGCGGCTGCCGAGGCACAGCTCAAGGCATTGAGCGACAAGTATCACGCCGAGTATGAATTGCTGCAGGTCGAGTTTGACAAGAAATATGCCGACTACCAGACCGTGGCTGCCGACCCGTCAATGCCCGAAACCATCAAGGAACGCCGCGTGCAGGAGTTGCAGGAGTGTGACAAGAAGATGCAGGAGTTTGAACGCCAGGCTGCAGACGACATCGCTGCTCAGCGCACCATATTGACAAAACCCATCACCGACCGCATCCAGGCCGCCATCCGCACCGCAGGCGAGCAAGGTTCTCTGGATCTTGTGCTCGATACTGCTGTCACTCCGGTAGCCTATACTGGACCAAGCATTGTGGATATCACTCCAGTGGTAAAAGCGCTCCTGGGTCTATAAATCATCCTCTTGATCATTCCGATAACTCCGATCATCGGTCGTTATATAACGGAATGGTCTCTCAGAAAAAAATAGAACCCTGCCTCACGCAATCGTGAAGCAGGGTCTACTGTGTTGTGAGGGTGGAAGATGGGGCTCGAACCCACGACCTTCGGAACCACAATCCGACGCTCTAACCAGCTGAGCTACGTCCACCATGTAACGCGTTTTCTCTCAAACGCGGGTGCAAAGATAATACCAATTTCATTCCTGTGCAAGTTTCTTGCCAAAAATCTTTGTTTTTAAACATGAAAGTTGTGGAAAAGTCGCCCTTCAGCACCTTGTGAAGACCCTTGTTGTCAACGGTTGACGGTGGCGGCTGGCGCGATGCGGTCGCTGCCCTTGACAAACTCTCCCATCGAGAACACGCCCCGCAGGTTGATGTCGCTGTCGAGCAGCAGGATGTCGGCATCCTTGCCACGCTGCAGCGACCCCTTGCGGTCATAGATGCCCATGATCCTTGCCGGGGTCTCACTGGCCATGCGCACTGTCTCCTGCAAGGGAATATCCACAACTCTCACCATCGTCTTGATGAGGCGGTCCATGGTGGCGATGCTACCTGCAAGGGCACTGCGGTCCGACAGCTTGCACACGCCGTCCTCGATAATCACGCGAGGGTCAAATGCATGCTCACTGTCACTGTCGGTGACAGCCAGCGCGTCGGTGCACAATGCTGTGCGCTCCACACCCTTGATGTGGTACACGAGGCTGAGAAGGGTGGCCGGAACATGGATGCCGTCGGCGATGATTTCCACGGCCATGTCCTCAAGCAGGTAAACACTCTCGACGGTGCCGGCGTGCTTGAACTCGCGCACGTTGTGGAAACCGGGCATGCCGTTATAGAAGTGGGTAGCAAGCGTGTAGCCTGCATCCCACGCTGCCTTCACGTGAGGATACTCGGCGGCGGTGTGGCCAATCGCGGCAACAATGCCCTTGCCGGTAATGTATTGCCCCATCTCAACAGCACCAGGCAATTCGGGAGCGGTGTCCCAACGACGCACGCAGTCATAGTCTTCAACGATGTGGCGGTACTCATCGGGGTCGGGGATGCGGATGGTCTCGGGCATTTGGGCTCCAGCACGGCTGGGGTTGAAGTAGGGGCCCTCCAGGTGCATGCCCATGATGGTCGAGCCGGGTTGTTTCATCAGCTGGTCACACGTCTGGCATGCATGCTCCATCAGCTCCAGTGGAGATGACGATAATGTGGCATAGATGGCCGTCGTGCCATGACGCAAGTGTGTGTGCGCTGCCGTCTCAAAGGCCTCGGTTGTGCATTCCTGAAAATCGCTGCCTCCTCCGCCATGGCAATGCAGGTCAATGCCTCCGGGCACCACATGCATGCCCTGAGCATCGATGACCTTGTCCATGCCCTCAAGATGTCGGCTGCTCTTGCTCACCTCCTTGATGCGGCTGTCCTCGATGATCACCGAGCCATCGTTAACCCACCCCTCGGGGGTGAGTACATGACCGTTGCAAATCTGAGTCAACATGACCAATCTTTTTTACGGGGGAGCTCCTATCGTTTAGCTTGACCGTTTTCGGTTCGGAATTAGATAGAAGTTCCCTTTGTTGTCCTTCTTGAATTGCAAATATACAGTGATTTTTCGTTGGTTGTATGTGATTTATATGTTTTTTTTGATTTATTGACAATAATTTTGTGTTATTCTGCCCCTTGCACTATGCCTCACCTCATCGTGTGCTTTGATATCGCGTCACTGACGATTTGGCCAATTAGATTAAGGCTTTGACATTTAGGCTGTTTTATATGGGATACATGATGACAATAGTGTGAATCTATCATCGCATGGCCTAATAGAGATGTCTTAATCAGTTGATTATAAAACAACAATGGCGCCCGGCAAAAAATTAGCAAATCTGCATAAATGCCTCAGTATCAATGTCATTATAGGGACTCAAGGCGAGGCCCTATAGTGAGGGTGGAGTGTTCGAGCAAGGGTATTTGGCGGCTTATTGGTTGTCTTGGTCAGGCGGGGCATCATTGTCGGGGGAGATGATGTAGGGGCATTTGTGCAGGATGGGTGGCAGTTCGTGGAAGTGGAGGCAGGTGTCGTCGTCCTGCTCGTCGGTGACGGGGTGGTCGAGGTTGACTTCATCCGAGTATTTCTGATTGCTCATTTTTTCTTCCGTTTCTTCCGTTTCGTTTGCGCGTACACGTGATGAATTATGTAATTGAAATTGCTGTGTAAGGTTCATTTTGCAGGATTTCACTCACATGGGCTTACCTGCAACATCAGCAAAAATCCTTTGCGGCTTTGCGGCGTGGGGCACTATTCGCTGAATAGATTCGTGTCACTCGAAATGATAGAAGATGTTAAAATCACTGCCATTTTACTTAAAAATGACCTTCCATGGGTGTGATTAGAGGGCAAAAACCAAAAAAAATAGCTATCTTTGCATTTAAATTTAGAACTATTCAACGATGGATGTAAAGAAAGTCTTATTTATATCGCAGGAAATAGCTCCCTATGTTCCTGAAAACCGTTTGTCGCTGATGGGCAGGCTGTTGCCGCAGACCATCAAGGAACAGGGCATTGAGGAACGCACGTTCATGCCCAAGTATGGCATGATTGCCGAGCGCAGCAATCAGCTTCATGAGATGATCAGGTTGTCGGGAATGAATGTAATCATCGATGATACCGACCACCCTCTGATCATCAAAGTGGCTACCCTGCAACAGGCACATTTTCAGGTCTACTTTATTTATAATGAGGATTATTTTGCAAGCAACAGGATCGATGAACTGGAGATGAATTGCTCGCCCGAAGACAACGATGAGCGCAGCATGTTCTTTGTCAGGGCTGTCATCGAGTCCATTCGCAAGATGCGTTGGGTGCCCGATATCATCCAGTGCACTGGATGGATCTCCGCTCTGGCTCCGGTTTACATCCGCACCCTCTATGGCGACGACCCTTCGTTCCGCGATGCCAAGATCGTCTCAGCTCTGTTCAATGAACAGATTGTAGCTCCCTTGGATGTCCGCCTCAGCGAGAAAATGCATGACGATGGTATACCCAAGAATGTGCTCAAGCCCATTGCTGGCAAGGAATTGACCTATGATGAGCTCATGGCCTACTCACTCAAGTATAGCGATGCCGTGATCTGCTGCGAGGATGGAGTGAGCGAGTCGGTACTTAATGTGGCGCGCTCCCTGCCCATGCTTGATCTCACGCAGGGCGAGGATACCTCGATGATCAAGGCGTTCTACGAGTCGCTATAAAGGGGTGACTGCCTGCAGTCTCTTTTTCGATATCCTTAAAGGTGGCTTTAGATTAGCTTGAGTTGAATTTTGATTACTTTTCGAGAAGGTTCTAACTTAGCTTTCACGGCTATAGTGGACTATGGTTCAAGAAGATAAGTTGAAAGATACCGAAAAGTGGCAAAATATGACCAACACAAAATGCCAACATTACGGTAATTTATAGCAGTCGCCTTAAATACATAATCAGGTTTTTATCATTTCGAGAATATGAAGCAATTCATTATTGTGCTTTGGGCAATGCTTGCATTGCTGTCCATGGGCGCTTGCACTGATGAGACGATCGGGGTGAGCATCACCGATGGCATGTCATCGGTGATCGAGGATTCATCGTTTGTCCTCACTGGGCACTCGGTGCTCAATGACCGTGTGCTGATGCGCACCAGCACCAAGATGCTGGGTGCGTTGCATGCCGATGGCTTTGGTACAATCAGTGCCGAGGCCGTCACCATGTGGATGCCTGCCGTCTCGATCGACACCACTGGTGTGAAGGCCGAATGGATCGATTCTTGCCGATTGAAACTGCGCATGCCCTATCGCAACGGCTTCACCGGCGACTCGCTGGCTCCCATGCGGTTGAGCGTGTATCGGCTCAACAAGGCTTTGCCGACCCCCATCTACAGTGACTTTGATCCCACTGATTACTATGATAGCGATGACCTGTTGGCTACCGAGTCCTACTCTCCCACGTCGGGATGGCTCGAGATCGGCTCCTCCTATGTCACGGGCTCAATGGTCAACGACACGGTGCGTGTCATCTCGGTTCCCATGCCTGTAGAGCTGGGACGTGAATTGTTCTCGACCTATGTCGCCGACCCCAGCAAGTTCTCGACCCCCAAGGCTTTTGCTGATATCTTCCCGGGCATCTATATTGCCAACAGCTATGGCAGCGGCCATGTGCTCAATATCAAGGCAACCGAGCTCGACGTGTATTATCGCAAGCTGGATAAGAAGGATGATGGCACCGATACCATCTACCCGGCACAGGTCCAGTCCTATCTGGCTTCCACCCCCGAGGTCGTGTCCAACAACATCATCCACTTTAATATGGACGATGCCATCACATCGATGGTCAACAGCGGCGAGGCCCTGATCGTGGCTCCCGCGGGCTATGAGGTGCAGGTACGCTTCCCCATCCAGGACATCATCGACAAGTATCAGGCCAATATTGGAACCAGCCAGTCTGTCATCAACGAGCTGTCGCTTGAGTTACCCGTCAGTGTGCCCTTGACGCAATACGACATCCAGCCGCCCACCCATCTGCTCATGGTCAAAACATCCAAGAAGGATCAGTTCATCAATGGTGACAGCCTCACCAACAACAAGGACTCGTTCTATGCTACCTACGATGCCACCACCAGAACCTATGCCTTCACTGGCCTGCGCAACTACATCCTTAACATTCTTAATAATCAGGGCGGCATCGCCACCGACGACGACTTCAATTTCACCATCACTCCGGTTGATGTGACCAACTATACCTACTCGTCATCCTATTACTACGGTGGATCTACAACGGTGGTGACAAAGATTTCGCCCATGGTGTCACGGCCTGCAATCGCGCGGCTGCTGCTCGACAAGGCCAAGATAAAGATAACCTATAGCAAACAAATTGTCGATTAAAGTTTGCTGATTTAGAAAAATAGTGCTACCTTTGCACCCGCATTGCAAGTCATCGCAGTGCACCAAGCCGCAATAGCTCAGTCGGTAGAGCATTTCATTCGTAACGAAAAGGTCGCGGGTTCGAGTCCCGCTCGCGGCTCCAGCATGGAGGACGGGAAGACATCTTGGTTTTCCCGCCCTTTGTTTTAAAAACTGATCAAGACGACATGGATATCACCGTTAAAGATTATATGGAACGCCAGCCAGGTAACCCCCGGGTGGCCGAGACCGACCAGTTCTACTTGTGGATTGCCCTGCGGTTAGCCAAGTTGTGGGACGAGTCGCCGTGGTTGCGTGAACTGGATGAGGAGTTGCGCCGCGACGTGGTGCTGGCTGTGACGGGCTACTACCAGGACGTGGTGGCCGATGGCGGCCTGTGGCGTTCGTTCACCATGCTGCACAACCAGCGGCATGGCTGTCCGATGCCACACTATGGACGGGCAATCGACTATGTGGACTATGAGTTGAACCGTGACGATGTGCGCTTTGTCATCTGGTGGACCATTGTCGGTGAGTCGGGTGACGACCTTGATCCTCATGACGTGGAGCTCGAGGCTCTGGCGACGGATTTCCACATGCTGCTCGACGAGGAATATGAGCAGGCACCGGTGCCGCGGCAGTTCTGCATCGCTGCCGAGGTTGACTTGGACAATCCCGACGACGCTCGGCGCATCTATGACTATGCCTACTGGCTCTACTGGCGCAGCTTCCTGTTGCGACCGTCATCCCAGGCAGTCATGCAGCGAGCCATGCCGCAGGCCCACGCCATCATCGAGCGGGCAGGGGAGAGCGATGCCCGCCCACTGCTGCAGGAACTCAACGAGCACCTCATGTCTACCCAGCCTGCTGGTCCCATTCCCCTGACGACCGCCCAGTGGCTCCACCTCATCATCGATGACCAGCTGCCATGAGGGCCACATCCCAACTCCCAAATATCAACATCGCAAAAATGCGGTTATAATCGCATTAAGAAGCTATAAAACCGCGACTATAACCGCTGGGAAAGCAGGTTTACTGTATTGTTGTGAAGATGGTTTTGCCTTTAGGCTTAATTGTCTTTTTTCTTGGCGTCGAGGTGGTAGGTGAACGAGATGCCGATGTAGTGGTGCAGCGTGTCCTGCCACTCGCTGGTCTGCTGATAGGCGGTCTGGCTGCTCCAGCGGTAGTCGTCCTGATTGAGGATGTCATCGGCGTAGAGCCTGACTGTGCCCTTGTTCTTCAGGATCTTCCAAGCGACTGAAGCATCCCACAGCAGGCGGGTGCGGTTCATGCCGCTGGAGGCATAGCCGCGCCGCATGGACTCGGTGAGACTGGACGAGAACACAAAGTTGCGGTAGTTGGCCTCAAACTCGATGCCGTAGTTGTTGTTCCACAGCGTGGTGTTCTGGATGGGCGACTGCGAGAAGCGCAACTGGTCGGCATTCACCTCGGCAAAGGCCGAGGCCTTGATCCAGTTGTGGTCAAACGACACGGTGAGCTTGTCCTTGGGGTGGAGGCTCGTCTGGCGGTTAATGATGCGCTCCCCGTGGGTGGGCAGCATGGTCAGGTAACCGTAGTACCGTCCGCCCATGACCTTGAGGTCGTTCTGCAAGCGGAAGTAGTTGCCCAGGCCGTGGTCATAGTTGAGGTTCACTTCCCACACGCGGTTGCCGGTCACGGTCTCGGGACGGCTGGTATAGACGTTGGTCGCCGGGTCATAACTGAGGGCCGTGACGTTGCTGTGGTCGGCGGTGGTATATTTTGCAATTAAGCCTATCGACAGTTGCTTGCTCGGCACGATGGCCTTGTAGGCCAACTGAATCTGGTGGGAGTGGATGTCCTTCAACAGGGGGTTGCCCTCGGTGATGAACAGCGGGTCGCTCAAGTCACGGTAGCCGATGGTCTGGAGCAGTTCGGGACGCGTGGTCCTGTAGCTGTAATTCAGCTCCACACTCATGCTGCGGTTCATTTTCCAGGAGG
>Ga0247611_10001507_pt1 | contig 41108 bp, 29 predicted proteins | sample 177DNAGHGhighgp2_FD_192422 | JGI IMG/M metagenome (GOLD analysis project Ga0247611, IMG submission 192422) | Sheep rumen microbial communities from Palmerston North, Manawatu-Wanganui, New Zealand - 1770 DNA GHGhigh gp2 | ecosystem: Host-associated > Mammals > Digestive system > Stomach > Rumen... | reverse complement strand
GCTCAGGCAAGTTGAGACATCAAAAGACACTCATACGGCCAAAATCCACAAAGTAAAAATGAGAAACAAATCATATGAACAAAAAAAGAGACCGGCTAAAAAATGCTTTTTAGTCGGCCCCTTCTTTTTGTTGTAAGCGTTATCAGTTTGCAGCTGCGAGTGAAGCCGGACCTCCGGGACGGAGGTCCCTTCCCTTTTTTTAGTTTGCTCCGCAAACGCGCTCATTCCATTCGCTTGCCGGCCTCTGGCCGGGTAACGGCGGAACGCCGTTACTATTACTGCAATTGGGTGCTTAATTCTCAATTCTCAATTCTCAATTATGTCACTTCGTTCCATGATTCTTGTCGCGACTCGGGATAGAAAGTAAACTTTCTCTCCTCTCGCTGCTCCAAGAATTCTCAATTATGTCACTTCGTTCCATGATTCTTGTCGCGACTCGGGATAGAAAGTAAACTTTCTCTCCTCTCGCTGCTCCAAGAATTCTCAATTATGTCACTTCGTTCCATGATTCTTGTCGCGACTCGGGATAGAAAGTAAACTTTCTCTCCTCTCGCTGCTCCAAGAATTCTCAATTTACTCCAGGTATTGCATGATGCGGCCGGAGATCTGGAGGAGGGAGATCTCGCAGACCTTGGTATCGTACTGGACCTGGAGCAGGCTCTCTTCGGCATCCAGGAGGGATTTCTGAGCCTCACGCATCTCGAGTCCGGATAGGTTGCCCAGCAGGTAACGCTCCTGTGCAATGTCCATTGTCTCCTGCGCGGCCTTCAGATTCTGCTCCTGGAGTTCCAGAAGCATCAGGTTATTCTGGTAAGCCTGCCAGAAATCCTCCAGGTTGGCACGCAGCTGAAGCTCCAGTTGTTCTACGGTAATGTCGGCATTCATCTCGTCCAGCAGGGCGTTACGTTCCTGTGTGCGCTGCTTGCCGTTTATCAGGTTCATGCCTATTGTGGCGCCAAAGCTGGGGCCCCAGTTGATGCGGTCGGTATATGTGCTGTTGCCGTAAAGGTTCTGGGTTATGCCGTAAGATGCGTTAAGACGCAGGTAGGGGTAGTTGCGAGACTGGACTGTCTTGCGGTCCATCCTGGCCATGGAACGGTTGCTCTCGGCACGCAGCAATGATGCGTTCACCTTCATCATATCGTCATAGAGTGACTGGAAGTCAAGCCCTGTAAGCAGGGTGATGGCGGTATCGGCTGCCACATGAACGGTCTTGAGGTCCTGGTTGGACATAAGACGGTTTATACGGATGTTGGCCGATGCCAGTGACTCGTGCTGCTTAAGGCTTTTGGCGCTGTCAGAGTTGAAATAGACCTGAGCCTGCTGCATGTCCAGGCGGGAGTTGCCGCCCATATCGTAACGCTCGCTGGTAATGCGCAGACGCTCCTTACTCAGAGCGGTGGCATATTCCAGATTCTTAAGGTGCAGTGTCTGACGAACCAGGTTGTAATACTCGGTGGTAAGGCTTGCAATGTAATCCTCTATGCTTATGCGTGTCTGTATGGTGCCTTGGTTGTGGAGTTCCTGCATGCGGTCACGGGTGGCCTGTATGCTGAATCCCTCAAATACGGTCCAATCGGCACGGACCTGTGCGTTCAGCGTCTGGTCCAGCACGTTACGGTTGGATACGGTGGAGCCATCGGACTTGAGTGTGGCGTCATTGCTGGCAATTGATCCGGAGTAACTGCCCTGGATGCTTAACGTGGGCATTCCGCCGGCATAAGCCCAAGAGTCGTTATTGGCGGCTTTCTCTTCGGAATTGTTGACCAGTTTTATCTGATAACTCTCCCGTATGCCCTCCTCAAGACACTCCTTGAGAGTCATTATCTGTGCCGATGAACCCGTGCAAAGGGTTATGGCTGCCATCGCCAATGTTATTCTGTATGGTTTCATTCCTTTTTCTTGCGGGTTTTACGGTCAGTTGATATGTAACTGTAGATGGAGGGTACGATGTACATGGTAAAGAAGGTGGATATGAGCATACCTCCAACTACCGCAGTACCCATTGCAATACGTCCGGCGCTGCCCTCACCGTGTGCGAACATAAGCGGCAGCAGACCCAGCATTGTTGATGTGGATGTCATAAGGATAGGCCTTAAGCGCTGTATGGATGCATCGCGTATTGCTGTGAACTTGTCAATTCCGGCCTCCTGTTTCTGGTTGGCAAACTCCACAATCAGGATACCGTTCTTGGCCACAAGGCCTATAAGCATGATAATACCAATCTCACTGAAGATGTTCATGGTCTGACCGCCTCCGCGCAGGAATACCAGAGCACCGAACACAGCCAGAGGCACGGTAATCATCACGATGAGAGGATCCTTGAAACTCTCAAACTGGGCAGCCAGGATCAGGTAGATGAGCAGCAGGGCCAGTCCGAAAGCGAACAGCAGACTGTTGGAGCTCTCACGGAAATCCTTGGACTCGCCGGTAAGGGCGGTGCGGAAGGTGTCATCAAGAGTCTCCTTGGCAATCTTGTCCATCTCGTCGAGTGCCTGTCCAAGGGTATATCCCTTACCCAGGCCGGCCGATACGGTGGCCGATACAAATCGGTTGTAGCGGTACAGACGGGGCGGGGCAATGTCCTCCTTAAGGTCCACCAGGTTCTCCATCTGTATCATGTCGCCGCTTCCGCTACGCATATAGATTGACTTTAGTGCCTGTGTGGTGTTGCGTTGCTGGCGGTTTATCTCACCAATAATATCATACTGCTTTCCGTTCATATAGAGGTAACCCATACGCTGTCCGCTCAGCCCCCACTGCAGGGTCTGTGCAATGTCGCGGGTACTTACGCCCAGAAGGTTGGCTTTCTCGCGGTTGATTGATATCCGGACCTCGGGCTTGGAGAACTTGAGGTCGGCATCGGCCATCTGGAAGGCGGGGTTCTCATTTACACGGGCCAGGAAGGTGGGCAACACATCCTGCAGTTTCTCAATGTTGGTGGCCTGCAGCACGTAACGTACCGGCATACCGCCTCGGCCTCCTGCAAATGATGACTGCTGCTGCACGAACGCGCGGGCATCGTTCTCGCGGCGCACGGCGGCACTCAGTTTTTCAAACGCCTCCATCTGCGAGTAGCTGCGCTCTTTTATGTCCTTAAGGGTAATCTGTATGTTACCACCGCCGCTCGATACTCGGGCGGTCACGAATTTGGCATCGGGCATAAGTGAATCGACCACGTCGTTAATACGCTCGGTGTAGTCACGCATGTACTCGTAGGTTACGCCCTCGGGACCCTGGGTACGTACGGTTACCTGTGAACGGTCCTCCATAGGTGCCATCTCGGACGGGGTCTTGGTCCACATCCATACTGCAGCGCCCAGTGCCAGCACCATTGTGGCAATTGTTATCCAGCGATTGCGCAATACAAATTCAAGACTCTTGCTGTAGTAGCGGTTCAAGCCCTCAAAGAACGGCTCGGACCATGCGTAAAAAGCGTTTTTCTTTTCCCTGCGCACCAGAATCTTGGTGGAGAGCATGGGGGTGAATGTAAGGGCCGCAAAGGTTGAAATCACCACTGCGCCTGCAATCACGAACGCGAACTCACGGAACAGACGGCCCGTCTGGCCCTGCATGAACACTATCGGCACGAACACGCAGAGCAATGTGATTGAGGTCGATATGATGGCGAACAGGATCTCGCGCGAACCGTCAATACCGGCCTGCAGCGGGGTCATGCCCTTTTCTATGCGGTTGTAGATGTTCTCGGTCATCACTATGGCGTCATCCACCACAAGTCCTACCGACAGCACCACCGCAAGCATCGAGAGCACGTTGATGCTGAATCCCAGCAGGTACATCACAAAGAATGAGCCGATGATTGATACGGGGATGACCAGCACGGGGATAAGGGTTACGCGCCAGTCACGCAGGAACAGGAAAATGATGAAAATAACCAGTATGAATGCCTCGTAGAGGGTGGTTTTAACCTCATTGATAGATGCGCGGATAAAGCGGGTGTTATCAAAACCGTACTCGTAACCTACGTCCTCAGGGAGGTCCTTCTCCATCAGTTTCATGCGGTCATAGACGGCGTTGGCAATGTTGATGTGGTTGGCGCCGGGCTGGGGTGTTACTGCCACACCTACCATGGGGATGCCGTTCATCTTCATGTAGCTCTTTATGTCGCGCGGGCTCAGCTCGGCCTGGCCTACGTCGCTGAATCTTATGACCTTGGTGCCGTCATGCTTTATTACCAGGTTGTTGAACTCCTGGGTGGTGTGCATCTGGCCAAGGGTGCGGATCTCAAGCTCGGTGGTGTTACCCTCAATTGTGCCGGAGGGCAGTTCCACGTTCTCCCTGTCAAGGGCGTTCTTTACGTCCATCGGAGTTATGCCGTAACCGGACATCTTTACGGGGTCCAGCCACAGACGCATGCAGTAGCGCTTTTCACCCCAAATCATCACTGAGCTTACGTCCTGGATGGTCTGGAGCTGCTCTTTTACCACAAGGTCGGCAATCTCGCTCAGCTCCAGCAGCGAGCGCTTATCGGAGTGCAGGGCCACCATAAGGATAGGCATTGCGTCGGCATCGGCCTTGGATACGGTGGGAGGATCGCAGTCGCGGGGGAGCATTCGCTGGGCGCGAGATACCTTGTCACGCACGTCGTTGGCGGCGGTCTCAAGATCAACTGACAGCTCAAACTCTACGGTGATGCGGCTGTTGCCGTATTGGCTGACCGATGAAAGCGAGCGTATGCCGGGGATACCGTTGATCTGCTGCTCCAGCGGCTCTGTTATCTGATTCTCAATGACTTCGGCGTTGGCTCCGGGGTAGGAGGCCGATACCGATATTATGGGGTTGTCCACCGACGGGTATTCGCGTACACCCAGACTGGTGTATCCTACCACGCCGAACAGGATTATTATGAGCACCAGCACTGTGGCCAGCACCGGGCGGCGTATGCTAAGTTCAGATATGTTCATGGGTGCGGCAGGTTATTTGAGTTCAACCCTCATACCGGTACGCAGCTGCATGGTGCCGCTGGTAATTACGGTGTCGCCTACGCTGAGGCCGCTCAGCACCTGTACCATGGCATCAGTCCTGAGGCCTTTGGTTATTTCCTGCGGGATGGCCTTGCCGCCTTTGTAGAGGAATACCTTGTCTATGCCCATCTCGGAGATGACTGCCTCGCTGGGTACTGCCAGGGCGTTCTTGAATGTGCGGGTATTGAGGCTTACGCTTACATATCGGCCGGGAACAAGCTTGCCGTCCTTGTTGTCGTAGATGGCGCGGACCAGATAGGTGCGGGTGCCCTGATCCACCTTTGAGTTGGTTGCGTAGACCTGAGCGTTGTGTATATCGTCGCTGCCCTCGACAGTGAATGTCAGCTTGGCTCCGTTCTGCAGCACGCCGGCGTAACGCTCGGGGATGGCAAACTCAACCTTGAGTTTCTCTGTGTTGGTCAGTGTGGCTATGTTGGTGTTGGGCGATGCGTATGCACCTACGCTTACCTGACGCAGGCCGATTATTCCGTCAAACGGGACTTTGAGTTCGGTTTGGTCCAGTTTGGCCTTGCACTCCTCTATATCGGCCTGGAGCTTGTTGAAGTTTGCCTCGGCCTCCTGATATGCCTCCTTACTTACAGCCTCCTTCTCGTAGAGGGCTTTCTGGCGGGCCAGACGGTCCTCGGTTGACTGATACTGGGCCTCAAGCTTCTTGAGCTGGGCCTGCAGGGGAGCGTCGTTGATCTTGGCCAACACCTGACCTTTGCGGACCTTGGTGCCCTCCTCAAAGAAAATATCGGTAATCTTGCCCGATGTCTCAAATGAGAGGTTTACCTCCTCGTTGGGGATGAGGCTTCCGCTTATGTTGATGCCGTCCACAAGCTCGGTGGGCTGCATAACCACGTGACGTACTAATAAAGTCTGGCCGCCGCGTCCTATCGGCGCACCTGCTGCGGGCATCGGGCCCGGGCCCGCCGGAATGTCTTTGTTGGTTTTCGGTTTAAAACGGTATATGCCTAAAATGGCCAGTCCTATTACGACGACTGATACCAGCACCCATTTGGTAGTCTTGCTCATATAGTTTAAGGTTGTGTCTTAAAGTCGCAAATTTACAGATTAGACACCTTTTTTTATTTGCGCGCACATTGTGCTTAACATTTTTTAAGACGCAAAGGGGTTGACGCAAAGGGGTTGACGCAAAGGGGTTGACGCAAAGGGGTCGTTTCTTTTAGTCGCTTCGCTTGGTAAAAGCGTCCCTTCGGGCCGAGCGCATTTTGCGTCATTTTTGGGAACTTTACATTATCTTTGATGCAAATTAACAGAAGCGATTATGAGAAAAGTTCTTTTGCTTGCAGTGTTTGCTGTTTCATTCCTTTGCCGGATAGGTGCACAGAGTGAGGTTTATGATGTAAAATCTCCTGATAACAGGATATGTTTCAGTCTTGCGCAGTGGTGGGCTCCTGATTTAACCCTTGTATATAAGGTCACAGTCGATGGAAAAAACGTAGTAGACTGGTCAAATGTAGGTTATACCCATAGTGCCGACAATGTTTGCGACGTTGCATCAATTGTGCCGTTATCCCGGGAGACATCGCCGGTAAAGGAGGTCTGGAAACCGATATGGGGCAAACGCAAGGAGGTTAAGGATGTGTACAATACACAGACATTTCAGATAGCCGGAGCATCAGTGGATATGGCTTTCTTTAACCTGGAAGTGCGTGTCTACAATGACGGCGTGGCATTCAGGATGATACCTGTAAGAGGAACTTATAAGAATGAAAGCTCCGATTATTATGAGCATACCGTTTTCGGTTTTGCCGGAGATTTTACAGCATGGTACTATAACGGCGAACGTCATAACATCGGTCCAGAGAAGTTGTCCGATGCCAATGGCGAAAGACTGCCCATAATGATTGCCAAGGCTGCCGATGACCTCTATCTGGGTGTACATGAGGCCTGTCTTGGAGTTGACGGATGGCCCATGAGGCTACGGTCAGAGGCTGGTTCCACCAAGATGTCTGTTATTCCTGAGAAGATTGTCAACCCACAAGAGGAGCATGTGGGCGCCTGGCGAGTGCTGATGGTAGGCCGTACTCCGGGTGAGTTGGTGGACTCGCATTTGCTGGAGCTGCTCAATCCCGAGCCTCAAGGGGATTTCAGCTGGGTACGCCCCGGTGTATATCTGTGGGACTGGCGCATTGACGGCGCAGTCTGGGAGGGCTACCGCTACGGCATGAACTATGACTCATGGACCCGCATGATTGATTTTGCTGCGGAGCAGGGATTTCAGGGCCTGGTGCTCGATGCCAACTGGTACGGCCCGGAGTTTGAGAAGGATTCGGACCCCACCAAGGGTGACAAGGCGCGCGATGTGCAGCGCATAATCAAATACGGAAAGGACAAGGGAGTGGGTGTATGGCTCTACCTGAACGATGTGGCCGGTACCAATTATCCCATAGAGGAGACCCTGGCCCAGTATGAGGAGTGGGGTGCAAGCGGCGTAAAATACGGCTTTATGAACGGTAATCCGCAGGAGAAAAACCGCAAGACGCAGGAGATTACAGCCCTGTGCGCCAAGCATCACCTGATGGTTGATTATCATGACTATCCGGTACATCCTTTCGGCCAGATGCGCACCTGGCCAAATGCCGTTACGCGCGAGTACTGCAAGGCCCAGTTGGACGGGCGTCAGATATTCCAGCCCAAGACTTTTGTGACATCGGCCTTTGTGAATATGGTGGCCGGCCCCATAGACCAGAACAACGGATTCCTGGAGCTGCATCAGGGCCGAACAACCCGCAAGGACAACAATCAGGAAGTTCCCACTACAGTAACGGGTGAGATTGCACGCACACTGATAACATGGTCAGGCGCAACGGTAATTCCCGATATCCCCGAGTACTATCAGAAGTATCCCACGCTGCTGGAGTTCCTCAGCGCCGAGAAGCAGCCTTGGCAGGAGAGCATCACGCTGGCCGGCGAGATTGGCGAGTACATTGTGATGGCGCGTCAGAACAAGGACGGTGACTGGCTCATAGGCGCCGCAACAAATGAGGATGCCCGCACCATAAGCATCCCGCTAAATTTCCTCGGTAAGGGCAAATACACCGCAACCGTAACCACAGACGCCGAAGACACCCACTACCGCACCAACCGTGAGACCCTGAAAACTCAAGACCCCGTATCGGTCAATCGTAAATCGGCCCTGACGATAGATCTTGCACCCGGCGGCGGTGCCTGCATCCTGATCCGCAAATAAAAAAGTGACGCAAAGGGGTCGTTTCCCTTTGCGTCAAAATAAAAAATGACGCAAAGAGAAACGACCCCTTTGCGTCACGACCCCTTTGCGTCAAAAAGAAATCACAAAATAATACCTTGCTGAAGTCTTGCGTAGATACCCTTCAATATTATTACCATCTGGTTCTTGGGCATACCTGCTGACTCGGGATCAATTAAAGAGAATGTGTTACCCCTCAACTCGTACTGCTTCTCCCTGATCTCTTCCGGGCTCAAGCCATCTACGTTGTTGTTGTAGGCAATCTCTGCATTGGCAGGGGTGTCATAAATGAAATAATATTTGAGCTGTTCCAGCAGAGTATCGGTTTGCTCAGACTGTGAAACATAGAAAGTTGCTTCAACAACCTCGCCCTCGCCGGTAGGAGCACTGTATGATACTGTAATTGCAAGACCGTCGGGCGATTCCTGATAAGTGGCCTGTCCGGCAGATTGACCATGATCGCCGTCACCATCACCATCGGTCGGGATTTCTATGTCCTCAATAATCTCGCCGCCATTCTTGTAGCCTTCATATACTGCCTTGAGGCCGAACCTTATAGTTGCTATCTTGAGGCCGATATTGTCGGGATGGCTGACTGTCAGCTCTTTACCATCAAGTGTAAAGCGTGCCTTCTCCTTCTCGTCCAAATCCTTGATTGCCTGATTGTAAGCTTCTTTTGCAAAGCCCTCGTTGGGATATGTGGTCTTAGTCACGAATGATGTGCAGATGGTGTCCCCTCCGTTTACCGCAAACTGAGCAATGTGATAAATGCCAATTCCTGCGCGTTTGTAGGAGACCGATATCTCCAGGCCGTTCTCAGACTCAGTATACGCAGGATCCTGATCGTCCTGGATTTCATCAATGGTGTCCTTGACATCTTCTACGAGGTCGCATGATGCGAATGCGAACATTGAAATGGCTATAAGGCCAAATAGTTTAATCTTTTTCATTTTTTTCCTTTTTTTATATAGATGTCGGTAATTATTCAAGTTTGCCACCCATAGAAAGAACAATCTGCTGCATGGAGGCCTTTACGGCTACCTTGTCCTGGCCCTTGTACTCGGCGGTGTTGTCCTGGGTTACGGTCTTGCCGTCAACGGACCAGAGCTTGGCATCGTCCTTTTCAAGGTCGGCAATCTGCTCGCGGTAGTACTGGGTTGCCAGTTCCGGGGTCTGGAAAGTGTACATCATCTTGGATTCGTTGCACTCGTCTTTCTTGAATTTGGCAAGCCACTCCAGCTTGAACTGAGAGTAATCCCAGGTCAGGAGAACCTCATCGCCCTTGTCTTCATATTGAGGAGTGCCTATTCCCATAAGTGTCATGTATGAACCCATAAGACCGGCCAGTCCGGCGGATTCATCAATGCGGCCATTGCCCACACGGCCGTTGGCCTGATTGATAGAGTCGGTAACGCGGTTCAACTCATTTGCGGCGTCGTTGACCTCATTGGCTGATGTAACGATAGCGTCTGTATAAGCCTTGGTGGCGTTGGCAGCGGCATCGGCAGCGGCGTTTGCAGCCTTGTCGACCTCTTTCTCAACAGCTTTCTCTGCAGAATTCAGAACTTTCTCGGTAGCTTTCTCAGTGGTTTTCTCTACTGATTTCTCGACGGCTTTCGTGACGCCGCGCTCTGCAGCCTTTACAGCTTTGTCGGCAATGCGGTTCAATAACTGTGCATTTGAAGGGACAGTAAGCAATGCTGCTGCAATCAACAGAAGGAATGACTTTTTCATATGAATGATTAATTGGTTTGTACAAAAGTAATTATATTTTTTTAAATCAATTATTGCCAAATGACTTATTTTTGCATTCTTATATGAATATAAGGAGATTCTGCATACTATTGTTGCTGGTTGCAGTAGGCTCAGGCGCCTGTGCGCAGGGCTATTTCTGTGTCCGTAAGGATGCCAGGCTTGAATATATAAGGAGAACCGTAAAGGACGGCAGCATAGAGTGGCGTCATATAATGACGGTATCCGATGTGCGCAGCTCAGGAACTTCGAGCCAGGTCACAGCCAGGTCATCTTTCTATAAAAGCAACGGCAAGCGGCTTTACGGATCGGACATAACAGAAAGGATTTCAGTTGACGATGAGGGTAATGTCAGCACTGATTTGGGCACAGTAATGGTATCATTCATAAAGGCCCGTACGGGACTGAATGCATCGGCCGGCCCCATCAGGTCAGTACTTCCTGCCGATATGCAGTCGGGAGATATTCTGCCTCCGATTTCAGGTAGCGTCAAGTTGGGATTCCTGACATATACATTAAATGTACTGGACAGGAAAGTGTTGCATGAGGAGACGATAACTGTGCCTGCAGGTACTTTCAACTGTGTGGTCATTGAGGAACGTAAGCAGGAATCAGGACCGGGGCATAACCGTGACGTAGTCAATCTGACGTGGTACTGCAAGGGCATCGGTTATGTGAGACATGACACTTATGTAAATGGAGTTCCTGATACTTCAGAGATACTGGAGTCAATACGCTGAATGACTTTCTTTTTTATTAACTTTATGGCCTGCTAACCTAAAAAAGGATATGAAAGAATATATTGAACAGAACAGGGAGAGGTTCTTTGATGAACTCTTCTCCATATTGAGAATCCCGTCAATCAGTGCCAAACAGGAGAACAGACCGGACATGGTAAGGTGTGCGGAACGGCTCAGGGATTTGTTGCTTGAGGCAGGTGCCGATATGGCTCAGGTTATGCCCACATGTGGTAATCCGGTGGTTTTTGGCCGCAAGATGACAGATCCGTCTTATAAGACCATACTGGTGTACGGACACTATGATGTGCAACCGCCCGAACCCCTGGAGAAATGGCACACCGATCCCTTTGAACCCGTAATCCACGATGACGCAATCTGGTGCCGCGGAGCCAATGATGACAAGGGCCAGCTCTTTATGCATATCAAGGCGTTTGAGTATCTGGTACGTACCGGGCAGCTCAAGCATAACGTCAAGTTCATATTTGAGGGTGAGGAGGAGATCGGAAGCCCCTCATTGCCCGAATTCATCAAAGCTAACAAGGACCTCCTTGCAGCCGATATCTGCCTGGTATCGGACACCACCATGATATCGGACAAGGTGCCCTCAATCAACTGCGGAATGCGCGGTCTGGCATATCTGGAAGTAAAGGTAACCGGCCCCAACAAGGACCTGCACTCAGGTCATTACGGCGGTGCCGTGGCCAATCCTATCAATGTGCTGTGCGATATGATATCGTCGCTCATTGACAAGGACGGTCGAATTACAATCCCCGGATTCTACGATAAGGTTGTGGAACTTACGCCCGATGAGCGTAAGATGCTGGCCCGTGCCCCGTTCGATATGGATGAGTACAAGCGGTTCCTGGATATAAACGAGGTCAAGGGCGAGAAGGGTTACACAACTCTGGAGCGTACGGGAATACGTCCTTCGCTGGATGTATGCGGCATCTGGGGAGGTTATACCGGACAGGGTGCCAAGACTGTGCTGCCCAGCGAGGCTCATGCCAAGATTTCCATGCGTCTGGTTCCCAACCAGACCAGCGCCGAGATTTCAAAACTCTTTATGGACCATTTCCTGAGCATAGCTCCTCCATACGTCAAGGTTGAGGTTACCCCGTTTGAGAGCGGTGACGGATTCCTTATTCCCATATCGTCCGATGCTTACAAGGCTGCATCGAAAGCAATAGGTGAGGTTTACGGAATAGAGCCTGTCCCCAGTCGCGGTGGCGGCAGCATACCTATCCTGGCGGAGTTCCAGAAGGTGCTTGGGCTGGATCCGCTGCTCATGGGATTCGGTCTGGAGCGCGACACCATCCACAGCCCCAACGAAAGCTACCTGCTCAAGCAGTTCTTCGGGGGAATGGAGAGCATCGCCCTCTTCTACAAATATTTCTAAGCGAGCCATCGGGGTCTGACCCCTTTTGCGCATGCTACTCTTAAAATAAGAGCTAACCCCAACACGTGCCATCGGGGTCTGACCCCTTTTGCGCATGCTACTCTTAAAATAAGAGCTAACCCCAACACGTGCCATCGGGGTCTGACCCCCATAAAAAAACCAGATGGCGCGACCTTCCATCAGGCGGCGCCATCCCATGAATTACTAAACTATTGTCTATTATCTCAAATTAATTTGGGATCTCTTTAAAGCTCAAGCGAGCTGTTGCGGTAGAACTCCAGCAGGGCGGTGTTGAACATGTACTCGTAACGGTACTTGAGCACATCGGCCTGTGCTGTTACCAGACGGTTCTTGGACTCGTTGAACTCGGTTATGCCGGCCTTACCACCCTCGTATTTGGCCTGTACCAGGTCAAATGACTCCTGTGCGCTGGTTTCTACCTCGCGGCTGCTATCGTAGCGGCTCTTTGAGGCGACTGCGTTGTAGTATGCCTGCTGGATTTCCTTGTACAGCTGCTTTTTTGTGTTGTCCAGCTGCATCTCCTGATTCATCATGCTGAGTTGCGCTGAACGTACGCTGTTGCGGTTGTTACCCCGTGAGAATATGGGGATGCTCAGGTTCAATCCTACGTGCGGACCGAAGTTATTCTTCATCTGGCTGCCAAAGTTATCGGATGTATGGTTGGAACTTGTGTAGTAGCCGGTTCCGGCGCCTGCGCTCAGGCTCAGGGTAGGCATGTATCCGCTCTTGGCTACATCGATGTTCAAAAGGGCCTGCTCCAGTCGCAATTCCTCACTTCTGACGGCGGGCTTGATGTCAAGTGCCTGGGTGTAGATATCCTCGGGGCTGTCGGGGATGCTGAACTCAATGGCGTCGGCATCGGGCCGGATCACGTCAAAGCCTTCGGGTGAGGGCAGGTCCAGCAGCTGGGTCAGGGTAAGTATGCTCATGCTCAGGTTGTTCTGCGCCTGTGTTACGGAGAGCTGGCTCTGGGCCAGTGTGGCGCGCTGTGATGCTACCTCGGCGCTGCTGGCCTTGCCTATTGCGGCCAGTGCTGTCAGGCGCTCCACCTGCATGGAGTCAATGGCTACCTGCCCCTGGGCAACTTCCAGTATGCTGCGGTTGTAGACAATCTGTATGAATGCCTGTGCCACCTGCACACGTACATCATCCCTTATACGCTCCAGATCCGCCTTGGCAGCTTCCAGACCGAGTTCGGCCATCTGGATATTGCCCGAAATGCGTCCGCCGGCAAACAGGGTTACATCGGTGCCGATACTGAACGATGTGCTGGCTGTATTGGTGTTGGCGTAGGTGTTGTCAATGGTCAGGCTTCGGCCGAATGACCAGCTTTGTGATGCACCTGCCGATACTCCCGGCAGGCGGTTGCTGCGGGCGGAGTTAAGGTCCACATTACGGCTTTGGGCGGCAATATCGCTCTGACGAATCTGTATATTGTTCTCTATGGCGTAGTCTATGCACTGCTGCAGAGTCCAGCCATCGGCGGCATTTGCCGTGCCGGCAGTCAGCATGGCTGCCAACGCTATTGATATCGCTTTGGTTTTCATATTCATTCTTGTGTTTCAGTTGATTCCTGGCTCTGTGAAGTCTCGGGCTGTTCATCCTCTATGATGCGAGGTCCGCGAACGGTATCGCCTTCACTCAGGCCCTCCTTGATCTCAATGTTCACACCGTCGCTAAGTCCGGTGGTAACTTTGGTCTTTGTGTAGGTACCGTCCTGTTTTTTCTTGTAAACGTATGACTCTTCCTTTACGAACTCAAGTGCGCTCTCGGGAACGGTCAGTACGTCGGTTGCCTTTTCCAGGTCAATCTGTGCGTTGGCGCTGTAGCCTGAGCGGATTACGTGCTCAGAGTCTACCTTTACGGCGGCCTTTACCTTGAACTGGTTGGCTCCGTTGTTCTCGACTGCCTTGGGTGATATGTACTCCAGGTCGGCATCGAAAGTGTAATCCTTAAGGGCGCCGATGGTGATGGTCAGGGGCATTCCCTCGTAGAGAGAGCCCACCTCGGTCTCGTCAATCTGACCCTCGAATATCAGGTCGTTCATATTGGCAACGGTTGCAACGGTGGTGCCGTCGTTAAGGGTGTTGGCCTGGATGACCGAGTTGCCCACCTTGACGGGAATATCCAGGATAAGACCGGTTATGGTAGAGCGTATCAGTGTTGAACTTGAAGTTGCGTTCTTGGACGATACGCCGTCACGTATAACCTCGAGTGACTCCTGTGATGCTGCGTATTCCTCCTTGGCCTGACTCAGGGCCTGCCCGGTCTTTTCATACTCCTCGGCGCTTATCAGGTTCTTGTCAAATAGTACCTTCTCGCGGTCAAAGTTGGTCTGTGCCTGTTTCAGATTGATTTCCGATAAGCGCACGCGGCTCTGGGCTGCAGAGAGTGAGTTCATATCGGGGATGACAGTGAGTCGTGCTATAACCTCGCCCTGCTGTACCATCTGGCCGGCCTCCTTGTATATCTCGGCTATGATACCGTTGATCTGGGGCTTGATGTTGACCTCGTTGCGGGGTACTATCTTACCGGTTAGGACGGTGCTGCGTGCCACATCCTGCTTCTTTGCGGGGAGTTCCTGGTAACGGATCTGTTCCGGCTGGGAGTTCTTGTAAAGGAATACGAATGTTCCTATGAATGCTACTGCTATGAGTGCTACTACGATGTACTTGATTACTTTTTTCATATCTGTTTTGTTTTTTCGATTTCAATTATTGTTATTCGTCACGCATTGCGTCAACCGGTTTGACTGCCATCGCACGGAGTGCGGGTGCAAGTCCTGCAAGGGCTCCCAGCAGGGCCAGCAGCACTGCTGCCAGTATGGCTGTGTTGAATGATATCTGGAATGTTGCATCGGATGAAACCTTCTCGAATATGTTGAGCAGGAATACCGCAAACATTATTCCGGCGCTTCCGGCGGCCAGCGTAAGCGCCACGCTCTCGGTTATTATCTGTGTCAGTATCTCACCCGGCATTGCACCAATGGCGCGGCGTATACCTATCTCAATGGTGCGCTCCTTGACGGTTACCATCATGATGTTGCTCACTCCTATGCAACCGGCCAGCAGGGTACCCAGACCGACCAGCCAGATAAGGAAGTTGAGGCCGCGGAACAGGTTGTCCACAATCATGAATATATCCTCGGTGTTGAGAATCTGCATGGCCTCAAGGTCATCGGGGTCAAATGAGTGCTGACGGGCCATGATAGAGCGTATGCGGGGCTCCAGTACGCTGGTATGTATGCCTCCCTTGGCTGTTATGCATATTATGTCAACTATGTTTCCACGATTGTATATGGTCGATGCAAGTGATGCGGGAATCATGAGCGAGTAACTGGCGTTGGAGTTGATGCTTATGATGCTGGAGTTGAAATCAACGCCTATGATCTTGAAGTACAGATCGCCTACCTTTATGAACTTTCCGCAGGGGTCACCGCCATCAGGGAAGAGATTCTGGTAGATGCGCTTGCCTATGACGCAGACTTTGCGCTCCATCTGTATATCGGTCTCATTCAGGTATCGGCCGTAACGCAACTTGGGTGACTCAATCTTACAGTAATCGGCGTTTACACCACGAATTGTGGCCGATGTGGAGTGATCGCCGTATTCGACGGTATTGCCCCATCCGCTTATCATGGGTGATACTACGTCAAGCTCGGGAATCATCTGCTTCAGACGGTCTATGTCAGTACGGGTGAACTCCCAGTAACGGCCCTCGGGCAGCCCCTGGTATGGTTTTGACGTATTGGATGATATCAGGATTATGGTGTTGCTGGCAAATCCTCCGAAGTTCGCCTGGAGCAGGCCTTTCAGACCCTGTCCGCCGCCAATCATGAAGAGCAGCATGAACAGCCCCCAGAATACTCCGAATCCGGTAAGTATTGTACGTCTGCGGTTCCTTGTCAAAGAATCGGCCGTTTCTCTTAATGAATCTATATCGAATCTCATAATCAGTCTGCTCTCAGTGCTTCAATGGGTCTTACGCGCGCAGCCTTGACAGCCGGGAAAAGTCCCGCTACCGTGCCTGCGATGACCAGAAGTACGGTTGATTTTATTGCCTCACTCAATCCCACCGTGGGGTTTATAAGCAGGCGGATGCTCTGTCCGAACATATCCATTGTTTCCTGACCTAAGGTATGGTCCATGATGATGCACGCTATCATGCCCAGCACCATTCCGATGTATCCAAAGAATGCGGTTATTGCCACACTCTCGGCTATTATAAGTTTGGTGATGTTCCAGGGACCGGCGCCTATGGCCTTGCGTATTCCGAACTCATGGGTACGCTCCTTTACGGTTATGAGCATGATGTTGCTTACACCTACCACACCGCCCAGCAGCGTAAACAGACCTACTATCCAGAGTCCGGTGTTGAGTATGCTTCTGCCCTTGTTCATCTGCATGTTCTGGGTGAACTGGTTCCAGATGAAGTAGGCACTCTCGTCATCGGGGGCTGCACTGTGGCGGGAGTTTAGTATCTTTTTGAGTCGGAGTTCGAATGCCTCGTTCTCAGCCTCAGTCTCAAGTCCGTTGAACGTAAAGGCTATCAGGTCCAGGTCATTGGTAATTCCGAATAAAGACCTTGCCGTGGTGTAGGGTATATAGAGTTCGCGGTCATTCCGGTTCTCATAGGCATGACGCACGCCTATTATGGTGAATATCAGATTGCCTACCTTAATCTTTTTTCCAATCAGGGTCTGGTAGTCGCTACTGCCTTCCAGCAGGTTCTTGGCCAGCAAATGCGTTATGACCATGACTTTACGTTTCTCTGCGATATCAAGATTGTTGATGAAACGGCCAGAGAGTACCTGTATATGATTCATATCGGCCTGAGCAGGGAATGTGCCGTTCAGGGACATATCGCTGAAGTGTTTCTTTTTGTAAGTAACAGCGAATCCGCCTTTTGAGACCGATGTGGTTACCTGGTCAATAATGTCGGGAAACTGTCTGGCCAGAAGTGTCATATCCTGTTCGGTCAGCGTCATGGACCGACCGGTCTTGTATCCATTGTAAGGCTGTGTCGTAACGCTGGGGTAGATCTCCATTGTGTTGGTTGCAAACCCTTCGCTGTCCTGGTTGAAGGAGTTCATCAGTCCGTTGCCGGCACCAAGCAGCACAATGATCATGAATATGCCCCATGCAACGGAGAACCCGGTCAGGGTGGTACGCAGTTTGTTGCGCCGTACGCTCTCCCATATTTCGGTTAAAAGGTCCTGCATGGCTTACTTCATTATTGTGGTTGTACCGAATGCCGATGCGTTGTGTTGCATGTTGTCCTCAATCCGGCCTATTACACCGTCCCTGATGTGGATGATGCGGTTGGTGCAGTTGGCAACACCGCTCTCATGGGTAACCACTACGATGGTGATTCCTTCCTCACGGTTAAGGCGGCTCAAAAGTTCCATTACCTCGACCGATGTCTTGGAGTCAAGTGCGCCGGTGGGCTCATCGGCCAGTATGATCTGTGGCTTGGTGATGAGCGCACGGGCTATTGCCACACGCTGCTTCTGTCCGCCCGACATCTCGTTGGGGTAGTGGGTTGCCCACTCTTTAAGGCCCAGACGGTCCAGGTATTCCATTGCCATCTGATGACGCTGTCTGCGTCCTACACCCTGATAGAACAGGGGCAACTCCACATTCTCAACGGCAGTCTTGAAGGAGATGAGATTGAATGACTGGAATATGAATCCGATCATACGGTTGCGGTAATCGGCAGCCTGGCGTTCGGAGAGATTCCTGATGAGTTTGCCGTCCAGAAAGTATTCGCCTGAATCGTAGTTGTCAAGAATACCCAATATATTAAGTAATGTGGACTTGCCGGAGCCCGATGCGCCCATTATGGACACGAATTCTCCACGTTCAATGCCCAGATTTATCCCTTTGAGTACGTGGAGAGGCTGTCCTCCCGTGTAAGTCTTATTGATGTTTCTGATGTCTATGAGCATAATAAAGGACTGTATTACTTTGTATGTTTAGTGTCTTAGTTTAATAGTGCACCGCAAAGGTATGTCGTTTGTTTTTATCTGCAATGGTTTTGGGAAAGCATTAACATTTTTTTTTATATTAAGAACCGTTTTCGTGAATCAGACGAAACTGTTCTATGATTGTTATCGTAAACATTCCTATTTCACGATTTTTTAAATTACCTTTGCATAATAGTAAGGGTATTCACTTTTATTTATGAAAATCAAATCTGTTTTTTTGCTGGCGGCATCTTGCCTTATCATATCGGCCGGGTGTAAGGACAGCAAACCTGAATACGGCGCACCCATGCTGGTGAGGGTCTTTGATGTATCCGGAAGGAGCGTTTTCAGACCTGAACAGAAGATGGGATTGTTCGTAAGCGAACCGGTCGGCGCTGACAATGTCCCGTTTACGGTTGGTGCTAACGGCTCGGTGATGACTGAAAAGGAGATTAAGTGGGGATATGACCAGTCTCACTCATCAAGGTTCTTTGCATACTCGCCGTATAACTCATCCTTCTCAGGTCAGGAGATGGTAGATATCAATATTCCAACGGATCAGAGTACGGCGGATAAATTCCTTAACTCTGATATGCTTGTGGGAGTATCTTCGGGAGGTCCGCAGGATAAGTCCGTCAAGATAAAGATGCAACACGCATTGACTGCCATGACTGTTTTCTTTGACAACCGCTCTGGCGAAAGGATCAGTGAAGTGGGGGTGTTCGGTTTCATGACTACGGGTAGACTGAACATAATTACCGGTGAACTTACTGCCACAACAGGAAAAAAGGAGATCACTCCTTTGCGTTCGGATGATGATGAAAACTCATTCGCTTTTGTATATATCCCTCAGGATGTAACCCCGCTCTTTAAGGTTAAACTGTCATCGGGCAAGGTTTTGTCTTATACCTTTGACAATTACTGTCATGAGTATCCGGGCAAGATTATAAGGATGAAAGTGATTATTAAAGAGTCAGATACTGAAGCCAATATCCAGGAACTGAGCGGTGTTTCAATCAACCAGTGGAATACTAACGGAATTCCGCAGATATCCCAGAATACGCAATACCTGAGTCTGAAAGACCTTATAACGGTAACCCCTGATGAAAAGCAGAACGGTTTCTTCTCTGCATATCTTAATAAGGTTACTGTAACGGCGGTAGACAAGACCTCTTCCGATATTCTGGGTGTAATCCTTGAGGATTCCACGAAAGCCATTCATGTATGGACTAATTATGATTCCCGACTCGTACCCGGCAATACGGTAGCCGGCCCCATTCTGGGACTGATGGACAAACCGGACTCTGAACAGTATCATATCTCGTTCTTCCATACAGATTACGCAACAATCGGCAAGACGGATGAACTGCCTTGCACAGAAGGCAGATTCAGTACTCTGGCTGACTATATAGAGGTTCTGGAGTACAGGAGGATGGTGTTCAGGGATGTTGTCATGGAAGAGGCTTTCAGCAACGGACGCGCTGTTTTTGTCCAGGATACCACTCGTATGAGCGTAGTTTGCAGTGATATGGATCTTTCGCTGACGGCAGGTGTCAAAGGTGACCTTATAGGATTCCCCTGCCGTTCAGGCGATGATATCATCATAATGGTGTATGATTGGAATGACCTTACGTCATTGTCCAAGGATGAGGTTGACAACGCACTGACCAGGTCTGAAGTCTATGGCCTCTATGACATTTCGGATCCTGAAACAGCGGTTTATATTATGTCGGGGGCAGGTGATGATATTCAGTATTCGGTCAGATATTTTGATACCGGACAATCAATGCAGGTATCTGATGCCGCTAATGGTGAAGTACATGTCTTTATGGTTTGGGACGGCAACGGTTCATTCCGGACGGGATATGAATATGTGGTTTCTTTCAATGTAATCGGCAAATCTGACCAGAATGGCTCCACATTGAATATGGAGTGTCTGAAAGTTGACGATAAAACAGTCTGGCTGGCAGACCGGTCAGGCAAATTCGGATTGGTACTGGCATTATGAAAAAGACAGTTTTGATAACCGTAGCCGCTCTTGTGCTGACGGTACCTGCAATAGCTGACAGAGTTGAACCGGTGCGTGCAGCCGAATCGGCACGGGGAATGCTGGGTATGAGTACACTGCCTGTCATGGAGGAGATATCTCTCCGGGCATCAGGCCGTAACGGCCACGTTCCGGATCCGGATTATTATGTATTCAATAATCCGGACGGAGGCTGGGCAATCATTGCAGCCGATGACCGCGTCAGCCCAGTGATAGCATATTCATTAGAGGGTCGTTTTTCGAGCGCTGACATGCCGGACAATCTGAAATGGTGGATGGACGGTGTTACGCGTTATATCAATCTGGTGCGTGATTCGGATATCGAGGCATCGGAAGAGGTCAAGGCTGCATGGGCAAAACTCTCTTCCGGTGCGCCTGAGTCCGAGAAAAAAGAGCTTATCACCGCCAAATGGGACCAGGCGGAGCCATACAATAACCTGTGCCCGATAGTGAACGGCGAAAACCAACGTGCCCTGACCGGTTGTGTAGCAAATGCAATGGCCATCATAATGCAGTACAACAGGTGGCCGGTTCACGGAAAAGGTATAATAGGAGGTTATACATCCTATTCAGATACCTATATCCCTGCCTATTCCATCGACGGGCATTACTATGATTGGGATATTATGTCGGGAGATATTGTAATGAAAGGTAACGTAAGTCGAATGACCGACGAACAGATATACCAGATAGCCCGACTTGTACATGACTGTGGAGTATCTGTCAAGATGGATTACGGCAGTCAGGCATCCGGAACAACGACGGGTCTGGCTGTAAATGCCTTAAAAAACAACATGTCCTACTCCGAGTCTATTGTATATCTGAGCAGGTCTTCATATTCGCTGGACCAATGGTTCTCTATCATGAAGAATGAGATAGACAACGGGCGTGTGGTGTTGTATAACGGCTCTGGTGATGCCGGCGGACATGCTTTTGTCTGTGACGGATATGATACTGACGGCAGTAAGATCCATATCAACTGGGGATGGGGATATTCAGATAAAGTCAATGGATATTACACGCTTGACCTGTGCGTTGATTACTTGGATGTTTCATTCCCGGACTATCAGGGGGCTGTAGTGGGTATCGCTCCGGATACTACCGATGTCATGCTGGATGTAAAACCGGGTCTGACCTGCATCTGTTATGATGGAATCTACGGAATTGAGCCGATTGTTCCTGCTGATATCAGATCAGGAGCTGAGTTCCAGTTCTATATGGGCTGGTTAAGGAACGATGAAGACCGTGACGTCAGACATGAGTTCAAGATCTGCCTTATGGATAAGGACGGTAATGTGAGACAGGAGGGATGGCATCTGTCAATGGATTTCCCCGCTTCTAACGGATACTTTTATGCCGATAGGACAGAGAAGGATGTCCTGACAGTCGATCCTGACCTGACAGATTATTTCCAGGTGTTTTACAAGAACGGTAATGAGGAGTGGGCGCCGCTGAATGGTAACCGTGATATTCTGCCCGATGTGGACGGAGTGATATGCGGTGTGATGCAGGATCCCGTCATTCTGGTTCCTGATAATTGTTCTGTAGGCAGAGATGCCGAGTTGAGCCTCTCTTTGGGATTCACCCACGTCAAGTCTGTAAAATGGATACTGAACGGCAAGGAACTGGAAGGAAACGTTGCAAAATGGGTTTCCGGCAAGAACGAGATACGCGCCGAGGTAGAGTATCTGGATGAATCCACAGGATATATAAGTAGGACCCTGACGCTTGAATAATAACTTTTATACACTACAATAAATAGCTTATGAAAAAGTTTTCTGGCATTATTGCCTTGGCTGCAGCAGCGCTGATGCTCTCCTGCGGCGGTGGAAAGTATGAGTATCCTTTCCAGAACCCTAAACTTAAGGTTGACAAACGAGTCGATAACCTTATTTCTCTGCTTACTCCCGAGGAGAAGGTTGGACTTATCATGAACAAGTCCGTATCAGTGGACCGTCTGGGCATCCCGTCCTACAACTGGTGGTCAGAGGCCTGCCACGGCGTGCGTCAGGGCGGTTATACCGTATTCCCGCAGCCTATCGGTATGGGTGCTTCGTTCAACGAGCAGCTGGTTTATGATGTTTTCAGTGCAGTGTCCGATGAGGCCCGCGCCAACTGGAACCGCTCCAACCATGACATCTTCAATGTACAGATGGGTGCCAACTACGTTCCCGGCAATCCCGAGCTGACATTCTGGTGCCCCAATGTTAACATCTTCCGTGATCCCCGCTGGGGCCGCGGTCAGGAGGCTTACGGTGAGGATCCCTACCACATGAGCGTTCTGGGTGTTGCCAACGTAAAGGGTATGCAGGGCAATGACAAGAAATACTACAAGACTCATGCCTGCGCCAAGCACTATGCAGTGCACAGCGGCCCCGAGAGTCAGCGTCACCGCTATGATGCAGTGGTTTCAATGCGTGACCTGTGGGAGACCTACCTGCCCGCCTTCAAGGCTCTGGTTCAGGAGGGTAACGTTCAGGAGATTATGTGCGCATACAACCGCTATGAGGGTGAGCCTTGCTGCGCAAGCGACCGTCTGCTCACCAACATCCTGCGTGAAAAGTGGGGTTACAAGGCAATCGTACTGACTGACTGCGATGCCATCAACAACTTCTACAACCGCAACCAGCACGGCACACACCCGGATGCAGAGAGTGCATCGGTCGACGCAGTCCTGTCAGGTACAGACCTGGAGTGCGGTAAGTCATTCATGTCACTCACCAAGGGTCTTGAGGACGGTAAGATTAACGAGGCCGATATCGACGTAGCTCTTCGCCGCGTTCTTAAGGGCCGCTTTGAGCTGGGTATGTTCGATCCCGCCGAGATGCTGCCTTGGGCCAATTTAGGAGAGGACGTAATAAGCAGCGAGAAGAATGACCAGCTGGCAGTCGAGGCTGCACGCCAGTCAATGGTTCTGCTCAAGAACAACGGTGTTCTGCCTCTTAACAAGAACATCAAGAAACTAGCTGTTGTAGGTCCTAACGCTAATGACAAGGGCATGATGAACGGTGAGTACGGCGGCAGCCCCACACAGGAGCATTCACGCTCTCTGCTGGACGGCATAAAGAAGTACTTCCCCAACACCGAGATCGTTTATGACCGAGCCTGCGAGATCCGCAACGAGTACTACACAACTTACTACACTCAGGACATCAACGGTGGCAAGGGCCTCAAGGGTGAGTTCTGGAAGAACACCAACTTCAGCGGCGCTCCTGCCGTAACCGGTAACTATACCGAGGTTAATTTCAGCAACTTCGGCGCTTACAACTTTGTGGAGGGTCTGGATCAGAGCGAGAATATCTCTGCCCGTCTGACCGGAAAACTGGTTGCTCCTTTCACCGGTGACATGAGTTACAACATCAGCTCGGATAACGGTTACAAGCTCTATGTAAACGGTCGTCTCGTTGAGGAGGCTAAGGCCGGTCAGGGTGGTGGCCGTGGCGGTTTCGGCGGATTCGGCGGCGGTTTCGGCGGCTTTGGCGGCCGTGGCGGAATGCAGCAGATGAAGTCATTCAAGGTAACCAAGGGTCAGACCTACGACATCAAGATTGAATATACCCACGCTACCGGTAACTTTGCCCGTCTGAACGCTCAGCTCTGCGTGCAGAAGATTGCCGAGTTCACAGACCTGGCCGACAAGCTGGTTGCCCAGAACGTTGATGCTATCATTATTATAGGTGGTATCACTCCTTCCATGGAGGGTGAGGGCGGCGACAAGCCCGATATCGAGATTCCTGCTGTTCAGCAGCGTCTTATCCGTGCCATGCACGCTACCGGCAAGCCGACTATCTTTGTGGACTGCGCAGGCTCATGCATGGGATTCGGCTCACTCGAGGATCAGTTCGATGCCCTTATCCAGGCATGGTATCCCGGTCAGGGTGGTGCCCAGGCACTTGCCGAGATCCTGAACGGTGACTGCAACCCAAGCGCCAAGCTGCCCGTTACATTCTACAAGAGCACCGATCAGCTGCCCGAGTTTACAGACTACTCAATGGAGAACCGCACATACCGCTACTTCAAGGGCGAGCCTCTCTATCCGTTCGGTTACGGTCTGAGCTACACCACTTACAAGTACGGACAGGCTACCTTGTCAAAGGCTTCGATGAAGAAGAACGGAAGCGTTACCATCACCATCCCGGTTACCAACACCGGCAAGCGTGAGGGTACCGAGATTGTTCAGGTTTACGTAAAGAGTCTGGACAACCCCGCCGCTCCTATCAAGGGTCTGCAGGGATTCCAGCGCGTAACTCTTAAGGCAGGTGAGACCGGCAACGCCGTCATCACACTGACCGGCAAGTCATTCCAGTACTACGACGAGAAGATTGACGAGGTTTCAACCTTCAGCGGTCACTACAAGCTCCTGTACGGCTCATCATCGGCCGATAAGGACCTGCAGTCACTTGACTTCGAAGTACTCTGAGCACCTCTGGCGTCTCTCGCCAAAATGTCCCACACCAACCCCTTCCACACGCTCTGTGGAGGGGGTTGCTGTGTTACATACCCCCTAAAATGGGGGTGTGTCTCACACTCATCGGCCCCAGAGAGCGCTCTCGCGGGGGTGATTGTGGGACACTTTGGCAAAGCGCCACTCTTCACTCACCTTAGGGAGAGAAATGGCTGTACGTGCGTTCTGGTTCCCTAAGGTCGGGGGCCAACGCAGGTACGAGCGTATTTCCTACTCACCTTAGGGAGAAAAATTGCCCTACGTGCGTTCTGGTTCCCTAAGGTCAGGGGCCAACGCAGGTACTGGCGTATTTCCGGTGCACCTTAGGGAGAGAAATGGCTGTACGTGCGTTCTGGTTCCCTAAGGTCGGGGGCAACGCAGGTACGAGCGTATTTCCTACTCACCTTAGGGAGAAAAATGGCCCTACGTGCGTTCTGGTTCCCTAAGGTCAGGGGCCAACGCAGGTACTGGCGTATTTCCGGTGCACCTTAGGGAGAGAGATGGCTGTACGTGCGTTCTGGTTCCCTAAGGTCGGGGGCCAACGCAGGTACGAGCGTATTTCCTACTCACCTTAGGGAAGAAAATGACCCTACGTGCGTTCTAGCTCCCTAAGGTCAGGGGGCGCGTGATGGGGGCGGGTTGTGACGCAAAGGGGTCGTTTAACTTTGCGGCGTTTTCAAAAATGATATTGTCCTTTGCCCCGGGTGGCGTTGCCAAAGTTGATGGCGTTCTTGGGGCATCGGTGGTAGCAACTCATGCAATTGGTGCAATGACCGTTCCATTTGGGGCGGTCATTCTCTATTGTGATGTTCTGCAGGGGACAGTTTTTGGCACAGATTCCGCAGCCTATGCAGGCGTCCGATACCCGGAACTTGCGGTCCGTTATGAGCAGACCGTAGAACAGGGGCTTTAGGATATAGGATTTGAGGAATGTCTTGCTGCCGCGCAACTTGTCATAATTACCCTGCGCACGCTGCTTTATAAGGCCGATGACCTCACTGAGGCTCTCTTTGGTGCCGTCAATCTTGCGCTTGGTGTTCTCCGGGGTGTCCAGACTGAAACCGGGCAGGTTGATGTAGGTCTCGGGCATCTGGAATGAGAAGAATGCGTCCAACTGCAATCCCTGTTTGCTGAGGTCCTTGCAGAGATGCTCATACGTAAGACCTGTCTGGTCTCCGCATGTGCAGGCTGCGAATATATAGGATGGTTTGCATTTGATGCTGACCGTGCGCAGGAACTCCGATACCAGTTTGGGTACTGACCATGAATAGACGGGAAAGACTATTCCCAGTGCCTCATCGGGGCCGAATTCCAAAGCCGCTGCCTGTCGGGTGGCCTCGGGGATGAATATCATGTTGTCATCACCGAGTTCCTTTGAAAGGGTTTCGGCCACAAAACGGCTGTTGCCGCATCCGGAGTACCAGAGTATCATATCACAAAATCCATTTTAATGTCATTGTCATCGGTGGGCACGCAGGGTAGTTTCTGGCAGTCAAAACAGACTCCGGCCTTAAGTGCGTGTGGCAGCCGGGGCAGCAGGCGGTCGTAGAATCCGCGGCCTCGTCCCATGCGGTTACCGGCGGCATCGAACTCGCGGCCTGGAACCAGCACCAGCGTGATGGGGCTCAGGTCTGTCACCGGCTTGCCGTCAGGCTCGGGTATTCCGAACTGCTCACCCGGGTGGAGCTTTCCGTCATACAACTTTATAATAAGGTCATCGCCCTGTATGGATGGCAGGTAGAAACGTTTGCCTAAGGCTGACCATTTATCTATGAATGCAGGGGTCTGTACCTCATCATCCATTGACCAGTAAATCAGTATGTCGGTTGCATCCTTAAAAGCCTGATTCTGCTCCAGACGCTCCCAGATGGAGGCGGACTGCGCAGCTTTCTGCTCCGGAGTCATTACTGAAATGAGCCGGCGGATGCGCTGGCGGGCCAGTTTCTTGTCATCATGCATGGCCTGCATGCTATACTCGCAGCCGCAGTAGCGCTGGTTGTAGAAATCCTGTTCCTTAATAATCTGCGAGCGGCGTTCCTGCAGGCCTCCCTGGCGCCAGTTCTTATCCCAAAACGTAAGTCCCGGGAACTGGGCGGCAGCCCAATTGCCGGCCTCCACAATCTGGTCGTGGCGTTTCCATCGGCTTGAATCAAGGGTGGAGGTGAAGATGCTGAATCCGTGTTCAGATGCATATCTGGCGGCACTCAATAGGCGCATCTTAAAGCACTCCAGACAGCGCTTGCCGCGCTCGGGCTCATCTTCCAGGCCTTTTACGCAGCACTGCCATGCGGAGTGGTTATAGTCAGCATCAACTATCTCCAGCCCCAGTCCGGTTGCATAACGGGTGCACTCCTCCTTTCGGATCAGATACTCCTCCAGAGGGTAGATGTTGGGGTTGCAATAGTAGATGGTAGGCTGCCAGCCGTTGCTTAGCATCCACTCAATGATGGCTCCGCTGCACGGCGCACAGCACGTATGTAGCAGGATGCGGTTCATTGATGGTGGTGATGGGTATGATGGGTATGGCCTTTGCGGGCACATTCCGGGCAGATTCCCTTGGCCATGTAGTTTACGCTCTCCACCCGGAAACCTTCGGGGTAATCCACCTGGGGTATAGGCTGCTCTTCAAGACAGAATGTACGGTGGCATACCTCACAGTGAAAATGCACGTGGCGGTCATCGTCAATATCGCCATGGGCATGACAGAGCTCGTATCGCACACCCTCACAGCCGTCATCAATCTGATGCAGCAAATGGTTCTCCTTGAAAAGCATCAGAGTACGGAATATGCCCGACTTGTCGATGGAGTCAATCTGATCCTCCAACTCGGCCATAGTGACGGGGTGGTCAAACTCAGCTAATGCCTTTAGCACCAGCAACCGGTTTGCCGTCGGCTTCACTCCATGCTCAGATAATATTTGTTCCAGATCCTCCATCGGCTTTTTTAATTGAGAATTGAGAATTATACGCACCGGATGGCCAATTCTCAATTTTCAATTCTCAATTCTCAATTCTCATTTATTCTGTCAGGCATTTATCAAGTTCGGACTTTATGTAGGCTTTATCTAAGTTCTGGCCGATGAACACAAGCTTCTGCATACGGTCACCGTAGGTCTCGTCCCAGTCGGCAGCCAGAGTGGGGTCGGAGCGCAGCATATTGGCCAGCTGGTTCTCCGGCATGGTGGCGTACCACTGACCTGCGTTCTTAAGGCTCATCTGCTTGCCGGCCTGTTCAAACAGGTAGCAGATGTCAAACTCATCGGTAAAATAGCACATTCCCTTGGTGCGGATAACACCCTTGGGCCAGCGTTTGGATACGAACCAGTCAAAACGGTTCAGGTCCATGGGACGGCGTGCATAATATACATAGGTGCCGATGCCGTACTCCTCAACCTCACCGCCCTCATGGTCATGATGGTGATGATGGTGGTGCTCGTGGTCATGATGATGGTGCTCATGCTCATCATGGTCTTCATCGTCGTCATCATCGTGGTGGTGATGGTGTCCGTGTTCATCGTCATCATCATCGTCATCGTCCTGATGCTCCAGCTCATCGCCGCGTTTCTCAATCTCCTGAATCCAGGTTGCACTGGTGGCGACACGCTCAAAATCAAAAGCCCCGGTGTTAAGTATGTTATCCAACTCTATGTTACCGTAGTCACACTCCAGGATGCGTGCGCGGGGCTGCAGTGCACGAACAACCTTGCGGATGCGTTCCATTTCATCGGCACTAACCTCTGATGCCTTGTTAAGCAGAACAATATTACAGAATTCTATCTGCTGGATAACCAGGTTCTCCAGATCCTCCTCTCCTATGTTTTTCTTTACCAGATCATCGCCGCAACCGAACTCGTCACGTATACGAAGGGCATCGACCACGGTGACAATGCAATCCAGTTGGGGTACACCGTCCTTGGTGTACTTCTCTTCCATGCGCGGGATTGACTCTATGGTCTGGGCTATCGGGCCGGGCTCACAAATTCCGCTGGCTTCAATCACAATGTAGTCAAAACGGTGTAAGGCGATAATCTGGTGCAGTTGCTCTACCAGGTCCATCTTGAGGGTGCAGCATATGCAGCCGTTCTGCAGTGCAACCAGGCTGTCATCATTCATGCCCACAACACCTCCTTGCTGTATCAGGCTGGCGTCGATGTTGACCTCACCTATATCATTTACGATAACTGCAAACTTTATACCCTTGCTATTGGTAAGGATCCTGTTTAATAAAGTCGTCTTTCCGCTGCCTAAGTAACCGGTAAGCAGCAGGACCGGAGTCTTGTTTGTCATAATATGTCTGAAATCCTAAATCAGAATAGATAGTTGAATCCGATGTTGCTCCAGAGTCCTGTCCCGTCGTTGGATTCAAGGGCCTTGGCTGCCTCGAATGAGACAACCATGTTGTGGTTCATTATTAGTTTGAAACCCAATCCTGCCGTACAGTGAACTCCATCCTCTGTTCCGGAATAGAGACCGGAATTCTTCTGTTCCTCAAGACGATAGGGCTGGATGGCCATACCTGCGTCAAAGAATGGATTGGTGGCAATCTGCCAGTTCTGGTTAATGAACTTGAAGTCGTATATGCGCCAACGTATCTCGGCATTGCACATTGCAAATCCTTCGCTCAGGACACCGTTGCGGTTTATGCCTCTTAACGATGCGTTTCCGCCCAAACCTTCGGTGTACATCTTGCGGAAGAACATGCTGTTTATATTGTTGGTGAAATAGAAAGGAATTTCACCCCAAAGTTTGGCCTGTGCCAGCAGACGGTATGCAAATGTAAGTCTGTCCGATAAGATGGATTTGTACTGGCTCATGCTGAGGTACAGACCCAGGTTGTCAAATCCCAGATCGTCTATCATATCAGGACTGTAAACCAGTGAAACCTCGATATTCTCACCGCTTGTGGGGTCGCTGTCATGATCGCGGGTGTCATAGACCATACCGACCCTGAACTGGGTCACGTTTCCGCCGTTTTTCTCATAGTTTCGGATCAGTCCGGCATCGAGATACTCATCGTAGAGGGTGACCTGACCGTAATAATCCTTCAGGTCCAGCCGGTCTGTCGATATGTGATAATATGCCAGGCCCAATGCGGCGCTGAAATTGCCTGTTATGGTCTTCTGTACACTTGCCAAGGCACGGAACTGGTTGCGTGACATCATGTAATAACCGCTTTTGGTACCATCCGGAAGTGTTGCGGGGATGCTTCTGTCCGGGTCAAATGTCTGTGCAAATCCGTTGTATCCGTAGAAACCGAATTTGGGCGCGTTGAAATAGGTGATGTCAAAGAACAGCTTGCCGTCAGGGATGAGCGTCTTGAAATCACCGTAGGTGCGCAGGATGCTTGAACCTTTGGTATATGTCGATGCTTCAACGTTGATCTTATAGTTGTACTGCGGATAGTTGGTGCCGTCACCATAATTGAAAATATCGCAACACAGACCGTACTGGAAGCCCAGGTCCGAGTCAAAACCTACAACCGGAAGCGGACCGAAATTCCATCCGGTCTTGATGATATCATTTTTCTGGGCAATGAAAGGCACAGAGAAAGAAAGTGCGGCCAATAACAGTATGATTCTTTTCATAAGTAAGTTGTTTGGTTATGTCTGTTATTTGGTCTTGTCATCTTCTGTCACTTTCTTCCTGATCAGGTCATAACTGATGGTGGCACCGATTCCTGTCGGACCAAACCAGCGGAATATCATGTTACGCCTGATGAACAGGCTTGGTGCATCATACCATTCATAATAATACTTGCCGCGGAACGGGCTGCCTGCATCATACGGGTCATACAGTGTCATGTAAGCGCCGGCTTTTACCAACAGCTCCAGTTTCCATCTGGTGTCCGGCTTCTTGCCTAGCGGTATGACGTATCCGTAACCTAATCCTCCTCCGAAACCTTCGCCCTGATATCCGTGACCGGCCTGCTTGTCAAAACAGATATCGTACAGATTGGCACCCAGATATGCGGACAGGTAATGACCTGTGTGGTTTGATGCCTTCCTGAAATATCTCCTTCCTTCAAACTGCAGGTTCAGAATCTGGAAATACTGATGCTTGTCCAGAACGGTGTGCCATGGGAACTCATATTCCAACAGCCAAGTCCAGCGTCCGTTCTCAGTAGGATATAACTCCGCCTCAATGTTGTAGATGGGACCCCATCCCAGGTCCTTTGTAAAGAACGAATTGTACAGAAGGTTTGTCTTTGCAGCCAGTAACGGACGTTTTCTGACAGTGCTTTCAGACTTCTTGTCTTCGGACGGGAGCTCTATGGCACCCTTTGGTATTGAAGATGTCTCATCTATGTGAGGTTTCTCAATCTCTATGTTGAAAGCGGTCTTGGGTTCAACGTTGTGCAGGATGTAGATGCCGGAATTTCGGATGACGGGATAATAGTATTCCAGCAGATATGAATAAACATTACCCACGTTGGGGTCTTTGCCAAGGGATCTTTTCATCCTTGTCTTCTTGGCGGCAACGCTAAGCTCCTTGGAGTCAATTACTTCCAGAATCCGTTTCCTGGTGTCTTCCGTAATTAGCGGATCTTGTGCGACATATCGTGCCAGATTGTCCCAGGACTCGGTAACGGTGTTCATTGATATCTTCTCCTTCAGGCTGGGGAATACACGATACATATAGTACAGCATAACCTCCGAACGGTTCTTGGTAAGCCATTGGTTGCGCTCCAGGGTACCTTCGGGCGATGACTGTGATACGATTTCTATTGCAGTGATGTTCTCTGCGCCTATAGAGTCTATTACGCGGTCCAGATGGAGCATTGCCAGTCCGTTGTCCATGTACGAAATGTCCAGTTCCGGCTTGTTCAGTCTGAAATGTATCTCTGTGTAGTCTGTGGCGATGTAGGAGCTGTCGGATGCAGGTATGGGCAGAATGCGTTTTACTACCGTATCCCTGACAGGGAGAAGGCTTTCAGAGTAGCGGATCTGTGCGTTGACGGGCGACAGCATGCCGGTAGCTGAAAAAATGGCTGCCAGCAGAGGCAAAAACAGTGCCCTTTTTAGACCGGAGATCATACTCTTTATCATATCGAATACAAAAATAAACACAATGTTCTATTAATACATTAAAAAAAATCCCGTAGTTTTCAACAATAGGAAATTTTTTTTTGACAGGCGAATTCAGTCCCTGAGGTTGTCTGATTGTGAAAAAGCAGTACCTTTGCATCCCTAAAACCGATATAGCAGATCATGTTGGGCAGAGGATTGAGATACAGACTTATTATTCTGGTGTTCTTGCAGTACGCCGTATGGGGTTCTTATCTCATATCTATCGGCAGATTCCTGGCGGGAGCCGGATTGGGCAGTCAGATCAAGTGGTTTTTTGCCGCCAACGGGATGGTGTCCCTTTTTATGCCTGCATTGATAGGCATGGTTGCAGACCGTTATATCCAGGCGCAGAAGACTTTGGCATTATGCCATTTGCTTGCCGGATGTTTCATGCTTGCTGCCGGTTTTTACTGTTCGGGGACTGACGTGATAGAGTTCGGCCCGTTGTATTCACTTTATGTATCGGGCATAGTGTTCTTTATGCCGACAGTGGCGCTTACAAACTCAGTCTCATACAGCGTGATAGGTCAGGCGGGTGGTGATCCGGTAAGGGATTATCCGCCGATACGCCTTTTCGGGACGGTGGGGTTTATCTGCAGTATGCTTGCAGTCAATTGGATTGCTGTTGACGGGGTGAGGATGCAGGATTCGTACACTCAGTTGATTCTGTCAGGATTTTTATCAATAGGACTAAGCCTTTACGCACTCACGTTACCCAATTGTCCGACCGGTGGCCGCAAGGCGGAACGGAGTCTGAGGGAGGCTTTCGGCCTGGACGCATTCCGGCTTTTCGGAATAAGGCATATGGCCGTATTCTTTGTTTTCTGCATACTTATGGGAACGGCACTTCAGATAACCAACGGTTATGCAAACACCTTCTTGGGGTCATTTGCCGCCAACCCTGATCTGGCAGATACTTTTGCAGTAAAAAATTCCAACGCTTTGCTTTCACTTTCACAAATTTCAGAGACACTGTGTTTCCTGCTTGTGCCAGTCTGCATGAAGCGTTTCGGAATAAAGATAGTCATGCTCATGTCGATGGTTGCCTGGGTGTTGAGATTCGGACTGTTCGGGCTTGGAACCCCGGATATGCCCGGTGTACTGCTGTTCGTTCTCAGTTGTATACTGTATGGAATAGCATTTGATTTCTTTAATATCGCGGCTTCGCTGCATGTGGAGCAGAATGTTGAAGAGAATATCAGGGCAAGCGCACAGGGACTGCTTATGATGATGTCAAACGGAATTGGTGCCACTATCGGTCTGATGGGCGCCGGTGCCGTAATGGATCATTATGTGTTCAAGGCCGAAGTCAGGGACTGGAGTTCGGCATGGTTCGTCTTTGCAGGTTACATGGTTGTGGTCACCATCCTGTTCGCAATTTTTTTCAAGAGCTATGACAGAAATAAAAAAAGTAAAGAATTTTCGTAGAGTGCCCTTCCTGGCGCCCATGCTTCTTTCAATGGCAGGGGCGCATTTGTATGCAGATAACGTAACGGTCCAGGCAGACACATCCGTTTTTATTGAAGATGTGTTCATTGTGGTTCCCAGGTTAAGCGCGGTTCATTACGGTACCGAGAATATTGTAAACAGCAAACAGATTGAGACTTATCCCGTCCAATCCGTGAATGATATACTGAAGTATTCGGCAGGAGTGGATGTCCGCCAGCGCGGTCCCATCGGAGCACAGACCGATATCGGTGTTCGCGGAAGTAATTTTGAACAGGTTGGTGTTCTGTTGGACGGCATTAACATATCGGATGCCCAGACCGGACACAACTCCTTTGACCTGCCTTTTGATAAAAGTGATATCGATCACATCTCTGTGATAGGCAATGCTTTCAGTATGTCTTCGATGATGAGTGCCGTTAATGTGGTGACCCGGAACGATGACATGGACCGTGTGACTGCCCATCTGGATGGCGGAAGTTACGGTTACGCATCGGCCGGGGCCAGGGTGAATATGGCCGGCAGCCGTCGGGATATGAACTGGAACAATATGCTCTCAGTCAATTACGGACGCAGTGACGGCTATAGCCGTAACAAGGCTGGCGGACTGAATTCGGACATGGAGTACAAGAAGGCTTTCTACAAAGGGAACTTCAACAGTTTTCCGGTAAGCCTTGGCTGGTATGCGGGTTTGAGTGCCAAAGATTGGGGCAGCAACACGTTCTACTCGTCCAAGTTTGACGACCAGTTTGAACATACCATGAAGTCCTATACTGCAATACAGGCCGAAACTCACGGAAAAACGTTCAATATCCAGCCTCGAATCTGGTGGAACCATACCGAGGACCGGTTTGAACTTATACGTGGAAGTGAGTCTGCCGTACCATTCAATTACCATCGCTGTGATGTTACCGGAGCTGGTTTCAACAGCTGGGTAAAATGGGGACTGGGCACCACCTTCCTGGGTGCCGAGCTGAGAAACGATAATCTGGTGAGTGGAAATCTGGGCGAAGCACTCGATGATCCGATACATATCAAAGGGACTGACCGCTATTATGACCATGGTCTGAAACGGACCAATTTCAGTGTTTCGCTGTCGCATTATTTATATAAGACATCGGATTTCAGCTGCCGTTTCGGCGTAGTGGGAACCCGAAATACCTGGAACGGTCCGGACATGCGTTTCTATCCGGCCCTGGATGTAAGGGGCACTGTCGGTCCTGTTGCGGTTCTGGCTTCGTATACATCGTCTATGCGTCTGCCGTCAGTAACTGAACTGTATTACAGCGTTGGCGGCTACAAGGCCGACAAGCATCTTAAGCCGGAGGAACTCAAGTCGTTGAGTCTGGAGTTCGACTATGATGATTTTTACAGGAACGGGGTGAATCTGAAAGCCATCGTATATTACAACCGCTATTCAAACATGATAGACTGGATAATGAGACTGGATCTGCCGGAAACCGAAAGGCTTTGGGAGTCGGTTAACTTTACAGAGGTTAAGTCCTTGGGGGCTGAGCTGGGGGCAAGCCTGGATTTCGGCAGGATGTTCCCGGGGCAGACTCTTTTCAGGTCATTTGACGTGACGTACAACCATATCGCCCAACAGAAGACAGACATGCCCAATGTCCAGAGCAGGACGACCCTGGAATATCTCAAGCATAAGGTCGTTGCAGGATTAAGCCTGCATGTGATGCGCAATCTGGATTTAAACGTCAACTGCCGCTATCAGGACCGCGAAGGGACATTTACCGATAAGGACGGTCAGGTAAGACCTTATGAACCTTACTTCATACTGGACGCACGTGCCGAATATGGTTTCGGTCCGTCTGCCGGGTCGTCATCGGGCAAACTGAGTAGGAAGTGTAAGGTTTATCTGGAGTGCAATAACCTTACAGACAGAAGCTATTACGATTACGGATGCGTTCCTCAGCCGGGAATGTGGGTGATTGGCGGCTTGTCGGTGGAGATGACGCGTGTTAAAAAATAAGTACATCACTTCCTACCGTCCAGCTTTGTGAGCAGTGTGCGGTAATAGGCGGGCGTTACTGTGATAGTCTTGCCGGACGGATGGTCCAGCGTGACTGTAAGGCGCCCGCGTTCCTTGCCCCATCTGACTATCTTGGATGTGTTTATAAGGAACGAACGGCGGCATCTGACTATCGGGGTTCCGGCCAGATCCTCCTCAATCTTCTGGGTGCTGCACCGGAGCAGATAACTGGACAGCCTGCCGTCAAGGTCATAGAATATCTGTACGTAGTTATCCTGGGATTCTATGTAGAATACAGAGTCTTCGCTTAGAGACATCTTGTGCTTGCCTTGGCTATCCCGGAACTGGATGAGACGGTGATCGGACTCAATAGCCTCCCGTTTGTGGGTGGCTTTGAATATCTCCAACTCCTCTTTTTTGGCCTGGTATTGTGCATAAAGCCAGACTATTGTGTATGGAATGGACAGAATCAAAGCCACACACAGCGGTATTCTGACAAGCAACTGAGGTATTTCGACGGAACCTAGTCTGAAACAGATAGAGAAGAGATAATATTCCGTGGCTATTAAAAAGAACTCTGTAATATGCCAGACCAGCATCCGTCTGACTGTCACGTCATGGTCTTTGCTGAATCTGTACAAGAGGAGCTTGCTGCACAGAAGGGTCATCACGGCAACCACATAAAACAAGGCGGTGACACCTGCCTGTTTCCACGAACGGAATCCGAACCAAGTGGTAGTGTATGTGAAAACGGGCTGATAAAGGGACATGAACAGCATTGAGAAAAGTGATACGAAAAGGACCGAACTCATCAGGAACCGTTTTTGAAGCACCTGTTTCGGAACTGTATAGTTGCTGCTTTTTGTCATAGGTTGCAAAGTTAGTGAAAAAGTGCCAAAGGGCATGACTCGGTCCGGTGTCAATTTTTTTATGTTTACAGCTGTAAATCATGCAGGACGGAGCCGTTCCCTTTGGCGCATTTTGTGTAATTTTGCAGATTGAAAAGAGAAAGAAACCTTAAATCCCATATGCAAAAGATAATAATACTTGATTTCGGTTCGCAAACCACGCAGCTGATAGGTCGCAGAGTCAGGGAGATGGATACATTCTGTGAGATACTGCCTTACAATTGCTTTCCGGCCGATGACCCTGATGTGATAGGCGTTATCCTGAGCGGTTCGCCGTTGAGCGTATATGCCGATGATGCTTTCCGTCCAGACCTGTCAGGGATAGTCGGCAAGTATCCGGTATTGGGAATCTGTTACGGGGCTCAGTTGCTGAGTTATACGTACGGAGGAAAGGTGGAACAGGCCGGTACCCGTGAGTATGGTCATGCCTCTTTGGAATATGTCGACTCCGAATGCCCGCTTTTCAGGGGTTTTGAGAAAGGGTCTCAGGTATGGATGAGTCATGGTGACTCCATTACTGCAATACCTGAAGGTTATAAAGTTACCGCATCTACGGACAGTGTCAGGTATGCCGCTTTTGAGTGCGCGCAGAAGCGTGTCTGGGGCGTACAGTTCCATCCTGAGGTGGTTCACTCGCTCCAGGGAAAACTTTTGTTGGAAAATTTTGTAACAGGTATCTGCGGCAGCCGCAGGGAATGGACATCGGATTCATTCATAGAGAAGACTGTTGGTGAACTTAAGACTGAACTCGGTGATGACAAGGTTGTGCTGGGGCTAAGCGGCGGAGTGGACTCTACAGTGGCTGCTGTGCTTCTGAACAAGGCCATAGGCAATAACCTGACCTGCATCTTTGTAAACCACGGACTGTTGCGTAAGAATGAATTTACAGACGTCCTTAACGATTATGTCTGTCTTGGACTGAACGTTAAGGGCGTGGACGCTTCGGATATGTTCTTCGCTGACCTTAAGGGGGTTACAGAACCTGAGCAGAAACGCAAGATAATAGGCCGCGATTTCATAGAGGTGTTTGATACCGAGGCACGAAAGATAACTGATGCCAGATGGCTGGCTCAGGGTACGATATATCCCGACCGCATAGAGAGCCTGAATATTACCGGAAAGACAATAAAGAGCCATCACAATGTAGGAGGACTTCCGCAAAAGATGGGACTCAAACTTTGTGAACCCCTAAAGTGGCTTTTCAAGGATGAGGTACGTGCCATCGGACGCCGTCTGGGTATTCCGGAGCACCTCATCGGACGTCATCCTTTCCCGGGTCCGGGACTTGCCGTCCGTATAATCGGTGACATTACCCCGGAGAAAGTTGCGGTACTCCAGGAGGCCGATGCCATATTCATAAACGGCCTGCGAGAGTGGAAACTCTATGACAGGATATGGCAGGCAGGTGCTATCCTGCTGGCTGACCGCACGGTGGGCGTTATGGGCGATGAACGTACTTTTGACAATGCCGTAGCCCTGCGTGCCGTTACCAGTGTCGATGCCATGACGGCTGATTGGGCGGAACTTCCGTATGAATTCATGCATTGGGTGAGCAACGAGATAATAAACAAGGTAAAAGGCGTGAACCGCGTCTGCTACGATATCTCCTCAAAACCGCCCGCCACAATTGAGTGGGAGTAAATAATTATCATTATCTTCGCTGGACTTGAATAAACTTAATAACTGACCTTATAATATGAAAAAATCAGCCCTGCTTATGTGCTTTTGTACAGCCGTGATGCTGAACGCCGGCTGTCAGGACAACAATTACGAGTATCCGTTCCAGAATCCCAACCTCAAGGTTGAGAAGAGAGTTGACAACCTGCTTTCGCTTCTTACTCCGCAGGAGAAGATAGGCCTTATGATGAACGGTTCAATATCAATTGACCGTTTTGACATACCCGCCTACAACTGGTGGAATGAGGCTTGCCACGGAATCTGCTATGACGATGTGACTGTATTCCCGCAGGTGATAGCCTTAGGTGCCACATTCGATGCACCCCAGCAGTTGGAGATCTATACCGCCGTGTCCGATGAGGCCCGCGCCGTATGGAACACAACAAACCATCATCAGATGGGCGTAAACCAGACCAACAGCAGCATATGGCATCAGGGCCTTTCATTCTGGTGCCCCAACGTGAACATTTTCCGTGATCCCCGCTGGGGACGCGGTCAGGAGACTCCCGGTGAGGATCCGTATCTGAACGCCGTTATGGGTACCCAGACCGTAAAGGGTATGCAGGGCAATGACAAGAAATACCTCAAACTGCACTCTTGCGCCAAGCACTATGCAGTTCACAGCGGTCCGGAGCCTCTGCGCCATCAGTTCAATGTGAGCGTATCGGGACGTGACCTTTGGGAAACCTACCTGCCGGCATTCAAGAGCCTGGTACAAGACGGAAACGTTCAGGAGGTTATGTGCGCTTATCACCGTTACGAGGGTGAGCCCTGCTGCGCCAGCGACCGTCTGCTGCAGGACATTCTGCGTAACAAGTGGGGATTCAAGGGCCTGGTAGTGACAGACTGCGGTGCCATTGGTGACTTCTTCAACGCCCGCCAGCATGGCACCCATAAGGATGCCGCAAGCGCATCGGCCGACGCAATCCTTTCCGGTGCCGATATTGAGTGCGGAACCAGTTACCGTGCACTTGCACAGGCAATGGAGCAGGGACTCATTACCGAGGCCGATATTGACGTGAACGTACGCCGTATCCTCAAGGCACGCTTTGAGTTGGGTATGTTTGATCCTGAAGAGAACCTGCCTTGGGCAAACCTGGGTCTTGATGACCTGAGCAGCCCCGCTCATACCGCTCTTGCCAGCAAGGCAGCCCATGAGGCAATCGTTCTGCTCAAGAACCAGAACAACATCCTGCCGCTGAGCAAGAACAAGAAGATTGCCGTGGTAGGTCCCAATGCCGATGACGCCCGCGTTATTCTGGGTAACTACAACGGTTATCCCACAGCAGCCAATGCCAAGACCATCCTGGACGGAATCCGCGAGGCTGTTCCCGGTGCAGAGATTATTTATGAGAAGGGTTGTGACCTGAACGCCGCATCAATCACCACACACTATGTAGGCCAGATAAACGGCGGCAAGGGTCTGCATGCAGAGTACTACAACACTCTGGACTGGACCGGCGCCGTAGTTGCCAAGGTTGACTATGACGAGCCTCTGAGCCTGAACACCACATCTCCCGCTCTGGCACGTGAGGACTGCCCCTGGGCCGAGGGAGTTAACATGACTGGTTTCTCAGCCAAGTATACGGGCAGCTTTACAGCCGATTATACCGGTGATATGGTTTACAATGTTCGCGGAAGCTCACGCTATACATTCAAGGTAAACGGCAAGACCATTGCCGAGAATGCCGGTCAAGGCGGTGGCCGTGGCGGTTTTGGCGGTTTCGGTGGATTTGGCCGTGGCGGTGCTCCTGCAACCACATTCAAGGTAGAGAAGGGCAAGACATACGATATTTCAATCGAGCTCAGCCAGCCCGAGGCACGTTCGGCTTCATTCTCATTCGATATCTACAGCCGTGGTCCGGTTGATTTCAAGAAGGTGGTAGAGAAGGTTTCAAAGGCCGACGTAATCATTATGGTAAGTGGTATCTCATCGGACATAGAGGGTGAGGGACATGATCGCTCATCAATCGAGCTCCCCGAGGTTCAGCAGCAGTTGCTTGCCGAACTTGACGCTACCGGCAAGCCCATCGTTCTGGTAAACGTATCAGGCAGTGCCATAGGATTCGGCAATGTGGAGAGCAAGTATGACGCTCTTATCCAGGCTTGGTACGGTGGTCAGGCTACCGGTCAGGCTGTAGCCGATGTACTGTTCGGTGATTACAACCCCGCAGGCCGTCTGCCGGTTACCTTCTACGCATCGACAGACCAGCTTCCCGATTTCCAGGACTACTCAATGGATAACCGCACCTACCGTTACTTCAAGGGCCAGCCCCTGTACGCTTTCGGTTACGGACTCAGTTACACCACATTCAGCTACGGTGATGCCAAGACATCGGGCAAGGCCAAGAACATGACCGTTACTGTTCCTGTTACCAATACCGGTAAGAAAGACGGCGATGAGGTAATCCAGGTCTATGTAAAGGCTCTTGACAATGCCGACGCTCCCATCAAGTCTCTGGCAGGTTTCGCCCGCGTAAACATCGCTGCCGGTCAGACACAGAACGTGACTGTTGAACTTAACAAGGACGCATTCAGCTTCTACGATGAGGCAACCGATGGCCTTAAGTTCAAACCCGGGCGCTACCAGATCCTTTACGGTGGCTCGTCACTGGACAAGGACCTAAAGAGCATTGAGGTAAAGCTCTGATAAAAAATTAGCCTGCAGATTTGCAGGCTAATTTTTTTTCTTTTTTTCTTTTCGTAATAGATAAATAATAGTAGGAATAAATAATCTGTTCTTATTTTAGAGTAACATTCGTGCGGATAATCCGCGTTACCTTTGCGTCCAGAAACTCATCAAAAATTCAGCGATATGGAAACCAACAATGCAAAGGTGCTTCGCGCACGGCTCATGGATCAGCCCGAGGATTTCAAGAAACTGGGAATCAATCCCGCGAAAGTCGAGAAATGGGAGGATGGTCGCCGGACCAAGACCGAAGAGGTCGGCAGCGAAATTTGGTATTTCAAAGGCTGCCGTAGCCGGAATGTCGCTGTACAGGAGAAGTTGCCCGTTGTAGTTGTCGCTGACATCGTTGATCTCGACGATCGTCTCGGCCGGTGTAACGAGCATATGCCCGGGAAACAGCTCATACCTTCTCATTCATCGCGGTAAGTTTGTGCAAAAATAAATAAGTCAAAATAGTCAAGTATCGCACGTAAAATAGTAGGAATCTTTAAGATATAACACTAATTGATTAACGTTACGCTGGACAACGGCGCGGAACTCACTTACTGCGAACTGGGCCAGGAGGCATAACCGACCGGCTCACCACCTCCCAGAAAATGTGTAACTTTGCGAATAATAGAAATCGGAATTTACCATCATGAGTAATATCTCCAACAGGCCCGACCCGAACGCTGCCTTCCCGAATCCGAATCTTCCAAGGCTTTGCTTCATCAAGAATGTGGTGAAGAATCCCCGCATCGTCGTCG
>Ga0247611_10001506_pt1 | contig 41138 bp, 67 predicted proteins | sample 177DNAGHGhighgp2_FD_192422 | JGI IMG/M metagenome (GOLD analysis project Ga0247611, IMG submission 192422) | Sheep rumen microbial communities from Palmerston North, Manawatu-Wanganui, New Zealand - 1770 DNA GHGhigh gp2 | ecosystem: Host-associated > Mammals > Digestive system > Stomach > Rumen... | reverse complement strand
ATTAAGATTAAAGACCTGGTTAAGTATTTTGGGCCCTCCTTAGTATATCGTATGCCACTTACACTTGACATAGATAATATAAAAATAAAGACTAATTCTCTAAACCAAGTAGTATTTGAGCAAGAGGACTTTGGTGATGGCACTAATAGATACAATAACGCTATGACTAGGATTTTTACAACTCCTGCAGTTTGTAATACAATAGTTAAGATTGCTAAAAAATACCCTATGATGTATATACCAGTTAATAATCTGGCAAACATTATATCAGCATGGATTGAAAACTATTTTATAGGAGTATTTAGAATTCTTCTTATATGTGGAGAAGGATATATTTACTATGATCTTAAGGGGAATAGAACGAAGCTCAAAGACTTATCTGAAGCTTGTGAATACGTAAAAAATGGACTTGTTGATATAATTCCATCTACGTCGGCTGGGTTTAGGGCCTTGGATTTGCCTGGACTTGAAACAATCTTCCTGATACAGGGAAAGGTAGCTGGAGTAGTTCTGCAATCGGTCGGGCGCGTGGCAAGGGGAGTCAAGTTTAACTTGATTAGCCTGGAACCACAACCAAAAAAGAAAATCCCAGTTTACTCCAAAGGAATGGAAAACAGGGATAGTATGATTCACGAATATTATAAATATTGTAATATCGTGGACAGTGAGATATATGAAAGTAGACTATGATAATAAGTAACATAGATGATATATTAACTATCATAAGAGATAATAAAAGCTTAACCAGACAGGACTACATTTACCTTTATCTCGAGTTAATGGAATTAGGAAAACAGAGAGAGGCAGATAAATCCAAAGACCAATACTATGAAATACATCACATATTGCCAAAAAGTAAAGGAGGAGATAATAGTAAGGAAAATTTAGTTCGTCTTACAGTAAGAGAACATGTTTTATCTCACATACTTCTCTATCTGGCGTATCCAGAAGATGGGTTATTTGCATATACCGTTTTCTGTTTGTTGAAGATGTGTAATACGAGATACAGGACAAAAGAACGTTTTTCAAAAGAAGAACTACTTTCCGAACTAAATTTATTAGAGACAGATATAATTGAAAAGTCTAGAAGGTATTCTTCTTTGCAGCAAGAAAATAAAGTGGTCTGTTTCGACATTAAAAGCTATAAAGTTTTAAGAGTCTACAGATCACCCAGAAGTGCCTATGAGACTGATGGATTTAGAATAGAAGGAATATATTCATACATTAGTGGAAAACAAACAGAGGTTGGGGGATGCGGTTTCAGCTATTTTAATAGTTTTTTAGAAACACACTATGATGAACTAGATGAGTACTTTGAGAACCTATCCAATGGATTTCTACCAAATATAGATGAATATCGGGTAGAGTCTGGAAGACTACATAAGCGGGCAATAGTTGCTTTTGATGACAGCCTAAAAGTGGTTGGAGTATATGACTCAATACGGGAAACTGAAGAATTTGGGTGTGATGAAAAATGTGTATGGAAATCAATAAATAGAAAATGTAAACACAAGGGATATAATTGGGATTATTATGATAATTTTATCACTTATGGGAAACAGTACTTTGAGGAATTTATATCTAGTGGTGCAAAAAACTTATCAGAGTTCCATGATGCAAAGAGAGAATATAAAACACAAAAAGTGGCCATGTGTGATATAACTACTGGCGATATCATTAAGATTTATAATTCAATACGAGAGGCCGAGGATGACGGGCATGATGGTAGCAGCATATGGAGAGTTACAAGTGGAATCATGTCAAAACATCATGGGCATACTTGGAAATATTTAGAAGATTAAATTTGAAGATAATTTATAATGGAAGATGTAAGCAATCTCAGCGTTCTGTTTAGTTTATTTAATCAATTCATCTTTCAGGACGCGAAGAATAATATAAGAGAGATTAAATACTATTATCAAACCAATCCTAGCACTAATGGAAATCCTCTAGTCGACGAAATGATTAAGGCGATTGAGAACTACGACCTTAATGCTATGGATAGACCATTATTTGAATCAATTCTCAATAGATGTAATAAAACGCCTCTCGAGAAGCAACAGATAATGGAGGAGATAGTTAAGTGGAAAAGCTACAACAAAGAACAAATAGCGCCAGCAAAAAAGTATGTTGATGATATTGTATGTGCATCAATCATACAGCAAGCAGGTAGGTTATATAATCAATCGCCTGCAGAGTATATTAAGTACCTAAAGAATGTCAATATACCAAATGGAAATCTAGACGTATTTAGCTCGACTGGTTTTGATAACATTGATATAAATACAATTGTAGCTGAAGCGTCGAGAGGCAAGATTTCAACTAATATAAACTGGCTGAATCAAGCTTTTGGTGGAGAAGGTATTAATAGGGCTGAACTTGGGATTATAACTGCGCCTCCAGGTGTAGGTAAAAGTTTGGTCGCAATGGACCTAGCTTATTGGATGGCAGCGCACGGAGAACATGTTTTATATGTCTGTCTTGGGGATATGTCCTGGCTCGATTTTGTGGTACGTATCTCAAGTATAGCATTTGGGGTTACTTTTGCAGACGCCGAGAAGAACCTAATGACTATGTACAATTCGTTATCTCAGCTTCTTGGAAATAACTTAGAAATATCTGTTAATCCGGCAGGCGTTGTTACTGCAGATGAGATTGTAGAAAAAGCTGAAGAAGGAAATTTTTCAGTAGTTATAGTCGATCACGATGGTAATATTGCTGGAGCGACAGAAACAGACTCCATGTACAATATGTATGGGGATGTATATAATAAATTCACAAAACTTAGCCTTGGTGGAAAACTGGTGATATGTTGTTCTCAGGCAAAAGTTGGTAGTTGGGGAAATATAATTGGTCTTGAGTCTCTTAGTGATTCAAGTAGGAAAACTCATAATGCTGACTGGCAAATGAGTATATCAAATGTAAATCCAGACTGTCCTAATCACTTATATGTAGCAACTCTTCCAAAAGCTAGGCGAGCAAATGTTGGAAGTAAAGCATATTTGATTAGAATTCAGGGAAGATTTAAAGAGATACCTAAGGGTCTATATGATCAACTTAGAATGGAGACTGAGCCAAAGAACTATACTGAGGCTGATATTGACTCTATGGTTCATAACTTTAATATGCAACTAAATAGAATTCAGCAGCAAGTAAATCAGGCAACACAACAGGCCTCACAAGTATCACAATTTAATCCTGGGTCTAATCCATTTAGTAAACCATGAGTAGCGGAAAAGAAATAAAAGTACTTCTAACATTGGATGGAAGTAAGTTTGTCTCAGTTAATGCTATGTATGCTGCCAGAGTAATATATGCTGGTGGAAAAACGGTAGCATCAATATATAAAACGGCTGAGGCAAAGAAAGTAGCATCACAAATTAGAGCTCAGCTATTTGGTGTAGATTTCAGCGAATATATGGATTGGCTGAAAGAGACAAAGCAGTTTGAACTTGATCTAAAATTCATCCTAAAGCGAAAAAATACTCACTTCGATGTATCCAACCTAATAAAATTATGCGAAGACGCTTGGGTTAGGTTTGTTGCCGATGATTTGGGTATTGAGGGATATGATGATAGTATGCATATTAGAGTTGTGGCTGAGAAAAAATTAATTCCAGGCGCTGATCATGAATACGCAGTTCTTGTTCTTCGTGAGTATAGAGCAAATATAAGATACGACATAGAACCCAAACCAGAACTCATTAACATTTACGGCTGGGACTTAGACAAAATTACGGCCTTTCTTCCACCACTACCTAAACGTCTACTGAAGAAAGAAAAATATCAACTAGCTTCTGAGTATTCCAAGGCCGATACAAAAGTCTATATTCTCCAGCCGACCCCATTCACTCAGTTAGATCCCACTCTTATTCCCACCATATACAAAGACATACTAGAAGCCGTATATAGTAATTTCGGCTTTGTCTATGTAGGTATTATTGGTGATAGGAAAGAGTGGCAAGAGACTGAGTGGAAACAAATTGAGTGGTTAATGAGTGAGGCGAAGGTAGATTATAAAGGTGTCCGAGTAGAAGTAATAGAAAAACAGGAGGATATATTAGAATGGTTGAGTGGAGAAAAGTAGATCCAAAGTATGTAAACGGGTTTCAATATCTAGAAGTTAGTAGTGATGGAAGGGCTAGAAACTCGAAGACTGGAAAAGAGTGGCGAGGGTCAGTGCTAAGTGGGTATATAGTGATCGGAATAGCAGTGAACAACAATAAATCCCCAAAAAACTACCGACTTCATCGCCTCATCGCCATAACGTTCATACCAAATCCAAAAAATAAGCCTGTCGTAGACCATATAAATCGCAACAGATTAGACAATCGAGTAGAAAACCTTAGGTGGGCTACAATATCCGAGAATTGTCTAAATAGATCCCCAAGTACTCGCCAAAACCTTTATTATATCAAGTTTTTAGATAATAATACAGAGGTCTTCTCGAGCAAGAACATATCTAGACATAAAAGACAGGCAATAGCACAAGCTATTCGAAAAAGCACGAAATATGATGGCGGACAGTGGTTAGTCATTTGTGAAGAAGCCAATGAGTATTTAAAAAAGTATAAACTTACAATAAAACCATCAGACTTTATGTATACTAACCCTAGATATCCAGGAATTATGTGTTCATCTGTCGGATTATTTTACAATGTAGAATCAAAGTGCCCATATATACATATCAATCTCGATAGGAGGAATGGACGGTATAGCTGCCTACATGATAAAGCCCTAAGTAGAGTTGTATATGAGATGTGTAGTGGTACAACTATTCCGGAGGGCTATGAAGTAGATCATATAGATAGCGACCCACAGAATAATCAGTTCAGTAATCTCAGGTGTGTGTCTAGAGAAGATAATATTAAAAATATCAATACTAGAATTAAAAGGGGGATTGGGAAAGTAGATATATACGATACTGTTGGTAATTTTATATGTAGCCAACCAACCGGCAAGGCGGCGTGGAATTTTTGTTTCAGCGAAGATAATAAAGATAAAAGTACTGGTGCCCGGAGAACATGTAACGGCATGATACTGGTTTACAGTGGGGAAGATGTAGATGAAGTGTTTTCTAATTTAGTGTATAAATATTGTATTTTAACCAAACAAGAGGAAATTGTTGTACACTCTTCTTGTGGAGTGAGAGAACTTATTAATACTGGAAAGGTTTCTGAAAGTGGATATATTTATTATACAGGACAAGGAAACTATAAAAAATTTGTAAACGAAGATGGATCAAGTAAAATTTAAAGAGATACGTGATAAATTAAACTCCGATCCTAAAGTAAGATGTGTAATGATATACTCAGATGGTTCTTGGGAATGGAGTGAGATCGATTCTTCAGATATACCACCGGAAGGAGAAGACTTGAGTGGTATTGAATATAATGAAGTAGCTCCTGACTGGTTCGTGAATGGTAATCTTCTGGGGTTTATATATTTTGATCACGACTGTCCTGCAGTTCTTGGATATGGAAAGAGGACAGAGGAAGAGCAGAAAATACTTAAATATATTTGGAAAGTAAATCATGGCAATAGTAATAAAGAAAGCAGCAAAGATTGATGATAGAGTAAAAACGGTCAATCCCGTATATGGATGTAGTCTCAATCCTCCTTGTCCGTACTGCTATATGCAAAGTATGAACAGGAGATTTCATATAACACCAGATTTTAGCGTACCGACTGAAATGCCACAAGCGCTGGAGAAGTTTAATACAAGAATTCCAACTAACTTCTTCTTTACAAGTGCTTCAGATATGGCCGATTATACCCCAGAGTACAGAGATATAGTTTTTGATACGATGTTAAAGTATCACAGGAACTCATATCTCTTTCTGACTAAGAGGCCAAAGAAGTGTAATTTTGATTGTACACTTGCTAATATCTGGGCTGGCGTAACTATAACATCGAGTGGAGATAAGTCAAGGCTACAGGATATTAAGAATGTTTGTCAGGCTAATCATTACTGGGTATGTTTTGAACCTGTCCTCGGCGATATAGGTCAAATTAATCTAGACAAGGTTGATTGGATAGTAATTGGGGCGGAGACAGGAAATAGAGTTGGCAAAGTAGTACCACAGAAAGATTGGATCATAAATATAGTGAATCAGGCAAAAAAGAAAGGAATTCCCTTATATATGAAAGATTCACTTTTTGATATTGTAGGGAAGGACGAATTTTTACAAGAGTTCCCTACAAAAGACTTTAATTAATGAAATATTTTGTAATAGACAATAGGACAGGAAAAATAACCTGTTTTACTGGCGGATACACTACACTAAAAGGGGCAAAAGATGGGAGAATGAGTCCTAGCTGGCCCTTATGTAGAGACGCCATTGAATATGCAAGAAAATCTCGTATTCCAGCCGGCGATAAATTTTATAAAGCTGTTTTGTGCTTTGTTGAAGAAAACTCTGAGATTATAGAGGTAAACGAGGTGATTTATAAAACAGCTGATGGGAGATGTATTCAGACGTGTTTATAGTGAGAAGAGTTCAAAAGAAAACCAATTGTAAGTCTTGCGGATATTTTGATGGAACATTCTGTAGGATTGGTCTTGGTTGGAACCCTCCTAAACAATACTGCCCCTCAATTTGTAGACTTCAGCCTAGAAGGTGTGGAAGATGTAAATACTATTCGCTAAACCAGAACAACAGATTAAGTGGACATTGCCATCTTCATAATGACTTTAGAAATTTCTTTGACTGCTGCCTTACTAATCCTGGATTTACTGAATCTCCTGGAAAAGACCTAAGACCCAGACCGGAACCTATTCCACAAGTAATAAAAGACTTTTTGTATGAACAGAAAAGAAGAGGTATTAGAGTATACGAAAAATATTCTATACAAGACTCCGCAAGGTTTTCCAATAAAGAGGGAGGACTTTGATTATCTAGTTAATGTTGTCTTTCCATTACACCCAAACTGGAAAACATTCTTGAGTAAAGGGATTAAGCTAATCATTGTTAAGATGAATCAGTACGGGTCTAGGTATTTCTCATTGCTTCTGGGAGACAATACTTTCGAGAACATCAGTATTTATGAGTGTATTAATCGAAAAGGGTTGAAGGAAGATATTATAGCTGCAGCAAAGAATGCAGTTATTGATATTACACTTCCGCCTCTAGAAGGAAGAAAGAAGAAAAGACCTGATTTTCCTAGTGTTGTTAGGGGATGGACTGGTACCTTAGATGGAGAAGAGTTGTTAGTAGGTAGGTACATAATTGAGTTGCCTGACGGATCTAAGTTCTTTGATAACCAGGACCTAGTAAATAGTTTTAGAAATTACTACGTTCAGAATGGATAAACCAAAACCTAAGGTACTAAAGAAGAAACAGCAGAAGATACTTGGGTTGTATGGTTTACTTGAGAGAGGAACAGTAGCTACCCTAAGATTTGTTGGAATACTAAGACAAGAAACTAGTAATGAGATGTGCATTGGTGATATGTGTCTTGATGAGGCTACTGGTACTATAAAAATCATGACTAGTTTTGGATTAGTTGATGTTGGATAGGCGTAATAGTGGTGAAAGAAATATATGTTATTATAGCAGGATCTAGAGAATTTAACAATTATGAACTTCTTACGGAAGTTTGTGATCATATACTTGAAAATAAGGTCAGGGACGGATATAAAATAACAATTATATCTGGACATGCGAACGGTGCAGATTCTCTTGGTGAGAAATATGCCAGTCAAAAAGGATATGATCTAAAGATTTTTCCTGCCGAATGGGAAAAGTATGGAAAGTCGGCAGGATTTAAGAGAAATGAAAAAATGGCTAAAATAGGAAACGCCCTAATTGCATTCTTTGCAGATGGAGCAGAGTCTAGAGGTACCAAAAACATGGTCAAAATAGCCAGAGAAAAGAACTTAATAGTAAGAGAGATTTATGAAAGAGATTTTAAAGAGATTGATTCGACAGTTTCAGAAGAGGCCGGTGATAATTGAGGCATTTGAGTGGACTGGAGAAATGTGTCCAGAAATTGAGGAGTTTCTTAGGGGAACAAATCATTTTAGAGCTGATAAAGACTTAGTAATTCACACGCTAGAAGGGGATATGAAAGCATCTCTGGGAGACTTCATCATAAAAGGAGTCAAAGGAGAGTTGTATCCATGCAAGCCAGACATTTTTTGGGAAACCTATGAAGAAATAAAGAACAATGAGTAAGTACAGAAGGAAACCTAGAGAAGTAGAGGCCGTTAAATGGGACGGAACAAATCTAAGAGAAGTTTTTGACTTTTTTGAAAATCATCACCCAAAATTCAACGAATGGTTCCCAACTTGGGAAGATTTTGAGAAAAGGGTAAAAGATGACAACTGGGATTTTAAAATTTTTGGACCCGGCGATGAGGTTCAACACGTATATCCCGGGGCTTATATAATAAAGTGGGGTCCCAATGCTTATGAAGCAGTTAATGGGATGTACTTTGAATCAGAGTGGGAGGAATGTTAAGTTATTTTAAATCATTAGTTCAGAATAATACAGGACATTCAAGCAAGTCGTTTGGACTAGTTATAAGTGCCATAGTTGGTGCTCTTATGGGAATCGCAGTAACGGTATGTCTAATATGGGACGTTGCTGTAGATGGTATGATCAATACAAACTTAGGGGATCTTGGTGTATTCGTTCTATGTATTGGAGCATATACATTTGGATCTGGAGCTAATAAAATGTTATCTGAGATAGGAGAGGATAAAGCAGAAATCAAAATGCTTAAGGAGAAACTTTCCGATTTGAGGGAATATGATGATTCTGAGGCGGAACAATAAGTTTCCGCCTTTCTTTCCTTACTAATGAATGAATAAATTATACTGTTATAATAGATGGCTTTTTGAGGAAGTATGTAAAACTAATGGATGGGATAATGATAATATTCCAGCAAATGCTGCATTTATATCAATATGTGGAACCCCAGACTGTCAAGAGTATGTTCTACAAGAGAGGGAGTTCCATTACTTCGATGATTATTATCTTCATGTTCTGAATCTTGACTTTGATGATATTTCAACATTCAGAAAAAAGATAAAGGTCCCTGGAGAGAAGAGGTATTGTTTTGGAATTACACTAGACGATGCCATAAGAACTGTTGAATTTATAAAGTGCAACCTCGGAAAAGATTTTTATATTCACTGTAGGGCTGGGCAAAGCAGAAGTCAGGCAATAGTTGCTTATATCTTGAGAATGTATGATGGAATATATGACTTTCAGATTAGACCTGACAATCCCCCATCAACACCAAATCAGTTTGTTCTAGGGAGACTACTTCAAGCAGCGAAGATTGTTGGAGAGGAAGAAAGAGTATGCTTTATTAGAAATGGGTATACAATAGAGTCTATGGTATCCTATCCTCCAGACTACTCATTTTGTATTCATATTAAAGAGCTGCCAGGAATAGGTATTCGAAGAAGACACAATGTTTGGACAATTGATAACTATTCCGGTTCGATCCCAGAGATTGAATTATTTAATGTTATAGAAAATTTGGTAAACTCTGCGAAGCCTTAAAATCCTTATGATTGTATAAACTTCTTCATCATCATAAACTAAACACAAACATTTAATATAGAGAATTGAAGGAGATTATATAAACCTGAATTTTGAGATTATTAGCAACAAACAATTTAAAGATAAACAGTTTACCATTATGAAAGAAGAAAAGAAATTTAGCTTCAAAAAGTTTTTGAAGGGATTCGGATTAGTGGCAGTTGCAGTCACCGCCGGAGCACTCGCTGAAAAGAAATGGGGTGTAGTAGATGCAACAAAGGGTCTCGCCGTTAACCTTGCTGGTAAGGCTTCCGACGTAGTGAAGAAGCTTCGCGCCCCCAAGGTAGAGGTGTCAAAGATCCAGGAGCCTACTTACCACAACAACAACCGCGGTAACTACAACAAGAATTACAGGTTTAACAACAATTAATCAATCAAGAGAATGAAAAAGACAGTTATTTGTAGCGTCATTGCTGCTGCATTTACAGCACTTGGCTACGGAATCGGCAAGTCCGAAGGAAACAATTTCAAGGAAAAGGCTGTGTCATGGGGCCTCGGCACGTATGCAAAGGTTAAGGAGTTCGCCGGCAAAATCTTGCCTAAGAAGTGCGAAGCTCAGCCCGACCAGGCTGATGAAGAGTAATATATTTTCAAACTCTTGATAATGGGAGGAGGAGTGTTTGGTGTATAGAATAACCAACATTCCTCTTCTTCTTTTATCTGTTTTTAGGTTATGTAAAACTGTTCATTTTGTTGAATTGTTTATCCAGTCTATCGGGAGGGTGGACGAAAAATGTTGGCTCTCCCAGTAGACATTTGATAGCAAAGTGAACAAATCAAAGATGTGGCGGCATCTATAAATAGCATATTAAGCCGCCAGCGTTAAAAACAAAAACCTTATTTAGAGACAAACAATTTAAAATAACAAAAACAAATGAACAAAAACAAAGAGTTCGACAAAAGAATCGAACATCGCGAAATGCGAAGTAAAAATCGCGAAATGCGTGCACAGGCAACAAGAAATGTCTGTAGCAAAGGGGTTATCCTTGGAATAGCGATAGCCTGCGGTTCCTTCTTTATAGGGACCATATCAGCATGGGCATCTGACGCTCGTTACAGAAAACAAATCAAAAACAGAGTTAACAATGGCTAATGCAAATGAAGGAAAGTTTTACGATGGTAAACTTTCAGAGGGAAACAAAAGAGATTTTCCTCACGTGATGAACTGGTTTGGCACTACCGGAAAACGGTTAACTGCTGGACTTACTCTTGCATGCGCATTTATGGTAGTGTGCACTGCAATTACTAACTTATTGCCGGAGATTCCCAGGACGTCTAGAAACGACAGTGGTAGGTTCTCCAGTAATTCAGGAAACGGCCCTAAATCAAATGGCTCAAAGCCGTCATTTGAGAAACATTAGGGGCAACAATCAACATTTATAAACCTTTAAATTAATCAAGAGTATGAAAAACAAACAAAAAACGTTTGTAGGAACTATTCTTTCAGTGGCTGCACTTATTGCGGGTGGAATACTCGTTCGTAGAGCAGTAAAGAGAGAGGAAAAAAGGCTTTATGCCGAAGAGAAAAAGCAAAACAGCGAAATCGAGTCACTTGGCGTTCCAGCTGAAAGAATGCGAAGCCAGGTGATCGAATGCGAAAGAGAGGCTGACAGAAACATGGTAAAAGCCCTGTATGTCGGCATCGAATCTAGCCCAGAGTGGGAAGAGGGGATCATCGATACAACCAAATGCCTTGAGGCAGAGGCGATGGTCCATGTAACGGAAGAGACGGGATATAACGGTATTAAATACCTTGCTTTCCTGTTTGAAATTCCTGACCTTTCAAACTCAAAAGGTTATAACAACCCCAGAATTGGGGACTATTATACAGCCATGAGGCAGCTCAAGGAGTATCTCTGGAGCAAAGTCGTGGTGTACTGTAAGGAACCTATCGGAAGAATGTCCGTGTATGTGGCGTATTCCTATATGGATCCTAGTGAAGGCTTATCCGAGCCTACCAAAATCAGTGAAGTTCTTGAGGTGCCAAAGAGTGTTTGGTCCAAATGGGCCGATGAGCACGATGGTGCTGTGGAATTTTACATGGACGCAAGCAAGCGCAGTGTCGTAGATGCTTGCAAAGACAAGGGAGTTTGGGAAGAACTCGCTGCAGCAATTGCCGCAGACATTGAGAAGAAAAACCCCAACTCTGAACTTAGCGTAACTCCGTTTATGGAAGAAGTAAGGCTGATGTACAAGATCAGTTTTCGTGAGGCAACCAGATCCGGGGATTTTGGAATTGATGTTAAATCAGCATTAATTGCTCTGAAGTATATTACAGATGATTTCTCTGTCAACCGTAAAGGAAGCGACAAGACTGGATATGTGTATGAGCAAATAATGTTCCATGCCCCCAACGAGGATGGAGAGTTTGACTCTCTTACAAGATTCTACGCCAACAAAGGCGGAAAGATCGTTCACGATACTTACAGCTATCCTGTAGAAGAGGAAGACGCTGATTACTCAGCTACTAACAACGTATTTAACATAGCCAAACATGCGGCTATGGAAAAGCACGAGGTGAAAAAGTAGCGGAGACAAAAAAAAATAGGTAGATTTGATTCTACCTATTTTATTATGCCCGTTTTGGTATATTTTGACTTGATAATCTTTGTTCCCTTAGATCCATCATATATTATCATATCGAATGAATCCAAGATAGCAACACTGAACCCCACATTAGATATGTTTATCTCATTAATGGTTTTCGTACTGCAATCACAATTCATATCATCATCATCTACTATTAGCGTTTTTATTATTCTTCTGTCCATGATACCTCAGATACTTCATTGTTAAAAGACTTATCAATCCTTATCCCACTACCATCTAGCGGGACTTTTATTTTTCTTTTCCTCTCCTCATCTATAATAGACATCTTATCTATTTTGTACAGTCCAACCTTCCCTGCATCTATGCACTCCTCCAAAATATCAACAAGAGGCTGATATATATAATCCTTGTTGCTATTTTTTATGTTTAGATATAATTTTCCAAAGATGTTGTAAATCTCTAGGATGCTATCATTAATACTAAACTGAAGAATTGTTTCACATATACACCTAACTATACAAATAACACTGTCTGCTCTTGATAGTTTTCTTCTTAGATACTTTTTGTGGGCCCTTAGAATAATAGGCCTATAAAGGAACATGACTTCTTTTCCATACCCATCATCCTCAGAATATTCCATCTTCTTTAGACTCTCTCTTAGATCATGAAGGTAATGTACAACTATTCCAAAATACCTTCCCTCTCTATCAAGAAACATCTCTAGGTCATCTATTAGTGATCCAAGGAGCGGCTTCATCGATAAAACATACTGATCTGTTTCAACTGTCAGATCATTATTTATTCGTTTGTTTAAATAGACACTCCAATCCATAATATACTGCTTTTAAATTCATAGATAAGGCTTAAATCGCCGGAGACAAGCATTTTAACCCTTAAGAATGAAATAACACAAAATCATGATAAGTGAACATTATCGAAATGTGGCTGAGAAGCAATATCTCAGCCAATCTAAAGATAAGAAAAAATTAGATCAGACAATGATTGAATTAGAAAAGTTTATTCTTGATACAATCATTAATAAGTTCCCAAAAAGAGTTTTAGATTACGTTGCGAACCATCCAGACAGAGTTAAATTACAAAAGGATATCGACCTATCATATACTCTTGATCTGGACTATAGAATTAGGTATGTTCTACCGGGGGTTCTGACTTTACATTTAGGATCAGTAATGGCCCCATTATTCTTAGGAAATCCTAGTGATGCTCTTAAGAAGGACGGTAGGTTTTATACAGAAAATACAGAGTTTTGCGATAAATTTCAGAAGTATATCAAAACAATAAAAACTTTAACATACAGAATTATCAGTAATGTTACAGACCTGAGAAAAGCTCTGAGTGCAAACTCTATGAATAAAACCAGTATTGAAAAATTTTATCCTGAATTGTTCAAATTAATGTACGGACACGAGGAGAAGGTATGAAGAAACTTATATTATCAAAGGAGCTTGCGAACAAATCGCTTTCCTCATGGAGAAGATCTCGATTAAGAAGCCACATTATCGAGGATAGTAATGAATACAAAGAACTACAAGATCTCTATTCACTGGCTACAGTAAAAATTAAAGAGATAATAGTAGAGGAACTTTTAGATGAAGAAAGTAAATACATATATGAAAACTTTCCAGAAATTCTAAAGACCTCTTGTTATGTAAGTCTTAGCGGTTACGAACTTGAAATACTTCAAAGAACCTACTCTGAAGAAGGTTGTGGTGCAGAGATTGATACTGATATTTCACTACAAGTAGAAGTACCAAGTGATGGAAGTTATACATTCTGTATTACTAAAGATATGGTCGATAAGTTATCGGAAAGCAGCAGAGCTAAGATACTCGATATAGTATTTGACCTTGTTGTAAAAGAATATGCTGTTCAGAAGTTGCTGTGGAACGGTAAAGTAGGTATCCTTAGCGGGGTTCATGATCTCGGTCAGTTATTCAGACTTAATGAAGACTGGTATGCGTATTTGGTCAAAAAGGAGTGGGGCGAAGATGCTCTCAAGTTTGAAGAAGTACCAGACGAGGAAGACACAAAAACGAAACCAGATAGAAGTTTGATTATAACTAATAATCAGATTAGAAATCGGGAAATCTTAGAAGAACTTAAATCCAAACTAGATATATGATAAGAGAAGATATAGTACAGAGGCAAAATATCATTAATGTAAAGTTATATGATGGCCATGGCAACTCTAAAATTTTAAAAGAGTGGCCAGTAGACTTCAATGTTCTGAAGGACTACGAAAAGAGAGAATTCAGCGGAGTAATAATCTCTACAGATATTCTAAAGGATAGGATGGGATTTATAGAAAGGACATTTAGGGTTGGTTTGAATACAACAACAACCTTGGTCAGATCTGTAGAATCCTCTGGAAAGTTCTATATAATTGTTATAAAAGGTTTTGGTGAAAAATCAGAACTAAATATAGAACTAGATGGAAATGTGATATGTACAGCATCAGTAAGTTACATACACCAAATACAAAATATAGTATCATCTATTACTGGAGAAATTATTGATATATTATGAGTCAGTTCTTTTCGTACAAAATGTGGTTAGATGATGGTAAGGTCGAAAGATACTATAAGCGGATGGGATATGATGTAGTAACTGTGAGACAATACCTTAAGGATAACTTTGGATTTAAAAATGGGGCTGAAATAATTAAAAAATATGGTATAACGTACTCATTACTAGGTTCAAAGTTAGTATATAATGAGTCTGAAACCTTTGAACTAAAAACGATGATGTCAGACTTCCTGGACTTTCTAGACAACCGGGAACGTAGGTGGTGGAATAGTGGAAGATCTGTTCTATTTACTTCAGAGGTATACGGACTGCGATGGGATGATCCTGGGTTTGATAAAAAGATCATAGGAAAGTATGAGCTAAGAAATAGATTCTCAAAGGAAATCACATCATTCGTTAAAAACCTTACTGATGAAGTAACAGATTTGACAAGATATGGCGGATATTAATACTACCATAAATAGAATATTGATTATATATCATAGGGTGGATTATGATGGACTAGGGTCTATGGCTATTACTAAGTCAGCCCTAAAGTCTTATACTCCAAACCCGATAGATACGTTCGGGTATAACTATAATGATCCAATTCCTGACTTTAACAACTACTTATCTGTGTATGATGCGATATTTTTAGTTGATATATCGTTTCCTGCAGAAGATATGAAGATCTTAAAGGATTCAGGAAAGGTTGTATGGATAGATCACCACATCACCCAGATAACAGAGTCTAAGGAGCTTGGATACAGTGATATGGAAGGCATTAGGGAAGATGGAACAGCAGCATGTGAATTGTGCTGGAGATACTTTAATCCAGGCAAAGAAGTCCCGCTGCCAGTTCTATACCTCTCCCATTATGACACCTGGAGACATGATGTGTTTTCTTGGGATAAGGAGATATTGCCATTCCAATATGGACTAAGAGCAAAGTATTCATTGAATGCACACCTATTTTCACAGGAATTTGACGATATCCTTAAAAACTATGAGGAGCTTATAATTTCCGGTACAGGAGTTCTTAGGTATCTTAATGGAACATGGAAAGGGTGCGTCAAGGGATATGCATTTGATGTTACTGTGGCAGATAAGTATAAGGGAGTTTGTATGCTTACCTCAACATTTGGGTCTACGCAATTTGACAGTGTTAAAGATCAATACGATGTATATATTTGCGTAAACAGGAAGGACTCAGACTGCTACAACTTTTCAATGTATGTTAATGATAATAGTGATTTCAATGCTGGAGAACTAATGAAAGAAAAATACGGCGGAGGAGGTCATGAAAAAGCGGCAGGAGGAGTGTTGAGTCTAGAGCAGTTTATCCATCTAGTTAGGGATTGTAAGATTGATGGAGTCTGAGAAGCCCTCAAATTCTTATTAATGATGAAAAGAAGAAGAAATAGAGAAAAGGAAAGATTGTTAATTTAAAGTATACAGAAAGATATGTCTTGGCTTATTTCATTGGTTACTTCTATAAATTTTAAGTAAAAATTTGCGAACACCGTGATAATTTCCAAGACATTTTTTTTCGTGCCCCAGTTTCCTTATGTATGAATATAAGTAAGACAATGGAAAATACTAATAACGAAGCTAGAGAATTTAAAGTTTCTGAAATAGTAGAGAAACTTAAGGAAAAGTACAAAACCGAACAGATAAAGCTCTATTCAGAAGACAATCCAAGGAGAGTAGGACAGCCCGATGAAAAGCTTGTTACTAAAGCATATAATCAGTACTGTGATATGTGGAATAGTAATGTCAAGTCTAGGGGATTTGTTAAGTATCTCGTTCATAACTTCCTACCGATAGATAATATGTCGAAAGTATTATCATATTCAGAGGAAGAGATAAAGAATGGATTAAACAAGTGCTGTGTCTTGAGAATAAAGCTTGGGAATGTAGGAGAGATAATTGACTACTTCTCAAAGGTCGGGATGCAAAGACTTTATGGCTCTGCTAAGGCATATACAGAGGGCAGAACTAGACTACCAAAGGAACAGTATCTTGAGATAAAGAAACTTCAGGATGCGGCACCGGTTGAAGTAAAGAATGCCACGATAGGCTACATATCTAAGGACGAGAAGAAATATCTGTCTGGTGAGGCTCTTGTTGCTCTGAAAGAATTCGTTACTGACTGCATGCTGTTTGGAGAGAAAAGTGTTGAGTTTTTGATCAAGAAGCTGATGATCAACAGCGCTCAGAAGGGGATCAAAAAAGAAAAAAGGCTTAATGACAAACAGATCACTCAGGTTGTAGCCAGAAATACGTATGGAGCTAAAAACTTCCTGGATGAGGATACGATTAGCAAACTTAAAGAGCTCAAGAAAGAATTTGGCGAAGACTAAAAGAAAAAGAGAGAAGGATTAGTTCCAACTCTCTTTATTTTTTTTTATTCATTCCCATCAGTGCTGTTGCTAGATTGACTAGAATGTCTATAGCACTCACAATATCTGTTCCTACTAACTTTCCAGGCAGTATTTACTCTGTCATAGTTAGTCCTATCATATGTCTCATCCTCTGGGTATACTCCGCTAGTCCAAGATTCATAATCAGATACAGTCTCTCCCTTTGAACAGCAGCTGCAACAATTATCGTCATCTGAGCTACTATCTGCAAAAAGATATGCATACTGAAGTTTTAATCTTAGTCTTAGTGTTGACATAAGATCAGCCCAGGAAAAGACAAATCTATCCTGATCATACTCCTCACTATTTACTTCTACTCCGATAGTTTCTCCGAGCTCTAAAGCAGATTTAGTACAGATAAGATTAGCGCCCCAATCAAAAATATCAAAAATCTCATTGAGTTTTGCTTTTATATCATCTGACCCTAGCTTAATTAGTCTAGTATTTAGGTAGTCAATTATCTGTGTCTGATAGGGTAGTAGAACTTTTCTCTCTAGATCTAGGTCTAGTGTTGAAATTTCTAGCATTCCTTTTAAGAAATCAGATACTTGAACATACTTCAAATAGCAATCATCGTAATTCCAAATCATATTAGTATATGTTTAAAATTCTCCTCCATCTACAATATCCACGCCAGTTATCCAATTTCTAGTGCTCTTAAAATCGGCGTCGTTTAGTGTAGATCCAACGTATGAATATTCCACATAGTTTCCGGTATCAGTAAGGAATCTGATCTTCATTCCCTTTTGCCTTCTATTAGCAGACACTACATCGATTGCCTGAGAGAGTGTGTAGTTCTTTTCAAAATTTCCTGTCTCAAGGTTAACATCAAAACACGCTAGGAGCAATCTGTTAACTACATCTACTAGCGCATTTATAGTATCGTTCATTGTTGTTAGCTGTGCTGCAGTAAGTTTTACCCCACTAGCAAAGCTTAAACCAGTCTTATTAATTGTATTCATACTATAAAATTATATCATCAATGTGAATTTCGTCAGGTCCCTTAATAGTATCTTCCTTTTTGACTGGAAGTTTATTAACTGTTGGATTAGGCCTAACGACTCTTTTAGCATTTGCCGTAGTCTTTGGTCTATCTTGACTCGGCTTTCTAATCTTCTTTATCATAATCCTATTCACCAGAATTATCGGAATCACCTTCTTCTGACTCTTCATCTGAGGGCACTATATTCAACACCTCTAGATCCTTCCACGTAAAGAACAGATCTGGTAATTCCTTTAGTCTTATTATGGTTATAGCCTTTCCGTCTAGGCTTATTCTAAAGTAAATGTCTTCTACTGTAAATTCACCAAATACCCCAACATGAAAATTAGACATTGGCATTGATTTGACTTTTACCTTAGCGCCGATCATTTGCTGATAGTCCCAAGTTCCTGCTGGGTCTATATCGCGTTTACATCCACAATTACTCATCGCTTTCTCCTTTTGCTAGTAAATCAACTCTATTGTTCCATATCGCGTCAGGATCTAAGACACTCCTATTTTGATGTCCCTTTACCCACTCAAACGATATTCTTCCCTGCAGCCCTTGTGATTTTATTTCATTGTCGATCGCCTCTTTTATCTTAGCAATGTACGGGGCTTTTATTTTCCAGGTTCCCATTATAAAATTTTTAACCCCAGTATAGTCGGCCTTCATAACTATCTCGTCTGTCTTTTTTATTTGTCCTTTAAATTTCTTAAGGGCGACAAGAACGGCAAGCATCTCGCAGGTCGGATTACTAACATCTGATGTACCAAATTCAGTTTTTAAGTCTTGTGTTGAAACTTCTATAGAAAAAGAGTCAATCTCCTTCTTTGAGTCCTCAGTTAGTATCCCTCCTATTCCAAGTCTTCCGGAAGTATGTTTGAGATGACTTCCATCAGTATATATAACTTTCTTCATATTTTTATTGTTTCATTAGCCGTTATTAGTTTAATCGGCTCTAATTTTTCTCCTGATTCTGTATAGTACCACTCAATAAAATCTTTTGTCCCTAAATCACAAATATCAGCTAGTGTGTTTAGAAAGTCCTCTCCTTTATTCCAATTGAACTGATTAATTAAGAGGGTGAACTTGCATATTATTCTATCCACGCGGTCCAGTCCCTCTTTATCTCTGTTCCATAAAATTTGATCACCGTATATAGTATTTAGTGACGAGAAGAGGTCTACCCATTCCCACGGTATCTTTAGTTTGTTTCCATTAGCTAACCAAATAACTGTGATTCCGGAATAACCAATTCTAGCTATAATATAGTTCCCCAAGATAACATCCTCTAAACTTGATGTTCTACTTCCATGCCCTTTCCAAGATAGAGCAAGAAACTCAGTAAATAAATCTTTCATATGATTGTATAGAGTTTTACTAGAGGAAGGCCAGACAACATAACGGTATTGGTTTCCTTTATAATTATATAACCAGCCTTATCGCAAGAGAACTTATAGTCTACTAGATCTAAAAACTCCTCTAGATCATTTTCAAAATAGAATGTTATGGCTAGTAATCCATCAAAAAATCGATAGCTGAATACAACAGATGCCGGAGAAATATCTTTTTCTGTGAGCCAAGATATCACTGACTCTTGAATCTCTATCTCTCTTGGAACTGCCATACTAAATTATCAGCTCTTTTATATCATTTTCTAACAATCCGCTACCATTTAAGATTTCTGCCAAGAGCTTTCGATGGCAGGATTGATAGCTACTTCCATATCCCATTAGTACAACACCATTAGCCCCACATAGAGTTGCTAAGTAGTCAAGCCTATGGACAATATCATGTAGATTTAGTCTAGATACTTCTATAACGTATCTTTTTTTAAATTCTAGCTCATCAATTAGTCCATCCCTCCTATCCTGGTAAAGTCTATCTGAGGGTGCTAGGCTAGAAAAATGAATAGCTGTATCTGAATACTGCCCGATCAATTGCGAGTTATGTATACTCCTAATTATAAAGATCGGCAATAGGTTATTTTTTGTTATTGTGTCTAATGTTAGTGGTGATACATATGACGTATATACCTTTAACTTTGATTTCATTTTCCTCCGAACTTTTTATAGGAACCACGGAAGGAGCTATTAGAAAAGAATCCTGCACTTCCCCTTTCCGTTTTTCCTCTCTTTTTCTTGCTGTCGTAGTTATTGTTCCCCTTACCCTGAAACTGCGGTTGATTGTTGTTCGAATTTTTAGGTGTTGCTCCTAAAGTATTAGTCATTCCAAATCTTTGTGAACTAATCATAAATCCTGATGGTGATTGGTTTAATTGTTTAATAAGACCAACGTTACTTTCAATTAATGCAAGAAACGTCATTGTATCTATATGATATGTAATGTCTAATGTATTTAGAATGTCGGTAGTGATCATTCCTTGATTCTTTAGAAACTCATTTAGTTTTATGAATGATTCTCCGAGACTTGCTGTTATTAGTAGCGTGTCAGTTGTTGGTTCATAAAGCTTAAACACCTTTTGGGCGGGATCATAGTTTATAACTATCTCTATCATTATTTCGATATTGCTATAATTCCAAATATTGCTGCAAGGCCACCTAGAACAGCGGTCCAAACTGTTTTCTTTGTTTTTTCTCGTTTAAGGTTGTTCTCTAGATTATGTATTTGGCTAGAGTATCCAACCTCTTGATTTGATATAATAACATCCTTTAGGCTTATTATAGAATCTTTTTGAGAGACAACTTCCATCTCCTCCACTAAGGCGGTAGATAATTTATCGTTGATTTCTAATTCTCCCTCATACTTCGCAACTATTATGTTTACGTCCTTAACATTCTTGTCGGATAGTATGGCAACAGTGTCTGGTTCATCAAAAACTGCTGCAACCGGAAGAGAGTCTGCTGGATCAGAAAGCTCTCCGTGTTTTTCAAGATTACTACGAAGAAGATCTATGCTCTCTGATGTATCAAGTTCTTTTGCCCTCTCTATTTCCCTCACTATAACAACATTCTTAATATGTTTAGCAGAGTCAAGGAGATCTTCAATTCTCTCCTCTTTGGCTTCTATTATTGCTTCTAGAGAGTCTATTTTTGCTTTCTCCTTTTCTGAGTCTACCTTAATAATCTCAGTGTTTACTTTTGGAAAAAGATGGTGCCCTAGAATACCCCCAACTAGGAGGCTACAAACTATCAGGGCTAAGATAATTACTACTTTGTTGTTTTTCATTTCTCTTATGTTATTTTGGTTTAAAAACAAACTAAGAGATTATTTTTATCAAATAACTCTTAGTTTTAATTGTTGTTCTATTTCTCTCTCACATATATACCAAGACGGTACTCTATGTCTCCATCTTGTTTATAGTTTACCAACTTATGGAATACTCCATAAGATCCCTCAGATTCTTCTACTCTTAGTATAGCATGAGAATCCCATCCATCTGAGCTAGTTAATTTATCTACTAAATCTTGAAGCCTGGATATTTTTGGAGCATATTCATTGAGAATATCCAAATCTTGATCAACACTCATCATGCTTCTCATATTTTCCAGCTCCTTTCTAGCCTCTTCTTCGTTGAGGACAGAACTACTGCTATAATCCTCTAGCCTATACTGTTTTGGGCTGTCTATGTTTGTGATAGTATTTATAAATTGAGTCCCAATCTTTTTACTTGAGATCTCTGCTATCTGAGCAATATAGTCAGTATTCTCCTGGATAATATCCCTAATATCTTCTAATGTTTTTAAAGACGTAGTTATGCCAAGAGATACAAATACCCCAAAAGGCCTGATTAGATTTGTTCCATCAGTAGAATTAACATAGAACGTTTTGTATGTTGGTCTATAAAATACTCCGACCAGATCATGAACTTTTTTCTTATCTATCACTGCTTGAATCTCCGAATTTTCATGTTCTTCCAATCAATTTTCTTGCTATCCTGCCAACGATCGTCTCCGTAATTGAATCCCCAAAGATCATATTCCGGCATAGTCATCTCAACTTTGTGCCACTCTTCTAGATAGTCTTCAAAGTCGGAAATCACGATCAGGATAGCTTCTGGCCCGTAATGCTCCTTGAAATATTGGATGCCGGTAGCCATAGAAGTTCCGCCGCCACTGGATATTCTAGGAATGCCCTTCTTAGGATCAATATCCTTAATATGTTCTCCTAGATGAGTACTCCAAGTTATGATATCATACTTAAGCCCTCTTTGAAGCTTTCTCATGCCTTTTCCGATGGACTTTAGAATTCTATCAATCAAGACGGTATCCATAGATCCAGATACATCAATTAGATATACAATCTTTGGATCGACTGTTACTGTTACTTTCTTAGAGACAGAAGGGGCTATGACAGAGCGAATTATTCCTCTATTGTAGAGTTTCATTACATCCCTCTTCACTTCTTGCTTAATGACCTTAGCCTTGACATTTTGAAGGACTTCGGTTAGAGCCATTTCTACTGGATCAACCTCTTTGTCAACATCCCTCAACATGTCAGGTCCGCCAGAATCACCACACCCAGCACTGCCAGCCTTTTTGAGTTTGCCAACACTTCTTTTTCTGTCGGCCTCATCTCTGGAGTCTGATCTGTGGTCCTTTCTGTTATCTACACGCTGTTTAGTGGGATCTTTTCTCATTCCTTGATATCTTCCACCAGAACCACTCTGACCTTGCTGGCCTTCTTCGCCATCTTGTCCTTGTTGTCCGGATGAAGAGTTGCCCATTCCACAGTCTCCCATAAGATCATTAAGACTCTGCATTCCAGACGATCCACCACTGTTAGCTGCCTGTTGCATGCCATCCTGATAACCCTGGTTATAATCACTAAGCTGCTGAGGGGTCATTCCAGAACCCTGTTGACCTTGGCCACTGCCAGACTGAGAGCTTCCTTGCTGTCCTCCGGATCCCTGAGAGCCAGATCCTTGACCTTGTTGGCCCTGTGATCCTGATCCTGATTGTCCTTGACCAGAAGAGCTTGATGCTCCTTGCTGACCACTCTGCTGCCCTTGGCCTTGACCTTGTTGGCCGCCCTGCTGGGCTTGTTGATTTACCTGTTGCTGAGTTTGTCCTGGAGTTCCATTATTATAGTCCCTCATAGCATCCTCAAATCCCTGATTATATTCATCGGATTTTCCCTGATTCTGCTGATTCATATAATTCTGGAGAGCTTTTTGGACCATCTCCTGCGTAATATCAGAAGTATCACCATTGCCTCCCATATTAATTGACACTAGCATCTTTACGAACTGATCAAGATTCTCAATGATCATCATAAGATACTCAGCATAAGTCAATTCGTTCGGGAATGGTATCGGGTTATTATCAGCGTCAACACCAGAATGATAACGTTTTGGAAGTATCAATTTGATTTTGGCCTCCTTCTCTAGCTTTGAGAGTTTATCATCGATAGCCTTCTTGGCCTCCTCGTTATCACAGTGATCTCTTAGGTATTTTAAGGCCTCCTCTTTATATTTTGGAAGCACAGATGTTATATCCAGCTCCATTTCCTCAACATCATCATCACTTAGGATCTTGGAATTAACCTCCATATCCATAGCAATATTATGAAGTGAATGATTTAGAATTGGATCATCTATTACCCGCTCGATTAGCTTATCAGCAAAGTCGATTCCACATCCTCTATTTATTCTGTCGATCAGCTCGCCTCTCCTTGTTTGGAAAACCGAGATTATCTGAGAATCCAGTTCTTCGTGGATTCCATCCATATGCCCTAGATAGATATGGCCATACTCATGCATCATAATTCTGAAGTCGGTAGGCTCAATTCCTATCTTAGAGCATCGGATTTGATAGATGATGTTTCCACTTGCCGGATCTGTGTGCTTAAAGCAATAGCCTAGCTCACTTTCTGGATTAGTTGGGTCATACTTCTTCTCTGTATCTACATAAAGAACGTTTCCAAGTCTAGTATAAGCCCCATCAACAAAACTCTTAACAAATTCTAGTTCCTGTTTACGTCTTTTTGCCATAAAGCTAATTAGCTAAGTGAATTAATTGCCGGGAGCATTGCAGCCATCTCAGGATCTTCCACTCTCGATATCTTAACAAAAGATCTGATCCTGAAGCCAACCTGACGGATATTCTCTAGTGCATCGTCAGAAACCTTCTTCTTAATGTCAGCGGAATAGTTTCTGCTTGGGTCGGAAATTATCTGACTCATCACAGTTGCCAGGTCAACTACCTGATTGTAGATGACAATCATTTTTGTCAATTCTTCAACTGATAGTACCTTAGCAATGGAGTCCTCAGTGCTGATCTTCTTTGAGGAGATAGAGCCGATAGTTGTTCCGGAAATCTTGAAGATTCTTTCAACCATTACATCATCTATAGGACGATCAATGTTCTCCAGCTCTTTATCTCTATTGAGCTCCTTAAGTTTGTTAATCAGCGCATTGAGCTCAGGTCCGGAGAAGTCTGTCTTCTTATCAGTTATATCGTTGAAGAACTTGGTATACTCTGGCAGCTTGTCGTTGTCGAGTTTCTCGAGTTCGTTCGATATCTGGACCATTGCATCATAATATGCCTTTCCGACATGATTTATTTTCACGTCAGAGGATCCTTTAGGCTTGGTTACGCCAATACCACAAAGACCATCTACTGCGTTGCGATAGTTCTTGGAAGCAATGCCTTGTTTTCCAAAGCAGAGATACCAAGCTATAGTTAGATCACGAAGATAGTTCAGGGTTCTAAATGAAACAAACCCATAAACAATAGAATCGTCATCTGAATCTGAGTAAATATTTCTTAGATCTGTTACTGTCAGATCAATTTCTTTGCTAGTAGTAATAAGCATCCTGGTGGTATCCTTGATTGATTTCTCAATATACTCACCAATCTTATTTCTCATCTCTGGAGCGACCTTTCTTTCCTGTTCATCCATTTTGGTAAGAACCTCAGAAAGAGTCTTCATATAGTCGTTACACTTTCCGTCAGTGCTTGCTATAGCTCCCTCATAACGATTCAGGAATACATCCAGATCATTATGGTCAGCTGCCACATTATAAATCATAAAACGATTCATAACTGGCGGAAGCAGAGACATAGTATTGGAAAGGTTTCCAGCATAGTTACCTGCCGCAACAATCAGAGTATCCTCAGGAAGTCTCTCCCTACCTACCATTCTTTCGAAAATCAGGTGAAGAAGCGCTGCCTGAACATATTCATTCGCCGTAGTGATCTCATCAAGGAACAGAAGAACTTTTTCTCCTCTTTCGTGATGTCTCAGAATTTCCTCAAACCAGCTAGGACGAAGGTGAATTGCTGCCATTGGCTTTTCATAAGTAACATCCCTTGGTGCAACATCGTAACCCATGATCTCTTCAGGAGTGGTTGAATTACCTCTCAGAAGAACTACCTTATACCCACGAACCTTTGCGAACAACTCGACGGTTGTACTCTTACCTGCTCCCGGATTAGATAGAATCAGTGGCTTAACTCCAGATACCTCACTCGCTTTCAAAGCGCAAAAAATGTCTACATTAAGGTTGTTTGTTTTACTACCTGCCATTGTTTAATTGTAAATTTTTAAATTGTTAATGTTTTAAAATTTTAAGTTTTTACTCAATTATAAGAATTTAAGCTTATATACTAAAATGAGAAGTTTTCGAACCTACTTCTCAGTAATAAGAAATTAAAGTCTTCTAGATAGCGAATCGGCATGTTTCAGAACAAAAAGAAAGGAGGGATTTAGTTTCCCTCCTGGTCGACCTGTGAACCGCCTTCATTGTCGTCCTTAGTTTCTTTTATAGAGTCTGTATATCCAGTTATTCCATATTTATCCATAATAATCTGAGACTCTACTTTCCGTAACCATTCTTCATCCTTGTCCATATCAGTTATCTATATACTCTGTAAAGTCTGCATTGAACTTCTTATTATATTCTTCTATCAAACTTTTATAACTCTTAATATTTCCAAACATGATAGTCGTTGCTTCCTATCGTCCAACCAGAGACTAATGCGCTAAAGTCGAGTGTTTCGCCATTAAAGTTGAAATTATAGACATACTTGTTAGCTGCAGCCCAAGAAGCGGTGTAATCTACATTCACCATGTCCTTACCTGTGTTGATAGTCCTTGTAATCTTCCTGTCAGTGAAAACAACCTCGTCGCCGTTAGGATTTACGATGCAAATATCAAACACGATAGTGATGTTCTGTGGAACAGGCTGAGGGATTACAAGCGCGTTACCAAGAATCTCGTGAGCGTTTGTGAAGATAGTGTCAACCTGTGCGCTTACATAGTTGAGGGTAGTATCCTTCTGTGTGCCGTAGGTGGCTGAAGGGTTCACTGTGATAGTGTCCTTTGTAGGAATGCAAAGGGTACCACCTACATAAAGACCCTCTGAACTGTGTGCTGGAATTGCAGGGTTACCTGGAATAGTTTCATACTCAAGTGCGGTTAATGATTTCGTTTTGTTATAAAACCATCCTATGACATTACTTCCATCCTTTTCAATGTGTACAAGATAAAAATTATTAATACGCTGGAAATTGCCTGTTGTACCAGCATTAAATGAAGGATGTCTATCCTTAAGATATTGTTTTAAATCTACTGTAAAATCTCCCTCAATATAACCATTTGAGCCAGCACTTTGTGCGGTAGATGAAATTGTGCTATTCTTGTAATTATTAATGAAAGTGTCGTTGCCTGTAACCCAATCGGCATTTCCACCAGTTTTGTCTTTGCCCTTAGTAAAGGTAAACAATCCATTAATATAAGCAATCTCTTCGTCAGTAATATCTGAAAGATTTGCAGTTGTTTCATTCCATGCATATCCATCAAGAATACCCTTCTGAGGTTTTGCGATTTGCTGGTCAGGTGTGGCAGGAATAGCATCTACATACTCACCGAAATTAATCTGTTTTACCTTAGCCCACTTGATATTGGCATTAGTAACCTCGCCTCTGAACTGAATCCAAGAAAGAGCGTGCTTGAAATTAAGGTTAACTCTTTCGTGTTCAGCGAGGCTGTTCTGATGATGATTGTAGGCGGTCTGTGCCCAAAGAACATCATCAAAATCATCGGGGTTGTTAATAAGAGCCTGTGTGAGTGCGGGAACTGCAAGCTTCAAAGTGTCATTCTCCCAAACAGGGGCATTTTCAAACTGAGAGTATGCTGTGAAGATAAAGTCAATACCTGTGTTGTTGTCAGATACCGGCCAGTAGTAGGGTCCACTGACGGCATCTCCATTTTCATCATATTCAGCATTCTTCATAAGGTAACCACCATTTGAATAGCTACCAGGAACTACATAGCCGTATACACCAAAATGATCGATCATTCCGGTAGTGTCGACTATAGCTTTAGTAGCAGAGGCTTTTGTATTAAACGTGATCTCTGCATCATTTGAATTTTTAATATACATGTCCTCTATTCTAGTACAACCGAAGAATAGGGACGCCATAATAAATACAGCAAATAATCTTCCTTTCATTTTCTTTATTTGTTTAGGTTAAGTTTTCTAAAGTACATCGAATGTGTGCTGTTTCCACTCATTCAGACTAATTCCGAATCTATCTGATTCAGTAGAAGGATCTTTTTTCTTTAGTTCGGAATTTAAAATAATAACTGTTATAACCCCGCCTTTAGGATTTTCTCTAAGCTGCTTTGTTATATCCTTTGTTCCTGTTACCTCACCATAATTATAAGTATCTACATCTATATTAGTATAGTATAGATAATCAATTTGTGAGCTCCAGGAACTACTTACGTCATCAGGCAATAGATCCAAAATAGTAACCCTCGAAGCAAATACTAGGCTATCTGGGGAATGAAATTGTCCTGGCTTAATATCAAATGTAGAAATTTGTTTATTGCCGGTATAAACCGGGCTATTTGTAAACATATTTTTCTTTGTTGATATCCCACTTATTGTAAAGTTTGCGATATCTTTTGCTTCGATAATTGGACTGTTATCATCATTCACTACAATAAACTGTACAACATATATATAAGACACTGGCTCTAGCATCTCATCGATATTATATACATATACAAGTTTTCCGTTCTCTATTACCTCTTCAAAGTCTGATATATCGTTTGAAAGATATATCTCTTTTTTATTCATGGCAAAAACTTCACCAGGCTGAGATACTGTTTCATACTCTTTACTTATCTCATTCTTGGTATCTCTTCCCTTAGTTGATGGTGTTTCTACATAATATCTTCCGCCCTCATAGTAAGTCTCTGTCCAATGGTATTCTTTACTATAGATAAGAAGGTCATACGTATTGTTTAGTTCTACATCAATTAACTCCCTTTTCCCTGTCTGTACTGTTGTTTCACTTAGAATTGAGCCATTATTAAAAATCACAACATTACAAGTACTTGGAATTGTATAAAACAGTGGACCATACAAGCTTTCGTCCCAGTTATATTTTAAGCTATCTCTCCACGAAACACTCCACAAAACACTTATGTCTGCTTCAACCTGTACATTAATCTTTAGAGCAGTATCGCCCTGAAGATATAGTGGCTTTCTTTCGCAGGATAGAAGAGAAAGGATAAATAACCACAGCTCTAATATTTTCTTACACATACCAAATCAAATGTTAAGTTAAATCCAATCTCTGTTGGCCCAAAATAGTTCATACTAAATCTTCTTGGGACAAAATCGCTTGCTCTTAAGTACCAATTATAATAGTACTTTTCATTCCATGGCTGACTTGCATGATATGTGTCGAATTTTGTATTAAACCATCCAAATCTCACATAAGGCTCGAACTTGATCCTGGGATGTTTTTTGCTTTGGAATACATACCCATATCCAAGTCCGGCTCCGTAAACCTCACCTTGCCAACCTTTGTCTTTATTCCAGAAACAGATATCATATATAGCCGTATTTGCATATATACCAATCCAGTGTCCGGTGTAAGAGTTGTTGATATACTTTCTAATACCAGCTGTGCCATTTAAAATCTGATAGTAGAAGTATTGATCGTAGTCTTTATGCCACCAAGGGAATGTATAATCAAACTCCAAACTAAGTCCCCATAACCAAGTATATAATTCAGCTTGGATATTCGGGGTTATAAGTACATCAGCGATAGCATTTGTCTTAACCGCTAATATAGGAATAACTCGTGGCTTTTCTCTCAAGTATATAGTGTCTCGAAAATACAGAGTATCTCTTTCTCTAATATAGACAGTATCGACTCTTGGTTTACACTGACACGGTTTGACTTTAAAATATACTTCTACCCTAGTTGCTCTAAGATGTGGAAAGAAGTCAGAGATCATGTCCTTCCAAACTTTTCCCTCATCTAGTTCTTTTAGTCTTGTCTTAACTCTATAATTACTTTTTATAATGCTAGAAACCGTATCTCTATAGTATTTATCAGACTCTTCTACTAAACCCAGTAGATGTTCATAATCTTCATTAGCGTATACAAATTCGTTTCTATTCCAACCTACTCCAGCTAGGTCGTAAATCTTTTTAGCTCTATTTCTAGCTAGCTCTTCGTTTCCTTTTTGTGGCCCCTCGGGCGAGGCTCCACCGCGAAAAACAATCTTCTGAAACTCTCCTAAGTGAGCCCACAGATACGGAAGGATATCCATCACATACTTTTCATATCCAGGGTCATTATCAACTACTGTGGTCGTATTAACATTAAAGTAGATTGTAGAAGTTAAAACAGTATCCTTTGCCTCTTGTGAATAGCAGAGGACGCATTGTACTATTAGTATAATACTTGTTAATAACTTTTTCATATCTTTACAAAATAAAACCCACATATACTTGTGTGTATATCGAGGTTAATCAAGAATAAGGGAATAGGGTCATAAAAAGCGCGAAAACCACTATTTCAGAGCAAAAAAAAGAAGCCGGCTTCGGGGCAGTGCTATTGTCCAAGGCCCTGACCGAGTTTACGGTCGTCGTACGAATACGTTCTTTGGGCGGGGCATCTGCTGTCGCTCCGATTGCCGGCTATTGAGGCTAACACATTTGCGGTTCTTGTTAAGCCTCTTTTCGCGTATACAAACCTCTACAGGTTCTGTCATATATAAGGAATTGAACGCTTTTGATACGGAGCAAAAAGAAAGGGGATTTAGTTTCCCCTCCTTTCAACAATGGCTTCATTAATTTTGAAGATCAGTACCATTATTAATATTAGAATAGGTATAGACACCCACCCTAATCCTATAAGTAGCTTACTCTTAAAGAAAAGAATTACTGCTACAATGGCCCAAATTGCAAAGACCACTTTTGTAACCCATTGAATCACCTTTGGGTTCTCAGATAGCCAAATAATAAAACTGGCCATCAAATACAGCGCTATAGATAACGCCATACCTATTAAAAACATTTTCATATACTTTATAATCTTTTATAGTTAAACAAAATGTAGAGGTCTTAACCATAAAATCTCTCTAGGTATTCCTCTACATATATAAGGGTTTTAACGCTCCCATTCCGTACACTCTATTCCATGTTCTCTAAAGTATTCCTGGAGTGGTATTCTTTCACTGCATGGGTTGTCTGGAGATTCATGAACAATAAGCATAATCTCTGGCTCTTCTGTAAAACCTTCTAGACGCTGTAAATATTCGGCTGTCTGAGTTAAGTATTGCATTATCTCGTTAAAATCCCATCTCCTAAGCCCACTTGAATAGGACTTTATAAACCAGCATTTCGAAGGATCTTTAACTTTACAGGGACAGCCGCCAGCATTACAGCGTTTTGGATTAAGGAGCTCTAGTCTTATCCCATTCCATACTCCATTCTTATCTTTCCATATGTGATCTTGCCCTTTAAACTCATGAAACCACTTAGGATCCCAGACTGCAGTTGATATAGGTATCTGGTTTGGCTTAAAGAATCTAATCTGGTAAAAATATGATGTATAAACTTTCATAATCATATATAAGAGTTACGACCTTGATTTGCAGAAAATTAAACTCTAAATTCTTAATAGTGGATATATGGATAAGTTTAATTATAATGATATTTGTAGACAGATACATGATCTACAACATAAGATAAAAGAAGCAGAAGAGCTCGAACCAGAAAGAGCCAGAACTATTAACTCCAAGCTAGAGGATATTATCAATGAATTGGTAGTAGATAAAGATCTAGTTGAGGAGATTATAGAGAGAGGAGCTGTATCCGATCTAGAAAAGATTAAGATAGATGATCTTGGTATTGATAAAGAAGCAGCATCATACATACCAGCAAATATGATAGACACTCTATATGATCTAGTTGTATTTCATCTTAGACAAAAACAGGATCCGGAAACTCATAGAACTTGGTGTGTAGCTCTAGGAATGAGATATGAGGACGTAGAGAAAATAAATAAAAAACTAGAGGAACTTAAGATTGATGATATAATACTTCTCCAACGAATCTAAAACATGCTCGGAAATATTATCAAAAAGGCAAAGAGTAGAGATGTAGTTGGAAAAAATAGAGTGACTTGGATTAAAAACACAATAGTGGAGATGTTTCAAAAAGGTTTCTGTCCTCCTTATGTAAAAGACCTTGTTAATAATGGAGAAGAGGTAACTATCGATGAGACTTATATTCTTGGTGTTCCACTATGTTTTTTAGATAATAGAGTAGTCGATGTATTCGTTGGGAAGAATCGAGTTGGAGCTGTAATGTTCACTAGTGTCGAAATAGAGGAACTAAGAAAAATAAAAGAGGACAATTAAAATCCTCTTTCTTTTTTTTTATCCAACTACCTCTTCAGTAATCGTCAGTTTCACAATTTCAAATTTAGAAGTAATAGCAGCATATCCTTCTCGGTTATAGAAGTCTGCCAGCTCTATTCTTACTTTGTCCGCCGAAAGATATGACTTATACTTTCTAGCGCTTAGTGGCTTATTGGTAGTAGTAATCCAGAACCTATCTTTAAAATAATTACTTTCTCTGTTTCTAAGATATATCCCTTCTTTTAGGCGAATAATATAGAACTCCATCAGTCTAATCTAGAGAGGGTTACTGTTACTTCTACTATTCTCATTCCTTCATCGTAAGAACAACTGGAGAACTTTTCTAACGCTTTGTATGCTTTCTGGGCACTCTTCAAAGTTTTATACCTCCTTGCATGCTTAAGTTCGAAGGTTATACTAAGAGTTCCATACCTTGTATAATGCTTAAGGTATGTCCCTGGGTTGATCTCTATGATGTAGTATTTTTCTTCCTCCATACCTTCTTGATTAGTTTTGTTTCTAGCCAAAGTGGGACATATAGAGGCTTAAGTAGGTTAACTAGGATGAATGATCTCGTGTCCTTCCTAATCTCTTCATCACTTTTCTCTAGAATAAATGGATCTACTTTATTTAACTTAGCAAATCCCAGCATAATCGGTCCCCATAAGATCAGAGCACCAAGAATAATCAAAATAATATAAACTGCTTTCATATCTTTTTATAATATTTAACCACTTCTTCTATAAACTCATTGATATCACTATTTGAACATACCTGAATTGGCTTCTTTGGATCGGTAACATCAAAACAGACCAGGTTCTCAGAATTGATTTTAACCGATATCTTAGCTCCGTCTGTATATTTCCAAAAGTATTCCATCCAAGTTTCTTCATCGGGCCTAGTATATCCAAGCAAGTTTTCGAGATACACTATAACTTCTCTACTGACTGGATCCTCAAAATACCATTCCTTTCTGTGTTCTCCTAAGTGCGACGGAATGAAGGAGCGAAATTCTATCTTATCTTCCGGCCTGAGAGTTATGAAATTATACCCGGAGTTTATCTTTTTCATTTGAGCCCCATAAGAATTAATCCAAGACCAGGCCGAGAACTTAGATTTTATTTCTTGCTCCAGATCCTCGTCGCACTCAATATATTTATAGTAGACTCTTATATCCTCGTTCTTATCAAACTCAGCCTTATCTACTATCACTCTATATCCTCCAGTCTGAACCATTGAATTTTCCGGGAAGAGCTTAAGTATGTCAAATCCCCAAGATCCAATATTTTTCAGGCTCTCTAGATAGGTCATAGTGTCGTATTCTTCTATCCTATCCTTGAGCTTAGCGTATCCATGAATCTTAACAAACCTTGAATCTACTTTCTCTTTAATTTCGGCTGGTGTGAACTGATTGTATTTATAGTTCCAAACCTCGTATATGCAATTTTCTATCATAATAAATTAAATTCTGCTTTTCGTACAGTTGCTTTTATATTCGGCCATGATAACGAAAGCCTCTTCTCAATTTTTTCAGCGTTTTGAAGGGCACTAGATTCCTTTACCCAAATCTTAGCAAAAACTGGATTGCTCGTCGTCTCTACATATAACCCGATAGCTCGTTGCAGATATGGTTTTGCTTTATCACTATATCCACTTAATTCAATTAAATAAACTATCATCATGGATAAGAGTTTAAAAAGAAAGGAGAACTAAATCCCCTAGTCTAATTCAGTCAGTTCTATATTCATCTCCACCCTGTATATACTAACTTTTGCTTCAATTTTATTCATCTCAAAATAGGCACTGATTCCGTCTCTTATTTTTGATGCTCCTCTGAGTGTTTTATAGTTCTTTGCTTTGGTGATATCTGGTGTAGGAACTATGTATATATAATTACCGCCTCTGCCATACGTATTCTTTACATACGCCTCCCCTACCTTAATTACATAATATTCTTTCTTCATACTGATCCCAATATTTTGAGCTCAACCTCCAATACCACTTACGCTAATATACTGCTGCTCATAGCGTCTTTCCATCTATAGTTATATTATCTAAGTCAGAGGCAGATAGACCATATCGACTCGCAATCATATTCCTAGTTCTTCTAATTGAATCCGCCAGGTCTAGATAGGCTTCCTGAATGATTTGCGCCTTAGATTTTACTCCTTTTCTAGAATTAAAGAACTCCTTGATTCTAGTTGCAGTTTCTTTTAGGGTCTCATTTGGATCACCGGACCTCAGCACCACCTTCTCTGCTTCAATCATAGTATTTTCACAAACACCAATTCCTTCTCCGGCACACAATGCCGCCAGATCAGAAAAGTCCAATCCTTCCTCTATACATTCAGCAAAGTTACCACAATAAAACATATGATGCATGCCGAAGTTTCTAAAGGGTATATTTTCGCCCGTAAGATTTTCTATTTCTTTCTTTAGATCTCCATTAACTGTACGATCACAAAAGTTCTGGGCGATTTTACCCTTTGTTTCTGCGGCATGATAGAGGTCTGCAATATGATCTACTACAGTCTGATTCGAACAATCAAATTCAAGGCCAAGACCAAACTTTGTATATTCCGGCCTAGTATCAAAGACCTTATCCTCCGAAATCCAATAAGCAGATCTATCGAAAACTCCATCCTTATGTCTGTCGGCTTTTATGTAGACCTTGGTTATCTTTCTAGCTGTATCCCAAAGATCATACTCTAGATAAAGCTCTGGTATAGTAACCATCGATGAAACATTAGAAAACAACACTAGCTTGGATGGATCAATCGTTAGTGTTATATAGGCTCCATGAGTTCTTATTGTTGAATTATATCCATAGAGATTCATAATTGCTCCAGCCTTATCCTCTATTCCTAAAACCGCAAGCCTCTTTTCTATTGCTGGATATACTTCTTTCTTCGTCTTAAAGCTATATTTTCCAGCAAAGTCCTTGTGATTGAAGATATTAGTCAGCTGTGTATACCCAAGATCTGCAAAATGTTTTACAACTCCTTTACAATCTAGGGCTAAAAACTCTTCTACTGTTAGCATACTTCTTCTATATTAACGTTTACTTTTAAAAGCTTAATATGTAAGTTTTGGCTAATTCTTGGGCATTTTTTAAAGTAGTCGCAAACATTTTCATATAATTTCTTAGCTGCTTCTTGATTCTTTATGCCCCAAGCCCTGTATATGTCTTTAGTGGTTTTTAGATATACTTCTCCACAACTTGCATAATAATACTTGACATATTCTTCGCTTGTTATTCTTACAATATAATACTCTTTATTCATCTCATAAGTAAGAGTTTAGAAAGAAAAGAGAGACTAAACTCCCTCTTCTAAGCAAGGTACTTCTGATTCTAAGTACTCTTTCTTTAGTTTGTCAAGCTCCTCTTCATATCGTCGTTGGAGTTCTTCTCTTTTCTTAAGATATTCAAATACATTCATTGTTTCTTTAATTTATCTACTACACATAAGGAATTAGTAGTCTTTTCACAAATAAAAAAGGACACTAATTGTCCTCTTCTATTACAGTCCATGCTATAGAGTCTGGGGTTTCAATGCTTTCGCGGCCATCGTACTCATCAATCCTATACCGATTTGATTCGATCTCTACTACAGCTAGCCTTGAAAATTTACCATTTGCTTTTTCGCCCAGGGTCTCTACACAATCTACTAAACGGGGATCGTGTCTTTCTAGTATATCATCATCCCCATACTTGTTTTTTAACCACTGTATGGCTTCCTTAGATAATCCATATCCGCCATAGCAAGTATTTATTACAACTTTGTGTTTCATACAACAATAAGGCTTTAATTCCTTATAAACGGGATAATATAGGCTAAATCATTAAGTTACTTCTAAATAAGATCTGCAAACTCTTAGGTATACTACTGATGGTATTTCCTGTATTTCCTGTAAGCATAACGCAAGCTTAATCACTTAGTTACTTCTAGCTGCTATAGCAATAGACTTTTAATCTATCTTTACTGGTGATATTCCTTGCGTTTTTTTTCTCGTAAATAAAAGAGGGATTTAGTTTCCCTCTTCTAATTTCCCATTGCATCAGGTTGATAATTGTCCCATGCAGCCGAACTTGATGCTGCTTCTGCGGCTCCCTTTGCAATGTCTATTTCTTTACAAACCTCTTCTACTACTGAAGCGAGCTCTGCAAATGTAATTGGTTGAGAGCCCCACTTCTTTGTTTTAGATTTTGCAGTGAATTCACGCAGTACTTTGTTGCTTTCTATAGTGCCCATAACTATAAATTTTCGAGCTTCTTTTTGATAATCTCCAATGCCTTCTCCTGGAATTCTATTGGATAATCGCAGAACTCTCCATCCGCATATTCATTATAGATCACCTGGATTCTTCCACGATACGGGTAGAATGCGAAAGTATCAGAATCGCACGGCTCGTCTACGTCATCCGGTTCATCGCCAATAACCACCTGCTTTTCTCCTTTCTCCATGTAGATTTTGGCGAGGACTGCATTTTCATCGGTCTCTAAATCCAGCTGTGTTCCGTAGCCGCCATTATTCTCAACTTCCTTCTTATACCACGGAGTTAGGATTTCAGCCAGCTCTTTTTCAAATTCACTTGGTTCAGGAAATTTACCAGCATCGGAAGAACCATATCTCTCCTCTTTAACCCGATTACACCTAGCTCGCAACCCTTCAATAGTACTTAGGGATGGATCAAGAGCACCAAAAACTACTTGGTATGCCTCGAGATTCTTTTTATTTCTTTCATATGCTTGAATCTGAAACTCTCCTTGTTCTTCGTCTTCGAATCTTTCATGCTGTTCAATTTCATCTAAGATATAATCAACATTTAAGATCAATTCATCAATAGCTTCTTTCTGTGTCATATTTAAATTTATTCTTTTTTCATATATAAGAATTTGAGGAGACAAAAAAAAAACAAAGCCAGGGAATCCTAGTAGTTTTTCGGGAAGACTTACATATATCCGCCCATTTGATTATGCAGTGGGAGTCTGCCTGTGATGTCTCTCACTAGATAACTGCTTCAAAGGCCCTGGCTTTGAACTACCATATATAAGAATTTAAAGGCTTGATAAAAAAGTGGGAGTCTATCCCCCACTCTATTGATTAATTTCCACTATTCCCTAGGATCAGGGATGTGGAAGGTTATGCTTTCTCCTCGGGGATTTGCCTTGAACCCCCACTTGGGGAGAGCCTTTGTATAGCTCATCCCTGGCATAGTCCTAGCCACCTTGACGATGGCAACCTGGACGAATTTCCCTTGCCGACGGGCTGATTTCTCCAGGACGATTACTTTTGCTTCTCCAGAACCAATAAGCTCGGAGATAGCCTTATTTTCTTCGAGAACCTCATTAATTGTGTCCTCGATTTTCTTTTTTGCCTCCTCAGAGGCCTCGATTTGCCACATAATTCTCATGGCTGTAATAGCAATTTATCGATAATTGCGAACGCCTAATAGAAACCCACTATGGATTTCTTTCTACATAAATAAGGCATTAAAGCTTTCACAGAAGGATAAAAAATGGAGACCTATTTCTTCTTTAGATCTCTCTTTATCTCCTCATATTCAGTCTCTCCTCCCGGTAATTCCCATAATCCCATTTTCCGTGCTGCCTGAAGTAGGAACCAGAAGTGTTTAGCGTATTTCTTGTCAGCCCTCCATAAGTAATAGTGCAACCAACAATGATCCTTGAATGTAATATATAGAAGATTGTTTTTGTCTTTTTGTATGTCAGGATTTATCTTCTTTGGTATAATATGATGAATCCCTACACTGTCTGCTGTCCATGAATTATGGTCTTTATCATTTCTCTTAGGTTGCGTCTTCTTATACTTTTTATAGAAATCCTCATTCTTTGCAACATCATCTACCAACTCATTATACTTACCTATCCATTCATTCCCGTCTGGATTTGGAAAACTATACTTCATAACACATTTAAGGCTTTATACTCTTACTAATGATATAAAGATTAATTTACTATGTTTGATCTATTTGGTATTAAGCGCAGACGAGAAGAAAGGGAGCGCAAAGAAAAAGAGAGATTAGAGAGGATAAAAAAGGACATAGAAAGAAGGATTGAACTTAGGAGAGCAGTAATCGACCCATATATTAGTAAGAAGAACGAAGAGAATGATAAGATAGGGGAAGATGAGTATAACCAATTGAAATCCGAGTGTGATGCTAAAAATTCTGTCTGTCCTAAGTGTGGTGGAAAAGACATAATAAATAGGTTCGTCAGGGTTCAGGGAGATTTAAAGGGTCATTCTTATTCTGGTCTCTGTATAGGATCTGGTAGTATGGAAGGATCTCTTGACACATTGAAAGTAAATGAGTGTAAGGCTTGTGGAAATCAGTGGGAAATAGCCGAAATGGAATTAAGTAAAGAAGATTGTACACCAGCTGATTTTCGTCCGTATGATTATAGCAGTAGGATTGGCTTCTTATATCGGCGTGTTCTTGGAGTATTAGAAAAGGATGATGACGAAAAGAACGAACTAGGGCCTAAAGAGTTCCTTAGCTGCTATAAAGACACGCCAAGAGAAGCCATAGAATACTGCCTCTATATATACGGACGGCAGGACATCATTTATGGAGAAGATGAAATGCTGGGAACGAAACTAGTGAGCGATAAAAAGAATCCAAACTATAATGCCAACCCTTATCTATTCACACTAAAAGACGAAGTTTGGAAGATAGTTAAGATTTTTATAGGAAGGGAAATTTAAACCTAGGATAATACATTCCTAGGCTTTTATTTTATGGAGGAAGAAAAAGAGGAACCAAATCTTTCTCTAGTTCCTCTTCATATGCTCTTATCTCTTAAACCAGATCTCATGAGCGTACTTCTGGTCGAGCCAGCTCTATTCTGTCTGGCACTTTATTTATCTCCTTTCTTTACATTAATAAGGGTTTAAAACGATTGTAGACGGAGAAAAAAAAAGGAGAGAATTTAATCTCACCTAATCTTAATAACTATCTTAACTTCCCTATCCTGAAATAATCTAAGCTTCCATCATTAATTGCTTTTAGGCTTCTTTGTTCTTTTTCTGAAAACCTAAGACCTTTAGACTTAATACAACCAGTTAAATGAGCAAAAGACTTTCTTCCAAGACGGAAATTAACAAAAGTTCCCACCCAAGAGTCGATAAGTCTGCAGTACTGTTCTTCTGTCAGGTCAAGAAAATCACCAACCGTATGAACACCAAAGATATCATCTTTTTCTGCTCCCTTAAAGAAATTGCTCAGTCTTCTTCTAATTGGGTTTGAAATTGATGAATTGCACAAGAATGTATGAATATCCATATCTCTCCAATACTTCTCTTCTTCTGGGCTGCATCTCTTTTGTTCCTCTGGATGTTCTTCCTTAAGTTGTATCAATAAGCTCTGGAGATTTTCGTCAAGTTTTCTCATTCGACGTTGATACTCCTGTTCAATTTCTTGCTTTTTGCTTAAATAGTTTTCTAAAATTTCTTTTTCATTCATATCATTTTGTTTTAGTTGTTTTCTCATTAATAAGGCTATTGGAAGATTTAGGATGGAGAAAATAAAAGGAACTACGTCCTCTTATTCAAACTTTCAATAACAGAAAGATCCACTAAGCAGAATTGACTGGCTGTATCCCAGAATAAATGATCATCCTCTTCAAAAATTACTACTGGATGGACATCTTTCTTAGGGAGATGAACCACAACCCCTTTATAGATCCTCTCATCACTTACAGTAATAAGCCTAACCAATTCGACTACTTGCGGTGTTCGACCTTCAATACTTATAATCGGTAATATATCTTCCAATGATGTTATATGATTTAGTTGCTGAAGATCTGATAATTTCCCGATAATATTTGGAGGAAACACGTCTCTCTCCTTATCTCGTCCATTCACTTTTTCTACTGCTCTAGGATTCCACAATATCCTAGCTTTTCTTACTATCTCATTCATACTTTATATAAGGTTTTAAACAAAAAAAAGAGGACATTAATCCTCTTTCCTTTCAATCTTAAGACATCTAAAAGACTCTGGACTTGGAACTAGCAAGGATGTCTTCTTTTCAGAAAATTTAAGCCCCTTACTTGCAAGCTGATTCTTAAGGAACTCGAATGTTTTCTTTCCAAATACATTATAGCCACCGTATTTAGACCAGCTTTCAACAAACTCCCTGTACTGTTCCTCTGTTAAGCTTAATAGGTCAGATACAGTACGAATCCCAGTATCCCCTCCTCTAAGAAAGTTTAATAATCTCGCTCTGGTATTCTTATCTCCTCTAGTTACTAGAGGCAAGTTGAGGAGAAAAACATCAACTCCCCTAGTCTTCCAATACTCTTGTTCTGCTTCAGATGTACTTTCTGGATTCAAGATATCATTAAACTTATCACTTTGTTTCACTCTCTCCTCTATCTCAGATATCATTACAAGTTTGGTTTGTAGTCTTCTTAAGAACTCTTCGTCCAGCTTTTTTCTCTTATCCAAGAACCTATCTTCTAGATCCTGTCTCTTTTTTAAATAGTCTTCTAAAATCTCTTTTTCGTTCATATCATTTTGTTTTAATTGTTTTCTATATATAAGGCAATAGGTAGATTGTGGACGGAGAAAAAGAGGTGGATTTTAAAGTTCCACCCCATCGAAAAACCTTCTGGTTTTCTTAATCATAGCGGTTTTGGTATCAATATAATATATTTTCTTATAATCATCTCTCCGCCCTTTCCAATTAGTACTCAAAATAGCTTCATAGTCTCCAACATGAAGCTTGTTTCCAAACATAATATGGTTTAGGTCAATAAGAGATAGTATATCAACTCCATTTTTGGTGTATGATATTATAATATTATCAGTGATCTCAAAACTTTCTGAAATACTGCACCTGATTGTGGCATATCCACAGTCATTCTCAAGTATAACTATTTCTCCGTCTGATTGATTTTTACCTTTTATAAAGACAAACAGTGCTTTTGGAAATAAACCAATTAATCGCTTTATATTATGGTTAAGGAAAAACTCTGTCCCTATCTGTCTTTCATATTTTGCAAAAGTTGATGAACTAGTCACATATCTTCCATTAGTGAAATATTGACTATGTCTCTTTGATTTCTTGCCGTTTCTGGTTAAAGGGGTTATTATGAGGTAATTAACCTCTCCATACATTTCTTCTTCAACCACCAATCTGGCTTCTTTATAAATTTTCATATTTTCTAAATTTTAATTAAACAAAAATGTAGAGTCTTAACCAAATTCTTCTCTAGGTATTCTCTACATAAATAAGGCACTAAAGACACCCAGTCCGGCCTAAAATTACTGCCTAAGATTTACACATAGGAGCTGGATCTTGTGTGTTCCCTAGGCAGTTGAAATAGGCCGATCTGCTCTTCCCACGACATCAAGGCCTAATATATGAAGAAACAAAGACCAGAGCTATATTTCAAACTCTGGCATGGTCGATTAAGATTTCTTTCTAAATTTAA